>Ga0194129_10002469_pt1 | contig 27808 bp, 22 predicted proteins | sample TA2KigCa35mmetaG_FD_150862 | JGI IMG/M metagenome (GOLD analysis project Ga0194129, IMG submission 150862) | Freshwater microbial communities from Lake Tanganyika, Tanzania - TA2015038 Kigoma Deep Cast 35m | ecosystem: Environmental > Aquatic > Freshwater > Lake | place: Tanzania: Lake...
AAGCGGCCGATGCGGCGCCGGGCGGACAAGTTGTGCGCCGACTCTCCATGCCGAAATGGCAGTGCGGCGCGCTTCGCACTCGCTTGTTTCAGGGCTAGTTGGAGTGGAATGGCCCGAAGGGCGGAATGGGGCTCCGAGGCCGTAAAAGACGCTATTCCCGAAAGCGGATGGGGTGGGATTCGAACCCACGAGCGACTTTCGCCGCTGCCGGTTTTCAAGACCGGTGCATTCAACCGCTCTGCCACCCATCCATTCGACCGTCTCCCCGCCATCTCGACCACCGCCGACTCAGTACCGAGTCCATCGCGCGGCGACCGCCCGCGGAGCGGTGGAAAACGTCCAGAGCAGAAGTCTACGCGCCCCCCGGGAAGGCCGCACCAACGCAGTGGCTTTGACGGGCAGAGCCGGGTTTTTTAGAGTTTGGAGCCTGGCGGTCGCCCCGCCGCTTCCCCGTACACGCCGGAGACCACCATGGGCGGCATCAGCAATCGGATGAAGGAAGTCAAGCGGCGCCGGCACCGGAAGCAGAAGGTCGCGAAGTTCCGCACCAAGCTCAAGAAGGCCACGACGTCGGAAAAGCTGATGATGGCCGAAAAGCTTCGGAAGATGACCACCGGCTGCGAGGGAATCATCGCCGCGATGGGCCTCGAAGAGCGGAAGCGTTGAGCCGGGGCGCGACGCGCCGCCGCCGTCACGCCGACTCGTTCGCCGACTCGTTCGCCGACTCGTTCGCCGACTCGTTCGCCGACTCGTTCGCCGCGTGGACCGCGTTGCGTAGCGCCACCATCTCCCTGCCGATCGCCGACAGCGGTCCAGACGGCACGGCCGGTACCAGCCGCCACCATGGGATCAGCCGATCCAGGTCGGCCGCGATCGCCGCGAGCTCGGCGGCCGTCCAGCGGCGCGACAAGTCGAGCCGCGCGGTATCGACTCCCGGCGGCGGCGCCTCGCCGGCCGGCGACGTGCCGAGCTGGTGCGTCGGATCGTAGGGCACGTACTCGCGCCCCAGCCACGCCTGGAGCTCTCGGGCGACGCCCGCCGGATCGGCCGCGGCGGCGGCGAACGGGAGCAGCCATACCGTGTCGGCCGACTCTTGCGTCGCGTCGACGAGGCCGATCGTCGACAGCCGGATCGCCGCCGCTGCATCGGTGACCGTGTTGCCCAGCCGGAGCCACGAGCAGGTCACCTGGAGCGGATCGCGGAGGACCACGACCACCGGCGATCCCGGGGCGCGCCTGCGCACGTCGGCAAGGCACGCCATGTAACGCGGCGTCTTGTCGATCAGCGGCAGCTCCTTGCGCCGGATGTAGCACTCGTCGCGAAGCAGCCGATAGCCCTCCTCGAACGAGCCACACCGCCGGTAGCGGTCGAGAAAATCCGCCCGCAGTTGCCACGACTCGACAAGGTTCGCGCCGTACGGCTCGGGGATACCGTCGGCCGGATGCTCGGCGAGCAGCAGGCCCCCCTCGAAGGCGCTCCGCAGCCGGCCGGTGTTGCGGAGGAGATCCTTGACGAGTGTCGTGCCCCCCTTCTCGTAGCCGGCGACGATGCAGCCGAGCACGTCGCGCGGGATCGGACGATGCGCGGCCCGCGGCATGGCCGGGCCGTCGAGGGGGCTGTTCGGCTCCGCACCGTCGGTGGTCGTGCCGTCGCTCATCGGCGTCTCGCCACCACCGGGATCAGGAGACCGGCGTGAAGGTGAACTCGTCTTGGACGAAGTCGACCCGGACGTGGCTCCCCTCGGGAAACCGACCCGAGAGCAATTCGCGCGCGAGGGGGTTTTGCAACTGCTGCTGGATCACCCGCTTCAGCGGCCGCGCCCCGTAGACGGGATCGTAGCCGAGCCGGGCGATTTCGGCGATCGCCACCGGAGTGCACTCGAGCGCGATTCCCGCCCGGGCCGCCTGGGCCACGAGCCGCTTGACTTGAATCTCGACGATCCGCTCGATGTGACGCTCGTCGAGCGGATGGAAGACGATCGTCTCGTCGATCCGGTTGAGGAATTCGGGGAGGAACCGGGTCTGGAGGGCCTCCTTGACCGCCTGCCGGACCTCCTCCTGCGAGCCCCCCTCCTTCGTGATCTCCTGGATCACCTGACTGCCGATGTTGCTGGTCATGACCACGATCGTGTTGGTGAAGTCGACGGTGTGGCCGAGGCTGTCGGAAAGCCGGCCGTCGTCGAGCACCTGGAGCAGCACGTTGAACACGTCGCGGTGTGCCTTCTCGATCTCGTCGAGGAGGACGACCGAATACGGCCGGCGCCGGACCGCCTCGGTGAGGCGGCCCCCCTCCTCGTAGCCGACGTAGCCCGGCGGGGCGCCGATCAGCCGCGAGACGGTGTGCTTCTCCATGAACTCGCTCATGTCGAGGCGGACCATCGCGTTCTCGTCGTCGAACAGCACCTCTGCCAGCGCCTTGCACAGCTCCGTCTTCCCGACGCCCGTCGGCCCGAGGAAGATGAACGACCCGATCGGCCGGTTGGGATCCTGGAGGCCGGACCGGCTGCGCCGGACGGCGTCGCTGACCGCCTCGACCGCCTCGTCCTGGCCGACGACCCGCTGGTGGAGGCGATCCTCGAGGACGAGCAGCTTGGCACGCTCGCTCTCCACGAGGCGCGTCACCGGGATCCCGGTCCAGGCGCTGACTACCTCGGCGATCTCCTCGGGGCCGACCTCGCGGCGCAGAAGACGCTTGCCGGGCTGAGCCCCCTTCGGTCCCTTCGGTCCCTGCTCTTCCTCCTGCTCGGCCCGCGCCGCCAGGGCGCGGCGCTTCTGGTCGAGCTCGTAGAGAGTCTGGTAGAGCTCCTCGCCGACCGGCTGCCCTGAGGCCTGCCGCTCCTTGATCTGGACGCTCGCCTGCTCGAAGGCGAGCTCGGCGGCGTCGAGCTGCTGGCGCAGTTCCCCGGCGCTCCCCGCGCCGCTCTTCTCCGCCTCCCACTGCTCGCGAAGGCCGGCGAGCTTCGTCCGCAGCGTCGCCGACTCCTCCTCGATGTCGCGGAGGCGCTCCTTGGCGTGCTCCTCGGTCTCCTCGGCGAGCTGGCGGGCGGCGAGCTCGAGCTGCACGAGCCGGCGCTGGACCTCGTCGATCTCGCTCGGCACGCTCTGCAGCTCCATCGCGATCCGGCTGGTCGCCTCGTCCATGAGGTCGATCGCCTTGTCGGGGAGGAAGCGGTCGGCGATGTAGCGGTTGGAAAGCTCGGCTGCGGCGACGAGGGCCGAATCCTTGATCTTCACTCCCTTGTGATGGGCCTCGTAGCGCGGTTTGAGGCCGCGGAGGATCGCGATCGTGTCGTCGACGCTCGGCTCGCCGACCATCACCGGCTGGAAGCGGCGCTCGAGGGCCGCGTCTTTCTCGATGTGCTTGCGGTACTCGTCGAGCGTGGTGGCACCGATGCAGCGCAGCTCGCCGCGCGACAGCGCCGGCTTGAGGAGGTTGGCGGCGTCGGCGGCCCCCTCGGCGGCGCCGGCGCCGATCATCGTGTGGAGCTCGTCGATGAACAGGATCACGCCTCCGGCGGCGGCCTCGACCTCGCGGAGGATCGCCTTGAGCCGGTCCTCGAACTCGCCGCGGTATTTCGTGCCGGCGATCAGGGCGCCGAGATCGAGCGCGATGACGCGCTTGTTGCGCAGGCTCTCGGGCACGTCGGACTGCACGATCCGCAGCGCCAGCCCCTCGGCGATCGCCGTCTTGCCGACCCCCGGCTCGCCGATCAGCACGGGGTTGTTCTTCGTGCGCCGCGAGAGCACCTGGATCACGCGGCGGATCTCGGCGTCGCGGCCGATCACCGGATCGAGCTTGCCCTGGCTGGCGCGCTGGACGAGGTCGACGCCATATTTCTCCAGTGCCTGGAACTTCTCCTCCGGGCTCTGGTCGGTGACCCGGCTGCTGCCGCGCACGGCGCGGAGGCCGGCGAGGAGGTCTTTCTCGGCGACGCCGCCGAGCTGGAGGAGGTTCTTGGCTTTCGAGGGCGTCTTCGCGAGGGCGAGGAGGAGGTGATCGGTGGAGACGAACTCGTCCTTCATCGTCGCCGACTCGGCGACCGCCCCCTCGAAGACCTTCATCAGCTCCTGGTCGGGCTGCGGCTGGGCGCCGCCCGACACCTTGGGAAGGTGCGACAGCTCCGCCTCGACGATCCGCTCGAGGTGGCCACGGTCGACCCCGACCTTCTCGAGCAGCGGACGGACGATCCCCTCGCGCTCGCCGACGAGCGCCGCCAGGAGATGAACCGGCGTCGCCTGGGGATTGCCCCGGTCGGCCGCCACGTCGATGGCGCGCTGGACCGCTTCCTGGGCCTTGATCGTGAACTTGTCGAAGCGAACGGCCACTGGTCACCTCGTCTGGTTGAAAGTCATGGTGTGACGTCGTCGGCGCGTCCGGGCGCGAACGCGGGCAGGCCACCCGCCGCCCGCGGCACGTGCCGGCCGTGGCGACGGGCACCTGCCCGTGTCGGATGGATCGGCCCCGCCGGGGGCGCGGTGTCTGCCGTCAGGCGTCCTTTTTCACCTCGAACTCGGCATCGATCGTGTCGTCCTTCGGGCCCGGTGCCGGCTCGCCCTGGCCCCGGGCGGCGGTCGCCTCGTAGAGCACCTTCGAGAGGGCGTGGGCCGCCTGCTCGAGGGCGTCGTGGGCCGACGTGATCGCATCGACGTCGTCCCCCTTGGCCGCCTCGCGAGCCTTGGTCACCGCCGCCTCGAGCGGCGCCTTGTCGGCCGCCGAGAGCTTCGCGTCGTGTTCCTTGATCAGCTTCTCGGTCTGGAAGCAGAGCGCCTCGGCACGGTTGCGGGCCTCGGCGAGGCGCTGCTTCCGCTTGTCCTCCTCGGCGTGGACCTCGGCGTCCTTCCGCATCCGCTCGATCTCGGTCTCGTTGAGGCCGCTCGACTGCTCGATCTTGACCGACTGCTCCTTGTTGGTGCCGAGGTCCTTGGCGCTGACGGCGAGGATGCCGTTGGCGTCGATGTCGAACTTGACCTCGATCTGCGGCGTGCCGCGCGGCGCCGGGGGGATGCCCTCGAGGTTGAACTGGCCGAGGAGGCGGTTGTCGCGGGCCATCGGCCGCTCTCCCTGGAACACGCTCACCGTGACCGCCGTCTGGTTGTCGGCGGCGGTGCTGAACACCTGCTTTCGCTCGGTGGGGACGGTGGTGTTGCGCTCGACGAGCTTGGTGAACAGGCCCCCCTCGGTCTCGATGCCCAGGCTCAGCGGCGTGACGTCGAGGAGGAGCACGTCCTGGACATCGCCGCCGAGCACGCCCCCCTGGATCGCCGCGCCGAGGGCGACGACCTCGTCGGGATTGACGCCCTTGTGGGGCTCCTTGGAAAACAGCTTCTTGACCAGCTCCTGGACCTTCGGAATCCGCGTCGAACCGCCGACGAGGACGACCTCGTCGATGTCCTTGGGATCGAGCTTGGCGTCCTTGAGGGCCTGGATCACCGGCCCGCGGCACTTCTCCACGAGGTGGTCGCACATCTGCTCGAACTGGGCCCGCGAGATCGTGATCTGGAGGTGCTTCGGGCCGGTCGCGTCGGCGGTGATGAAGGGAAGGTTGATGTCGGTGCTCTGGGCGCTCGACAGCTCCTTCTTCGCCTTCTCGCAGGCTTCCTGGAGGCGCTGCAGGGCCATCGTGTCCTTGCGGAGGTCGATCCCCTGCTCACGCTTGAACTGGTCGGCGACGTGGTTGATCAGCGTCTGGTCGAAGTCGTCGCCGCCGAGGTGGGTGTCGCCGTTGGTGGCGATCACGCGGAACACGCCGTCGGCGACCTCGAGCACCGAGACGTCGAACGTCCCGCCGCCGAGATCGAACACCACGATCTTCTCCTGGGCCTTCTTGTCGAGGCCGTAGGCGAGCGCCGCGGCTGTCGGCTCGTTGATGATCCGCATCACCTCGAGGCCGGCGATCTGCCCGGCATCCTTGGTGGCCTGCCGCTGGGCGTCGTTGAAATAGGCCGGGACGGTGATCACCGCCTTGTTGACCTTGTGGCCGAGGTAGCTCTCGGCCGCCTCCTTGAGGCTGCGGAGAACCTTGGCGGAGATCTCCGGCGGGGTCATTTCCTTGTCGCCGGCGCGGACCTTGACGTAATCCTGCGGCCCGCCGACGACCTCGTACGGGACCATCTTCTCCTCGCCGGCCACCTCGTTGTGACGGCGGCCCATGAAGCGCTTGATCGAGTAGATCGTCCGCTTCGGGTTGGTCACCGCCTGGCGGCGGGCGACGTCGCCGACGAGTGTCTCACCCTTGTCGTTGAAGGCGACCACGCTCGGCGTGAGGCGATTGCCCGCCTTGTTGGCGATCACCTTCGGCTCCTTCCCCTCCATCACGGCGACCACCGAGTTGGTCGTGCCGAGGTCGATGCCGATGATCTTCTCGCCCTGCTTGGTCGCCATGAATGTGTCCCCGCTGGTGATCGGAACGGTCGAAGTGGGGCATGGCAGCCGCGGCGCGCCCGCCGACGGCAGCCACCCCATTGCCCGTCGGCCGGCCGCGATCGCCCCGGTCGGGCGAACGGCAGCCGGCTGACCCCTCATTTGGTAAGCAAAGCCCGTGCCGGCGGCTTTTGGCGGGCGTCGCTGCGGGGGAGCCGATGCCGCAGGGGTGAAACTTCGCGTTTTTCCGCACCCCGCTTTCCGACTACAGTTGGGGCTTGTCTGACGACGTACCCCCTGTCGTTCCCACGGCTGCCATTTTGGCCGGCGGGCGTCCCCTGGTTCCTTCCGTACCACCCTGACGCCGATGGCGAAGACGCCCCGCCCCGCCCCGCCACCGTCGCCGATCGCGCCGCCGACGGCGACCGCCGCAGCTGCCCCGCTGTCGGCCGATCTCGGCGAACTGCGCGGTGAGATCGACCGGATCGACCGGGCGCTCGTCGGACTGATGAACGAGCGCGCCCAGGTCGCGCGGCGGATCGGCCAACTCAAGAAGGCCTCCGGACAGCAGACCTACGACCCGTCGCGCGAGGAGACGGTCCTCGAACGCGTCGCCGGGCTCAACCCCGGGCCGTTGTCGGGGGCGAGCGTCAAGGCGGTGTTCCGCGAGCTGATCAGCGGGTCGCGCGCGATCGAGCAGCACCTCCGCGTCGCCCACCTCGGCCCGGCCTGGACCTACAGCCATCTCGCCGCCCTCCACCGCTTCGGCAACGCCGTCGAGTTCGTCCCCGTGGCGAGCATCTCGGCGGCCTTCGAGGAGGTGTTCGCCGGCCACTGCCACTACGGCGTCGTGCCGCTGGAAAACTCCACCGACGGCCGGATCGCCGACACGCTCGACAACTTCTTCCGCCACCCGGTGAAGATCTGCGCCGAGGTCCCGCTGCGGATCCACCACAACCTCCTCGCCGCCTGCGACCGGACGCAGATCCGCGAGGTCTACAGCCGGCCGCAGGCCCTGTCGCAGTGCCGCAACTGGCTGGCGCGGCATCTTCCCGAGGCGCGGCTCACCGAGGTCACCAGCACCGCCGTCGCCGCCGAGACCGCGGCGCGCACGCCCCATGCCGCCGCGATCGCCAGCCGGCAGAGCGCCGTCCACTACGGCCTCAACGTCCTCGCCGAGAACATCGAGGACGTCGCCGGCAACACGACACGGTTCGCGGTCATCGGCCACGCCGACGCGGCCCGCACCGGCCGCGACCGGACGGCGCTGATGTTCGAGATCGAGCACCGCCCCGGCGGCCTCGCCGACGCCCTGGCGATCCCCAAGCGCCAGAAGCTGAACCTCACCTGGATCGAGTCGTTTCCCTTACCGGGCGCCGAACGCGGCTACGTGTTTTTCGTCGAGCTCGAGGGGCACCGCGACGACCAGCCGGTGAAGCGTGCGATCCGGGCGCTCGAATCCCGCTGCAAGCGTGTCGTGATCCTCGGCTCCTACGCCGCCGCCGCCGCCGTCGGCTGATACGGCGCCCTCCCGCGCACCGTCCCCTGCTCCAGGAGATCCCCATGGCTGAACGCCGCCCGATCGTCGCCGGCAACTGGAAGATGAATCTCGACCGCGCCGCAGCCCGGGCGCTGGCCACCGCGGTGGCACGCGGCGCCGGTGACGTGCGGGGGGCCGAGATCGTCGTCTGCCCGCCGGCGGTGTATCTCGACTCGGTCGGCGCGAGCCTGGGGCAGGAAGGGGGCGGTGTCGGCCTCGGCGGCCAGAATGCGTGGGACAAGGCGAGCGGGGCGTTTACCGGCGAGGTCGCGCCGGCGATGCTCGTCGACCTCGGCTGCCGCTACGTGATCCTCGGCCACTCCGAGCGCCGCACGCTGTGCGGCGAGACCGACGCGGTCGTCAACGCCAAGCTCAAGGCGGCGCTCGCCGCGGGCCTGACGCCGATCGTGTGTGTCGGAGAGACACTGGCGGAGCGCGAGGCGGAGCGGACCGACGACGTCGTCGCCACCCAGATCCACGGGTCGCTCGCCGGCCTTGACGCGGCGGCGATCGCCCGCCTCGTGATCGCCTACGAGCCGGTGTGGGCGATCGGCACCGGGAAGGTCGCCACGCCGGAGCAGGCCCAGGCGGTCCATGCCCTGATCCGGAAGTTGCTCGCCACGCTGGCCGGGCCGGAGGTCGCCGCGGGGGTCCCGATCCAGTACGGCGGCAGCGTCAAGGCCGACAATGCTGCGGTCCTCGCCGCCCAGCCCGACATCGATGGAGCCCTCGTCGGCGGCGCGAGCCTCGACGCCCCCGGGTTCCTGGCGATCGCCCGGGCGTTTGCCGGGTAGCCGCGCCGCCGACTGCGGCCAACTGCCCCCACCGTGCACTGCGGTCGGCGCGGCGCGGTCGGCACCGTATGATCGTGAGCCCGCGGCCCACGGAAGCCGGTGGGAGCCCTGTCCTGGAGTGTTCCGATGTCGTCGCTGATCAACTTCTTCCTCGGCCTGATGCTGGTCCTGACGTCGCTGTTCCTGATCCTGCTGGTCCTCATCCAGCGCGGGCGCGGCGGCGGGCTGGCCGGGGCGTTCGGCGGCGCCGGTGGGCAGAGCGCCTTCGGAACCAAGGCCGGCGACGTGTTCACGAAGATCACCGTCGGCGTGGCGACGTTCTGGATCGTGCTCTGCATCCTCGCGCTCAACATCCTCGGCCGCCGGCAGTCGCTCATCAGCTCCAACCTCGGCGGAGCCGCACCGGCTGCCACGCAGGCGGCTCCGGCCGATGGCACACCGGCGGCAGCGCCCGGTGCCTCCCTCCCCGCCGCGCCGGCGGCCGGTGAGCCAGGGTCCGCCGCGCCGGCCGCGACTGCAGCCCCGGGTGGCGAGGCGGCTCCCGCCGCGGAAGCCCAGCCCGCCGCGCCGGCCCCATGATGCCCTGTTCGATGCCGTCGCACGGTGCCGCGTTCTCGGTCGTCACCGGCCCCTTCCCCGCCCCCTGAGCCGGTCACGATGCCGACGAGCATGACCGGATGCGGCGACGCGGTGGCCAGCGACGGCGGCAACACCTGCCGCATCGAAGTCCGGGTCGTCAACAACCGGTTCTTCAAGCTCGCCCTGCGGACGCGCGAAGGCTACGCCGCGCTCGAGGCGACGATCGAGGCGGAGGTCCGCAAGCGGATCCGCCGCGGCGCCGTGCAGGTGACGCTCGATCTCGATGGCCCGCAGGCGCTGGCCCGGCGGCGGCTCGACTGCGCCCAGTTGGCCGCCTACCTCGACGACCTCGAGCACTTCTGCAGCCAGCGCGACCTGCCCGTGCCGCGCGACGTCGGCGGGCTCCTGTCGCTGCCCGGGATCCTCGTCGAGGACTGGCCGGGGCAGGAGTCGCTCCAGACCCTGTGGCCACTCGTGTCGCGGGTGCTGGCTGCGGCTCTCGACAAGGTCGACGCCATGCGTCGCCGCGAGGGGGAAACGCTGGCCCGCGACCTCGAGGCCTGCTGCGCCGAGATCCGGGGGCTGGGAAACGGGATCGCCGGCCGGTCGGCGGCGCTCCTTGACGAGCACCGGCTGCGGCTCCGCGACCGGATCAGTCGGGCGGTCGCCGGCCTCGGCGTCACGATCGCCGACGGCGACCTGGCCCGCGAGATCGCCCTGCTGGCCGATCGCAGCGACATCGCCGAGGAGCTGGTCCGGCTCGACAGCCATCTCTCCCAGTTCGTCCGGCTGCTCGCCGACGAATCCCCCGGGCGGCAGCTCGATTTCCTCTCGCAGGAATTGGCCCGGGAGGCCAACACGATCGGGTCGAAATCGGCCGACGTCGCCGTCGCCCACGCCGTCGTCGAGATCAAGACCCGGGTCGAACGGCTCCGCGAACAGGTCCAGAATCTGGAGTGAACGGGGCCGGCGGTGGTCGGCCGCGACGCCGTGCTGTACAACGCAGCGATGGATCAGCCGAGCGCTGCACCGCATGGCCGTCTGGTGGTCATCTCCGGTCCGTCCGGGGTGGGCAAATCGACCCTCCTGCGGATGCTTCTCGAGCGCGCCTCGGCGCTCGTGCCGAGTGTCTCGGCCACGACCCGCCCCCCCCGAAAGGGCGAGAGCGACGGCGTCGATTACCACTTCCTCTCCGCGGAGGAGTTCGAGCGCCGGCGTCAGGCGGGGGAGTTCCTCGAGTGCTGCCGCGTCTACGGCCGGCAACACTGGTACGGGACGCTCGTCGACGAGGTCGTCCCCCGGCTGGCGGCCGGGGCGTGGGTCGTCCTCGAGATCGACGTCGAAGGTACACTGTCAATCGTCGATCGGTTTCCCGACGCGGTGACGATCTTCGTCGCCCCGCCGGAGCGGGCCGACCTCGAACGACGGCTCCAGCGCCGCGGGACGGAAACCCCCGAGGCCATGGCCCGCCGGCTCGAGGTGGCCCACCGGGAACTGGACCAGGCCGACCGCTACCGCCACCGCGTCGTCAACGACGAGTCGTCCCGGGCCGTCGACGAGATCATCGCCATCCTCGAAGACGCCGGCCTCCGCTCCCCGCATGCCGCTGCCAGCCTGACCTCCGCCGACCTGCCTGCCGCGACCGACGTCCGGCGTGCCCCGCCATCGTCGCGCCCCGCGTTCGACACCGCCCCCCGATCGTCTCCCTGACCCGTCACCAGCCGTTCGACGTGCTCGACGCCGACTGGATCCCGTTTGGATGGAGTGCACCCATGATCGATGACCTGCGCGAGGAAGAGATCGTCAACAAGGTCGGCGGGCGGTTCAAACTGTCGACGCTGATCCAGAAGCGCCTCGTGGCGCTCAACGCCGGGGGCCGGCCGCTGGTCGACATCGACAGCGACGACAAGATGCAGATCGTCATCGAGGAGATCAAACAGGACAAGATCTACCTCGACACGTCGTCCAACCTCCGGATCACCGGAGAGTCGCCCGAGGCCGGCGGACCGCTCGACTTCACCGCCGAGCTGTGACCGAAGGGACTTCCCCGGCCCCGCCCTGACGCACCGACGCCCATGGCTCAATCACCGGACTCCGACCCGGCGTGCGGCACGGCGGCCGGCGCCCACCTGGCGGGGCGGGAGATCATCGTCGGCGTGGCGGGGGGCATCGCGGCCTACAAGGCGGCGGTCCTCACCAGCCAGCTCGTCCAGGCCGGAGCCGGTGTCACGGCGGTGCTCACGCCGGCGGCGCGGCGATTCGTCGGCACGGCGACCTTCGCGGCGCTCACCGGCCGCCCGGTGGCGACGCGCGTCTTCGACCCGCAGCGCTTTCCGCTCGGCGCCCACATCGAACTGGCCGAGCGGGCCGATGCGGTCGTGGTCGCCCCCGCCTCGGCCGACCTTTTGGCGCGGATGGCCGCCGGGATCGCCGACGACCTGCTCGCGACGCTGCTGCTGTGCGCCGAGTGCCCGGTGCTCGTCGCCCCGGCGATGAACGCCGCGATGTGGGCCAAGCCGGCGGTGCAGCGGAACGTCGGGCGCGTCGCGGCCGACGGGGCCGTCGTCGTGCCGCCGGGTGTCGGCTGGCTGTCGTGCCGCAAGCAGGGGGCGGGGCGGATGGCGGAGCCCACCGAGATCGCCGCCGCCCTGGCGGCGGCCCTCGCGGGCCGACCGCGCCGTCCCTGACCGGCGAGGCGACGATGGCCCGCGTGCTGATCACCTCCGGCCCGACCCGCGCCTACCTCGACGACGTCCGCTTCCTCACCAACGCCTCGAGCGGACGGATGGGGGCCGCCGTCGCCGCCGCGGCGCTCGCCGCCGGCCATCGCGTCACCGTCGTCTCCGGCCCGGTATCCGTCCGCTATCCGGCCGCGGCACGGGTCGTGCGGGTCACGACCACCGCCGAGATGCTCGCTGCGGGGCTCGAGGCCCTCCCCGACGTCGACGGCGTGATCGCGGTCGCGGCACCCTGCGACTTCCAGCCGGTCGAGCGGCAGCCGGGGAAGATCCCGCGCTCGGGCGCCGGCCTCTCCGTCGCACTCGAGCCGACCGTCGACGTCGTCGCCACGCTGGCCACGCGCGCCGCGGCCGGGCAGTGGTTCGTGGCCTTCGCGCTCGAGGTCGGCGCCGACCCGCGGCGCGCGGTGGCGAAGGTCGTCGCCAAACGCTGCGACCTGATCGTCTGCAACGACCTGCCGGCGCTCGAGGCGGCGCGGACCGCCGTCGCCGTCTACGACAGGACCGGCGCGTGCCTCGGGCGGCGCCAGGGGGCCAAGGCGACGGTCGCCCGCTGGCTGGTGGCGCTCGTCGGCGAACGGCTCGGCGCCGGCCGGCGGCGCTGACGACCGGGAGCGAAAGGGGGTATAGTCTCACTCCCTTTTCCCCAGCCCGCGGTGCGCACGATGGCCAGCCCCGTTCCCGTCGCGATCCTCGGAGCCACCGGCTACACGGCCCTCGAGCTGATCAAACTCCTCCTCCGCCACCCCCACGCGCGGATCGTGGCCGTCACCAGCCGCCAGGAGGGGAAGCCGCCGATCGCCAGCGTCCACCCCTCCCTCGTCGGCAGGCTCGACCTGGCGCTCGAGGACCTCGACCCCGAAGCGGTCGCCGCCCGTGCCGCCTGCGTGTTCAGCTGCCTGCCCCACGCGGCCAGCGCCGAGGTCGTGGCGCGGGTCGTCGCCGCCGGGGCGCGGGTCGTCGATTTCAGCGCCGACTACCGTCTCGACGACGAACCCACCTACCGCGAGTGGTACGGCCACACCCATCCCGACCCCACGCGCCTCGGCACGACCGTCTACGGCCTGCCCGAACTGTTTCGTGCGGCGATCCCGGCGGCGCCGCTCGTGGCCAACCCGGGGTGCTACGCGACGGCGGCGATCGTCCCCCTCGCGGCGCTCCTCGCCAGCGGCAGGTTCCACGACGACGACATCATCGTCGACGCCAAGAGCGGCGTCAGCGGTGCCGGGCGGTCGCCGAAGCTGACGACGCACTTCCCCGAGTGCAACGAGAGCCTGTCGGCCTACAACGTCGGCCGGCACCGCCACACGCCGGAGATGGAGCAGGTCGTCGCCCGCCACACCGGCCGGCGGCCGGAGCTGATCTTCACGCCGCAACTGGCGCCGATGGACCGGGGGATCCTGGCCACGATCTACCTCAAGCCACGGGGGCCGATCACCGAGGCGGAAGCGTTCGCGATCCTCCGCGACGCCTACCGGGGCGAGCCGTTCATCCGCGTCGTCGACCACCTCCCCGCCACGAAAGACTGCGTCGGCACCAATTGCTGCGACGTCACGGTTCGCGTCGTCCGCGGCCGGGTGCTGGTGATCAGCTGCCTCGACAACCTCGTCAAGGGGGCCAGCGGCGCCGCCGTGCAGAACTTCAACTGCATGTTCGGCTTCCCCGAGACGACGGCGCTGGAGTGAGCCGGCGGCGATTTCCCTCCCCTTTCCGCGACGGGCCCCTGCCATGGCGATCACCGAAACGGCGGTCAAGCTCCCGATTCCGCGCGTGCCCCGCGGCTACCGGATGGCCGGCGTCCACGCCGGGCTGAAGCGCAATCCGACGCGCGAGGACGTGGCGCTGGTCGTGTCCGACCGGCCGGCGACCGCGGCCGGCGTCTACACCACCAACCTCGTCCACGCGGCGCCGGTCGCGTTCGACCGGGCGCGGACACCCGGCACCGGGTTTCGCGCGATCGCCGTCAATTCCGGCAACGCCAACGCCTGCACCGGCACCCGCGGCCTCGACGACGCGCGGCGGATGGCGGCCGCGGCGGCGGCGCGGATCGGCGTCGACGAGGCGGGAGTCCTCGTGCTCTCGACCGGGATCATCGGCGAGTTCCTCCCCCTGGCGAAGATCACCGCCGGGATCGACGCCGTCGCCGAGCGCCTCGGCAGCGATGCCGAGGCGGCGGTGACGGCCGCCCGCGGGATGCTGACGACCGACACACGGCCGAAGTTCGCCGGCGCGACGTTCACCGCCGACGGCGTCGAGCAGACGCTGTTCGGCATGGCCAAGGGGGCGGCGATGATCGGACCGCGGCTGGCGACGATGCTCGGCGTCGTCCTCACCGACGCGGCCCTCGCCCCGGCCGACGCCCAGCGGCTCCTCGCGGCCGCCGCCGAGGTGACGTTCAACTGCGTCAGCGTCGACGGCCACACCAGCACCAACGACACCGTCCTCCTCCTCGCCAACGGCGCCGCCGGTGCGCCGCCGCTGGCCGGCGCCGCGCTCGAGGCGTTCGGCGGGGCGCTCGAGGGGGCCTGTGCGACGCTCGCCCGGGAGATCGCCGACGACGGCGAGGGGGCGACGCACGTCCTCCGGGTCGAGGTCCGTGGCTGCACCAGCCGCGACGACGCGCGGCGGATCGCACGGACCGTGGCCGACAGCCCGCTGGTGAAGACGGCGATCCACGGCGCCGACCCCAACTGGGGGCGGATCGTCTCGGCGGCGGGCTATTCCGGCGTCGTGTTCGATCCCGGACGGCTCACGCTCCACCTCAACGGCACGCTGCTGTTCCGCGACGGGGCACCGGTGCCGTTCGACGGAGCAGCGGTGTCGGCGGCGATCCGTGCAGCGCGCGAGACGCTCATCGAGCTCGACCTCGACGACGGTCCCGGTGCCATCCGCTTCTACTCCAGCGACCTGACGGCGGAGTACGTCCACCTCAATGCCGACTACCACACCTGACGGGTGCGCCGGCTGTTTCCGAGGGGGGAAAGGGCGTCGCCGGCGGACTGGCGGCTCCGGCGACTGCCGCCCGCCTTGACGGCCCCCGCCCGACACGGTTTCCTAACTGGTCTTGGAAACGGTTCTCGGTGCCCTGTTCCGAGAGGCCGACGGCGGGAGCACGACCGGCGTCGGCCCGGCCGACCTCCAACCGCGTCCTGCGGCGTGTCACGTCATCCACGGCCTGCTCACGGTTCGGCGCCCGGTTCCTGTCAGCGGACTCCCCCAATGCTCTCGTCGATGATTCCATTTCCCGTCCGTCCGTCATCCACACCGGCGTGGACCGGTCCGTGCCCGACAGCGCTGCCCGCTCCCCGGCCGGCCGTGCAGCCGCTCCGGGCGGGAGACAACCCCGACGAAGAGGACGAGGACGACCTCGTCGACGACGAACCGCTCGCGCCGGACCAGCCGCTGGCCGACGAGGATTCCGCGTTCGAGGACTTCGACGACGAGTTCGACGACGACTTCGAGGAGGACGAGCACGACCCCGACTGGGACCACCCCGACGAGGGCGACGCGCCCCCGCCGCCCCCGCCGGCGAAGGGGCCGGGCAGGAAGAAGTGAGCCGGCATGGCAACCCCCGAGGAACAGCGCGGTGAATCGCGTCGCGGTCCACTTCCGCGGCCGGACCAGCGTTCACGCGGCGCCGAGGGGGCGTGGTTCGGTCGCCTCGGTCAGCTCGACTTCGACATCGACTTCCTCGAGCGTGTGATCGCCCGCAACGAGCGGGCGGTCGACGCCCTGCGGGCACTCGGCGAACTGGCCGCGCGCAAGGGGCTCACCGACAGGGCGGTCGAGATCGATCGTCAACTGGTGTGCTGCCTGCCACACGATCCGCTGGCCCGCTACAATCTCGGCTGCTCGCTGGCCGTCGCCGGCCGTGGCGACGAGGCGCTGGAGAGCCTCCGGACCGCGGTCGGGCTCGGCTACGCCGATCTCGACTTCATGCGCAACGATCCCGATCTGGCCTCGCTCCGCGACCGGCCGGAATTCCTCGGCCTTCTCCGGCCATAGCCCACCGCGCCGCGGGGGCCCGACACCGATGCTCGACCTGTACGACAAGATCACCGACGCCTGCGGGGCGATCGGCTCGCGCTGGCCAGGCCGACCGGCCGTCGGCATCATTCTCGGCAGCGGCCTGGGGGCGGTCGCCGAGGCGATGACCGACGCGGTGCGGATCCCGTACGAGGAGATCCCGCACTTCGCCCGCTCGACCGCGCACGGCCACGCCGGCCAACTGGTCTGCGGCCTGCTCGACGGCGTGCCGGTGGTGGTCATGGAGGGGCGGATGCACGCCTACGAGGGCTATCCCCTCGCCCAGATCACCTTCCCCGTCCGCGTCCTCCACCGGCTCGGGGCGGGGCTGTTGATCGTGACCAACGCCTGCGGCGGTCTCAATCCGCAGTTCCGCACCGGCGACATCATGGTGATCGAGGACCACATCAACCTGATGAACGACAATCCGCTCGTCGGGATCAACGACGAGCGTCTCGGTCCGCGCTTCCCCGACATGTCGGCCCCCTACACGCCGCGGCTGATCGATGCGGCGCTGGGCGTGGCGCGGCGCGGCGATTTCGTCGCCCACCGCGGTGTGTACGTCGCCGTCACCGGCCCGAACCTCGAGACCCGGGCGGAGTACCGGTTTCTCCGCGGGATCGGCGCCGACGTCGTCGGCATGTCGACCGTGCCCGAGGTGATCGTCGCGGTTCACGCCGGCCTCGAGGTCCTCGGCCTGTCGGTGGTCACCGACATGTGCCTCCCCGACGCGCTGGAGGTGGCGACGGTGGAGCGGATCCTCGCCGTCGCCCGCGGGGCGGAGCCCAAGCTCCGGGCGATCATCGGCGCTGCGGTCCAGTCCGCCGGCGCGGCCCGCCCCTAGGAGGCCGCCGCGCATGGCTCCGTTCGCCGCGGTCGGCGGCCGCCCCGATTTTCCCGCCCTCGAGCGCTCGATCCTCGAATTCTGGAAGGGTGCCGACGTCTACCGGCGCTCCCTCGAGCAGCGCCGCGGCGCGCCTCGCTTCGTGTTCTACGAAGGGCCGCCGACCGCCAATGGCATGCCCCATCCGGGCCACTGCCTGACCCGCACCATCAAGGACCTCTACCCGCGCTACCGGACGATGCGCGGCCAACTCTGCGAGCGCAAGGCGGGCTGGGACACCCACGGCCTGCCGGTCGAGGTCGAGGTCTGCAAGGCGCTCGGGATCCACTCGAAGGCCGAGATCGAGGCGTTCGGTGTCGAGCCGTTCATCCACCGCTGCCAGGAGAGCGTGTGGCGCTACATGCGCGAGTGGGAATCGACCACGGAGCGGATCGGCTTCTGGCTCGACCTCTCGAGTGCCTACGTCACCTACCACAAGGCGTACGTCGAGAGCGTCTGGTGGGCGCTGGCCGACCTCTTCGAGCGCGGCCTCCTGTACCGCGGCCACAAGATCGTCTGGTGGTGGGCGCAGGGGGGCACGGCGTTGTCGGCGGGCGAGGTCGGCCAGGGCTACAAGGAGGTCGCCGACCCGAGCGTGTACGTCGCCCTGCCGCTGCTCGACGCCGCCGGCCGGCCGACGGCGCGGAGCATCGTTGCCTGGACGACGACGCCGTGGACGCTGCCGGCCAACCAGTTCGCCGCCGTGAAGCCCGACCTCGACTACGCCGTGCTCCGCGCCGCCGGAGCCGCTGACGGCCCCGAATACGTCGTCGCCGCGACGCTGGCCGGGGCACTCGTCGAGAAGCTCAAGCAGCCGTTCGACACCGTCGCCACCCTCCGCGGCAGCGACCTGGTGGGGCGCTCGTACCGTCCGCCGTTCGACACCTTTCGTCCCACCGACGGGCCCGCCCCGGCCGCGCTCGCCACCGGCGGCACGCAGGCACCGGCCTGGCGGGTGGTGGCGGCCGATTTCGTGACGGTCGACTCGGGCACGGGAATCGTCCACGTCGCGCCGGCGTTCGGCGAGGTCGACTACGGCGTGCTCGTCGCGGAGCGGGGGCGGTTCCGCGACGGTGCCGCCGTCGAACTGCTCTGCCCGGTGGCCCCCGACGGCACGTTCACCGACGCCTTCCCGCTCGGAGCGGGCCGGTTCGTCAAGGTGGTCGACCGCGACATCGTCCGCGACCTCAAGGGGCGCGGCCTGCTCGTCCACCAGGAGCAGTACGTCCACGACTATCCGTTCTGCTGGCGCGCCGACGACGACCCGCTCCTCCAGTACCCGCGCGAGAGCTGGTTCATCCGCACGTCGCGGTTCCGCGAGGCGATGCTCGCCAACAACGCCCGGATCGACTGGCTCCCCGAGCACATCCGCGACGGCCGGTTCGGCAACTTCCTCGAGTCGAACGTCGATTGGGCGCTGTCGCGCGAGCGCTACTGGGGCACGCCGCTGCCGATCTGGGTCTGCGAGGCCACCGGGCGCGCCGAGGCGCTGCCCTCCTACGCGGCGCTCCTCGCCAAGCCGGGTGTCGCCGGGACCGAGCTCTTCGACCGCGCCAAGGCGGCCGACCCGTCGCTGTGCGAGGATCTCCGCGTCCACAAGCCGTACATCGACGCGGTCACCTACGACTCGCCGTTCGCCCCCGGCAGCCGGATGCGGCGCGTGTCCGAGGTCATCGACTGCTGGTTCGATTCCGGCGCCATGCCGTTCGCGCAGTGGGGCTGGCCGCACACCGGCGCTGCCGAGTTCGCCGGCCAGTTTCCCGCCGATTTCATCTCCGAGGCGATCGACCAGACGCGCGGCTGGTTCTACAGCCAGCTGGCGATCAGCACACTCCTGTTCGGCGGCTCCGGGCCGGCCACGCTGCCCGCGGGTGTCGCCGCCCCGCCGGCAGACTGGCCGCACCCGTTCCGGACCTGCATCGTCCTCGGGCTGATGCTCGGCGAGGACGGGCAGAAGATGAGCAAGAGCAAGCGGAACTACAAGGAACCGGCGGTGATCTTCGACGCCTACGGCGCCGATGCCCTGCGCTGGTACTTCCTCGCCGCCCAGCCCCCCTGGTCGACGATCCGCTACAGCGAGAAGGCGATCCGCGAGAGCGTGCCCGAGTTCCTCCTCCGCCTCTGGAACGTCTGGTCGTTCTTCACGATCTACGCCCGGATCGACGGCTTCGACCCTGCGGCCCTCCTCGACGATCCCGGGCGGCTCGAACACGACGACCTCGCCCGCGCCCGCGGCTGGCGCCCGGCCGGGGAGCGCTGCGAGCTCGACCGCTGGATGCTCGCCGAGCTCGCCGACACCGTCGCCGAGGTCATCGAGCGGATGGACGCCTTCGACCACTTCGCGGCCGCCGGGAGGATCTCGGCCCTGGTCGACGGCCTGAGCAACTGGTTCGTGCGGCGCAGCCGCGACCGCTTCTGGTCGGCCGGCCGGGCCGACCTCTCCGCCGACGGGAATCCCGACAAGCTCGACGCCTACTGGACGCTCTACGAGGCGCTCCTCACGGTGGCCCGGCTGGCGGCGCCGTTCGTGCCCTTCCTCACCGAGGCGATCTGGCGGAACCTCGCCGTCGGCCCGTTCGGCGGCCGGGTCCCCGACAGCGTCCACCTCACCGACTACCCCGCCGCCGACAGCCGGCTCGTCGACCGCGATCTCGTCCGCCGAATGGCGCTGGTCCGCGACGTCTCGTCGCTTGGCCGGGCCGCCCGTGCAGGCGCCCGGCTCAAGGTCCGCCAGCCGCTGTCGAAGGTCGAGGTGATCCTCGCCGACGACCGCGCCACCGACGCCGCCTGGCTCTCCTCGCACGCCGACCTCGTCCGCGACGAGCTCAACGTCAAGCAGTTCGAGGTCTGCCGCGATCCCGATCGCTACATCACCCGCTCCGTCCTCCCCGACCTCAAGCGCCTCGGACCGCGCCTCGGAAAGGACCTGCCGCGCGTGAAGGCGGCGTTGGCCGCCGCCGACGTCCCGGCGCTGCTCGCCGAGGTCCAGCGCGCGGGGCGCGCGACGCTGCCGCTGGCCGGGGGCGGCAGCGCCGAGCTGGAGCGCGACGACCTGGTGATCCGGACCACGGCGCGCGAGGGCTGGGCGGCGGCCGAGAGCGCCAGCGCCGTCGTCGTCGTGGCGACGGAGCTGGCACCCGAGCTGGTCGCCGAAGGGCTCGTGCGCGAGGTCGTGCACCTCGTCCAGGCGGCGCGGAAGACGCTCGATCTGGAGTTCACGCAGCGGATCGTCCTCGGTCTGGAGACGGCGTCGCCGGAGCTCGCCGCGGCCCTCGCCGCGCACCGCAGCACCATCGACGCCGAGACGCTCGCGGTCGCCGGCCCCCTCGCCGGTGCCCACCGCGAGGAGCACGACGTCGACGGCCACGCGCTGGTGATCACGCTGCGCCCGTTGCCGGCCGGAGCGGAGCCATGAGCACCGCCGGGGAGCGGCCGCGCCTCGCCGTGCTCGTGTCCGGGTCCGGCCGGTCGCTGGCCAACCTCCTCGAGTGCTCCGCGGCCGGTTCACTACCGGCGCGGGTCGTGCTCGTCGTCGCCAGCCGGCCGGGGCTCGGCGCCGAGGCGGTCGCCCGCCGGCACGGCGTCGAGGTCGCGGTCATCCCGCGCGACGGTGCTCTGGCCCGGGACTGGAGCGCGCGGGTATTTGGCGCCTGCCGTGATGCCGGGGCGACGCTGGTCGTCATGGCCGGCTGGCTCCACCTCCTGCCGATTCCCGCCGACTTCGCCAGCCGCACGATCAACATCCATCCGGCGCTCCTCCCCGCCTTCGGTGGCAAGGGCTTCCACGGCCTCCATGTCCACCGCGCCGTCCTCGCCCGCGGCTGCACCGTGTCGGGGTGCACGGTCCACCTCGTCGACGACGAATACGACCATGGGCGGATCCTCGTGCAGCGCACGGTCCCCGTTCTCGCCGACGACACGCCTGAGTCGCTCGCCGCCCGGGTGTTCGCCGCGGAATGCCGTGCCCTCCCCGAGGCGATCGGCCGGTTCGCCGCCGGGAGCCTGCCCTGATCGATCGCGTCCCCGTCCCTCGTGTCCGTCTTCCACTTTTCCTGGAGAGAGCCATGTCGCGCAGCCACGGAAACTGCATCGCCGATTCGCTTCAACTGTCGCTCGGCTACGCCGACCGCCTCCTCGCCGGCATCGGCGCCGACCGCTTCGCCCGGTTCGCGGCGGCAGGGCCGACGACGGTGGAGTCGAACCACCCGGCATTCGTCCTCGGGCACCTTGCCATCTACACGCCGCGGATCGTCGCCCTGCTCGGCGGCACGCCGACCCCGATGCCGGAGCGGTTCACGGCTGTGTTCTCCAAGGACGAGAAGTGCGTCGACGACACCGCGGGCACCGAATATCCGCCAATGGCCGAGGTGGTGGAGGTGTTTCGCCGCGGCTGCACCGAGGCGATCGCCGCGCTCCGCGCCGCCCCCGACGAGGTCCTGCAGCAGGCCAATCCGATGAAGGGGCAGATGGCGGAACTGTTTCCGTCGATCGGGTCGCTGACCGGGTTCCTTGCCGGCGGCCACATGATGATGCACCTCGGCCAGATCAGCGCCTGGCGGCGCATCGAAGGGCTCGGCGCGGCCTGACCGGCAACGCCGGCACCGTGATCAGGCGACGATCCCGCGGATCACCGAGCCGTGGACATCGGTGAGCCGGTAGTCACGGCCGCCCCAACGATACGTCAATTCCTCGTGGTCGACGCCGAGGAGATGGAGGACCGTCGCCCACAGGTCGTAGATCGAGCACGGCGACTCGACGACGCGGTAGCCGAAATCGTCGGTCACCCCGTGAATCGTGCCCCCCTTCACGCCACCGCCGGCCAGCCACACGGAGAACGCCATCGGATTGTGGTCGCGGCCGTTCGACCCTTGCGAAAACGGCGTCCGGCCGAACTCACCGGCCCAGACCACGAGCGTCTCGTCAAGGAGGCCGCGGTCGCGGAGGTCGCCGAGCAGCGCGGCGATCGGCTGATCGACCTGCAGCGCCATCGCCGCGTGCCCCTTCTCGAGGTCGCCGTGCTGGTCCCAGGGATTGCCGGCGCCGCCGGCGCCGATGTTTTGCGTCAGGCAGGAGAGTTCGATGAACCGGACGCCGCGTTCGACGAGCCGCCGTGCCAGCACGCACTGCCGCGCGTAGGCCGCCGTCGGGGCGTTCGGCGAATCGACGCCGTAGCGCGACAGCGTCGCGGCCGACTCCCCCGACAACTCGCACAGTGCCGGCACCGCCGCCTGCATCCGGAACGCCGTCTCGGCATTGGCGATCGCCGCCTCCACCGCCGCAGGTGCGCCGGTCGCGGTGAGGTAGCCCCGGTCGAGCGCGGCCACCGCGTCGAGCCGCCGCCGCTGGAGGTCGGCCGCACCTGCGGGGGTGATGTTGCGGATCGCCTCGGCCGCGTCGGCCTTGAGGATCGAGGCCTGGTGCTGCCCCGGCAGGAAGGCGTTGCTGAACAGGCCGACGCCGCCGTGCGGCACCGCCGCGCCGCCGCTCTGGAGGACGACATACGCCGGCAGGTCGGCGTTTTCACTGCCCAGCCCGTACGACACCCACGCCCCGGCCCCCGGGAATCCGAGGAATGGAAACCCCGTGTGCATGAGGAAGTTGGCCTGGGCGTGCTCGCTGACCGGCGTCGTCATCGAGCGGACCACGGCGAGCTCGTCGGCCATTTTCCCGATCCAGGGAAACATGCTGCTGACCGGGATCCCGGACGCGCCGTGGCGGGTGAACGAAAACGGGCTGCGCATCACGCGGCCGTTGTCGTTGAACATCGTCCGCTCGACCTTCATCGGCGGCGGCTTGCCGTGGTCGACGTCGAGGCGCGGCTTGGGGTCGAACGAGTCGAGGTGCGACACGCCCCCCGACATGTAGCAGAAGATCACGTGCCGGGCCCGGGCCGGATGGTGCGTCTGCGGCAGCGCCGCGCCGGCAGGCAGCGGCGCTGCGGTACCCGAGCGGCCGAGCAGGCCGGCGAGCGCGACACTGCCGAAGCCGATCGACGCCTCGGCCAGGAGGCGCCGCCGCGGGGGAAGCATCACTGAGTCGATCGATCCGGTCATGGATGTGCTCTCCCTTGTGTCTCTCACAGAACCTCTCGACAGCCCGGACTCCTCGGTTTGTCGAATTCTCTCAGGCAGCGGTAGAGGGTAAACGTCGGGGCTGCCCACGCCCCGTCGCCGGACGCTCACTTCAGCCCTCCGGGCTTCCGCTCGCTCGCAGACGACTGCGCTTCGCCATCCATGGCTCCGCTGGTCGCCTGAACGCCGGCTCTCGGGGCATGGGCAGCCCCTCCGCGTTTGTCGAAGGGGAATCGAACATCGCCGAAGAGAAATGATTACCGCAGGTAGATGAACTCCTTGCAGAGGAATAGCGCGCCAGCCACCTCGGCCCATACGACCCGCTCCTCGTCGGCCACCGGAGCGATTGCCCGCCGCTGCCCCTCGGCCTCGTCGATCTCCGCCACGAGCGCCCGGGCCCGGGCGCCATCGTCGGCCGGGAGTGCCGCGATCAGCGCCTCGCGCGACCGGCTCCCGGCGGCGGCGGCGAGCGTCGCCACCTCGTCGGCCGAAAGGGCTCGGTCGTGGAGCGTGGCCCGGAGGATCCGGCCCGACAGCAGCCGATTGCCACCGGCGGGCAGGTGGCGGAGGCCGAACGAGACGACGGTCGAGCCGGCGGGAAACTCGACCGGCGCCGACGTCCGGTAGGGTGCGCCGTAGGGGACGCCGTCCCGGTAGCCGCGGACGGTGCCGTCGTCATCCCAGCAGATCGCCACATGGACCGGGCGCGCCGCGGCCTCGGTTTCGCGCGGCCCGCCGAACGGCCGGGTCCGCGCGAAGACGTTGCTTCCGGCGAGCCACTCCCCTGGCTGCTGCTCGCCGAACACGATCGCGTCGAACACGGCGCCGTCCGCCGACTGGATCGACATTACCCCGCCGCCACGCTGGTCGAGCGAATCGAGGCAGACGAGTGCCGCGAGCGTCCGGGCCCGGATCGACCGGGGAAGCGGGGCGGTCGTGGCATACCCGGAACCGGCGAGCGACAGCGCCCCGTCGCCAACGGCAGCGCCGCCGTGGAGCGTCACGGTCGGCCCGCCAGCGAGGGCGTCGCTACCGGCGGTGAAGTCCCAGGCAAAGAGCGCCGGTGGCGGCACTGCCTCTGGCGCGGTCGCCCGAGCCGGCGCGTCGGCGAGGAGTCGGTCGAGTGCCTGCCGCGCGGCCATAACGCGGCCGTCGAGCTCGGCCAGGCGGCGCTGCCGCGCCGCGACCTCGTCGCGCGCCGCGGCGACGAGCTGGCGAAGCTCGTCGCGCTCCGCCGGGAGGCTCGCGCGGCCGAGGGCCTCGCGGACCATGGCGTCGAGACGGTCGTCGGCCGTTCCACCCGGGGTGGCGGCGATCACCCGGGCGGCAAACGCCTCCGCCAGCCCGCCGACCTGAGGATCGTTGAGCAGCGCCAGCGCCTGGGCGGGCACGTTGGTCACGTCGCGGGCGCCGGTGGCACTGGCCGGCTCGGGGAAGTCGAACACCCGGAGCAGAGGGTCGATCGCGTTGCGGGCCACGCGCACATACAGGCTTCGGCGCGCGGCGGAACCGTCGGTGGGCGGGCCATGGACCGTGCGGTCGAGCGTGCCGGCGCAGGCCAGCAGGGCGTCGCGGATCGGCTCCGCCTCGAGCCGCCGGACGGCGGCCCGCGCCCAGAGGCGGTTGTCGGGGTCGAGCGCCAGGCTCGCCGATGGCGCCGCCGAGTCGAGGCGCCACGCCCGCGCGGTCACGACATGCCGCACCAGCGCCTTCAGCGACCAGCCCCCCTGCTCGAGGCGCACCGCGAGGTGATCGAGGAGCTGCGGATGGGTCGGCGGCTGCCCGAGATGGCCGAGGTTGTCGGGGGTGGCGGCGATTCCCCGGCCCCAGAGGTGGTGCCAGATGCGGTTGGCCAGCACGCGTCGCGGCAGCGGATTGCCTGGCGCGAGCAGGTCGGCTGCCACCTCCAGCCGTCCGCTACCGGCGGTCACCGGCGTGGCCGTGCCGAACAGCGCCGGGAAGCCGCGCGGCACGGCATCTTCGGGAGTACGGTGGTCACCGCGCCGGTAGAGCGGATGGTCGAGCCCCGCGGTCTCCTCGGGCGCCGGCACGCGCGGCTGGCTCGGCACGAGCGCCTCGAGGCGGCGCTGCTCGGCGACGAGGCCCGCCGCCGCGCCGAGGTGGGCGAGCCGGTTTTCGAGCAGCCCCTGCGCCAGTGCCGCGTCGATCAGCAGGGCATCGCGGTCGGTCGCCCGCCCGCCGCCCCAGGCGGTGATCGCGTCGCCGAGTGCGGCCACCAGCGCCGTCCGGTAGCCGGTCGGGTCGGTGGCACCCGCGCGCGTTGCCACCGTGGCACGCGGCTCGTCGGGCAGCAGCGGCGCGGGGGATCCACGCGGCACGATCCGCACCTCGCGGAGCGCGAACCACGACCGCTCCGCGGCGTTGGGCGCCGGCAACACCGCGTCGCGCGCCGTCGCCAGCTCGACATGGATCCGATCGCCGTCCCAGTAGGTGAGGTCGAAGCGGTGCCATTTCCACTCCGGGGTCAGCCCGGCGATCGGGTACACCGGCCCGCTGCGGGGATAGTCCTCGACGACGTAGCGCACCGTCGCGCCACCGCCGCCAGCCGCGAGGACCCACAGTTCCCGCTCGCCGGTGACCCCGATCACCGGCGAGCAGGCGCGGCCGCCATGCTTCGAGGAGATCGCCTGGGTGACGACGGCCCGCGGCAGGACGCGGTCGATCGCCCGCTCCCCCTCGACGGCCACGTCGAACCGGCCGGCGACGGGCGCCGCCGCCATGTCGACAAGGCCGCTGCCGACCCCCGTCCAGGCCCGCCGGTCGGCCTCGATCGCCATGTCCCAGCGGACGATCGGCTCGGGCGCGGCGCCGGCCGGCTGTGCCACGGGAAGCGCCGCGCGGAACGCCGCGGTGTCCGTCCCGTCGGCGCCGGCGCGGTGGAGCGGGTGGAGGAGGAGCCGCGGCTCGGTGGCCGCGGCGACGAGTGGATCGAACGACGCGAGCCGATTCGTGAGGTCGCCGAGCGAGGCCTGCCACCGGTCGGCAAGCGCCTTGCGGAGCGGTGGCGCCACGTCGAGGATCGCCGCACGGCTCACCTGGGCGCTGTCCGGCGGCCCGGCCTCGCGCCGGCCGGGGCGGCTCGAGGCGATCACGCCGGCCAGGGCGTAGTAGTCGCGCTGGCTGATCGGGTCGAACTTGTGGTCATGGCAGCGGGCGCAGGAGACGGTCAGGCCGAGAAAGGCCTTGGTAAAGGCGGCGATCTGGTCGTCGACGAACCGCATCTTCTCCTCGAGCGGATCGGTCGGCGAGTAGCCGTGGAACACCATCCGCCAGTGGGCGGTGAGCAGCGCCGAATCGTCGATCGTGCCCGACGGATCGAGGCGCGGATCGGGCACGAGGTCGCCGGCGACGTGCTCGCGGATCAGGCGGTCGAGCGGCACGTCGGCATTGAGGGCGCGCACCAGTGCGTCGCGGTAGAGGTGGGTGTTGACGATCTCCGGATCCCCCTCGGAGCCGTGCGTGTCGGCGTAGCGGATCCAGTCCATCCAGTGCCGGGCCCAGCGCTCGCCGAAGTGGGGGCTGGCGAGGAGCCGGTCGACGAGCGCCTCGAAGCCTCCCGGCGATGCGAGGCGCGCGGTCCACTCCGCCGCTTCGTCGGCAGTCGGCGGCAGGCCGACGAGCGTGAAAAACAGCCGCCTGACGAGCACCTCGGGCGGGGCCTCGGCGGCCGGCTCGACGCCCGCCTCCCGCCACCGCGCGGCGAGAAACCGGTCGACGGCGTGGGTGCCGAATCGCCCGGCGCCGGCCGGGACTTCGGGCTCGACGAGCGGTTGGAAGCTCCACCACGCCATCCGCCGCCCGCGGACGGCTTCCCAGGACGTTTCCGCCTCGAGCTCGACACGGCTCGGCGGGGTGTCGCGGGGATCGACCGCCCCCGCCGCGATCCAGCGCTCGACGTCGGCGATCGCCTCGGCAGACAGCCGCCCCGAATCCTTGGGCATCTTCAGCCCGTCGACCTCGTGGCGGAGCACGCGCACAAGCAGGCTCGCCGCCGGGTCACCGGGCACGATCGCGGGACCCGAGTCCCCCCCGGCAAGGAGACCGGCACGCGAATCGAGTGCCAGGCCCCCCTCGGCGGCGTTCGCCGCGTTGTGGCAGGCGTAGCAGCGATCGACGAGCAGCGGCCGGATCCGCGACTCGAACAGCTCCTGCCCGTCGGGCTGGGCTGCGGCCGGGACCGCCGCCAGCAGGAACGGGGCGATCAGCACCGCCAGCCCCGGCCGGCGTGACCACCGCCCGGCGACGGGCCCCGGGACCAGCCGGTGGTGCTCGCGGCTGCGCCTGTCCATCGAGCGTGTCCCCTGGGGATCCGGTCGTCGGCTGAGCCGAAAGTATCCCCCGACCGGGCCACCACGGCAAACCCGATCCGGGTGGCCGCGTGCCCGTCACGGGGTGCCGCCATCGAGCAACCAGCCGAGCCCGACACGGGCGGCGACGATCCGGTCGTCGGCCTCGTACAGGCAGATGACCGTGCCGTCGGACAGCACCGCCAGGTCGGAGTAGGCGCTCGGGCCCGGCTCGAGGACGCGCACGATGGGCCAGCTGCGGCCGTCGTCGCGGCTGACGCGGAGCGACAGCTTTCTCCGCTTGCCGCGCCCCGCCGGCACTTCGGCCCCCGCGGCGTCGCGCGCCACCGAATCGGGGCAGGAGAGGATCATCATCCCCGGCCGGGCCGGATCGGCGACGAGCCCCGCCATGCAGATCGGCTCGGGAAGGTCGTCCTGGAACGCCGGAGTGCTCCAACCGGCGGCGCCGTCGGGGCCGACCGTCACCAGCTTGCGGTTGGGGGCGGAGAC
>Ga0194129_10002482_pt1 | contig 27711 bp, 30 predicted proteins | sample TA2KigCa35mmetaG_FD_150862 | JGI IMG/M metagenome (GOLD analysis project Ga0194129, IMG submission 150862) | Freshwater microbial communities from Lake Tanganyika, Tanzania - TA2015038 Kigoma Deep Cast 35m | ecosystem: Environmental > Aquatic > Freshwater > Lake | place: Tanzania: Lake...
ACAACAACAACAACAACACCAACAACAACAACAACAACAACACCAACAACAACAACAACAACAACAACACCAACAACAACAACAACAACAACACCAACAACAACAACAACAACAACACCAACAACAACAACAACAACAACAACAACAACAACACCATTTTTGATATCATGGGAATTTCCTTTAGGATGGGGAAAAAGATTTCCAGAAGTATCAGTAGATCCAACAGATACTTCTTCAAAAAAAATATGTGAAGTTTATAAAAGCCAGGATAATTTATATCATCCTGGACAAGTTGAAAATAATCTATGTAGAATTGAATGGGGTAATAAAAAAGAAGATATTTCGGAATACAAAGTACTTACTAGCAGTGATAGTAGTAGATTATTATGGACAAAAACACCATTGGATGGAAGTAAAATAATAAAGTCATCTCTTACATCCCGATATACCGGATTACCTATATGTAGATCAAAAATTTATAGAACTACTTACTCTGGCTGGAAACCTATTACTACTACGGATGGGAAAAAATATAGTGGTAAGGTATGGGGTAATAAATGTCTTATTGGTGATGGAGTAACAAACAATAGTTATATTACTCCAACTTTTGAATATCTAATTAAACCTTAATTTTATTCTTAAGCATATAATTAAAAATAACTTTTCTATCTTGAGCTTTTCTTCCATACAAATGGTGAATAAAAACATCTTCAATACAAATATGGTAAGAACATAATACTATATTTTTAGGTAAAACTGTTGTATATTTATCATATTTTTCTATAATTATTTTATTCATTATTCCCTGTTCATAACAAGTTCTAGCCCATTTACCATTTAAACTATTATCTTTACGTACACACATTGGTTTTAAACTGTTTAAACAATCTTTAAGGAATTGTTTACCAACATCATTATTTTTAATTATAAATATACCTGCATTAATATTTTCGTGTACAGAAATATTATCATCAACAACAAATATATCACTATTGTAACTATTTATGATATCTTTTATGTCAATAGTAAAATCTAAAATAATAGTATCTGAATCAAGCCAAATTACATAATCATAATTATTATTTTCTAATTCTTTTAAAACTAAATATATTTTATACCAATAATTATTAAGATTAATTTTTTTTTTATCATAGAATTTATAATTATAACCATATTTTTTACAATAATCTAATATATTATTATTATGGATTTGGACATATTCTTCTTTTGATCTATCGTCATAAGTAACAAATAATATATTTAAATTACTGTTAATTAATTTATTATTATTAACTACTTTATTATTATTTAATAACCTTGATACTATTTTATATTCTTTTAATAATTTTTCATATTTATTATCTTCTTTATTAATTATTTTTATATATTTATTATTACTAGAATACAAAGTAATAAACAACACAGTTAATATTATAGTAATACTTAATAAAATCATATACATTTCCATATATATTTGACATTTAAAATTTTATCATTATTTTAAAATTAATATGAACATAAAACAAGAAAAATATTTAATACTAACTATATTATTTATAGTTAATACTGTATTGTCAACAACCTTTATTATTTATGAAAATAAATGGTATGTATTTTTATTTATATTGGCTCTTGCATCTATAACAAATTCATTAAACTCAATTTTATTAATATTTTATAAAATGTTTATAAAGAAAGAAGAAAAATACAGAACATCAGATGATAATTATATTTACTTAGTTCCGTGTTACAACGAGTCTAAACAAGAATTGAAATCAACATTAGATTCTCTAGATAGACAATTATTATTCCATAAAGATAATAAACTTTTAATAATAATTTGTGATGGTAAAGTTAAAGGGTCTGGAAATAATAAATCTACAGATAGAATATTAACAGAAGACATATTAAATAACACTAATAATAACATATTTATAAAAGCTTATAAAAGTTGGGATGGTGAATATAATAATTTAGATATATATAATGGAAAGTATAAAAGTTTAAACTATATTTTACTAATAAAAGATAAAAATATAGGAAAAAGAGATGGGTTAACTTTGATAAGAAAATTATTATATACTTACAATAAGACAATTAATAATAATGTATCAATAAATTATGAGTTTTTAAAATATTTTCACGACAAATTATCTACACATTTTAATAACGAAAAAATAGATTATATAATTGGTACAGATGCAGATACAGTGTTTGATGAACTGTGTACCGAACAACTTTTAAAAACAATGCATAATAATAATAAAACAGTTGGATGTGTTGGTTTTGTTGATATATCTCCAGAGTGTAACAAATATTCTTTATATACTCTTTATCAATATGCTGAATATATTTATGCTCAATGTTTAAAACGTCAACAACAATCTAATATAACTAACAAAGTTAGTTGTTTATCAGGATGTGTACAAATATTAAAAATATGTGAAGAAACTTGTTCAGATTATATATTAGATAAATTTAATTATTTACCAAAAGAAGAAGAAAATATATTTAATCATATTAGGTCTTATGCAAGTGAAGATAGAAACCACGTATGTTTAATGTTATCGGAGTATCCATATGTAGAAACAAGACAAAATTTAGATGCAATAGCATATACTAAAATACCAATGAATTATAAAGTATTTTTATCACAAAGAAGACGATGGAGTTTAGGAGCAAATTGTAACGATATGTTACTAGTTAAATCACCACATATATTAATTTATGAAAGAATATCAGCATTTATTAATATAATAACATATGCAGTTGCACCATTTATATTTATATCAACTATATTATTTATAAGAAGTATAATAACAAACAATAGTATACTTATGTTATTACTAAGTATAGTTATATTAATACCTGTAACTTATGGTTTACTGATACCAATATTCATAAAACAAATGTCATTCAAACAATCTATTTATTATTATTTATCTATGTTAGTATACTTTAGCATAGGAAGTGTAATAAATTTAATAATTTATATTAATTCAGTAATAAATATGGATATTATAAAATGGGGTAAAACACGAAGTGTTGTAGAAGAAAATAGAGAAGAAATAAGAGAAAATAATAGAGGAAATCAGGATGAAGAAATTATAAGTATATCAATAGTGTAATTTATTTTTAACCAAAAGTATTTTCACCAATAAGATGCATATAAAGAAAACCATCTTGATCTTTATGTTGTTCATAAACTTCACCTAAAGTCATAGCTAATTGTGGAAGAATAGTGTTAACTAATTTATCATCTTTATAAACATTAATAAATAAAGTTACAGATAGTTTATCACTCATTTCAATTCTTCGTTTTAAAATAGATAAATATTGACCAACAGTTATACTATTATTAATAATATATTTATTAAAATTAGTTCCAGGACGAGGTTTCAAATTAAGTTTATTATCAAAACTCAAATATATAGGACATTTGTCAGGATATTTATTAATAATATTTTTAGTGGCTTCTCTTCTTGCAGTAAAAGATACAGATTTTTTATAAGAGCTCATCTATATATATAAAATAACAATTAAAGTTTTATATATAAAAAATAAAAAAGTTATTTAGATTTTATTTTTTTTGATAATTTTTCTTATAATAGTTTTTTTATTATTTTGTTTAAGATAAATATTAAACAATTCTCTTCTTTTGAAATAATCTTCACAATCTATAACAGTTTCTAAATCGACTGGATTATTATAATTAATAACTTCAGCTAATGAAAGATTAGTAACACTCATTTTTGCAGAATAAATATTTTTTTCATCAATTAATTTTTGTTTAACACTTTTATGTTTTTCTTCATTGTTAACATAAACAGTAAATTTAATAAATTCATTAACATCTTCAAAATAAGCTGATTTTTTATTATAAAATTCCACAATTATATCTTCAGGCATATAATGATTATATTTTACAAATAGTTTTAACATATTTAGTTTATCTAAAACTAGATTTAAATATATATCATTAGAAGGAGTAAATTTATTTTCTAAGAAATATTCAACAATATTACAAATACCTAATTTACAATAAAGTTTAAAAACGTCATCTGTTAAAATACAATTGTGATTATTTACAAGACTTATGAATAAATCATAAAAAGCTTTTCTAGAAGTAGATTGTGTATAATTGAATAATACTGGTAAATTTAGTAGTAATTTCTTATTATTTTCTTCATTAAATTCTTCATTATATACTTTATGGAAAATAAAGTTGTTTACATTATCATCTTCTATTTTATCTTCTATTTTATATGGATCTATAAATTTTTCAAGTAGGAAGTCTCTTTTATCTTTATCTATTTGTAACATTTCATTTAACGAGTATTTAACTACTGGAAAACTAATATTCGCAAAAAAACTATCTTTGTAATCATGTATTTTTCGAAATTCCAGAAATACTTTAATATTATTACTTATAATTTTTACAATATCAACAGCTAAATTTTTTTGTTTATAATAGAGTATTAAGTTACGGTACATAATATTTTCTTCATTATCTAACTTATGTTGTAATGTGTAATTTACATATTTAATTCTATAATCAAAAACTTTTGTAATATCCAGATTTAAACTTTCACATAACTTATCTACTTTTTCAAATTTAGATATATATTCTTCATCAGTTAAATGTGAATTTATTTTAAAATAATTGAATGGAATATTTTGTCCAAAATAAAACATACAATACATTGAATTATAATTTGTAAAAATTTTATCTTTGTACTGTGGATATTTTGTAATTAATTTAGTTACAGTATCAATAGATAGTCCTGAAAAAATAAAGTCAGCCATATAATCGTCTAGAATAAAACCTAGTTCAATATTTTTTATAATCCAACTAAATAGTGTACAGTTATCTAAATAATGCATTTTATGTTGGTAAATGGATATTATTTCTTTAGCAGTAATATATAATCCCTCTTTTTCTACTTTAGCTAATAAGTGTTCAAGTAGAACATCTATGTTTATTAAAGTTATTTTATAAGCACCCTCATTAAAACTTTTTACTTCTTTAAGTAAACCAATAAATGCTTTTTTTGTTTTAATAGGTGGAGAATTAGTTATTTGTTCTAAGATCTGTGCAAAAGGCATAATATTAGATAGTTAATATTAAATAGATAATTAATATTAAATATATAAGTCAATTTTTATTATTATATCTTTGCTACGCAAAGATATAATAATAAAAATTCAGGGCAAAAATATAAATCTAGCGATTTATATTTGTTGCTGTCAATTTTTAATTATAGAGATAGTCGTAGACTATCTCTATAATTAAAAACTAAGGGGAGTTGTTGTATCAACAAGCTCCCGTCAATTTTTATTAATATATATCAGTGGAGCTGATATATATTAATAAAAATTCAGGGCAAAAATATAAATCTAGCGATTTATATTTGTTGCCGTCAATTTTTAATTATATATCTTAGTAAAATCAAGAAATAAAAAAATGGACTGAAATAAAAATTCGCTTTGCTCATTTTTAAATCTTTCTTCTTAATCATAAATGATTAAGCCATTTTTATAGCATAACTATTTTAAATCTTTCTTCTTAATCATAAATATAAATATAAATGATTAAGCCATTTTTATAGCATAACTGTATAAGTTAAAATTAATTAGAATTATTTATTTTATAATAAAATTAATAATAATAACACTCTATATTTATATATTTACAACATAGTTCTGCTAACTTTAATTGAATGTTACTAAACTTATTTATTTCCTGAATTTCTAGTAAATATAAATCAGATATTTTTATTATATCATTCTTATTAACTAATTTATCTACTTTATATTTATTCTCTATCTTTTTCTGTTTTAATGTAAATATTTCTAGTTTATTATTTTTATACATAAAATTTAATCTAAAAATATAATAGTTATTGTCTTCGTCAAAGTCAAAACAGAAACTGTACTTATCATCAGACTTATATATGTACGATAAATATTTATTATAACTTTTATCGTAATTTTTAAGCTGTATATTTTCATTTAAAAAGTATCTAATAAAACAATTATTATTTAACTTATTAATATTCTTATAAAGTTTATTAAATTTATCACAATAATTATTAAAACAATTAATAACTATTTTTGCAACTCTTTCATCACTTAAACCCATATATTAATCTACACGAGGTAAATTTTTAAGACTATAATAATGTCTAGTATTCAACCCAATAGTATGTTTAGGATCTAATAAAAAATCAGAAAGTTTCCACTTCGGTTCTTTGTTAGGATCTTCTATTTCTAATCTACTAAACTTACTAATTCTATTTGTATTTGTAAAATCCCAATCTTCAACTTTCTTAAAAACAAATTCACCATAAAACGGTGTCATTAATGCGAAAGTTGCTTCTGCATCACAATCATCTGGTACATATGTGCCAAATTTACCTTTATCATGTCTATCAATTCCATCCATAATACCTAGTAAGAAACCAGCTATAACTTGTAGAATAGTTGCATTAGTTCTGTAATGAAACTTCTTATCATAAAATTGTCTAGCTTCATCAATATCTAACAAAGAACCTATCCAAAATATATCACCATTCTCTAAAAAGAAACTTAAACCTAATTCATCTCTACCATCAACAATATCATCTGTAAGAAGTCTTGTGGTTTTTTGATAATTATGATTTTTATCTCTTAGTTCGTGTAAAGATAATAGAGTTTCTCCACTAGGTTTATAAACATAATAAACAGATGGAGAATATGTTTTAACACGTTTACCTCTTACATCAGCATAAGATGCTAGTTTTTCTCCAATAGTAACATTTTCTTCGTGACGAATTAACATACCAGTAAAATTACCATAAAGAGGAGTATAAGATTGAGCTAAAACATTTTTAGCAATACAATCCATAATTAAAACAGTATTTTTTTTATCATAATAAACAACATTTTTAGTAGGTAAATCCTCGTGTGTACCTAAAGTTAATTCTAAAGGTGCTAACGCTTCTTCATAGAATGGTTCTGCTGTAGAAGCCCAAGTGTTACAATATTCATCTTTATCTTTGGGTCTTTTACTTCTTTGTGTATCAACTTCAGAAATATGCACAGTTCTTATACCAAGTTCTTCAGGTGTTTTAGGTGTTGTATTTTTATAATATTCATTAATCATTCTAACACCAACTTGTGCCCAAATACTAACCATACCAGGATTACAACCAAAACCTAACATAGCTACAAACTGTGGTTTTTCTAATTTTCTAGTATATTTTCTTAATTCGGTTAATTTAGAGAAAATAGTATAAGAGTAAGGATCAGTGTCTTCTGCATAATTCCAAACTTCAATAGCTGATGTAACAAATATACTTTTTCTTTCTTGACATAATCTCATAAAATCAAAAGTTGATATTTCTATAGCACAATCAACAATAACATCACCTTTATCTAGTTTTTTAAATAATTCCTTATAATTTTCTTTTACAACGTGTGCTGAAATAATTTCAATTTCAAATGGTTCGTTTGCTCTAACAATATGTGCAATTTCTTTAACTTCTTTCTTTATAACATCTTCTGGTTTTAAATCAATTATAGTTATTTGTTTTTGTTTTATTTTAAACAACTTTAAGATGAAATATAAAAGATTAGGTCCTATTGCTCCTTGTCCTACAATCCAAATATGTCTATTTTTAAAATCAAACACAGGAAAATTATCCATTAATCTTAAACGTTCTTTTATAGTAGTCATTATAATATAAGTTATTAATTTTTTTTAATTTTTTTATTAAGAACACTTAAATAAGTTATATATTAATTTATATTATGTCTAAAATTAAAAATATAGATCACATTTATGTTATTTGTAATAAAGAACAAGAAAAAGACAAATATGAAAAATGGACAAAATGGCAAAAACACAATAATATAGAGGATAGTTACATAACTTATTATTGTTACAAATGGGGAATAGAGTTAACAGATGAAGATCTAAAGAAATATTCTTTAGATGATGGAACTTTAGTAAAATTATTTCCATTTAGAGCAAAGTTTCCTTTAAAGAAGAGTGAAATATCTTTATCTATAAACTTTCTTAATATTTTTAAAGAAGGATTAATAAAAAAATATAATAATATACTCGTATTTGAATCAGATGCAATTCTTCATCCAGATTTTATGAAAAAAATGAATACACATATGGATGAATTAAATAAGAGTTACACAGTATGGCATATGTTTTCACTTGGTTGTGGAATGAATAAACACTTTCCAAAGATAAAAAAAAATAAAAGTATATATTTAGCAAAAGAAATACGATGTTTAGATTCTTTTGTAATATCACAATTAGGAATGAAGTTTATAACCGAAAATTTAAGTAAAGTAAAAATACCAATAGATGAGCATTTAGATATATTTGTTAAAATAAATAAATTAATAGTATTATGGTTAGAACCAACGTTAGTAGTTCAAGGGTCACAAACAGGAGTAAATCCAACAACAATAAGATACAATGATTCTATATATGTAAAACCAGAAGATTGTCCATGGTTTGATCAAGTTCTATTTAAATAAATTTATAAATATAAAAATCTATTTATAAATTAGTTATGGGTTTAACTCAATCTATCAAAGAAGGTGTTGCAGTAATTAACAATCCAAAATTAAATGCAATTGTAACTTTTACACAACTACCATATTGTACGGAAATAAATTATCACGTTAGTGGATTGAAGAAAAGAGCAAAACACGGTTTTCATATTCACGAAGCAGGTGATTTAAGAGAAGGTTGTACATCTTGTTGTCAACATTATAATCCTAAAAATGGAAAACATGGTGATTTAGAAGATATAGATTCACATTCAGGAGACTTAGGTAACATACAATCTGATGATAACGGTGTTGCTATAGGTATTATAAGAACAAATAAATTTCTAGTTAATGAAATTATAGGAAGAAGTATTGTAATACATGCAGACGAAGATGACTTAGGAAGAGGTTATCATAAAGATTCTTTAACAACAGGACACAGTGGTGATAGAATAGGATGTGGTGTTATAGGAATAAGTAAAAATAATTGCAAATAATAAATAAAAATTGAACAAAACACATAATAATATTAAAATTTATATATATTATTATGGCTAATTCAAATACACAAATCATAGCAGTTGAAGGTAATATAGGTGTTGGTAAATCAACGTTTATTAAATTTTTAAATCAATATTTTCCTTCAAGTAAAACAGTAGCTGAACCGGTTGATATGTGGTTAAAAATTAAAGATATTAATGGAAAAAATATTTTACAAACATTTTATGATGATATAGATAGATGGGCATATACATTTCAAAATCTAGCTTATGTATCTAGAATGATGTCAATTGAACAAGTCATTAAAAATTCAGATAGTAAACTTTTCTTTCTTGATAGATCACTTGGGACTGACAAACATGTGTTTGAAAAGATGTTATACAATGATAATAAACTAAATCATCTTGAACATCAAATATATAATATTTGGTGCGACTTCTATTCATCTTATGTTAGACCTAATATTGATAATAAAATAATTTATCTACGGTGTACACCAGAAGTATGTAAACAAAGAATTAGTATAAGAGCAAGAGAAGAAGAAAAGAATATATCACTAGATTATTTAGAGAAACTTCATAAATATCACGAGGAATGGTTACTTGAAAATAATAAAGTTCTAATTATAGATTGTACTCGTGATTTTGAAAATAATATAGATTATCTTGAAGAAATAATGAATAAAGTTAAAAATTTTCTTTTATAAATATATAATGGTTTGTACTCAAGGATATGTATTTACAGGTGCCATATTACCTGTTATCTTAGGTTTAATGTTACTTGTAGGTTTATCTTACAATAAAAATAGATCTTTATCTATACATTTAGGTAAAAGATTAGTGCTATCTATAGTAGTAGCAATTATATTATTTTTCTTTATTGGTTGGGTTTGTGAAATAGGTTGGTCACTTGTATCATGGATATTAGCCTTTGTACCTATACTAGTATATTTATATATATTTTATAATATAGTAAGTAATGATAGATGTACAGGAACAGCTATATCAATGTTAAATGAATGTACTGGTAAATTATCTAAATTAGGAAGTTAAAAAATATATAATTATATAATATTATGTTAGAAATAGAAAGAATATTCTCTTGTGACTGTTCATGTGTTCAAAACAATATATATACAGTTTTAGCTTCAGCACACCTTGCACTATTAGTTGGTTCAGTAATAGGTTCATCTACAACAGAATTAAGAAACAATGAATTGAAGAATTTAATATTATACTTATTAATATTTGTATTAGTATTCTTAATATTAGAATGGTTATGTGAAAATAACTATCGTGAAGTTGCTTGGGTCATTGCAGTTTTACCATTAATTGCTTGTGTGTTACACGGTTATAGAATGGCAAAACTAGGAATGTACGAACCAACTAATCTTCCTCAAATGGTTTTACAAAGATATAGAATAATATAGAATAATATAGATTAATATAAAATATAAATTAATATAAAATATAATTATTAAATTTTAAATATCTAATTTAATAATATAAAATGAACGGTTTATATGGTACTTCATGCACTCCCTTAAATATGTATCTTGTATGGGGAACACTCGCAATTTTAACTGCTATCGTTGCCTTCCTTTTAACATTAAAAGATGGCAAACCTCTTACTAAGAAAGGAGCAGTATTAACATTAGTTGTTTCTGTAGTAGTTGTAGTTGTAGTTGCTGGTTTATTCAAAGCTATGTGTACATCTGCTGGTGGTGAAAAAGTTGCTTGGGTTGCAGTAGCTTTAATACTTGCTGTAACTGCTTTCTTACTTGGTAGATCAGATATGGTTAGAGGTGGAACTGGTTCTGATAGTTTATTAGATAGAGAAACTAGATTATTAGAAAGAATACCTCGCTTAGGAGCTAACTTACGTTTATAAATTATTAATTTATTTTTGAACACTTTTAACATAATATGTAGCTCTTCCTCCTATATTTTCAGTTATTATTTTATTCCCTAAAGGATCTTTTTCATTACCATAAACTTTAAATTTATATGGTACTGTAGTTTTTATTTTTGTAAATAATTTATCTACTGGTAGTTTATTCATTTTCATCATTTCAATATAATTTGAATAAGAAACATATAGAATTGCATCAAATAATTTTTTTATTTCATTATCTTCTAAATCATCACTATTTCTATTTGGATTAATTTTTGCAATATATAGAGCTTCGTTTTTGATATAATTACCTACACCGCATATTTTATTTTGTTCAAGGAGTAGAGTTGCAATATTTTTCTTTTTTGACTTAATATAATCATAAAAATAATCATATGTAAACTTGTTAGTTAATATATCAACACCTAGTTTATTTAAAACTTTTTGACTAGATTCTAGTTTTTTATAAATTTTTAACTTAGAGAACCGTCTAGAATCATCTATATATACTGTCAAATTGTCAAAGTTTAATTCATATTTAGGATACTTTGCATCTTCAAACACAATCCATCCAGTTAATCCTAAATGAATATGGAAATAATAAATATCAAAAATTAAAACCATTAATTTACCTCTGGTTATAATATCTTTTAATGATGAATTATTATTAGGTAAATACAACTTACTCTTACTATTTGACTTTATAGATACTAATTTATGATTTAATAAATATTTTCTACAAATTTGTGATAAATAAAGGAGTTCTGGACCTTCGGGCATCTATATACCATAAACAAACAAAAATTATTGAAAAAGGATTTTCAATAATTTAAAAGGTATGCTTCATTGATTCCAATGAATCAATACCATGTTCACGTGCATAACAGACAGCCCTGAACAATTTTCGTGCTAGAGCATCGGAATAGTTTGATACAAACTCATCATATATTCCAATCTTTTTAGCAACGATATTGTTGAAGTTCTTATCATGTATGTCGCATCTAGGTTTACTCGATGCAGGAGTTGAAACAACAGTAGATGTTGTCGTAGTATGGCTAGCAACACGTTTTTTTGGAACAAGATCATAAGAATGTTCTTGTTTTGTACTAGTCCGTTCCGAGTAACTCGGCTGACTATAAACACCAATACCTCCAGCATAAAGGTAAGATGTTGTGGAGTAACAGTTGGCAAAGTATGGGCGACCATCCATATGGTAACCCATCAATGCTAGACCGTTTCCAAGGAGGACAGGATCCTCCTGAAAAGCAATATAACTCGGCTGTGCCATTATTATTACTTAAAAGAAATATTGTTTTATAATGGACATATTAGAGTATCTATAATTTCAATTTTTTCAAAATACAATAAATTAAGTATTAGTTAAGTTAGACTCATTCATATTTCTTCTATTAACTTTACCTGTTGTTTCGCGTTTAAATAGTAAGTTCTTAGAAGTAGCCTTCTCGCTTGGTTTAGTCATATCTGTAAATTGTCTATCGTTGTAATTACTATGATTATTTTGATTACTATAATTATTATGATTATTTAGTTGTTTATGATGAGTTCTATTAAATGAACTAGATTGGTTAAATGATTGTGATGATTGTGATGATTGTGATGTTTGTGATGTTTGTGATGTTTGTTTCGTGTTACTTACATATGTTGTACGTTTAAAGTCATGTTGTACTGATTGTTTATTTATAAGTACTTTGTCATCTCTAGTTTGTTTAGCTTGTTCGGCTAATTTGTTTAATCTAGCTTCTTCGGCTAATTTATTTAATCTAGCTTCTTCAGCTAATTTATTTAATCTAGCTTCTTCGGTTAATTTAGCTAGTCTAGCTTCTTCGGCTAACTTAGCTAGTCTAGCTTCTTCGGCTAATTTAGCTAGTCTAGCTTCTTCAGCTAACTTAGCTGTTTCTTTCTTTAGTACTTCATTAATAAGTTTATTATCTCTATCAATATTTTCTTTAACTATATCAGTGTAAAGATCATTAATGTTATTTGTTTCAACATTATCATTAACTGAATAAGAACAATTAATAATTCGTTCAGCACAATTATTATTAACATATGCCTCTGCAATCCATGATTTTCCAACTCTTCCTGCACGACTCATAAGTTGGAATATAGTGTTATTACTATGAACATCACTAATATCATCCATAATAAATACTCTGTTAATAGGATAGTTTGTACCGTATGAAATTGACGAGTCTGCAATAAGATATGCAAGTTTACCTTCTTCAGCTAATTTTAAAACAGTATTAACATAGTTACTATTAAGTGATGCGGTATATATACCAACACCACAATATAACAATATTAACAGTTCATCATTAATACTTAGTTCAGGTATATCATTTGGATTTAATAAACTTCTAATACTATTTTTATCAATTGCAATTAAACTGTTCTGAGCATAATGTTTAATATGTTCTTTGGTATTGATTTGAAATTGAGAAGGAAATCTTAACACTGGTTTAGAAGCATTAAGTTCTTCAGTATACTTAGTTCTTTCTAAATCATTTTTAAATTCACGTTTATTAAGACTATTTACTTCTTTCTGCCAAATGTTTAGCTCTTGATAATACACTGTATTAAGTTTCTTCAGAGATTGAATATCTTTAATAACGTCATCAATTAAATTTCTAAAATTTTTCAAAGCAAATTCATAAGGTTTTGTAGTTGCAATTAAATTTTGTCTAGTATATCTATGAGCTTGTTCTGTACCAAGTTTATTAAATTCAACGTTATAAGTTATATTATTTATCTTATCTATATTTGTATCATCTTCCCAACAAATGTCATCATCGTCGTCGTTTACTTTCTTAACTATTTCAACAGTTTTAATACTGTTCATAGGAACTTTAGTAGAGCAAATTTTACAAACTAAATTATCAGAACTATTGGATAGAATTTCTAATAAACTCATAGCATAATTTCTAACAGTATCTGTATTTAAATTATCAACATCTTTGAAAAGTTGAGGTATGTTAGGTAAGTTATCAAGTTTTTCATCATTCATAAGTTCGTACATTTTTTTAACAACATTAATAGTATATGCTCTACCTAGAAAAGGTAATTGTTTAATATTATTAATAGTTGTTTTTAGTTCACTTGTTGTTTTTCTATTGAGATGTGGTAAAACAAGTTCACCATCAAATGTTTTAATTTCACAACCAATGTGTATTTTATTAGAATAAATATCTAAATAAGTACCTTCACCGTGTTTAACTTTGTGATTTTCATAAATCCAACTATAACCAGTTAAACTATCATTATTAATTTTGGGTGGTAGAGTTGCTGAAGATAAAATAGCATATCGTGGAAGTATAGACATTAATTTAACATTTGTTTTGGCAGTTGACGACTTAACATCTAAACCAATTGTGGGTTCGTCTAAGAACACAACATATTGTTGATTTTCTTCACAATTAATTATAAGATCTAAACATACATCTGGACTACAAATAATTGCAACACGGTTATCATTTGTTTTACAGTTATAATTATTAATAATTTTAATTGTTTTATCAACTTCAATTGAACCAACTGCAAACGGTATATCTGCATTGAACAACCATTGTGCAGCTTGATCCATAACACTTCTTAAATTACAACAAAAAATTAAAATAGTATTTTTATGTTGAGGAAATATTAATCTAGATTGCATAATAGTCTTTGCAAGTGCAACAACTGTAGTTGTTTTACCTGTACCTGTCATAGTTCTTAAAGTAACTAACAGAGGTGTATTTGTTTTTAAACTATTATACAAGTTAGTTGTTATATCAATTTGATGTTGATATGGTTTAAAATTATTATTAGGAATTGCATGATCAATATCAGTAAAGAATAATAGTTGTGGAGATGTTTTGTATGCAATTTGAGCATCAAAATTATAAATTGTTTTAAGTTTACTTAGAATAACTTTTAAATCAGTAATAAAATCTGAACAAATAGTAATTGTTTCTGCAGAATTATTAAGTGATTGATAATCTAGGTTTTCTAAATTTGTAATAAGTTTTTGAAAACCAATAATAATATTATATATAAAGCTTATTTTCTTGGATTTAATATTATTATTTATATCAAGGTATAGCTTTTTATTAACAATAATAAACTTAGCACATTGAAGTAAAGCAATACATCTCATTTCAATGATTTTAGATGTTAAATTTTGAGGATATCTAAAATCAGTATAGTCAAAGTTATCTTCGCTTCTTTTAAGATCTTCTAAAATAATTCTAAGTGTATTTTCTTGTCTAATTTGGTCAATTTTCTTTAGTTTTATTTTACTTACTTTAGTACTTTTATTTGTTTTAATATTAGGATTATTATCATTATTATCTATTAAATTATATTTTATAAGTTCTTTTCTTACATCGTTATAAAACTGTTCTCCAAAAGATTTTAACACAATATCTTGCTTATCAGAGTAAGTTATATTAAAAAGTTTTAGAGCCATATATATTAGTTCATCTTTAACTTTAATATCGAACTCAGATAGTTTACGTTCAATATTATTCCAATTATCTTTATTAAATTTATTACCAACTTCTTTGGCAGTTTTATCTAGACCAGATACTATATTATCGTGTTCCATTATTGATATTAAGTATAATAGCTTTATATATTTAATAGTGGAAGGTTCAATTTTTTAATTTAATTTAATTAGAACAATTAAACTAAATTAAAAAAGAAGGCATAATAATTATTTGTATTATTATGGTTCAATTTTTAATATTAAGAGATATTAAAAAAATTTTCATATAAGATTATATATTATGGCAGAAACAGCAATGAGAGTAAAGTTAGAAGAATTACAGATACAAAGTTTAAAAAGACCACTTACAGACGATGAAGATATCAGGGAAAAAAAAAAGTTTAAAGCATATGAAGAATTAGAAGAAGACACCATTGTATTATTATTACTAACAGGTATTGTAAAACTTAATTGTCAAAACTTTAACTTTAAAAAGTGCTTAGTAAATACTTTCAGAAAAAATCCTAATCTTTTATTAAAAAAATATATTTTTAAGTGGAATGAAACATTTAAACAAGATGAATATCGTGTTTTTGAGAATACTGTATTAGATGCTCTATTACATCATGATTTTATAAGTAGTACACTTATAGATGTTAATTATAATGGTGTTGAAGTTAAGGCATTAGAATTAGCCGAATATTTGTCAAAAAAATATTCAGTGCAACAATTATTTGGATTTTTAAAAGGTTTAAAATATGAACATATCTATCAAGGTTCTGCTAAGTATATTCAAGAAAGAGCTATTTTTGAGATTGAAGAAGAACTAGTTATTTTTTTTAGAGAATTAGTGGGGTTTAATCCAGCCCCTGTTTTAATTGAAATACTTCAACAATGTTTTAATACCCCAGTTAGTTATCCATATAGTATTTTTCAACAAAATAAAGTATTTGCAATGATAAATAATGGATATTTTAAATTAATTAAAACATTAATGGAATTATATTTAATTAACTATGTATCTCCATTATTCATTCAAAAATTAATTATATATTTAGTAGATGTTGTACGTCCACAAGAATTAGTTGATAATATAGTTACTTTGTTTAATCATATGCTTTTATGCATAGATAGTGGTAGATATAGATTTGTAAATATTATACTTATTAATGGTGAAGAATTATCTTGTACCAATTTTTTTACGGTATTTAATATCTATTTTGGTGGAGATACAGAATTACAATTTGAAAAAATTAAACCAGGTGCTGTAGAATTTTTTAAAAGAGTAGGAGATGAGAAACGTACTAATTGGTTAACTTATAGGTTTAACGAAATTATGGATACAATATGTTCTAAGCTTAAGTTTAGTAGGGGTGGGAGAGAAGGATATGATGATCCATCATTCTTAAATAGTTACATACTATCTGAATTTAAATTAGGGGAACAAACAGAAGGTACAAAATTAGCACATTTAAATTATATGATAGAAATGTATAAATATATATTAACAAGATTAGATGAGCTAAGTGAACCAAATAAAGTATTATTAGGACTAGTACCAGAACCAGTTGAACCTGTTCCAATGACTGGTGGTAATTACTATTTAAATAAATATAAAAAATATAAACAAAATTATTTTAATTTAAAAAATAAAAATTTATAAAGTTTTAAATTTTAGATCTAAATGTTTTTTTATAACACAAATTCTTCTTACAACTCTTTGAAGTACTTTTAACTGGTCTAATAAAACATCTCTTGTTGGATACTTAATAAATTTAACAGATTTTAAAAGCTTATAATTTTTATTATCGTGTTCATATAATTCTACTAAAGCAGTGTACTCATATTCAGCATCACCAATAGAAATAACATTATTTATTTTTTTGTCAGAATATGCATTATATATTAGTTCATTAAAAGTTATTTTTTTCCATTCCATTGGATTTGATGTTTGTTCTTGACATTTTGCTCTTGCTGATATAACTTCTATTAATTTAGTTTGTTTATTTGATTTTCTAATAAGTTTACTAGTTAATGGTAATATAGTTAACGATAAGTTAATCCAATTTAACATCGCATTAGTTACTATAATTACGTTACCTAAATTAATTAATATTTTTAACAGACTACTTAACTCGTTGTCAACTTGTTTAAAGTAATCCATAAGTTTATTATTTTCACGAATTTCTTTTATATCTATACTATTTGTAGTTATCCAAGTGGTCGGAAATAAAGTATCATCCCAGTCTAGAATTATTAAAGTATTTTCTTTAGATAAAATCATATATAATAATAGTTAAAATATTTATTTGAATATAACTTAATTATAATAAATAAAAATAATCTATCATATTATTATATGAAAATCCCATCTTATTTAAAACATTTAGAAAATGCATCTTTAGTTGATTCACAAGGCATACCAATAGGTCAAAATCTTGGTTATGGTTTAAATACAGTATTAACACCTTTTACTTTTGCACCTGGAATTTTATTAGATAACGGTTCAGGAAATAAACCTAGATTGGTTCCAAATGCACCTATAACTTTATATAACCCGTTAAATCCATTTGAACAACCAGTAACAGTTACACCTGATGTATTATCACCTACTTTATCTGTTTCAAGTTTTAATTTAATGTCACCATCAATAAGTAAAAACTTTGTCAGTCCTGGATTAAATGTTACTATTACTGGAAATTCAGATGACGTAAACAGAGTTCTATCTCTTCTTGAATCTTTAAGATAAACTAAGTTTGAATAAATTAAACTGTTCTATTAATTCAGTTATATCTAATATATCTATTTTTTTATGATTTTTATGATGTGTTGTATATTGTTTCTGATTTGAAGTAATTAAACTTTTTATTTTCTTATCATCTTCATTTTTTTCATATATTTTTTGTAATCTACCTAGTTCTTTATGATAATATATACATTGTTCACAATCTTCTTCTTCATAAAGATAATTATGTTTGGCTATAAAATTTTTATATTTATGATCTATTAATTCAGATGCTTTTTTAGGAAGTAATAAGATAGCACATATTTCTTTACTTATATCTAGATTATCTTTTTTATATTTGTCTAGACTAAAATCATTCTCATAAAGATATAATGTAAGCATAAGTGGGTCTGGTGTAATTCTACTAGACATATAAGTATTGTAACAATATTTACCATTAAAGTACATATTGAAGCACCAGTTTAATCCATCTAAATAATTTTGAAGTTGATGTTTATTAAACTCATTAAATTTAGTTTTTTTTAATATTTTATAATCAATCTGTGATATTAGATTTTCTAAAATTTTAATTAAAAATTGTTTATTAATTATTAATTTGTTTTCTTCTATTTTAACTAAATATTTATATTTATTGATTTTTCTTGAATAAGCTATCCATAGTTTATCAATAGTAATATATTTTAATTTGGGAAAATAGTCATTACCATTAAACAGATTTAAAAATGAAAAATCAAGTTGAGGATAAAGAGAATTACCATAATAATTAATATTCATATCTATTATTTTTTTTATAGATATTAGATCTTTATTAACTAAAATATAAATATTATGATAATTAATAGTTGCAGTTACTATCAGTACAACATCTCCATCATTGGTAACTAACAAATGTGAACTATCTTTATTTTTATTAATATTAATATTTATCATATCTTTTATTTTAATTTCAGCTTCACCTGCTTCTTTATTTATAATATTTACAGATATGTTAAAAACGTCACTGATTTTTGTTTTTAATTCATCTAGTTTTTCATCTAAAGTATCAATAAACTGTGTACCTGGTGTAAAGTTTAAACTAGAGTTTGCAACATCAATATCTTTACGTGCTTCTTGTAATCTTCTTTCACGTTGAAGAAGAAGTTTAGCAAGAGGTGCAACACCATCACAAAAAAGATTTAGAGAAACTAGAGGAGTATATTTTTTACATATATCTAAAATAATATCATACAATCTTTTAATTTTATCTTTTAGTGTTTTTTCACTGTAAAGCATATGTAGTAGATAATTTAGATCAATATATATGTGATCAAACATAACTTCAGTTTTATGTGGATAAACAGAGAAAGCATTACTGTATTTACTTCTTAACCAACTATAGAATTTATTAATACCCATATTAACAAAATATTGAAAATAATTTTATATAGATATAAAATATCAAATTTTATATATATATGGAGTATACAGATAACTTAGAAGTGTTATTTAATACAATAACTCATAACTTAAAAGATAAAGAATTAAAAGATTTATTTGACTTTGTTATCGACTATAATGGTACTGATTGGAAGAAACATATTGTTATAAGTAGTAATTATTATAAAAAGAAAATTTATAGTAATGAATTAGCAGAAATGTTTATTATTACGTGGAATGTTAATGCAGAAAGTAAAGTTCACGATCATCCAGATGAAGGATGTATATTAAAAGTATTAAAAGGAAAATTAAAAGAAGAAATATATGAAAATAAAGAAAGTAATACAGAATATATTTCAGAGAATATATTAAAAAAGCATGATATTGGATTTCAAATAAGTAATAAATATTTACACAAAATTAAAAACAAAAGTAGAAATTATACAGTATCATTACATATATATTCACCACCTAATTTTAAGATTAAATATTATTAAAATATAAAGTCAGATATAGCTTTGGCACATAAAATTTTCTTATACCAACTCCATTTCTTATACAATACTATATGTATAACTATTAATGAAATTAAAACTCCACCTGCTACAAATAAACCTGTAACTGCTTTTTTATCTGAATTTATTTGATTTTCATAAAATATTTTTTCAGGATTATTACCATTAACTAATATAGATATTTTACTATTTACTTTATAATCTATATCATTTGTAGATAACTTTTGAATATATTTTTTATTATTATATTCATAAGCTACAACAAGGTCACAATCATAACGTGTTTTATAACTTCTATTATATTTACCACCAGAACGTTCTGTTATAGTTCTACAACCGTTGTTTTCAATAACAATACCAGTAATTCTTTCAGTCTTAGGAATATTATCTAAGTCTTTCTTTATTTTGAAACCAAATACAAAAACAAGTATAACAGATAGTACACAACATACGACACAAGATATTGCGACATATTTACCACATTTATCTAATTTATCAGAAACTTTGTCTAAATTAACTGATGAAGAGTTCAACAAGTTCATATTATATATATTATATATATTATTTTTTTATTATAATATTATATAATGAGTAATTTAGAAAAATTAATACAAGGAAATAATCTAATGCAACTAGCTAATTTAACTAATAAAACATCAAAAAAAGATTTAACTAAAAGGATAAGTAGTGGAATAAAGAATAAAGTAAAAAATGTTAAGAATTTTAAAGGTTTTAAAAATAGAAAAAGTATATCAGATATTAAAGGTAGTTTTATGGACAAATTTTTATTTATGTTTAAAGTAAAGTATTTATTAATATTATTCGGATTTTTAATGTCCTTATATTTTTATAAAATAATTATGAATAGAAACTTCATTTCTGATGATCTAGATGGATTTAGTAATATTGAAAAAAAAATAAAAATATTATTATGGTCTTTATTAGGTTTTATAATAACAATGATTATATTAAATATAGTTAAAAATTTAATAAGACATCCATTAGCTGTTGGTATTATTATTATTATTATGTGTGTATTATGTTCAGGTGCCCTTGCAACTGTCTCTGGATTTATGTATGAATCGGATAAAAATAAAAAAAATGATCAAGATATAGTAAATATGTGTAAAAACATAGTAACTAAATAGTAAGAGAAAATATTAACACTTTCTATTGTAAATAATTGCAAGTAAAACAGTTAAAACAAAAATAGAAGCATTAACTATTAAAGTAATTAAAGACTTTCTTTGATATTTACTAAAAGTTACTTTATAAATCATATCAGTTTCTGTCATTTTGCTTGGTGCATTATATACACCGTATTTTTTTTCCAATCTATATATTCTATCATATCTATATATAATATATCCAAATACTGAACCTAAAGCTAAAGTTATACCCATAACTAAAGCAATAACAAATAAATACTTAGGTGAACAGTATTTATTACCCATAAATAAACTCTTAATTTTATCTAATAATCCCATATTTATAATATTATATTATATTATAATTTTATTTGTCACCACCTTCTTTAGCTAACTTGTCAACAATATCATTATTTATAGATAGAAAATCTTTTTTACCAGTATGTGCTCTAACATGTTGAAATTCTATTGTTCCTTTATAATGTGTTATTAACTTATCTAACTTTTTAATAATATCTTGATTTGCAACATCTTTACCTGCACTTGTTTTCCAATTATTATTTTTCCAATCTTTAATCCAAATAGTTAAACTCTTTATAGAATATTCAGAATCTGTATATAATTTAATATTTAGTGTTTTATCATCTTTATAAACTGTTTTAATTCCTTTATAAATAGCATATAATTCAGCACGTTGATTTGACAACGGTAGTTTTTTAAAACGAGCTGATATATTTTCATACTCTTTATTTGGGAATAAAACACCATAACCACATTTATTGAGATGTTTTATATAAGAACCATCTGTAAAAATTAAAACTTGTCTAGCCATTAATATAAGCGGAGACTTTATCATTTTTTAATTCTGCAACTAAGAAATACAGTATCTTTGTAGAGCCTGGAAAAATCAAATTTTTTTTAATTATCTCATCTATATTTTTTTCTTTATCTACAAATTTAATATAAACTTCTCCTTTATTTAACTCTTCTAAATCTATACTATCTTTAAATTCAATACCAATTATTAACTCCATTATTCTGTCGTCTTTTGTTATATTTAACGTTATCATATCAATATTATTTTTATTAACTATATCTTCAAAAACAAAATGTGAAGTTAAATAACAAAATAAATCATTATGATTAAAATCACCTAATTTAACAAGGGGTAAAGTTTCAAACATTCCCATAAAAGTAAATTTAAATAAATCATCTTTATCATGTTGTAATTGATAAACTTTTTTAACATTGGGTGGTAAGTAGTTTTCTATGTCAAGATCATCTTCAGAATCACTCATTAAAATTTATTAATATTTTATAATATATAAAAAAACATATCTTATAAAATATATATGTTAGAAAACTTTATTGAAGAAGTTAAAAAATTATCTATTCCTGAATTGTTAAAATTAGAGAATGAATTAATTTTAAACTATACAGATAACAATAAACAAGATAAAGTTAAAATAGTCAGAGAAGTATTTTTTATAAACTATAGTTTTTTCGGAGGATGTTAAAATATATTTTAAATTCAATATTATAGATGATTATATTTATATCAGGAGGAAATGGTAATATTGCACGTATTATAAAAAAAAAAATAAATAATAGTTATAAAATATATGCACCTTCTCGTATAGAATTAGATATATTAGATTATAATAAAGTTTTTAATTATATTAATGATATAAATCCAGATATTGTAATTCATACTGCAATTATAGGAGGTAGAAGAACTAATGAAGAGACGTCTGATGTTTTTTATAAAAATATATTAATGTTTGAAAATATTATAAAATCGTGTAATAGAGCAAAGATAATAATAAATTTAGATTCAGGAGCAATATATGACAGACAGACAGATATTATGAACAGAAAAGAACAAGAGTTATATTCAGTACCACAAGATTATTATGGTTTATCTAAATATATAATTTATCAAAGATCACAACAATATAATAATATTTATAATTTTAGAATTTTTAATATATTTCATATAGGTGAAGAGAATAATAGATTTATAAAAGCATGTTTTGATGCAAAGAAAAATAACACTCCGTTAATAATTAATGAAGATAAGTATTTTGATTTTGTTTATGAAGATGACTTTATTAAAATATTAAAATATTATTTAGAAAATATAGATAAACAGTTAGATAAAACAATAAATATTTGTTATAATAAAAAATATAAACTTTCAGATATAGTACAAATAATAGAGAATATTGGTGAATATAAAAAAATAAATGTAGAAATTTTAAAAAACAGTGATAAAAATTACTGTGGTAATTCACAATTAATATATAGTTTATTAGAGTTAGATGGTTTAGAAACTAGTTTATTAAAATATTATAATAGTTATTATAATCTTTAATTATACTATTAAAATTATGTGAGATTTCATTACAATTTATAAACTTAAAATAAAATTGTCCATATGTTTCTGGAATAATAAAGCATATATTTTCTCCATTATTTTTTTTATCTTTTAATAAATGATTAAAAATAATCTCTGAGTTTAAATAACATATATACTTTTTTGGAATCATATTTAATATATAAGTATTTATATTTTCAAATTGACTGATTTTAAATAGCTTATTTATAAAATACATACCAAATAAAACTGCAATACCATGTGGAATAAAATAATTTGTAGAAGCTTCAATAGCATGTCCTATAGTATGACCATAATTTAACACTCTTCTATGATTTTTTTCAAGTTCATCATATTCTATAATTGCTTTTTTTATTACTAAAGATTGTTTAATTATTTTTAGATAATCTTTGTTTTCATATAAATTAATAAATTTAGTAACTTCACTTTCTCCTCCAATAATAGCTAATTTTAATGATTCACCTAGACCAGAAGTTATCATATCACTAGATAATGATAAAATAAAGAAATCACTTATTATTACTTTAGACGGAGATGTAAACAAACCTAACATATTTTTACTTTTTCTATTAACTCCAACTTTACCACCTATACACGAATCAGTCATTGCTAATAATGTTGTTGGTATATATATCCAATTAATCCCTCTTTTATAAATTCCTGCTACAAAACCACCAATGTCTTGAGTTATTCCACCTCCTATAATAATTAATTTATTTGCTTTGTTAAAATTATTATTATATAGAATATCAATGATACTCAAAACAGTTTCTATATTTTTATTATCCTCATTTGCATCAATAAAAACTATATTATAATTTTGTGATTGTATTTTATTTTCAAAATACTTATCTATTATAATATAATCATTATCATTGTAGTTTTCTTCAATTAATTTATTAAGAGTTAATGAGTTAAATGTCACTGTATAAACTTTATCATAAGATTTTACATCAAATATATTTTTATTATAGTCTTCTATGTAGAATTCTTTATTTTCAACATAAAAAAAATCCATATATATTAATAAATATTAATATTTATATATATTTACGAATATATATGGATTTTTTTTATTTTCAACATAAAAAAATCCATATATATTAATAAATATTAATATTTATATATATTTACGAATAGACAAAAAGCCAAGATCAACATTGATAGATTGTCCAGTAATTCCCGTATTTTTAAAAAGTAAAAAATCAACTAAATTCCATACATCAGTAAGATTAATTAATCTATTAAACCCCATATAATTTTTAATATTTTCTAATTCTATTAGTGATAAAGTTTTTAATGTCATATCATTTTCAACAGGTCCAGGACAAATATTATTTATTAAAATGTTTTTAAAAGATAAATCATATGATAAAGATTTAACAAGATTTGAAAGTGATGCTTTTGATATTCCATATGATAGTTTATTATCTCTTATTATGTGTTCCCAAATTGAACTTACAATTATTAAATTTGCATTATTATTAATTTTATTATTTTTTAATAAAAAATTTAATGTATTTATAATAAAATAAACATTTACATCAAATATATCTTTTGTTTTATTTATATCACAATTAAATATATTATCATTTGTATTTATACCTTGACACCATATTATACCATTAATATTATCTAATTTTAATAAGTTATCTAGATTATTATTATCTACAAAAATTAAATTATCATTTATTTTTTCTTTATTAGATATTGTACAAATAATATTAATATTATTTTCTTTTAATTTATCACATATAAATGAACCTATAGAACCAGTTGAACCAAAAATTAATATACTCATATAATTAAATAATTTAATATACTTTATATACTTTATATATTTTAACTTGTTATAAAATATCATTGTTTTATTTTTTTATAATTATCTAATCTATCTTCAATCATTTGAATTCTTTTTAGATCTTTAAACGCGTATGTATTATATCGTTCACTTATATATTTTAACCATTCAACTTCAAATAAATTTGCAAGATATAAAGATTGCTCAATGTTTATAATATCTTCAACATTAAATATTATATATCTAGTTTCAAATTTATCTAATAATTTTGAGTTAATTAAATTACCAATAAAATTAATACTGTTAACATTTATACCACCTCCTAGATAACACAACTTATTCATAGTTTTAATTTTATTGAACGCATCTGTAACATATTGCAATATAATATCAGAATCAATAATATTACGTGATTGATTAAGAGAACTAACAAAATCAACTCTTCCAAATGTGACAAAATCAATATCATCTAAATTTTTTATTAAATTATCTAAATTAGTATAACTATTTATTGTTTCTAAATTAAATCCTATTTTACCATTATAGTTAACTTGTTTAATACATTCTTTAAATTTATTTAATGCAAAACTACTTTCAACCATTGGAGCAACAATACTATCTGCACATAAAATGATACAGTCATTTATATCTCTTTTTGCTTCACATCCACCAATTTTAATTGACATTTCTAAGTTTATAGAACTAGTTAATGTTCTCATTGTTATCATTTCATTTAATTGTGCACCTTCGTCTTCAAATGATATTTTAATACCAATAGCACCATTTTTTTTTAATTCTAATAAAATAGTCTTTAAACTTTCCATATATATTATATATTATTTATTTTAAAGTATTTTTACGTATGAGATATACTCAATTTAAAAATATTTATTAAAATAATACTTACTTATTTGAAATTATATTTACATATAATTATAGATGATAGTAGCAGACTATATTTCAAAGTTCTTTGAAATAAATAATATACAAAATATATTTTCAATAACTGGTGGTTTTGCAATGTTCTTAAACGATTCGTTTGGGAAAAATAATTATTTTAATATTTATTATCAACACCACGAACAAGCATGTGGATATAGTGCGGTTGGATATTCAAAAATAACTAATAAGCCAAGTATTGTTTGTACAACAGCAGGTTGTGCAGCAACAAATGCAATTACACCTTGTTTAGTTGCATACCAAGATAGTGTTCCAGTAATATTTATAAGTGGACAAGTAAAAACATTTGAAACAACAACTATTATAAATAAAAATACAGAGAATAAAATAAGACATTATTCTGGTGCAGATAGTGAAATAATAAATATAGTCAAACCTATTACAAAATATGCAGTAGAAATATATGATTATAAACAAATACCAACAATATTAGAAAAAGCATTATTTGAAGCAATAAATGGTAGACTAGGACCAGTTTGGTTATCTATACCACTTGACATTCAAAGTATGAACTTACCTGATGATTTAGTAATAAATAAAATAGAAAATATTAAAATAAGTAAATATAATGAAAATATTAGTAAATTATATGAACTATTAGATAATGCTAAAAGACCAGTTATAATTTTAGGTAACGGTATTACTTTATCAAATAGTAGAAATAAATTTAATGAATTCATTGAAAAATATAAAATACCCTGTGTAGTAACTTTTATGAGTACAGATATAATAGAACACGATAATAACTTATATATTGGTAAAGTTGGTATTTTAGGAAATAGAGCTGGAAATTTTTGTATGCAAAATTCAGATCTATTAATATCTTTAGGTTGTAGAATGAGTCAAGGTATTGTAGGATATAATACGAAATGGCTTGCAAGAGAAGCTAAAAAAGTTATTATAGATATAGATAGTGCTGAATTAAATAAAAATAACATAGATTATGAACTAAAAATAAATATGGATTTAAATATTTTTTTTGATAGTTTTAATAAAGATTATATAAGTTATAATGAATGGATAGATAAATGTTTATATTGGAAAAATAAATGGAATAATGAAATGCCAATAAATTATTTAGATGATTCTAACGGTGTAAATCCATATTATGTATTGAATAAATTATATAGTTTAGATTATAATAATAAAATTAGTATTGGTTCAGGAGGTTCAATTGTAACTAATTTATGGCATATGGTAAATATAAAAAAACATGATAGATTTATTTTGAGTTCACAAGGCGATATGGGATTTGAGTTACCTGCATCTATTGGGTGTCAGATTGCAAATATTGATA
>Ga0194129_10002484_pt1 | contig 27706 bp, 30 predicted proteins | sample TA2KigCa35mmetaG_FD_150862 | JGI IMG/M metagenome (GOLD analysis project Ga0194129, IMG submission 150862) | Freshwater microbial communities from Lake Tanganyika, Tanzania - TA2015038 Kigoma Deep Cast 35m | ecosystem: Environmental > Aquatic > Freshwater > Lake | place: Tanzania: Lake...
GCATTGTCGTGGTGGTCAAGAACGGCACCATCGCTGACGGCACGGTCATTTGAGCAAACCCTGACCGCTCTGTGACAGGCGGCATCGAAGCGTGGCCGCCGGGCCCTGCTTCGCCACACTGAGAACGACCCAACCTGATTGCTGAACCCCATGGGCAAGGCTCACTTCGGCCTCATCGGCCTCGGTGTGATGGGCGAGAACCTGGTGCTCAACGCCGAGCGCAACGGCTTTTCGTCGGTGGTCTACAACCGCACCTACGCCAAGACCCAGGAGTTCCTGGAGGGGCGGGGGGCCGGCAAGGACATCGTCGGCGCCGCCACGCTCGAGGAGTTCGTGGCCACCCTGGAGCGCCCGCGCCGCATCCTGATGATGGTGAAGGCCGGCCAGCCGATCGATGACCTCATCGCCACCCTCTCGCCGTTGCTGCAGGAAGGCGACCTGCTGATCGACGGCGGCAATTCGCTCTACACCGACACCGAGCGCCGGGTGGCCGAGCTCGAGAGCAAGAGCTTCGGTTACATCGGCATGGGGGTCTCCGGCGGGGCCAAGGGCGCCCTGGAGGGGCCCAGCATGATGCCCGGTGGCACCAAGGCGGCCTACGACGCCGTCGAGAGCCTGGTGCGCAAGATGGCCGCCCAGGTCAACGATGGTCCCTGTGTGACCTACATCGGTCCGGGTGGGGCTGGCCATTTTGTCAAGACCGTCCACAACGGCATCGAATACGGCATCGAACAGATCCTGGCCGAGGCCTACGACCTGATGAAGCGGGTCGCCGGCATGGGCGGCACCCAGATGGCTGATGTGCTGGGCCAATGGAACACCACCGAGGAGCTGGCCTCGTTTCTGGTGGAGATCACCGAGGTCTGTCTGCGCACCAAGGACCCCGACAACGGCGCCGATCTCGTCGAGGCGATCGTCGATTCGGCCGGCCAGAAAGGCACCGGACTGTGGACCGTCGAGAGCGCTCTCAACATGGGCGTGCCGGTTCCCACCATCTATGCGGCACTCAATGCCCGGGTGTTGAGCTCGCTGCGTTCACAGCGCCAGGCTGCCGAGGCCTTCCTGCCGGCAGTGCGGCCGGCGGCTACCCCCAGCCACGCCTTTTCACTCGGTGAGGGCAGCGACCTGAGCGATCTGCGCGATGCCACGATCCTGGCGGCCATGGCCAGCTATGCCCAGGGCATGGCCCTGTTGCAGGAGGCCAGCCAGCTGCACAACTACAACCTCGACTTTGCCGCGATCGGCCAGATCTGGAAGGGGGGCTGCATCATTCGTGCCCGTTTGCTGCAGCGCATCCAGAACGCCTACAGCGCCAACCAGGCCCTACCCAACCTGCTGATCGACCCCTGGTTTGCCGAGCAGGTCAACCGCCGCATCGGCGGCCTGCGCAGGATTGTGGCCGGCAGTGCACTGGCCGCGATCCCGGTGCCCTGCTTCAGCAGCACCCTCGACTACATCACCAGCTACGGCTCGGCGCGGCTGCCCCAGAACCTGGTGCAGGCCATGCGCGACTGCTTCGGCAGCCACACCTACGAGCGGGTCGACCGTGCCGGCAGCTTCCACACCGAGTGGTTGCCATGAGCAGCTACCGCCTGCAGGTCTGCAGCAGCCCCGACGAGCTTGCCCGTCAGGGCGCCCAGCAGATCGCTTCGTGGATTGATCAGGCCCTGGCCGAACGCGATCGTGCCCAGATCGCCCTCGCCGGCGGGGAGACGCCCAAGGCGGCCTATCGCCTTTTGGCACGCCAGCATCTGCCCTGGGATCGCGTGGATGTGCTGCTGGGGGATGAGCGCTGGGTCAGCGCCGACGATCCCTCCAGCAACGCCCGCATGCTGCGCGAGACCCTGCTCGCCCCCGGCGAGCCCGGCGCAGCAGCCCGCTTTCACCCGGTGCCCACAGATCGGCCCGATCCGGCGGCTTCGGCAGCGGCGTTTGCCGAGGTGCTGCAGACCCTTTGCCCCGGCCGCCCGCCCCAACTCGATCTCGTGCTGCTGGGTCTGGGGGATGACGGCCACACCGCCTCCCTGTTTCCCGGCACAGCGGCACCGTCAGTCAGCGACCGCTGGACCACCATCGGCGAGGGCAAGGGCTTGCCGCGGGTCACGCTGACGGCGCCGGTGTTGAGTGCCGCCAGGCGTGTGCAGTTTCTGGTCAGCGGTAGCGGCAAACAACAAGCCCTGGCCAGGCTGTTCGATCCCACGGAAGACCCCCAACGAACGCCGGCCCGGCTGGTGCAGCCCTCCGCTGAGGTGCTGGTGCTCGCTGACGCGGCGGCCGCTGCCGCTCTGCCAGGCTGAGCGTTCTTGCGCAGGCGGCAGCGGTGGCTCCGACAGAGGCAGCGGTGCCCAACAGGGTGCTTTTTCGTGGCGATGGCTTTGCCGGCTGGCATGCCCTCAATGACCCGATCATGGGTGGCCGCAGCAGCGGCAGCGTCACGGTCAACAGTGACCATGGCCTCGTGTTTGAGGGCGAGGTGGTGGAGCAGGGTGGCGGTTTCATCAGCGTCCGCTCGCCGCTGCTGTCGCCCGCGCTGGATCTGTCCGATTGCCATGCTTTGCAGCTCGAGCTCGCCGGTGAAGGCCGTCGCTTCAAGTTGGCTGTGGCCTGCAGCGATGGCATCGGCGGCCTCACCAACCTGATTCCGGGGGGGTTGCGCTGGGTCAGCGAGTTCGCCACCGATCCCAGCGGAGTCAGCATCGTGACCCTGCCCTTCAGCCAGCTGACGGCGTCGGTGCGGGCGCAACCGATGCCCTCACTGCCCCTGGGCGTTCAGCCGCGCTTTGACCCTGCCAGGATCACCCGCTTGCAGCTGCTGCATTCGAAGTTTGATGATCAAGGAGGCTTGAACCAGGGCTTCCGCGCTGGGCCGATTCAGCTGGTGTTGCGTCAGATCGTTGCTGTGGGTGAGCCGCATGGATGATGCGCTTGCCGTGGACGGCAGCGCTCACGAGCAGGAGCATGGGCTGCGCCAGTTGGTTGCCGCGGCTGCTGATCTTTGTCTGAAACCCCATCGCCACGCTGTGCGTTTCAGCGGCGAGCCGCCGACCAGCACGGGTGATTGCCAGGACTGCATCTTGTTGATCGAGGCACGGGATGGAGCCGGCACGCGGCTGCCCCATGCCGATCTGGAGCTGGAGATCTACCGCAGCGGGCGTGGGCTCAACCTGATGGTGTCGCGCGTGTTGGATGATCAGGCCCCCCTGCTCTGGCAGGGAAGCCACCCCGTGTGGATGGGAGCTGACACCGGGTTGCGTTGCGATCGTCCCGCGGATGGTGCCCCCCTCGAGGCGCTTGCGAGACGACTGCGGGCGCTGTTGGATGCCGCCGGCAGTCTCAGTGAGGAGGGATAAGGGGGCGCAACCGCGATGCGGCGGCTCCGCAACGGGTGTCGCGTTTCAGCATCGGCTCCGAACTGCGGAGCTCGATTTGAATCTCACCGGCTCGACGATCGGTCCATTGCGCCAGGCAGCTGACCCGTTGGTCCATGGGGATCGGGGCATGCTGGGGATCGGTGGCGAACACCTGCACCTCACTGGTGACCTCGGCATCGATCACAAAACCCTGGGCGACCAGCAACGGGCCCACCGTTCCCGGCAGATCACGTGAGGCCAGGCGAGATAACCAACGAATCAATGCCATGGCCCCTCAGTTATCACGAATGCACAGGCAGCGCTTGCTTCGCGTGGCGGAGCCCAGACATTGTGCGTTTTTGGCATAGGCTTGCGTCATTGGTTGACTGCGGCCAGCGAAGAATAAAGTATAGCGAACCGTGTGGTATGGATGGTTGTCAGTGTCAGTGATCTGACCTGTCTCGACTATTTGCAATGGCTGCGTACGGGAGAGCGGGCGGCGTCTGCGTTGTCGTGGTCGCAATCCACGATCAGCCGCAAAAGCAATCGTGCGCTTAAGCAATTGCAACTTGTCTGTGCCCGCAATCGTGGCGAATGGGCAATCGAGGGAGACACGGAATTGCTGGCAATGGCGCGTGCGCTGCATCAGCACCATCGCTGGAAATGCAATGCCATTCTCAGGCTTGATGCCCAGTACTATTCCGGCCCGATTCTGTGCAATCCGCTTCACAGCGATTAGGTGCTGGGCCCCTGCGATTTCATGGAGGTTCATGCCCCCATGCGCCTCCTGCGCGATGGGGTGCTGGATGCCTGGATCGGGATGTACCCGGATACGCCCCCTGACGACGATCCCGAGCTGATGAGTTGTCATCTGCTGCGCATGCCCACCCATCTGGTGGTGGCTGAGGGGCACCCTCTGCTCAAGCTTGGTGACGCCATCAGCCTGGATGACGTGAGGCACTACCCCGCACTCTCGCTGCCCGACATGGCCTATCCCAAGGTGCAGGAGGCCCTCCAGGCGCTGGGATTGTGGAATTCCCCCTCCCGCATCAGGCGCTATCGCCAGGAGCTTTGGGAAGACCGCACCCTGGATCAACTCACCGTGGGCTATGCCTCAGCCTTCACCCTGAACCTGTTTGGACTGCCCCAGGTCAAGTTGCCGTTGCGGATTGACCTTGAGGTGGGTGACACCCTGGTGGTGAAGCGCAAGTATGCCAACCATCCACGCACGCAGGCGCTGCTGGCGATGCTGCGCCACAGGGTGCAAGAGCTGGCCCAGACCTATCCCGAGATCCGCCCGCTGTGATTGATCCATGCCCGCCGATCAATCGGGCTGATCGGTGACCGCCCCCAGACTGCTGCTGCTCACCAGACGGGCGTATTTGCCCAGCACGCCGGTGCGGTAGCGGGGCTCAGGCTTCATCCAGGCGGCCCGGCGCCGCGCCAGCTCAGCATCATCCACATTGAGCTGGATCAGCAGCTGGTGGGTATCCACCGTGATGCTGTCGCCCTCGTGCACCAGGCCGATGGTGCCGCCCACGGCGGCTTCAGGTGCCACATGGCCCACCACCATGCCGTAGGTGCCACCCGAGAAGCGGCCGTCGGTGATCAGCGCCACCGAATCGCCCAGCCCCTCGCCAATGATCGCGGCGGTGGGGGCGAGCATTTCGCGCATGCCGGGGCCGCCCACGGGCCCCTCGTAACGGATCACGACCACATCGCCGGCCTGGATCTGCTTGGCCAGAATGGCGGCCAGGGCCTCCTCCTCGCTTTCAAACACCCGCGCCGGGCCGGTGACCGAGGGATTCTTGACGCCGCTGATCTTGGCCACGCTGCCCTCGCTGGCCAGGTTGCCCTTGAAGATCGCCAGGTGTCCCTTGGCATAGAGCGGGTTGCTCAGAGGCCGGATCACGTCCTGGCCGGCGGGGGGGGTGCTTGGCACGGCGGCCAGCACCTCGCGCAGGCTCTTGCCTTCGACCGTGCGGCAGTCGCCGTGCAGCAGGCCAGTGTCGAGCAGCAGCTTCATCACCTGGGGGATGCCACCGGCGTTGTGCAGATCGACGGTCACGTAGCGGCCGCTGGGCTTGAGATCGCAGATCACCGGCACCCGCTGGCGGATCGCCTCGAAGTCGTCAATTGACAGCTGCACCCCGGCGGTGCGGGCCACCGCCAGCAGATGCAGCACCGAATTGGTGGAACCGCCCACGGCCATGATCACAGCGATGGCGTTTTCAAACGCCTGGCGGGTGAGCAGGTCGCGGGGGCGGATGTTCTGGGCGATCGCCTGCACCAGCACCTCGGCGCTGCGGGCGGCGCTGTCGGCCTTCTCAGGGTCTTCGGCGGCCATGGTCGAGCTGTAGGGCAGGCTCAGCCCCATGGCCTCGAAGGCGGCGCTCATCGTGTTGGCGGTGAACATGCCACCGCAGCTGCCGGCCCCTGGGCAGGCGTTCTTCTCGATCGCCGTGAGCTGCGCTTCGTCGATCTTGCCGCCGCTGTACTGACCCACCGCCTCAAAGGCACTCACCACTGTGAGATCGCAGGCGCCGAGCTTGCCGGGCTTGATCGTGCCGCCATACACGAACACCGCCGGGATGTTCATGCGGGCCATGGCGAGCATGGCGCCGGGCATGTTCTTGTCGCAGCCGCCGATCGCCAGCAGCCCGTCCATGCTCTGGGCGTTGCAGGCCGTTTCGATTGAATCGGCGATCACCTCACGGCTCACCAGGGAATACTTCATCCCTTCGGTGCCCATCGAGATGCCGTCGCTGACGGTGATCGTGCCGAAGGTCTGGGGCATGGCACCGGCCAGCTGGGCGGCCTGCTCAGCCCGGCGGGTGAGGTCGTTGAGCCCCAGGTTGCAGGGCGTGATCGTGCTGTAACCGTTGGCGATGCCGATGATCGGCTTGTTGAAGTCGCCATCGCCGAAACCCACCGCCCGCAGCATGGCCCGGTTCGGGGAGCGCTGGATTCCCTGGGTGATGGCGGCGGAGCGAAGCATGGCGGCGGTGGAGAGGGATGCCGCCCTGCAACCTACCGACTCCCCAGGCCTTCAAGCTGGCGGCGCACGTCGTCGATGGCCTGGTTGAGCTCGTGCACCTTGTCGTGCAGTTCGAGATCGCGCGGCTGGCCCGCAGGTGGCTGGCTGAATGCCTCTTCAGGGTCGCCGCCATCCTGCAGGCGGCTCAGCCGCAGCTGGCTCTGCTGCCGTGGGCCCAACCGGCGCCGTTCGGCCTCTGACAGCAGCCACCAGGCGAGGCCAGCTGCCCCAAGCACGGCGCCGGCCATGGCGCTGAGAACCATGCCACTGCTCGATCCACCCTGCTGTTGAGATCCCATGGCACCCTGCGCCGCAAAAACCCTGACCCAGATTAGAGGCTGTGGCTGAATCCGATCAGGCGAGCCTCGAGGGGGCCGATGCCAGGCACGATCTCACCGCCGGGGCCGAGGTCGGGATCGATGGCGGCGGTGTAGATCGTCAACTCACCATGGCGTTCCCCGACCGCGTGCAGTGCCGGTGCCGCAGCCACGGCCGTGATCAGGCGCAAACGCGCACCTACGACCCCCTGCTCAGCCAGGTGGTCGAGGAGCAGCAGCAGGGGTTCGGGGTCGGCCAGCTGCCCCCAGAACAGCAGCACCCCGGTGTTGGCTGGCACCGGAAGGGGAAGGTTGATCCATTGCAGGCCATCGATGCCGGCGGCCACATGGCCGATCTGCGCGGCGGGCACCACGGCCTGCGCGCCCTGCCAGAGGCCCAGTCCACCTGGCACAGCGCTGATGGCCAGCAGGGGAATGGCGGGGTCGACCACCTTCCCCTGGGTGCAGCCAGCTGTGCTCTGGACGGTCAGCTCGCATTGGGGGAGCCAGTCGCGCAGAGCCTCGTAGCTGAGCCACCGTCCCAGTTCGCTCAGCGCCGTGCCATAGAGAGGCTGGGGGGTCTGCCCATCGCGCAGCACGGTGAGCCAATGGCTCAGCAGAGGGTGGGGCGGGACCACAACCAGCAAAGCCATTGCCATGGCTGCCATAACTTGTGGGTCCACCGTAGATGCAGCCCCATGGCGCGCCTGTTTGCTTGTGTTGTGGCCTGGGCCCTGACCGTGGTGCTGCTGCTGCCTTTGCAGCCCGCCTGGGCGATCACGGCTCCCGAACTGCGCAGTCAACGCTCGTTGCAGGACCTTCAGCCCGACATGCATGGCCGCAACCTGCAGCAGCAGGAATTTCTCAAAGCCGAACTTGCAGGCTTTGATTTCAGCGGGGCCGATCTGCGCGGTGCGGTGTTCAACGGCAGCAACCTGCAGGAGGCCAATCTCAGCCAGGCCGACCTGGAGGACGCCGTCGCCTATGCCAGCCGCTTTGAGCGCTCCGATCTCAGCGATGCGGTGCTGCGCAACGCCATGCTGATGCAGAGCCACTTCGCCGGGGCCGCCATCGATGGCGCCGACTTCACCGATGCGGTGCTCGATCTGCCGGAACAGAAGGCCCTCTGCAGCCGTGCCAAGGGCACCAACAGCCGCACCGGTGTGAGCACCCGTGACAGTCTCGGCTGCCGCTGAAGCCAGCCCATAGATTGGTGCTTCCGGTTCCGGGGGGGGAACAGCCTCCGGACGCAAGGGGGAAAGTCCGGTGCAAATCCGGCGCTGTCCCGCAGCTGTGAAGGTCCTCTGGGCCCAGTCAGAACGCCCACCGGAGTCCACCTTTGAATTCGGCGCGGACCGACACCATGCTTGTATCCCATTGGCGCAAGGGAGCACCCTGGCTGCTCGCCGGCCTTGCTCTGTTTCTGATGGCTGCTGCGCCAGCCCAGGCGCACCATCTCATCGAAATCACCGGACTCAAACCCACCCCCATCAACGGCCTGCTCAGCGGTCTGGCCCATCCGGTGCTGGGACCCGACCACCTGCTGTTCCTGCTGGCGCTGGCCCTGGTCGGGCTGCGTCAGCGGCTGCGCTGGATGGTGGGTCTGCTGGTGGTGGGCATGCTGGGCAGCACAGCGGGCCTCATTGGCCCTGGACTGCTTGGAGCAGATGTCCTGGTCAGTCTCACCCTTGTGGTGGAAGCGCTGGTGTTGCTAGGCCGTCTGCCGGGCTGGCTGCTGCTGCCGGCCATGGCCCTGCATGGCTATGTGCTGAGCGCCGTGGTGCTCGATTGGAGCGCCATGCCCCTGGTTGCCTATCTGGGCGGCCTGCTGCTCAGCCAGGGCACGCTGTTGGTCGTGTCACTGGCCCTGCTGCAACCGGCGGCCAGGCAGCTGCAACGCCATGGCCGTCGCCTGGTGGCCGCCCTGTTGATCGGCGCTGGTGTGGTGACCGCCCTCAGCCAGGCCCTGGCCTGAGGCGGCGATGCACACCCCTACCCGCCTACCGGTCACGATTGTGACCGGTTTTCTCGGTGCCGGCAAAACAACCGTGCTGCGCCATCTGTTGCTGAACAGCGGCCAGCGGCTCGCCTTCCTGGTCAACGAATTCGGCGAGGTGGGCATTGATGGCGACTTGCTTCGCTCCTGTGGCTTCTGCCCTGAGGACGAGCTCGACGGCCGTCTGGTCGAACTGGCCAATGGCTGCCTCTGCTGCACCGTGCAGGACGACTTCCTGCCCACGATGGAACGGCTTCTGGAGCGCGCCGATCAGCTCGACGGCATCGTGGTGGAGACCAGTGGTCTGGCGCTGCCTGAGCCGTTGGTGGCCGCCTTCGGCTGGCCCTCGGTGCGCACCCGCAGCCGCGTGCATGGGGTGGTTGCGGTGGTCGATGGTCAGGCCCTGGCGGCAGGTCATGTGGTGGCCGATGCCCAGGCCCTGGAGGCCCAGCGCGCTGCCGATCCCAGCCTCGATCACCTCGATGCGATTGAAGATCTGTTCGAGGATCAGCTGCAGGCTGCCGACCTGGTGCTGATCAGCCGCTCGGATCTGCTCGACACCGCAGATCTCGCTGCCCTCACCACCTCGCTGCAGCAGCGCACCCGCCCGGGAACACCGATGCTGCCTGTGGCCCATGGCGCCCTCGATCCCGAGATCCTGCTCGGCACCAGCCTGCTGCAGCGGCAGCCCAGGCTTGATCGAGAGCACGACCACTACCACGAGGCTCATGACCACGGCCTTCACACGGCCCATGAGCATCAGCATGATCACGCCCATGTGGCGATCGAGAGCCTGGTTCTCGACCTGCAGGGCCTCTGGACTCAGGCAAGCCTGGAAACCGCCCTGCACACGTTGCTTGATGAGCAGTGTGCGATCCGCCTCAAAGGGTGGCTGGCCATGCCCGGGAAGCAGCGACTGCTGCAGATCCAGGCCGTTGGTCCACGGTTGAGCTGTTGGTATGAGGGCGACGCCCCCGCGCTTGATCCGTTGAGCGAGCTGGGGCAATTGCGCTTGGTGGCGCTGGGCTTCGGCCTCGATCGTCCGATGCTCGAACGCACCCTTCAGGCGGCATCGGCCTGAGCAGCGAGGCGTGTCTTGCGCCGCCCGGCCGTCTTAATCGAGGGGGATCGAACCTTTGGCGCAGACCCCATCCCAGCAGAGGCTGGCATCGCTCAGCCAGCGCGCTTCCACAGCCTGCCGGGGATGCCCGCTCCTCTCCATTGCGACGGCTCCACGGCCGTCATGGCGAAAGCGGATCTGTTCTGGACCGATCTGCAGCTGCCAGCCGAATCCATCGGCATCAACCGCCATCTGGCACTGCTGCCATGGACCATCGGCCAAGCGGCAGTGCAGCTGGGCCGGCACGGGCTCTCTGGCCCACAACGGTGTTGCGCCGAAAACGCTGCTGAGTGCTAAGGCAGCGAAGCCAATGGCCATGGCCCGTGCAGCGAAGACCTGCTGTCACCGTGACCAGCACCAGGGCGCTTGAAAGGGGGGCTGGCAAGATTTAACAACTGTCCCGTTGGTCTCTCTGCTGTGCCCCTCTTTCGTGCACGCGTGCAAGTGTCCCTGCGCCCCTCCGTTCTCGATCCGGCTGGCGAGGCAACTCGGGCAGCTGCGGCGCGGCTGGGCGTGAGTGGCATCAGCCGCCTGCGGATCGGTCGCTCGGTCGACGTGGAGCTCGAGGCGCCTGACGGCGCCACAGCCCGTAGCCAGTTGGAGCTGCTCAGCGACCGACTGCTGGCCAATCCGGTGATTGAGGATTGGCAGCTCACCCTTGCCGATGGAGATCAGCAGGCATGACGGTCGGCATCGTTGTGTTTCCAGGCTCCAATTGTGACCGCGATGTGCGCTGGGCCCTGGAGGGCTGTCTGAACCTGCAGACCCGCTTTCTCTGGCATGAAGACACGGATCTGAGCGGTGTCTCAGCTGTTGTGCTGCCCGGAGGGTTCAGCTATGGCGATTACCTGCGCTGCGGTGCGATTGCTCGTTTCGCCCCGGTGCTCGAGCAGGTGGCCGCCTTTGCGGCCTCGGGGGGGCCGGTGCTGGGCATTTGCAATGGCTTTCAGGTGCTCACCGAGATGGGGCTGCTGCCTGGCGCTCTCACCCGCAACCAGAACCTGCATTTTCTCTGTGAACCCTGCGAGCTCCAGGTTCAGCCGGGCCCCTGCCAGTGGCTGCAGGGGTATGCCCCCGGTGAACGGGTGACCTTCCCGATCGCCCATGGCGAAGGGCGCTACCAGGTCGATCCAGCCACCCTGCGGGAACTCGAGCACAACGGCCAGGTGGTGTTGCGCTATGGCTCAAACCCCAATGGTTCGCTTGGCGATGTGGCGGGACTCTGCAATGCCGCTGGCAATGTGCTGGGTCTGATGCCGCATCCAGAACGGGCCTGTGATCCACTCACCGGCGGCATCGACGGCCAGCGCCTGCTGGCCAGCCTGCGACGCTGATGCTGCTCAGCCAGGCACGTGTTGCCTGGCTGGCACAAAAAAAAGGGACCATCAGGCCCCCTAGGAGTGTTGAACCGGTGGTCAGTCAACGGCAGGGCCGTGAACCTGAGCTGAACAACGTGTTGTACAGGCCTCAGTTGACGGCGGCAAAGAAGTCCTTGGACTTCACGGGGTCGGGATTCATGGTCTTGTCGCCGGGATTCCAGTTGGCGGGGCACACCTCATCGGGGTGCGATTGCACATACTGGAAGGCCTGCAGCAGGCGCAGGGTCTCATCCACGCTGCGGCCCACGGGCAGGTTATTGATCGTGGCCTGCATGATCACGCCCTGGGGATCAATGATGAACAGACCGCGCAGGGCCACCCCGGCCTCCTCGTCGAGCACCTCGTAGGCGCGGGCGATCTCTTTCTTGAGATCGGCCACCAGCGGGTAGGCAATGTCGCCCAGGCCACCGTTCTTGCGGTCGGTCTGGATCCAGGCCAGGTGGCTGAATTCACTGTCGACCGAGACGCCCAGCACTTCGCAGTTGCGGCTGGAGAAGTCGCTGTAACGGTCGGAGAACGCCGTGATCTCGGTGGGGCAGACGAAGGTGAAGTCCAGGGGGTAGAAGAACAGCACCACGTACTTGCCGCGGTACTGAGACAGGGAGACCGACTTGAACTCCTGATCCACCACGGCAGTGGCGGTGAAGTCGGGAGCGGGGAGACCGACAAGCCTTGACATGGCGCAGTTGATAAAGGTCGAGATGGGTGTTGTGCCCCGAATGCCCGCAGCAGGCGGCATGAAGCACGGAGTGGCCAACCACCAGCACTCAGGCGGCGAACGCCTCAGCGGTCATGGTTACACAAAGTCGGAACGACTTCGGCTTGGCTGCTTCACAATCTATCACGATCCCCAGGTTCCTGTTGCCGCCTAGGCTCAGACCATCTGACCAGATCCACAGGAGTGCCCCATGAGCTGGGATCCCGGCGTGCTGCGCAAATACAACACCACCGGCCATTTCCGGCTGTTGAATCAGTTGCGCTCGGAGTTGAAGGCCAACCCCCTGGTGAGGCCTGCCGAAGGCCAGACCGTGGGCGAGGCCAACCGCAGCAAGGCCCTGCTACGGGCCACCGAAGGCCGTGGACGTTCTGCAGCGAGCCGCGGCGGCGGCGGGCGCCGGGCGTCCGCCGTTCCCCAGCGCACGGCAGCTTCTGCAGCCAAGCCCGAGACCTTGACGACCGATGGCCCGTTCACGGTGGTGCCCTTGCTCAGTGACGACGAGGCCGCAGCATCGGCAGCGGGGTTCCGCAACCGCCTCAATGCTGTCGACCTGCGATGAGAAGTCAGCACGCGGATGGCTCGGGGGAGACTTGAACTCCCGACCTTGGGGTTATGAATCCCACGCTCTAACCAGCTGAGCTACCGAGCCGCGGTAGGTGGAGTGTAGACGATGGGGCCTGGGCCTCCCCTTGGGATCGGGGCGCAGATCTCAGGCCCGCTGGGGAAGAAATTGCAGTGGATTGACCGCCCCACGACCTGGGGGGTGGATCTCAAAGTGAAGGTGAGGCCCGGTGCTGCGTCCGGTACTGCCCATCAGCGAGATCTGTTGACCCTGCTGAACCTCCTGCCCTTCCTGAACGAGCAGGCGGCTGTTGTGGGCATAGAGCGAACGGCTGCCATCGGGATGGTTGAGGGTTACCAGGTAGCCATAGCCGCCACCATGCCAGCCAGAGAAGCTGACCACGCCGTCCTTGGCGGCCACGATCTGGGTGCCGACGTTGTTCGCGATGTCGATGCCTTTGTGCATGCGCCCCCAGCGCCAGCCGAAGCCTGAGCTGAACATGCCACGGGTTGGCCAGATCCAGCCATCGGCCGAGAGATCGCGGTTCGAGGGGTCATCGTCACCGCCGAAATCCGGGAGCTCAGGCCAGCTGAGGCCGCCGCTAGCGCTGGGCTTGAGGCCCAGGATCAAGCGCTGACGGGGCGGAGACGACTGCACCACGCGGATGGGAGCTCCCACCACCAGGCGAGCTGTTTCAATACCGGGATTCTGGCGCAGCAGCTCCTGGAGGGTCATGCCGTAGCGCGTGGCGATCTTGCGCAGGCTGTCCCCAAATTTGACGACGCTGTTGGTCTCCACCGGCGGGAGATCGCGCAGCGGCGGGGTGCGCTTGAGATCATTGGTGTCGAGCTGAGGCAGCAGCTTGGCGAGCCGCGCCTGTTGGCTTGGAAGCACAAGCCAGTCGCCTTTGTCGAACTGGTGATCGGGGTTGACGTCGTTGAGGCCCGCCAGCCTGCTGTTGGGGAGCTTCAGCAGCTCAGAGAGGGCACTGAGGCTGGTGGTTTGCCGCAGCTTGACCCAGATCCGGTCAGAGGCGGGCTCAGCAGCTGAAGGCTGGGGGAGCGAAGCGAGGCGATCGTGCTGTTCAGACCGGTTCCAGTGTTCCGGAGCCATTGCCACACCAACCGCCGGTGCAGCGACCGGGATCAAATACAGCAGTGACAGACACCATCGTGAAGGCTTCACACATCACCCATCGAACAACATCCCTAGGAGAAGCCACCATCCCCGGGCGCGCAAACAGTAGCCCATGGCCGCTGGGTGATCAAGTTTTTTTGGCTACATCAGGATCAGCAAGAATGCTGAGATCAATTGCCCCGCAATCCCTTTACCGCGATTTGCAGTCGATCTGTCGCAGGGCTTCAAACAACACGACAGCCACGGAAACCGACAGATTCAAGGAGCGAACGCCGGGAGATTGATGACGGCTGGCGTGTCGCATGGGAATTACGAGTCTCATGTCGGCGCCAGCGTGAATGCAGGCCGGCAGGCCGTCGCTCTCGCGGCCAAAAAGCAGCCAGTCATCGGGCTGAAAATCCACACTGGTGTAAGGCTGCGCGGCATGGCTGCTGAGCGCGATCAGCCGCCCCCCCTGTCGCTCTCGAAGCGAGCAGAAGCTCTCCCAGCAGGGGTGGCGGTGCAGATCGATCAGGGGCCAGTAATCCAACCCGGCCCGTTTGAGCTCGCGATCCGAGAGCGAAAATCCCAGCGGCTCGATCAGATGCAGCGGTGTGCCTGTGGCCGCACAGGTGCGGCCCACGTTGCCGGTATTGGGTGGGATCTGGGGCTGATACAGCACCACCGAGGGCATCAACCAGGCTCCATCGAGGGAACGGCCCTGCTGTTGGCGAGAAGCTCGATCGCTCTGCCGTGCAGCACCAGCCAGGCAGCATCGCAGCAACTCATGGTCTGCTGTAGCAACAGACCCAGGCGGTCGCGGAACAGACCTCCCGATTGGGTGGGTGGTACCACGCCCCAGCCGGTTTCTTCGCCCACGAGGATCAAAGGCGCGCCGGCCTGCTCCAGTGCCATCAACAGCTCCTCGGAGGCCGAGTGCCAGGCTGGGTTTTCAAGCTCCAGCCCTGCGGCCACCCAGGTGCCCAGGGAATCGACCAGGGCCAGATCTCCCGGCCGGCAGCTACGAATCGCGTCCGCCAGGGCGAAGCCCACGTCGCGGGTCTGCCAGCTGCTCGGACGTCGTTGGCGATGCCGTTGCAGGCGGAGTTGCCAGGCTGGATCGTCGGGCAACTGGGGGCCGGTGGCCAGATACTGGATGGCGAGGCCTGAGCGCTGCGCCAGATCTTCGGCCCAACGGCTCTTGCCACTGTTGGCCGGCCCGGTGACCAGCGTGCAGCGGCCGAGCTCAACCGCCACCATTCATGTTGCGCAGGGTTGCCACCGAGGATGGCGAGACGCGGTTGAGGTAACGGAAGATCCAGTACTTGAAGATCGTCGCCAGCACCACAGGGAAGGTGGCGATGAACAGCATGATGAAATTTTCACGGGCCGGAATGCCGATGTGGCGAGCGATGCCATCGAGCAGCACCGTCCATCCTTCCGGTGAGTGAAAACCCACGAAAATGTCGGTGAAGAGGATGATGGCGAAGGCCTTGGCGCTGTCGCTCAGCCCGTAGATCAATTCATCGATGAAGCCGCGCAGAACCTGCAGATCCCGCCGGCACACGAGGCAGACAGCGGCGAAACCACCCAGCGCCAACAGATCGGCAAACACGTTCTTGATCGCCTCGGTGCTCTCCTGATCGGCCTGCTCCTTGAGGGTCTGGGCCTTGTCGGCAAGCTGTTGCTGCAGTTCCTGGCGGGTGGGCAGGGGTTTGCCGTTCAGCAGGGCATCAAATTCGATTTCAGCCTGGAACACCCGCAATTGCTCAACGGCCTTTTCTTCTAGAGCCGGCTTGGGGTAGGAGAGAAAAGCGCTGGTTGGCGCCAAACGATCCACCAGCGGAGAGACCACAAACAAGCGCGTCGATTGCTGCACCAGCACAGGCACCAGAATCAACAGCAGCAGCACCCGCAGCGACACGAGCGTGGAATCGCGCCGCCTCCGGAAGCCGGCGACCAGGGACGCTTCGGCTTCAGGATCCAGCTGACGGCGCACCTGATCCACAACCCCGATGAGGCTGCGGGGCAACACCTCGGGGGTGCGGCTGATGGCGGGTAGTGGCTTGCGACTGGAGTAGCGCATCACCACGTCTTCAATCAGCTGCAACTGACGGGCCTCCTGGCCCGAACATTCGGCGCGGTGTGGTTCAACGCTCTCAAAGGCATCACGGCAGACCTGCAGTGCCGCTTTGAAGCGACGCAGGATCTGGGCCTGGGTTGCGGGAGGCAGCCGCAGATCCAGCTCAGGGCGCACCGGTCGGTCGTTGTAGTGCTCGAGCTCGATGCTCTGAATCAGCAGCGCAGCTTCATAACCCCGCTCGAGCTGATTGGTGATGTCGACGGCTTCGGCACGGCCGAAGGCTCCGATCCAGTCGTTGATCGCCATGGCTCAGCGTGAGAACACCCACCAGGTCAGCATCGGCACAAGCGTGCCCACCACCAGCAGCACAATCACCCAGGTGGTGGCGTTGCTGGAGAGGGTCTGCTCGCGGCTGGGCACCCGGGCCGTGGCCACGGGGTTCACGGCCTGAGCCGGTTCGCCAGGATCGTCGCCCCCATCGAGCACGATGGAGAGCCGATTGATGGCATCGAGACTGGCCTGGCGGTAGCGGTTGCCCTCCCGCAGGGGCTGGGTCATGGTGGTGCGGCTGGTGCTGCGCAACAGCTCAGGACTGAGCCGCTGCTGCAGCGCAGGCGAGGCCACGATCGCCGTGGCGCTGGTCTGACCATCGATGAGCAGCAGCAACTGATCGGAATCCGCACCCGTCCAGCGATCGAGCAGCTCCTGGCCAAACTGCGGCAGGCTCAGGTCATAGTCGAGCCGTGGCACGCTGACCCAGCTGGCCTGCAGCTGCTGCTGACTCAGAGCTTCGAGGCTCTTGCTTATGTCTGCGGCGCTCGCGCGGCTGAGCAACTGGGCCTGATCGAGCACGTGATTGGCGGGCGGTGCCGGTGGAAGATCGCTGGCATTGAGTGCCCAGACTGGAGCAGCGGGCCCCAACAGCATCAACAGGGACCAGATCGTTGCCACCAGAATCCGGGTGGCTGAGGCTATGCCGAACCGTTGCAAGGTCATCTGCTCGGATGCGCTCAGTCTGGCGTTTGCAGCTGCTCCTGTCTGCCTTTCGTAGCAGGCATCGACCGTTCAGGCGAGGGCATCACGGTGCAGCAGGGCGATGACCTCGAGAATCTGTTCGCCGCGGCCGTTCGGCAAGTCGAGTTGCTGCAGCAGCTGCTGCAGAAACTGTTCCTCCACCGGCTGCACCTGCCGATCGGCACGCACCAGGTGGGCCGCCAAGGCCAGCACCGTTTCCCGCTGCGGTGCGGTGAGGGCGGGAATCGCCGCCGCGATCAGCTTCGACCAGCCGTCCTGCCGCAGGCGTGTGAGCAGTTGGTCAAACAGCTCCCCCATGGCTTGTTCACTCTGGTCGCCGTAAGGGCTTCGAAATTCTAGTTGGGAGCGCAGAATCGTGGCTTCCTCCCGTCCCAGCTGGCCGTCACAGCCGACGGCGGCCAGGCAGATGGCGGCAAAGGCTTCGGGTGCGTTCATCGCGAGATGGCAGTACTGCTATTGCAGCAAGGATCCCGCGATCCGGCATCCTGAAGGCATGGCGAATCCTGCTCGGCTCTGCCTGGTCTGTGGTCTGCTGGGCCTCGCACTGACCGTGCTCAACCAGCTCAGTGCTGACCTGGTGTCGCCCTCGCTGCAGCGCAGCTCAGCCCTGGCCGCCCTCGTGTCGGTCGGGTTGATGCTGGTGGGTCTGCTGTGGACCCGTGCCGTTCCCGAAGCGGCGGCGCGGGCCCAGCTGCAGGGCCAGGAAGGACTGCTGCTGCGTCGCGATCTGCCTGCCGCATTGACCAGCGAGCTCGACTGGGGCTCCCGCATGTTGCTCACGGCCACGCCCGCTGCAGTGGTGCTGGTGCTGTGGCAGGGCGAGGTGCTGCTGCGCCGGGGGCTGCACAAGGGCGAGGCAACGGCGCTGCGCTTTGAGCCCGGCTCCATCTGCCAACAGGCCTGGCAGCGTCAACGCGCTATCCACCTGGTGGATCTCAAGCACTATCCCGGCCGTGATGAGTTCACCGCTCTGCTGCCCGGATTGCCAAGCGTGCTGGTGCAGCCACTGGGAGCTGATGGCCTGCTGGTGATCGGCGGTTGGTCGCCACGCTGCTTCTCCAGCTCCGATCAACATTGGATCGAAGGTTGGGGGCAGCGGCTCACAGCCGAATGGCTGTCGCCCTGGTCTTCGCCTCAGGCTTCGCCGGCGGCAGCACCAGCGTCGAGCGAACCCGTGCTCCCGGCGAACTGAATTCCAGCAATCCCCGCGACCCGATCCTGCCGTGCAACTGCTTGGCGCGGGTGGTCTGCTGATTGGCCTGACGCCTAAGCACGACACCACCGGAGGCGTTGACCTGGTCGGTGTTCCAGTTCCAGCGGCAGCGTTGGGCGCTGAGCGAGGCATCCGGTTGCCGCAGCTGGCAGCCGCCAAGGATCTCGGCCTCGTTGCTGGCCAGCAATAGACGCAAGGATTGCCCGGCGATGCGCAGCCCGCCAATGGCAGCGGTGAACGGGGCGTTGCTGCCCAGCGTGTTGGCGGCCAGATCAAGGGTGCTCGTTTGCGCCTGCAGCCAGGCGCTCTGGTCAGGAGCCTCGAGCCGAACCGGCCCCAGCAGGGTCAGCCTGCGGAGCGCGGTGTTGCCCTCCAGGCCCACCGCCTTGAGGCTGCGGTTGCCATTGCCGCGGGTTGGACTACTCGCCTGCACGGGGCCAAGGGCGATCAAGCGACCACTCCCGGGTGACCAGTCGAGTTGTTGAAGTTGCAACCGCAACGGTCCTTCGCTCGGGCCCAGGGCTGCCCGCGTCTGCAGCGTCGGGCGCCCACGCAGCTGCAGCAGATCCTTCTCAAACAGCAGGGTGGCCTTGCTGGCTGTGAGCTTCAGCGTTCGGTCAAAGGCCTGAGCATGGCGGTCGAGTTCGATGCGCTGCTGACGCGGGTACCAGCGCATCCGTGAGGCCTGGATCATCACCGGGTCGGCACCGAGCCTCTCGACCGACACGGCCCCTTCCAGCTGGATTACATCCCCATCGCTAAACACGGTGCCTTGGCTGGCCTGGAGGCGGTAGAGGGCCTGGCCGTTGGTGTGAATGTCACCCCGCAGCTGTCGGGCCAGGGCCAACCTGCGGCTGAGGTCATAGCGGGCCTCGGGGCTGGTGACCGACCACAGCAATCGCCCCTGGGCATCCTGCTGGCGCAGGTTCAGGGCCTGGAACACAAAGGGGCTGTCGCGCCGGGGCTGCGCCTGTGGCGTCGATTGGGAACAGCCGCTCAGAGCCAGGGTGATCAGCGCTGCCAGCGCCGCCACCGCCGGGGGCTTCACAGGGGTGGTGGGGTGCAGGGTGGTCACAGCTCTCCCTCCAGCTCAAGCCGCGCCAGCACGGGGCTGGGTTCGGGCAACTGATCGCCGGGTTGCAAACCACCCCATTGCAGCAGGGCGTCCCAGCTGAGCGGGGCGGCAGCTGGAAACTGGGCCAGCATGCGGGCGCTGAGCTCAGGGACCAGCGGCGACAGCAACAGGGCCACAATGCGCGTTGCTTCGAGCACCGCATAGAGATCGGCGGCGACGCTGTCCTCCTGGCCGGGTTGCTTCATGCGACTCCAGGGGGCCTGATCATTGAGAAAACCATTGGCGCTGGTGGCAAGCCCCAGGGCGGCCTCTGCGGCGTTGCGGAAATCGAGTGTGTCCATGGCCTGGTTGTGCCGCAGGCACGCTTTCGATGCCGCGGCGGCTAGGGGGTGCTGACGCTCAGCAGCCGCACCGGCTGGGGGCACCGCTTCGGCAAACCAACGCCGCGCCATTGAGCTGGTGCGGTTCAGCAGGTTGCCGATCGTGTTGGCCAGATCGTTGTTGATCAGATCCACAAACCGCTGCTGCTGGAAGTCGCCGTCATCGCCGAAGGGAATGTCGCGCAGCAGGTACCAACGCACCGCATCAGCACCGCAGCGCTCGAGCAGCACGGCCGGATCCAGCACATTGCCCAGGGATTTGCCCATCTTCTGACCCTCACGGGTCAGAAACCCATGGCCAAACACGCGCTGGGGCAATGGAAGACCAGCCGACAACAGCATCGCCGGCCAATAGACCGCGTGAAAGCGCAGGATGTCCTTACCGATCACGTGCATCTGGGCCGGCCACCCCCGCTCCACGATGGTCTCCAGGGAGTCGGGGTCACCTGGTTCAAGCAGGGCCGTCAGGTATCCCAGCAGTGCATCGAACCACACATAAAAGGTGTGCCCCTCATGGCCTGGCACCGGAATGCCCCAGGGCAGGTTCACCCGTGAAATCGAGAAATCACGCAGGCCCTGGGCCACGAAGTTCTCCACCTCGCGCCGTCGGCTCTCGGGGGCGATGAAGCCGGGTTGGCGGATCAGCGTTTCGATCTGCTGTTGATACCGGGAGAGGCGGAAGAACAGATTGACTTCATCGCGCCATTCCAGGGGTTTGCGGTGGATGGCGCATTCCGGATCGCTGGCCTCGTGGGGGTCATCCTTGAACTCCTCGCAGGCCACGCAGTACCAACCCTGCTGACGCCCCTCAACGATGTCGCCGTTGGCCTCGACCCGTGCATAGAACTGCTCGACGATGCACCGGTGCCTGGGATCGGTGGTGCGGATGAACCGGTCATTGCTGATCTGCCAGCGCTGCCAGAGCTCGCGGTAGCCCTCGCTCACCAGATCGCAATGGGCCTGGGGGGTGAGGCCCGCGGCTTCAGCGGTGCGCTGAATTTTCTGACCGTGTTCATCGCAGCCGGTGATGAACACGACCTGCTCACCCTTGAGCCGCTGGAAACGGGCGATCGCATCGCAGGCCAGGGTGGTGTAGGCGCTGCCGAGATGGGCCCGATCGTTGACGTAATAGAGCGGAGTGGTGAGGGTGTAAGTCATCGGCCGGATCCTACGCAGCGCTTTTCTTGGGGGCCGGGGCCTGCGACCCTGGTTTGGTTCCGATGGATGCCCTGTTGATGGCCCTCAGCTGCAGCCCGGTTCCGCTGCTGGTCTGGGGTGGTGGCACGGGCGGAGTGGCCGCAGCGTTGCAGGCCGCCCGCAGTGGCGCCAGCACCCTGCTGCTCACCCCAGGGCCCTGGCTCGGTGGCATGCTCAGTGCCGCCGGGGTGTGCTGCCCCGATGGCAACGAGCTCAGCCCCTGGCAGACCGGCCTGTGGGGCGCGTTGTTGCGAGCCCTGGCCACAACCGAAGTGGGTGGCCTCGATCATAACTGGGTCAGCTGTTTCGGCTTCAGGCCGGCCACCGCCGAAGCCATCCTGCGTCGCTGGGTGGCGGCGGAACCGCTGCTGACCTGGCAGCCCAACTGCACCCTGCTGGAGGTGAGCCGTCAGGGTGATCAACTCAGCCGGATCACGCTGATGCAGAACGGCACCACGGTGGCCTATGCCCCGCAGATCGTTATCGACGGCAGCGATCTGGGGGATCTGCTCGCCCTTGGTGGCGCCGACCACCGATGGGGATGGGAGCCCCAGGAGCTGTGGTCCGAACCCAGTGCCCCCGAGGCCACACGCCTGGCGGCTGATCCCTTCTTTGCGCGGCAACCGGTGCAGTCCCCCACCTGGGTGGCCATGGCCCAGTTGCTGGATGACACGCCACCCGCGCTTGCGACGCTCGAGCAGGCCGATCCATACCCCGAACCCGATCTGCCAGCCCCCTTTGAGGGGGCCACGGACGCCTTCGGGTTGCAGCGCACGCTGAGCTATGGACGCTTGCCGCAGGGTCTGCTGATGCTCAACTGGCCCCTGCACGGCAACGACTGGCATAGCGACCTGGAGGGCCTGTTTGGCGGAGATCCCCAGCAGCAACAGCGCCACCTGGCCAACTTGGCGCCGCAGATGCAGGCCCACAGCCTGGCCTTCCTGAAAGCTCTGCAGGGGGCTGGGGCGGCGCTCCAACCTGCGGCCCTGTTCCCTGAAGCTGCTTGCAGCAGTGAGGCTCTGCAGGGCCCCTCGCCAGTGGCGCTGATGCCCTACTGGCGCGAGGGGCGGCGTCTGATCGGCCAGGCCACCGTGATCGAGCAGGATCTGCTGCCACTGGGGGAAGGCGCCAGGCGGGCCCCCCTGCCCCTGGTCGACGGGGTCTGCAGCAGTGTGGCCGTGGGCAACTACGCCAATGACCACCACTATCCCGGTGGTGACTGGCCGCTGGCCGCCAAAAGCTGCCGCTGGGGCGGGCGCTGGAGCGGCACGCCGTTCTGCATTCCCTATGCAGCACTCGTAAGCGCCAGCACCTCCAATCTGCTCGCGGCCGACAAGTGCATCAGCGTGAGCCACATCGCCAACGGTGCCACGCGGCTGCAACCCCTGGTGCTCAACATTGGCCAGGCTGCCGGCCTGGCGGCTGCCCTCAGCCTGCGCCAGGGTTGCACCCCCGAGAGGCTGCCGGTGGCCCAGCTGCAGCGTGCCCTGATCGAGGACCCGAGCGCACCTGCGGCCCCGTTCCCCCTCTGGGACACCCCCTGGCACCACCCGCAATGGCGGCAACGGCAACTCGCCTGCCTGCAGGATCCGGCATTGATCACCGCCGAAGCCACCTTTGCCGACTCAGGAGCCAACCCAGACCTTGATCCCGCCATGGGCCCGGCAGAGCCCCATGAGCAGGTGCATGAGGGCAGCTTCAGTGGTGATGCGCTGCAGGGCTACCGATTGAGCACCGCCAGCGGTTGCTGGCCCCTGATCACGCTGGAGCCGGCCCTGCATCAACACCTACAGACCCTGGCGCCGGGATCCCGGCTGCGCGCGGTCGGCTGCGCCAACCCCTGGGGCCCCTGGCTGCGGTTGAGCCGGCTGGCTCAATGATGGGCCCGCAGCTGCAGGCAGTCGCGCAAGGGGTCAACGCGATGCACCTTCACCAGCAGAGGGGTCCCAGGGTCGCAGTGGGGCGGGCATAGGGCGGGCAGTTCCATCGCCAAGGCCTCGAGCCAGACCAGGCCGAGTCCATCGCTCTGGCGCAGCCAGCGCAGAAACTCGGCCTGCCACTGCTGCTCGCGGTGGCAGGCAAACCACTCCTGACGCCAGTGCCGTTGATCGTCGCGGCTGATCTGGATGCCCTGGCGGATGGGATCCTCCAGCCTGCTGAGCCGCTCCTGCAGAGCCACCGCGCTCATCGGGGCCTGGTTGTCCCAGAGGCTGGCCAGTTGCCGCTGCACCAGCAGGTCGCCGTAGCGGCGGATCGGGCTGGTGGCTTGCACGTAGGCCTGCAGTCCGAGGCTGAAATGGGCTGCCGGGGTGGTGCCGGTGAGGCCCCGACTCAGACCCTGCTTCAGTGCTGCGTGGCGCACGGGCCCCGGGGCCAGCTGCAGCAGTTGCGTGTCAGGCGGAAGGGCACAGGGGTGTTGGCTGCGGTAGGGAAGCGGCAGCCCCAGGGCGGCGCCATGCTCGGCCACCACAGCACCGGCAAGAATCATCGCCTCGGCCACCAGCAACCGCGACGCCGTCGGCTCGGTCACGTGCAGGCTGAGGTCGCCCCCCGGGTCCACATGAATGCGGCCTTCAGGTTGATCCAGCAACAGGGCCCCCTGGCTTTGGCGCCATCGGCGCCGCCGTTGCATCAGCGCATTGAGCTGCAGCAGCGCCGCCTCCTGGGGCGGCGCCAGCTCGATCAATTCGTCGGCGTCGGCATAACTGAGGCGGTAGGCGGGTCTGATCCAGCTGCGCTCGATGCCGTAGTGGGCCAGGGAACCATCGCAAGCCAGCTCCACCCAGAGGCTCCAGGCCGCACAGCGCTGACCCGCCCTCAGGCTCAACCCCTGGGTCGACAGGACCCACGGAAACATCGGCTCGATGCCTCGAGCGAGATAAAGGCTGGCGCCCCGACGTTGGGCTTCCTGGTCAAGGGGGTCGTCAGGTGTGATCAGGCGCCCCGGATCAGAGATGTGGATCCACAGCCGCTGCCGGCCCTCGGCATCCAGCTCCAGGCTGAGGGCATCGTCGATGTCCTGGGTGTCGTCATCGTCGATGGTGACGGCATGCAAAGCGGTGCGGTCCACCCGCCGCTCATCGCCAGGATGCAGGGCCTCGATCTGGTCGAGGCGCTCGGCGGCCAGGGCCTCCAGTTCCGGGCTGAAGCCCTGGGCCCAGGGGCTGCTGCGCAGCGCTGGCAAGGCATGGCGGTCCCATTGACCCAGATCGACCAGCAACTGACGAATCCCACCGGAATCCAAGGGGCACTTGGCCTGCCGCAGAGCCTCCTGCAAGGGGCTGGGCAACGGCTGATCACAGTCGCCTTCCGCCCAGCGGCGCAATAGGGCGAGATCGTCCTGCTCAGAGGCATTCAGGGAGCTCGGTAGCAGCGGCTGGCGACGTTGCAGCAGGTGCTGCCAGTGCTTGGTCTGGGCCTGTTGCAGGAGCTCGACATGCCGCTGCCGACGGCACAGGCGAAGCTCCTGCAGGCCTCTGGCGGCGATGAGCCCATGCCGCTGGCTGAACCAGAGCTGATCGCCCTGGAGCCAAAGCCAGGCCGCTGCCGTCGCAGTGGCCCCGGTGCCGGATCCGGCCAGCTGCACCCAGTCGGTGAAACTCAGGTGTTCGCCGCTGCCGTTCAGCAACAGCCAGGCGGCAGCGACATCACGGCGCTTGGGCTGTGCTGCCGCCAGCACGGTGTCACTCAGCTGCCAGGGGACATCGCTGATGCGCTGTGGGCAGGTCCCCAGATGGGGATCCAGTGCTGCCAGCAGCACCACGCTGCGCGCCGGATGCTTGAGCAGTTTGCCCGCCTGTCCCTGGGCCACGGTGAGGCGCTGGCCGGCAGTGGCGACCACCACCCCGAGGCGGGGTTGGCGAGCATCCAGCACTCCGATCAGGTCTCCCCGCTGCATGGGGAAACGGCTGGCTGCGGCCTCAGCCTTCCGGATTCACAAACGGCAGCAGGGCGACGATGCGGGCACGTTTGACCGCATTGGTGAGGTCACGCTGCTGCTTGGCCGTGAGTCCGGTCAGGCGGCGGGGCAGGATCTTGCCGCGTTCGGTGATGAACTTCTTGAGCAGATCGACATCCTTGTAATCGATCGGATCACCAGGCTTGATCGGCGACAGACGCTTTTTGAAAAATGAGCTCGACATGGAAAGGCGGGAGAGGAATCAACGTTGAGAGAGAAGAAATGCCGCAGTCGGCTGACGTCTCACTTGATCTCCTTGTGGATCGTCGTGGCGTTGCAAAGCGGGCAGAACTTCTTGAGCTCAAGCCTTTCTGTCGTGTTGCGGCGGTTCTTTTCGGTGGTGTAGCGGGACACACCGGGAGACCGCTTGGCGGGGTTGGACCGGCATTCGGTGCACTCGAGAGTGATCACGATCCGGACGCCCTTGTTCTTGGCCATGGGAAGGACGTTGCGCCGCGTAAGCGAAGCGAAGTGACAATCACCTACACTACCTGCCGCCCGGCCCTGCTCTGGTCAATCCCTAAAGTCACAGATTCGTCTGCGGCTGTTCATGCGCGTCTCGCTCCAGTGGCTCCAGGAGCTGGTTCAGACGAGTGCAGCCGAGCTCGAACCGGCCAGCCTCGCCGAACGCCTCTCGATCGCTGGATTTGAAGTGGAGGAGATCCTGGATCTGCGCCAGCAGGCAGCCGGCGTGGTGGTGGGCCTGGTGAGGGACCGCCAGCCCCATCCCGATGCCACCAAGCTCAGCGTTTGTCAGGTCGATGTCGGGGCCGCAGAACCGCTGCAGATCGTATGCGGCGCAGCCAATGTGCGCAGCGGCATCCATGTGCCCGTGGCGCTGGTGGGCAGCACCCTGCCGGCCGTCAAGCTCACGATCAAGCCTGCCGAGCTGCGTGGTGTGGCCAGCAGCGGCATGATCTGTTCGCTCAGCGAGCTCGGCCTGGCCGATCGCAGCGACGGCATCGCCATTCTTGATGAGCTGTTGGCAGAGCTGCCGCCGCTCGGCAGCCCGGTAGCCAGCAGCTTTGGGCTCGACGACACGGTGCTGGAGCTGGCGATCACCGCCAACCGCCCCGATGGGCTGTCGATGCTGGGGATTGCGCGTGAGGTTGCGGCCCTGGTCGGCGGCAGCACCATGGTGCCGACGGCCAAGGCCTTGCCCGCTGCCGCATTGCCCATCCCCCCCGGGCAGCAGCGCAGCATCGAGCAGGGTGGCCTGTTCAGCATCACGGCGTTGGATGCTGTGCAGGTGGGCCCCTCGCCGCAATGGCTGCAACAGCGGCTTAAAAAAGCCGGCGTTCGCGCCATCAACAACGTTGTGGACATCACCAATCTGGTGATGCTGGAAACCGGCCAACCGCTGCATGCCTTTGACAGTGCAGCTCTCGCTGCCCTGAGCGATGGAGCGGCCGATCCGGCTGCCATCGGGCTGCGGCAGGGGCGCCTGGGTGAGCGCTTCACCGCCCTGGATGGCGAGACCCGCAGCCTCAGCCCCGAGGCGTTGGTCGTGACCTATGCCGACACACCCATCGCCCTCGCTGGCGTGATCGGTGGCGAGGCTGAGGCGGTGAACAGTTCCACCACCAGCATCTGGCTTGAGGCGGCCGTGTTTGCCCCCCAGGCGGTGCGCATCTCGGCCCGCAGCCTCGGGCTGCGCACCGAAGCCAGCAGTCGCTTTGAGAAAGGCCTGGCCCCGCAGGCCACCCTCACAGCTGCTGATCGGGCCGTGGCCCTGCTGCAGGAGCTCTGCGGTGCCCAGGTTGGCCAGCGCTGGGTGCATCAGCGGCCGGTGCTCGACCCCGAACCGATCCAGCTGCGCCGCGATGCGCTGCACAACCTGCTCGGGCCGCTGCAGGACAGCTCCGCAGGAGCTGAGCTGCACGATCTTGATGACGCCCGCATCTGCCAGACCTTGGAAGCGATCGGCTGCCATCTGAGTGCGACCGACGCGGGTTGGCAGGTGCAGGTGCCGCCGCAGCGGGCGATCGATCTGCAGCGGGAGGTGGATCTGATCGAAGAAGTGGCCCGCCTGGTTGGCTACGACAGTTTTGCGGCCCATCTCCCTGACCCCCTGGCGCCGGGTGGGCTCGAGCCGCAGCAACAGATCGAGCGGCGCCTGCGCCGTGCCCTCTGCGCAGCCGGACTGCAGGAGATCTGCAGTTTCTCTTTGGTGGCCGAAGCACCACAACGGGTTCCCCTGGCCAATCCATTGCTCGCCGACTACGGCCACCTGCGCGATGCCTTGCACGGCGAGCTGCTCGCAGCGGCCCGGCGCAATCTGCAGAGTGGACAGAGCGGATTCTGGGGCTTTGAACTCGGCACGGTGTTTGAGGGGCGCAGCAGCGACGCTGCGGGTCGCCAGCTGCTGGCCGGTGTGATCAGCGGCCAACGCCGCGCCGAACTCTGGAGCAGCAGCGGCAAACCCCGGCCACTCGAGTACCACCAGGCACGCGGTCAGCTGCAGTCGGCGCTGGTGGCTCTTGCCCTGCCGGTGGACGACCGTCCACTGCAGCAGCACACCCTGCTGCATCCAGGCAGAGCCGCCGAACTCTGCATCGAGGGTCGACCAGCCGGCTGGTTCGGTCAGCTGCATCCAGCCCAGGCCCTGGAGGCAGACCTACCGGAGTCGACCTACCTGTTTGAGCTCGACCTGGCCAGCCTGCTCACCGCGGCCAGCCGCCGAGCCCGCTGGCAACCGAGTTTCAAACCCTTTGCCACGGTGCCGGCGTCGGAGCGTGATCTCGCCGTGTTGGCACCTGAGGCCTGCACCTCGGCCGAGCTGTTGTCGCTGCTGCGCAAGGCAGGCAAACCTCTGCTGGAACACGTGGAGCTGATCGACAGATTCAGCAGCGAGCAGTTGGGGGCAGGCCACTGCAGCCTGGCCTTCCGCCTGCGCTATCGCGACCCTTCACGCACCCTCACCGATGCCGATGTCGACTCGGCCCACGCCAAGGTGCGGGGGGCGGTGAACGCCCGCAGCGATCTGCAACTCAGGAGCTGAGCACCGCCAGGCACTCGACGTGGCTGGTGTTGGGAAAAAAGTCGATCGGTTGAACCCGTTGCAGCGCATAGGGTCCGGCCAGCAACACGCCCAGGTCGCGGGCCAGGGTGGCCGGATCACAACTGAGATAGAGCAGCCGCGAGACCGGCCGCTGGATCAGAGCCTCCCG
>Ga0194129_10002486_pt1 | contig 27694 bp, 29 predicted proteins | sample TA2KigCa35mmetaG_FD_150862 | JGI IMG/M metagenome (GOLD analysis project Ga0194129, IMG submission 150862) | Freshwater microbial communities from Lake Tanganyika, Tanzania - TA2015038 Kigoma Deep Cast 35m | ecosystem: Environmental > Aquatic > Freshwater > Lake | place: Tanzania: Lake...
TTTTAGTTTTGTTACATCCAGCAGTACGTACAATTAATCCCATCTCTTTTGGAATTTCAATTTCATTTAAAATATCTCTTATTTTCTTTCTATCTGCAGGATTAAAAATTTTTCTTGAAATGCCACCACCCTTAGGAGTATTGGGCATAAGGACGATATATTTTCCAGCAATAGAAATGAAAGTGCTTAAGGCAGCACCTTTTTGACCTCTTTCATCCTTAATAACTTGAACTAAAATTACCTGGCCCGGCTTTATAACTTCCTGAATTTTGTATCTTTTAACAAATCTAAATTTTTTTTCGAATTTAATTTCTTTATCAGTTTCTTTAAAATCTAAATTTTCATTATTGCCATTGTTTTCATTGCTTTCATTGTTTTCAGCAAATTCTTTTTGAACTGGATCATCGATTTCTAATTTACCTTCAGCGATATTCTCTTCTTCTTTTGCGACCGTTTCTCTTGAAAGCTCCTCTCTGGCTCTTTTTTCTTCTTCTTTTATTTTTTCAAGATCACTTTTTGGTATTTGATAATAATCTGATTGAATATCATTGAATGATAAAAAGCCATGTTTTTCTCTACCAAAATCTATGAATGCCGCTTGAAGGGACGGCTCAATTCTACTTACCTTGCCAAGGTAGATGTTATTTTTAATTAAATTATTTTTTAAACCCTCGTATTCATAATCCTCAATTTTGTCATCTTGTTTGAAAACAACTCTTGTTTCATTTGGATTTGAGGCATCAATAAACAAATTTTTTTCCATAGTATTTTTTTTGATTGTTTCATTTTTTTTATTTTATTAAATTCTGTATAATTGTAGTGCCTTATCTTTAACAAATTCTCTGATATAATGGAAATAAAATGAGTATAAAAATTGTAAATAAAATCACCAGATATATGACCTATGAAAATAGAAAATAGTTTAATAAAAAATATATCAACTAAATTAGGTGTTTTTTTGCTTATTAGTTTTTTATCTATTTTAATTATTTTATTAATTTTTTCTAACAGCATACCTGACTATAAATTTTTAAAAAATTATAAACTGCCAGTATCAAGTAAAGTTTACTCTGGAAATGGAGAGCTTGTAGCTGATTTTTCAACAGAAAAGAGAATTTTTGTTCCATATAATTCTATCCCTAAAAATGTAATTAATGCTTTTTTGTCAGCTGAGGATAAAAATTTTTTTTCTCATTCGGGAGTTGATATAAGAGGGATATTTAGAGCAATTAAAAACAATATTTCCAATCTAAAAACATCAAAAAGACTTGAGGGTGGGTCGACAATTACTCAACAAGTAGCAAAAAACTTTTTATTAACCAATGAGCTAAGTTTTAAAAGAAAAATTAAAGAGGCAATACTTGCACTAAGGATTGAACGAGCACTATCAAAAGAGAGAATTTTAGAGCTTTATTTAAATCAAATTTATCTTGGAAGTGGCGCTTATGGGGTTGCGGCTGCTAGCCTAGAATATTTTGATAAATCTATTGAAGAATTAAATTATGCTGAAGCTGCTTTGCTAGCTGCTCTTCCAAGAGCGCCAAGTAAATATAATCCATATCGAGATATTGATACAGCTAAATCCAGAAGAGATATAGTTTTAAAAAATTTATTAGATAATAATTATATAGACTATGCAACATATGAAGAATTGTTAAAAACAAAAATTAATTTAAATAAATTAGAAAAAGTTTATTTAGAAGATGCGCAGTATTATGTTGAAGATGTTAGAAAAAATATAATAGAAAAACTCTCTTACGACAAAACTTATAAAGAAGGACTTAATATTAATACACCAATTAATTTAGAATTACAGAGAGTTGCAACGTCAGCATTGAGGGCTGGTTTAATTGAATATGATAAAAGAAAAGGTTGGCGAGGTGCATTAGAAAATAAAGAATATTCAAACAATTGGTTTAATGATTTAGAAAAATTTAAATTGGAGAATTCCATAAAATGGAAAATTGCAATTGTTAAAAAAATTGATCAATTTTCAGTAGTAATTGAAACTGAAGATGGCTTTACAGGAAAAATTGAATACGAGAATACTTCTTGGACTAACAAAGAATTAAAAAATTTATTAAAAATAGGCGATATTATTTATGTAGAAAAAATTCAAGACAACAAATTTGCGTTAAGACAATTACCACAGACCGAGGGTGCAATTGTTGTAATGGATCCTTATACAGGAAGAGTGTTAGCTTTAGCTGGCGGTTTTAGTTTTAAAAAAAGCGAATTTAACAGAGCAACCCAAGCCCTAAGGCAACCTGGTTCTGCATTTAAACCATTTGTTTATGCATTAGCTTTAGAAAATGGTTATAATCCTTCTTCGTTAGTTTTAGATGCTCCTATAGTTATAGATCAAGGTCCAGGTTTAAAAATGTGGAAACCAGAAAATTACGGTAAAGAATTTTATGGATTATCAACTTTAAGATCTGGTTTGGAAAATTCTAGAAACTTAATGACAGTTCGAATTGCCCAAAATTTAGGACCTGATAAAATTGCAAAATTTAGTAAAGAAATGGGTATTTATGAAAATCCAGATGAATTGATATCCATTTCTTTAGGCTCAGGAGAAACTACTCTTTTAAAATTAACCAATGCTTATGCATCTTTTGTTAATGGAGGTAAATTAGTTGAGCCCATATTAATTGATAGAATTCAGGACAGTGAAGGGAATACAATTTTTAATAATTATCAAAGAAAATGTATCAATTGTGATTTAATCTCTTTTTCAAGCTACGATTATCCAGAAATAATGGATGATTACAAGCAGATGATCTCTCCTCAAACCGCTTATCAAATAAGTTCGATACTTGAGGGGGCAACACAAAGAGGAACTGGAAAAAATTTAAAAGACTTAAATCTTAATTTAGCAGGTAAAACTGGAACTACCAATGACAATATCGATACCTGGTTTATAGGATTTACCTCAAATTTACTAATTGGAGTTTATGTTGGAAACGATAACCCTGCATCATTAGGTAAGAATGAAACAGGCGCAAGAACTGCCTTACCGATTTTTAAAAAATTTGTTTCGGAGGTTGTTCAAAAGTCTGATGCAAGACCATTTAAAGTTCCTGATGAAACAGTTATGATGATGATTGATTTAAATACAGGACAAAAGGCTGAAAATAATACTAAAAATAAAATTGTCGAGGTTTATAAAACAACAGATATTAATGAAGGGCAGATTTTAAATTTAAAAAACGATCGGTTAGATAACAGCAATATTTTCAAGTTTTATTAATGGATAATAAATATTTAAATATCAAACAGGAATTAGAAAAAATTAATATTAGGATTAAGGAGTATCTTTGAAAAAAATAATATTTATTTAAAGTTACAAGATCACAATAAAAAAATGGCTGATATAAATTTTTGGCAAGACAAAAATTTATCAAAAAATATTATTAAAGAAAAAAAATTATTTGAAGAATTAATTAATTCTTTTGAAAATTCAAATCAACAATTAAAAGACCTAGACGATTTGCATGAACTAGCCAATAAAGAAAATAATTTGTCTGTTCAAAATGAGGTTATAGAAAATATTAAAGATTTAAAAAAAATTGTAAAAAACAATGAAATTAAATGTTTCTTATCTAAGGAGTCGGATTCTTTAGACTGTTATATCGAAATTCATGCTGGTGCCGGTGGCACTGAGAGTCAAGATTGGGCAGATATGTTGAGAAAAATGTATCTCAAGTGGGCTGATCATAAAAAGTTTAAGTCAGATTTAATAAGTGAGCATAGAGGAGATGAAGCAGGGGTCAAATCTTCAACAATCAAAATAGAGGGCGATTATGTATTTGGTTGGTTAAAAAATGAGTCTGGAATTCATCGATTAGTCAGAATTTCGCCTTTTGACTCTGGAGCACGAAGGCATACTAGTTTTGCTAGTGTATGGGTCTATCCTGTGATCGATGAAAACATTAATATAGAGGTTTTAGAAAAAGATTTAAGAATTGATACTTATCGATCAAGCGGAGCAGGAGGACAGCACGTTAATACTACCGATAGTGCCGTTAGAATAACTCATATTCCAACGAAAATTGTTGTACAATGCCAAAATCAAAGATCGCAACACAAAAATAAAGAAACTTGCATGAATATGCTTAAAGCAAGACTTTATGATTATGAAATGAAAAAAAAGGAACAAGCCAATCAAAATTATGAGGAAACTAAATCCGAAATTGGATGGGGACACCAAATAAGATCATATGTTTTACAACCCTATAGATTAGTAAAAGATAATAGAACAAATTTTGAAAGCACAAGTCCTGAAAAAGTTTTGGAAGGACAAATAGATGAATTTTTAGAACAATCTCTCTATCAAATTAAATGAAAAGATTTATCACTATAGCATCTTTTTTAATTATTCTAATTTTAGGCTCAATAATTGGCTACTTTAGTTTGATAGGTTTTGAAACTAATTTATTTAATAATCAAATTAAAGAAAATATTCATAAAATTGATAAAAATTTAGATCTTGAATTAAAAAAAGTAAAAATAATTTTTGATCCTCTAAAATTTAAAATTAACGCCAAATCTCTTGGACCAAAAATAAAATATAAAAACAACACAATCGAACTTGAAAAAATAAATACACAAATTTCGTTAGTCTCGTTGATCAAAAAAAATTTAGCATCAACAAGTTTGCAAATTTCAACAAAATCAATAAATTTAATTGATCTCAGGGAATTTCTTCAAGTTATTAAAGATAGACCAGAGTTAGATTTATTAAAGAATAATCCTATAAATGGGTTTTTGATTGTGGATGTTCAACTAAATTTTGATGAAAATGGAAAAATTATTGATGATTATAAAATTAGTGGCAATCTAAAAGATGGCAGTATTGATTTATTCGAAAGGTACAAATTAACAAAAATTAACTTTTTTTTTAATTTAAAGAATGAATTTTATAATTTTCAAAATATAAATTTCTCATTAAATGGAAAAAGATTTTTATCAGAAGAGCTTAAGGTCACAAATAATATCAATGATTTCTTTTTTGAGGGAAAAATTAAAAATGAAATATTAAATATCAATAAAGATTATGTTGATAATATAATCAATTTGCAGGATCTAAACCTAAATTTTAAAAAGATTAGTTTTAGTTCAATCAATAATTTTTCATTTAATTTAAATAATGAATTTAAATTTACAAATTTAAATTTAAAATCTGAAATAACAGTCAATGAAATGGTTTATAAAAAGCCAATTTTTATTTCAAATTTAATTTTTGATAAAAGTGAGGATATAAGTTTAACAAATCATAATATTGTATTAAATTATCAGGGTGATAATTTGTCTATCAAAGGATCTGGTGATCTAAAATTAGAAAAAGAAATAGACAAGATTGATTATGTTTTTTCAAAAAATGGTGAAGCGATTAATCTTAATTCCAAAATTCAGTTAAATGAACTCAATTTAAAGAAAAATCAATATTTAGTTGATTTTTTCCCAGATATTGCTGATCAAATAAATTTAAAAAACCATCAAATTGAAATTAATTATTTAGAGGAAACCTTTTCTATAAAGGGAACAGGTAAAATAAAAATTCAAAATGACTATGATGAAATAATTTACTTAATTTCAAATAAAAAAAATAATTATAAATTTGAAACTAATTTAACTCTAAGTCAAAATTTATTTGAAATTGATTTTTTAAATTATCAAAAAGAAAAAAAAGCAGAAGCCAAATTGTTGGTAGAGGGTAGTTTTGAAAAAAATAAGAATATTATTTTTAATAAATTAAATATTACTGAAAAAAATAATAAAATTTTAGTACAAAACTTAGTTTTAGATAATTTATTTAAATTTATAAAGGTTGATTTGATAAATTTAAATTATCTAGATCGTTATAATAAAAAAAATCAATTAATTGTCCAAAGAAAAGAAGCAAATAATTATGATATCAATGGTTCAAATTTTAATGCAACCAGTTTAATAAATAATTTATTAGAGGATAAGGATCCACCCAAATCTAAATTCTTTAAAGAGGACCTGTTTTTAACTTTAAAAATTGATCAAGCCTTTATGGATGACGAAAGTGTATTAAAAAATTTGTACGGAAAAGTTTCCATCAAAGATAGCGAAGCACACACCAGTGATCTTAGTGCTTTTTTTGAAGACAATTCAAATTTTAAATTTACTATAAATAACAACGGAGGTGAAAAAGTAACTACTTTATTTTCTGCAAAAGCCAAACCATTTGTAAAGCGATATAAATTTATCAAAGGTTTTGAAGGCGGCTCCCTTGATTTTTCTTCTATAAAATCAAATGATATTTCAACATCAAAATTGATTATCTATGATTTTAAACTTAATGAGTTACCCGCTTTGACTAAGCTTTTAACTCTAGCCTCTCTTCAGGGAATTTCAGATTTATTAAGTGGAGAAGGTATTAGATTTAAAGAGCTGGAGATGAACTTTGAAAATAAAGGAAGTCTTATGACCATTAATGAATTATACGCAATAGGTCCCTCAATTTCAGTGCTGATGGATGGATATGTTGAAAAGCAAAAACTTATAAGTTTAAGTGGTACTTTGGTGCCAGCAGCAACGATTAATAAAGTAATTGGTTACATTCCAATATTAGGAAAAATTTTAGTAGGTTCGCAAATAGGTGAGGGAATTTTTGGTGTGAGTTTTAAAATTAAAGGTCCTCCTAAAAATTTAGATACCACTGTAAATCCTATTAAAACTCTTACTCCTAGATTCATCACAAGAACTTTGGAAAAATTAAAACAAACTAAATAAGCTCAATTTTAACATGTCTTTTTTTTCCAATAGAAAGTTTAAGGAAATTTTCTTTAAATAATTGCTTGTTTATTATTAATTTTTCATCTGAAATTAACGTATTGTTAATTTTGATGGCGTTTCCACTGATAAGGCGTCTAATTTCACTTTTAGAGTTTTCTAATTTAGAAAGAATAATAAGGTCAACAATATTAATTTTTTTATCTAAATTCTTAATTGTAACTTGAACGGAAGGAAGATTTGAGCCCGAGTTGGTTGCGGAAAAAGCCTCTTTAGCGATATTTTCAGACTCTACAGCTGCTTTTTCTCCGTGCAACATAGCGGTGGTTTTATTTGCCAGTAATATTTTTAAATCATTAATGTCATTATTTTTAATTTTTTCGATATCCTTAATTTCAATATCAGTGAAAATTTTTAAAAATTTAATTACATCTCTATCATCAATATTTCTCCAAAACTGCCAATAGTCATAAGCTGAAAGAAACTTTTTATCTAACCAGATAGCACCATTTTCTGTTTTTCCCATTTTAGCCCCAGAGGCCAAAGTGATTAAGGGTGTGGTTAATCCGTAACATTGATTATTAGAGTATCTTTTAATCAGCTCAACCCCATTTACAATATTGCCCCATTGATCTGATCCGCCAATTTGTAAAACACAATTTTCATTTTTATTAAGTTCTAAGAAATCATAAGCTTGTAATATCATATAATTAAATTCCATATAGCTAAGCGATTGCTCTCTATCAAGTCTAGTTTTTACACTCTCGAATGTTAGCATTTTGTTAATAGTAAAGTGCCTACCAATATCTCTTAAAAATGAAATATAGTTTAAATTCTTTAACCAGGAATAGTTATTTAAAAATATTGGTTTGGTTTTAGGATTATCGTTATCTAAAAATTTTTTAAGTATATTTTGAATATTTTTAATATTTTTTTCTATTTCTTCCTCCTCTAAAATTTTTCTAGTTTTATCTTTTCCTGATGGATCTCCAATCCGTGTAGTTCCTCCACCTAAAAGCACTATAGGACGATGTCCATTCTTTTGTAATAATCTTAAACACATTATTTGAAGTAAGCTGCCAACATGTAAACTTTCAGCTGTACAATCAAAACCTATATAAGCCTTGATAGACTCTTTATCTAATAATTGAGATAATTCTTTTTCATTGGTGCATTGATAGAAGAAACCTCTATCTTTAAATTCTTTTAAAAATTTATTCATAAGTCTATAATTGCACAATATACAAATTTAATTAAAAAAAAATAACAATGGAGAATAAAATTTATACAGTTATAGGTTTAATGAGCGGTACATCAATGGATGGCGTAGATGCATCAATAATTAGATCAGATGGCTTCAATCATTTTGAAAATATTTTAGATAAATATTATGAATTTGATGAAAAACTGTATAAAAAATTAGTTAATTTAAGAAATATGGTTCTAGTTAAAGATGATTTGAATACTCATTCAAATAAACTAGCTACCTTAGAAAAAGAATTAACAATTTTTCAAAGTGAGATAGTTAATAGTATTATCTCTAATTATAAAAATAATATTGATCTGATTGGATTTCATGGTCAAACCATTTATCATAACTCAAGTCAAAAAATTTCCAGACAGCTTGGTGATGGAAGATTATTATCTCAATTAACAAGAAAAAAAGTAGTTTATGACTTTAGACAACAAGATTTGAAAAATGGAGGTCAGGGAGCCCCATTAACACCTATTTTTCATAGTTTAATTGCACATCATATCAACAATAAAAATCACATTGAAGACCCAATAAATATTTTAAATATCGGAGGAATTTCAAATATTACAAAAATGAACTCAAAAGATAGTCAAATGATTGATAATATTGAAGCATACGATATAGGACCAGGAAATTGTTTAATAGATAATTGGATGAGAGAAAATTCCAATAAAAGATTTGATGACAATGGCTCAATAGCTAAATCAGGAAAAATTGATAAAAATTTATTAAATCAGACAATAGAAAATTTTAATATAAATTCTTATAGTAATTCTCTAGATGTGAAAGATTTTGATATTTCTTTTGCAAGAGGTTTATCTTTTGAAGACGGTTGTGCAACTATCACTAATTTTACAGCCTTTTTAATTGCTGAGGGTATAAAATTTATCAATCGAAATGAAAAAAAAATTGTTAGTAGATATTTAATTTGTGGTGGAGGAAGAAAAAATTCTTTTTTAATCGAAAGTATTAAAAATTATTTATCTGATTTTAATAATTTGATTTTAGAGTCTATCGATAATTATAACCTAAATGGAGATTTTATCGAGTCCCAAGCATTTGGTTTTCTTGGTATAAGATCTTTATTAAATTTACCAATTTCTTTTCCTAAAACTACAAGATGTAAAAATCCTACATCTGGAGGAGTTTTGGTTGAAAATTATTAATTTAAAGCACTTTCTTTTTTAATATATTTATCTAAGTATTTAACTAAGGTACCTTCATTCTTGGTAAAAAAATGATTGCCATCGGCAATAGCCTGAAACTCAATTTTAATACCTTTCTGAGAACTTAATCTTTTATCCAATTCAGCAATATATTCATTTGGAACTAATTCGTCTTTTTTTCCATAAATTATCATTCCTGAGGTTGGACAAGGAGATAAAAAAGAAAAATCATATACATTTGGTTGAGGTGATATTGCAATAAATCTGTTTATTTCTGGTCTCCGCATTAATAATTGCATTGCAATTAAAGAGCCAAAAGAAAAGCCAGATACCCAACATTGAGAGTTATCAAAATTCTCTCTTTCTAACCAATCCAAGGCAGCTGCTGCATCTGCGAGTTCTCCTTGACCATTATCAAACTCTCCATCACTTTTTCCAACTCCTCTAAAATTTACTCTACAAACTGAAAAATCATTTTCCATAAATGTGCGAAAAGTATCAACTACTACTTTATTATTCATGGTTCCTCCGTATTGAGGATGAGGTTGTAAAACTAAAGCGATGGGTGAAGTATTTTTTTTACTTTTGAAATACTTGGCTTCTAATCTTCCAGCAGGGCCCGGGATAAATATTTCCAAAATTTTGTTATCCATGAGTGTTAATGATTATTATTCTCAAAAAAAAATTACATTTATCACATGTCTGAGACAAAATGTTATTTTTTTTTTATATAAAGTATACTTGACTGATTTTGTCGGGTATATATATAAACCCCAGAAAAATATAGATTATTATGAAACTTACTTCTAAAGGTCGATACGCAGTTATGGCATTAGCTGACATGGCTCAATTTAACAATGTGAGCCCTGTATCTTTAAGAGATATTTCATTGCGTCAAGGTATTTCATTAGTTTTTTTAGAACAGATTTTTTCAAAATTAAAAAAAAATGAAATTGTAAAAAGCATTCGAGGAACTCAAGGAGGTTATGTGCTCAATGGGAGTCCGTCTCAAATAAAGTTAACGAAAATTCTTAATGCTGTAAATGAAGAAGTTAAAACTTTGCAATGTAAAAAAGAGATTAAAAAAGGCTGTAATGGAAAACTAACCAAATGTATTACCCACAATTTATGGTACGAACTAGAGGTCCATATTAATGATTTTTTTGAAAAAAAAAGTTTACAGGATTTGATTAAAAAAAACACAGAACAAAGAATATAATATGAATTCAATTGAGAAAAATATAGAAAATTTAAAAGATTACAAATACGGTTTTTCAACTGATATTGAAAATATCAGAGCTCCAAAAGGATTAAATGAAGATGTAATTAAATTCATTTCTAATATTAAAAAAGAGCCAAAATGGATGCTTGATTTTCGAATGAAAGCATTTGAAAGATTAAAATTATTAAAAGAGCCAAATTGGCAAAAGCCGAAATTTCCAAAAATTGATTATCAAGATTTGTATTATTATTCAGCGCCAAAAAGCGTGAGCGATAAACCTAAAAGTTTAGACGAACTGGATCCAAAGCTTTTAGAAACTTACAAAAAACTTGGAATACCACTCCAAGAACAAGCCAGATTAAATGGTATTGCCGTAGATGCAGTGTTTGACTCTGTTTCAGTTGCAACCACTTTCAAAGAGGAATTAATAAAACAGGGAATTATTTTTTGTTCAATGTCTGAAGCTATTCAAAAACACTCTGAGTTAGTAAAAAAATATTTAGGAACAGTAATTCCATTAACTGATCATTTTTATGCAACTCTTAATTCAGCAGTTTTTACAGATGGATCTTTTGTTTACATACCAGAGGGGGTGAGATGTCCAATGGAACTCTCTACTTATTTTAGAATAAATGCTTCTGAGACTGGACAGTTCGAAAGGACTTTGATCATCGCAGATAAAGGAAGTTACGTCAGTTATCTTGAAGGATGCACCGCACCAATGAGAGATAAAAATCAATTACACGCAGCAAATGTTGAGTTGATTGCTCTTGATGATGCTGAAATAAAATACTCTACTGTTCAAAATTGGTATCCTGGCGACAAGAATGGTAAAGGTGGAATTTATAATTTTGTAACTAAACGTGGTTTGTGTAAGGGAAAAAATTCCAAAATTTCTTGGACACAGGTAGAAACGGGTTCCGCTATAACCTGGAAATATCCAAGTTGTATTTTAAAAGGAGATAATTCTGTTGGTGAGTTTTATTCGATAGCAATTACCAATAATTATCAAATGGCTGATACTGGAACCAAAATGATCCATCTTGGAAAAAATACCAAAAGTAAGATTATTTCAAAAGGAATTTCAGCTGGAAATTCAGACATGATGTATCGAGGTTTGGTTGATATTTCAGCAAAAGCTGAAAATTCAAGAAATTTTACACAGTGTGACTCTCTATTAATGGGAAATAAGTGTGGTGCACATACTACGCCCTACATTAAAAATAAAAATTCAAAATCAAAAATTGAGCATGAAGCGACAACCTCAAAAATCAGTGATGAACAATTATATTATTGTAAACAAAGAGGCCTTAACAGTGAAGAAGCAATCAGTTTAATTGTTAATGGCTTTTGTAAAGAAGTTTTAAAGCAATTACCAATGGAATTTGCAGTCGAAGCTCAAAAATTAGTAGGAATAAGTTTAGAAGGAAGTGTGGGCTAAATGTTATCTATAAAAAATTTGCGAGCAAAAATTGATAACAAAGAAATTTTAAGAGGTTTAAATCTTAATATTAATCCAGGTGAAGTCCATGCAATAATGGGGCCAAATGGGTCTGGAAAAAGTACTTTATCTAATATTTTGACTGGAAAAAAAGGTTATGAAATTGAGGGAGAAGTAACTTTTGAAAAAGAGGATTTATTAAAATTAGAGCCAGAAGAAAGAGCTCATAAGGGAATATTTTTGGCCTTTCAGTATCCTTTAGAAATTCCAGGAGTAAATACCAATATTTTTTTGAAAACTTCAATTAACGCAATAAAAAAAGCAAGAGGTGAAAAAGAGTTTGATGCAATTGAATTTTTAAAATTAATTAAAAAAAAATCAGCAGATTTAAAATTTGATGAAAAAATTTTGAGTCGTCAGCTTAATGTCGGTTTTTCTGGTGGTGAAAAAAAGAAAAATGAAATTCTACAAATGTCAATTCTAAATCCTAAGTTAGCAATCTTGGATGAAACAGACTCTGGTCTTGATATTGACGCTTTAAGGGTAGTGTCTGAAGGGGTAAACACTCTTCGTAATCAAAATAATGCGTTTTTAATAATCACACATTATCAAAGATTATTAGATTATATCATACCCGATTATGTTCATGTTTTAAAAAATGGACAGATTATAAAATCTGGTGGACCAGAATTAGCCAAAAATTTAGAAAAATTAGGTTACAAGGATTTCAATTAATGGACAGTCAAATTAAAATAGATTTTGAGAATTTTTTAAATAAAGAAAACTTTTCTAAATCGCAAATTCAATTAAAAAAAAATAATTTTAATGAATTTGTCAAAAAAGGGTTTCCTAATAAGCGTATTGAAGATTGGAAATTTTCAGATTTAAATCAAATCATTCAAACTAATATTAAAAAACTTAATTTTATAAGCTCTGACTTAAAACAAGAGGATTTTGAGATAACTACTATTAAAGATTTTGAACATAATAAAATTATATTCCTCAATGGTAAAATCTTAAAAGTTGATTTTTCACTTGAAGAAAACGATAAAATTGTAATTCAACAAAATCATAATATTAATGCCGACCACATAGAAAATAGTCTTGTCAGTTTAAATTCTGCTTTTGTTTCTGACTATGTTAAATTTACTGTAAAAAAAGGATATCAGGCTAAAAAACCGCTAATATTCTATAATTATTTAACAACTGATATTGCGTCCTCAGCTCTAAATATAAGGATAGATATTGATTTAGAGGATGGAAGTTCATTAAACGTCGTTGATTTGTCAAATCAAAACCTAAATAATAATTTTATCAATATTAGACAAAATTTCCATGTTGGAGAAAATGCCATTTTAAAAAAATATTTTTTGGATACCGAAAATTCAAAAAATATAAAATATATTTATAATAATTTAGATTTAGCCAAAAATAGTCACTTAGAATATTTTATTTTATCCAGCGGATCAAAATTTTTAAAAAATGATATTACTTGTTCATTGAATAATCAATACGGTTCAATCTCACTAAATGGTATAATTAATTTAGATGGTGAAAAACATCACGAAATAAAAACTGTTATTAATCATAAAGATGAAAATTGTAAAAGTTATCAATTAATTAAAAGTGTTTTAGCTGATCAATCAAAGGGTGTTTATCAAGGAAAAATTTCAGTAGATAATAAAGCTCAAAAAACTGACGGATATCAATTAAGTAGAGCTCTTTTATTAAATGATCAAACTGAATTTAATGCTAAACCAGAGTTAGAAATTTACGCAGATGATGTTAAATGTTCACACGGTTCTACCTCAGGAAATATTGATGAGGACTCTATCTTTTATTTAATGTCAAGAGGTTTAAGTTACCATCAGTCTAAGCAACTATTAGTAAATGCTTTTTTAAATGAGGTATTAGAAAAAATTACCGATGAAAAAATTAAAATTTTTATAAAAAAATTAACAGGACTGACAAATGAATATTAGTCAAATAAAAAAAGAATTTCCAATTTTTGATGAAAAAATTCACAACAACGATTTAGTTTATTTAGATAGTGCTAATTCATCACAAAAACCAATAGCGGTTATTGATAGAATTAATGATTTTTATAGCAAGCAATTTTCTAATGTTGGAAGAAGTGTTCATTATCTATCTGTCGCTGCTACAAATTTATATGAAAATACGAGAATTTCTGTTCAAAAATATATCAACGCTAAAGATAAAAATGAAATAGTATTCACGAAAGGTGCAACTGAAGCACTCAATCTAGTTGCAAATACCTTAGGTCAAAAATATTTACAGGAAGGCGATGAAATATTAATTACAGAGTTGGAACATCATTCAAACTATGTTCCTTGGCATTTTTTAAGAAAATCAAAAAATATTAAAATTAATTTTGCAGAAATAAATGAAGATGGAGATGTTCCATTGGAAAATATTGAAAAAGCATTAACCCCAAGAACAAAAGTAATTGCAATTACTCATTTATCCAATGTAACGGGAGCAATATTACCGATTAAAGAAATAACTGATTTAGCTCACTCTAAAGGAATAATAGTTGTGATCGATGGTTGTCAAAGTGCACCTCATTTAAAATTAGACATGCAAGATTTGGATTGTGATTTTTATGCAATTTCATGCCACAAAATGTATGGACCTACTGGACTGGGGATCCTTTATGGTAAAAAAAAATGGTTAGATGAACTGCCTCCGTATCAAGGTGGTGGTGGGATGATTAAAGAGGTTAAAAAAGACAGAATTTCTTATGGAGATTTGCCAAATAAATATGAGGCAGGGACAATGGCTACAGCCCAAGTAATTGCATTTGATCAGTCTATTAAATTCCTTGAAAATATTGGCATCGATAAAATTATGCTTCATGAAAAAGAACTAATTGAGTATGGCCAAGAACTATTGAGAAAAAATAACTCGGTAAAGCTGATTGGCAATCCTAAAAACAAAGGGGGTGTTTTATCATTTATAGTAGAGGGTATTCATCCACACGATATTGCAACTATATTGGATGAAGATGGTATTGCAATAAGAGCTGGCCATCACTGTTGTCAAATTTTACACGACAAACTTGGTATCGCAGCAAGTGCTAGAGCATCAGTTGGTATTTATAATACCAAAGATGATTTTGATAAATTAAATAATTCTATAAATAACTGTAAAAAAATATTTAATCTAAAATGAATTTAAAAGAACTCTATCAAGAAATAATTCTAGAACATGGAAAAAATCCAAAAAATCTAGGAAAAACAGAAAACTTTAATAAAGATGCAAAAGGAAATAATCCTTTATGCGGAGACAATGTTCATGTGTATTTAAAATTAAATGATAAAAAAATTATTGAAGATATATCTTTTGAAGGAAGTGGTTGTGCAATTTCCATGGCCTCAGCATCTATAATGACTGATTTAGTTAAAGGAAAAAATCTTACCATAGCTAAAGAGATTATTGAAGATTTTTTAGGAATGATTAAAGAAAAAGAAGAATTAAACACAAAAAACTTAAACGATGATGAAAAAACAAAACTTATGTGCTTATCGGGTGTAAAACAATATCCTATGAGAGTAAAATGTGCGACTCTCTCTTGGCATACTTTAGTTAGTGCTTTTGAAAATAAAAAAACAGAAGTTAATACAGAGAATTGAAATATTATGTCAATTAAAGAAAAAATTATTGCAGAAATAAAAAAAATTTACGATCCTGAATTACCAGTTAATATTTATGAATTAGGATTAATTTATGATATTCAAGTTGAAAATAATAATTTTGCAAAAATTAAAATGACTCTTACTACGCCGAATTGTCCAGTTGCTGAAAGTTTACCAAAAGAAGTAAAAGATGGTGTCATGCAGGTCGAAGGCATTGAGAATGTCGATCTTGAATTAGTTTGGGATCCCCCATGGAATAAAGAGATGATGTCAGAGGCTGCTAAATTGGAGTTAAATTTATAATGAATCAGATAATAAAATTAAGTGATAACGCAGCTTCAAGAATAAAAGAAATAATGGCAAATGCTGACAAAGATTCGTTAGGAGTTAGAATTTCAGTGAAGACCGGTGGATGTGCTGGAATGTCTTATGTTTTAGAATATACCAAGAAAGTAAATCCTAATGATGAAATTATTGAGGATAAAGGCGTTAAGGTCTTTGTCGACTCAGCTGCTATAATGTATTTGTTAGGCACTGAAATGGACTACAAAAAAGATGAACTTTCCTCATCATTTGTCTTTAATAACCCCAATGAAACCGAGCGTTGTGGATGTGGGGAGTCTTTTAAAGTATAGGTATCTGATTTACACATATCAGACTTGTTTTTTTTGCATATATATGTTATTAATAGTTCATGAATAAGTTTGAATTTAAAAATTTAGTTAAAAACCTTGAACATTCTTTAAAAGAAAAAACTTTGTTCAAAATTCTTCGAAAAGAAGTTGAAATAGGCGCAAACGGTACTCAAGATTACGTCGTTAAAAAAGGTATTAACAAAAATACAATCGCAACAACTAGACAGTAATTAAAAATATTAACTGCTATAGTACATCTGAAATTCGATAGGGTGAGGTGCGTGTTCAAATTTGTGAATTTCCTCAAACTTCAGAGCAATATAAGCATCGATTTGATCGTCAGTAAATACATTGTTTCGAGTTAAGAACTCTCTGTCTTTATCTAAGTTTTCCATAGCTTCTCTTAAAGAACCACACACAGTTGGAATCGATTTAACCTCTTCAGCTGGAAGATCATATAAATCTTTATCAAAGGATTTACCTGGATGAATTTTATTTTTAATACCATCTAAACCTGCCATCAGCATTGCAGAAAATGTTAGATAAGGATTTCCTGCAGCGTCTGGAAATCTTATTTCACATCTTGCACCATTTTTACTTAAAGTAATTGGTATTCTACATGACGCTGATCTATTTCTTGCTGAGTAAGCAAGTAAGACTGGTGCTTCAAAACCAGGAATTAATCTTTTATAACTGTTAGTAGTAGAGTTAGAAAAAGCATTGATTGCTTTTGCGTGTTTTAAAATACCGCCAATATAGAAGAGTGCGGTTTCAGACAATCCTGCATAAACATCACCTGAGAATAACGCTTTATCACCTTTCCAAATAGATTGATGAATGTGCATTCCTGATCCATTGTCACCAGCTATTGGCTTAGGCATAAATGTAGCTGTTTTACCAAATGAATTACTTACCATTTGAACTACGTATTTATATAATTGAACGTTGTCAGCTTGATCAACTAAAGTTCCAAAATATATTCCAAGCTCGTGTTGGCTAGGAGCAACCTCATGATGATGTTTTTCAACTTTAATCCCAACTTCTTTTAAATTTTTAAGATATTCGCCTCTCATATCTTGTTCACTATCAACCGGCGGCACTGGAAAGTAACCACCTTTGACCGGAGGTCTATGACCCATATTTCCATTGTCATATATTTTTCCAGAGTTATAAGGACCTTCCTTGCTATCAAGAATAAAACCTGTGTTATTAGGATTGTTAGTGATTCTTACATCATCAAATACAAAAAATTCTAGTTCTGGACCAAAAAAAGCTTTATCACCTATGCCAGTGGATTTTAAATATTCCTCTGCTTTTTTAGCAGTTCCTCTTGGATCTCTTTCATAAGGAGATCTTTTAACAGCATCAAAAACATCACAGAATAAAACTGCTGTATTATGGGAAGTAAAAGGATCCATAAACATTCTTTTCGTATCTGTTTTTAAAATCATGTCAGACTCGTTTATTGCTTTCCATCCAGCTATAGACGAACCGTCAAAAAAAATGCCATCATTTAGCATTTCTTCATTTAAGATCGTTGAGTCCATTGTCAAATGTTGCAATTTACCTCGAGGGTCGGTAAATCTTAAATCTACAAATTCAGCCTCTTTTTCTTTTAAAAATTTTAAAACATTAATTGCACTCATTTTGGCTCCTTTAAATTTTTTGTGCGATAATTAACAAAATTTTATAGATAAATATTGTACTTTTAATAAATAACACACATGCAATTTTTACATAACTAGATATTTTAGGCAATAAATTTATTATAAAAAAAGTAGTTTATATGAATTCAATTCAAGCGAAAGAAACAGTCAAACGTGTTGAAGAGGTATTAAAAAAATTTGACCAAAATCTTAATGTAATTTTTTTAGAGCAATCAGCAAGAACCGCTTTGGATGCTGCTACAGCTTTAGGTTGTAATGTAGGAGCTATTGTGAAAAGTTTATTATTAAAAACAGAAGTTGATTATATTTTATGTCTTGTTGCTGGAGATCAGCGATGTTCTTTGAAAAAACTAAAAATACTTTTAAATTTAAAAGACATATCAATGGCGTCAGCGGAGGATGTTAAAAATATTACAGGTTATACAATTGGCGGAGTTCCGCCGATAGGCCATTTAAATAAAATTCAAACTTATATTGATAATAGTTTAGAAAGATTTGCAAATATTTATGCCGCTGCAGGGCATCCAAATTGCGTGTTTAAAATAAGTTTTATAAATTTACAAAAAATTACTAATGGTCAAGTCAAAAATATTATTGAATGAAAAAACCAAACTTCATTGATTATTCATGGCTAACTTTTTTAGGTTTAATCTGGGCATCAGCCTTTTTTAATATAAAAGTTGCAACATATTCGTTTGGACCTGTGACGATTGCATTTTTAAGGGTATTTTTTGGAGCGATACCCGTGTTATTGCTTTGTTATTTTAAAAATATTAAAATTGAGGCCTTTTCAAAAGAATGGCATTGGTTTGCTACAATTGGATTTATTAATCTAGTAGCACCATTCTTCTTAATAGCTTATGGCATAAAGTCGGTTCAGAGTAATTTAGCAGCTATTTTAATGTCTACTACGCCTTTGACTGCTACGATACTTGGACATTTTTTTACTAAAAATGAAAAATTTGATTTAGTTAAAACTTTTGGAATTTTAATAGGTTTTTCTGGAATAGTTTTTTTATTCTCGGATAACTTGTTAATTGACAAAAATAACTTTGTATCTGCTTTGGTGATTTTATTAGGAGCAACCTGCTATGTGGTGGGTGGTCTTTTGACTTTAAAAATAAGTAAAAAAAAAAATGAGAATGTAACTGGTTCGATATTAATTTGGGGAATTATCATTTTAATACCACTTGCAAGCTTTATAGAACAACCTTGGCATATTATTCCAAGAACTGACTCTTTGATTTCTGTTATATATCTTGGAATAGTTCCTACAGGATTTGCCTGGCTGATAAGATTTAGAATTTTAAAAAAAAATGGTTTAATATTTCACACCCAGGTATCTTATTTAATACCAATATTTGGTACAATTTTAAGTTACATCTTTTTAAAAGAGTTAGTGACCACAAAAATTTTAATTTCATTAGTCGCAGTTATAGTTGGAATTTACTTTGTGAATAAATCAAATTATAAAAATATTATTTAATAGGTGATTTTTATATTAAATAAGCTTTTATAAGACAATTTTTGCATTAAAAGAGAAGGATCGTCTCTCGCCTTCAATATTAAATGGATAGGCAGTATGCATTAAATAATTTGGAAAAATTATTAAATCTCTTACTTTTGGCACCACGTTATAAATACTTTTATTTAAAAAAGCTTTTTGACCATTAATAAAATCTATGGTTCCGTTAGTTTTATGTTTTTTATTTTTTACCATTTTATTTAAAGTCATATTTTTAGGTATTTTAAGATAGCCAACACCTGAAATATCGCCTTCATGATAATGAATTGGATTGTATTCTCCTTTAAATTGACGCACTACCCATAAATTTATTATTTTAATATTTTTAATTTTCTTGAGTCCTTCATTAAATAAAAATTTCTTAATTTTATTTTTTAACTCACTCTCTAAATTTTTTTTTATAAATTTACTTGAAAATCTTACTTCATTTTTAATTTGACTTGCTAATTTTGAACTATAATCCATTTTTTTTGATTTAACACTGAGGTCGAATTCATTATTTAATTTATTTATAAAATTTCTAGAAATTTTTGTTTTACCTATCGAAGGCCCAAAAGGTTTTATATTTTTCATAGCTATTAGTTAAATATATTAAAAGTAGAAGATTTAATCAACTTCCTGTCATTAATCGATAGCCCATTCTTATAGCAACAAAAATAACTAAACAAGCTGTTGCTAAGGCTAAAACTCTGTTAGAAAATATTTTCAAGTTTATATAATTTCCAATTTGTCCACCGATAAACACTGCTGCAAACAAAATCCAGTATTCAAAAATTTGGTTTAGAACATTTTCCTTTGTTAATTGTCCGAATACACCTGATAATGAGTTGATCAAAATAAAGAAAGATGCAGCGGTAGCTATTTGTTTTGGCGAGGCTGCTTTTAGGAGGAATAAAATAGGACTTAAAAATATCCCACCACCTATACCAACTATGCCTGAAGTAAGACCTATAATCGATCCGATCAAAAGAGATATTAATAATGGAGGCCTTTTAAATATTATATTTTTTTTGGTAAAAGATTTATTTTGAAATAATAATAAAATACCAGCAATTAATAAGACAAAAAATAATAATAGTTCAAATATTTTTTTTTCTAATGATAAAGATCCACCAATAAATGCAAAAGGTACTGAACCAAATAAATAAGGAGCAAGTAATTTTAAATTAAAATTTCCTGCTTTTGAATAATTAAAACAATTTCCTGAAACTACAATAATATTGCAGGTTAGAGCAATAACTGGAAAAATATAATATGGAATTTCCCAAATTAATAAAAGTGCTAAATAAGTAGATCCACCACCAAATCCAATACTGGAATATAAAATTGCTGTTATAAAAAATAAAATTGATAATATAATCATTTAAATTTTATGAGAGTAAATATTGCACTTCTAACAGTAACAGATACTAGAACTTTTGATAATGATAAATCAGGAGCGATATTGGTAAATAAAATCAAGGAAGCAAATCACAATCTTGTCGATCGGAAAATTTGTAAAGATAATAAACATGAAATAGTTTCTATTCTTAACGAATGGATTCAACATTCAAATATAGACACTATTATAACTACTGGAGGCACAGGTTTAACTGGTCGAGATATCACTCCAGAGGCACTAGATGAAATTGCTGATAAACATATTCCAGGTTTTGGTGAAATTTTTAGAAATATAAGTTTAAAAACTGTAGGCACCTCAGCGATCCAATCTAGAGCATGTGCAGTGCTTGCAAATGGTAAATATATATTTGCTCTTCCAGGATCTTCAGGCGGGGTTACAGATGCTTGGGACGGAATTCTAAAATATCAATTAGATATTAATAATAAACCTTGTAACTTTGTTGAATTATTTCCAAGACTTAAGGAAAAATAATTATTTTTGATATTTTTTTTTCCACTCATCGTAAGGCATTCCATAAATATGCTCTCTTGCATCAGGATCTGAAATAGTAATATTTCTCTTTTGAGCCTCTTCGCGATACCATTTAGACAAACAATTTCGACAAAATCCCGCTAGGTTCATTAAATCAATATTTTGAACATCTTTTCTATCTCTTAAATGTTGAACTAATCTATCAAATACAGCAGATTGTAGGTCTTTTTTTGCATTATTATTCATAAAAATTTAATATAAAATTAACATATGAAACTTTCAGGATCGTATCAAATTAATTTAATAAAGCAAAAAGTTTGGCTAGCACTTAACGATCCAAACGTATTACAAAAAGCTATACCAGGTTGCGAAGAATTTAAAAAAAACTCAGATACAAAATTTACAGCAAAAGCGACAAATAAAATTGGACCCTTTAACGCAAGCTTTACTGGAGAAATTGAATTAAAAGATCTTGATCCGCCTCACAGTTATAAAATTGTAGGATCTGGAAATTCGCTAGTAGGATTTGCTTCTGGTGAAGCTTGGGTACGACTTGAGGATAATGAAGGAGGCACTAAACTCATTTATGAAGTTCAGGCAAATGTTGGCGGTAAAATTGCTCAAGTAGGATCAAGATTAATTGATATGACAGCAAAGAAAATGGCAGATATTTTTTTTGGCAAGTTTTCTGAGTTAATTTCGGTAAACGGGATAGAAAATAGAGAGATTGAGAATAAAGTTGTTAAAATAAATATTTATAAAAAAATATTATATATAATTATTGCAATTGCGATTTTATTTTCAATTTATAAAATTATTTAGCATTACAATTCTACTATAGGTAGAATTGATTCATTTAAGTTGAACGTCAGGCTTAACTGTGATGTAGTTGAATTCGTTAAAATTATAAAATTATGCAAAAAATCAATCTTAAGGTTAATGGTAAATCGGTTTCAAAAGAAGTACCAGATCACACTTTATTATCAATTTTTTTAAGAGATCATTTAAATTTAACTGGAACACATATTGGTTGTGATACTAGTCAATGCGGAGCATGCGTAGTTCATGTTGATGGTAAATCAATTAAAAGTTGCTCCATACTGGTAGCAGATATTAATGGATCAAAAGTAACAACCATCGAAGGTCTTGCCAAAGACGGCAAACTTCATCCAATGCAAGAGGCGTTTAAAAAAAAACATGGATTGCAATGTGGTTTTTGCACACCTGGAATGGTTATGAGTGCAATTGATTTGTTACAGACAAAAAAAAATCCAAACGATGATGAAATAAGAGAGTGGCTCGAAGGTAATATTTGTCGGTGCACAGGTTATCAAAATATAGTTGAAGCAGTTAAAGAAGCTGCATCAAATATGTAATTTTAAAAAGGAGAGGGATTTATGGCTAGTTTAGTTGGTTCAAGGGTAGAGAGAAAAGAAGATAAAAAATTTTTAACTGGCAAGGGTAGATATACAGCCGATATAAATATTACTAACCAAACTTATGCTGTATTTGTAAGATCACCTCATTCAAGAGCAAAAATTCAAAAAATTGATGTATCTAAAGCTTTAAGAGCAGATGGTGTCGTCAGTATTTTAACTGGTGAAGAGATTGCCAAGGATAAAATAGGTGGTTTGATTGCGGGATGGGCAATTAGAAGTCAAGATGGTTCTGAAATGAAAATTCCTGCTAACCCACCTTTAGCCAAAGAACATGCAAATTTCGTTGGTGAACCAATTGCAGTTGTAATTGCCGAAAGTTTAGCTGAGGCTAAAGCAGCAGCAGAATTAGTAAATGTAGATTATAAAGTTTTAAAAGGCGTGGTTAATACCGCAGAAGCAATGAATGGTGAGACTATTCATGAAGGGATCGATAAAAATCTTTGTTATGATTGGTTGTTAGGTGACCGTAAAGCAGTGGAAGAGGCTTTTGCAAAAGCAGATAAAATAATTAAAGTTGATTTAATTAATAATAGATTAGTTCCTAACGCTATGGAACCTAGAGCTTGTGTAACAGATTACAACACAGCTTCAGAAGAAATTACATTATATACAACAAGTCAAAATCCTCATTTGTCGAGATTAATTATGTCAGCATTTGGAGGTGTTGCTCCTGAAAATAAATTAAGAGTGGTTGCGCCAGATGTTGGAGGTGGTTTTGGCTCTAAAATAAATGTCTATAACGAAGAAATAGTTTGCAGCTGGGCTTCAAAAAAAATTGAAAGACCTATTAAATGGGTTGCTGAAAGGACAGAGTCTTTTTTAACCGATACTCATGCAAGAGACCATGTAACTCATGCTGAACTTGCAGTCACAAAAGATGGTAAGTTTTTAGGTTTTAAAAATGAAACAATTGCTAATCTAGGGGCGTATGCAAGAGTTTTTGCAACAGTTACACCAACCTATCTTTTTGGTCCTTGTGCAACTGGGGTTTATGTAATTCCCGCTGCGTATACAAATGTTAAGGCAGTCTATACCAATACAGCGCCAATAGATGCTTATAGAGGAGCGGGCAGACCGGAGGCGACTTACACCATCGAAAGATTGGTTGAAAAAGCAGCAATGGAATTAGGAATTGATAAAACAGAATTAAGAATGAGAAATTTTCCAAAACAATTTCCATTTAAACAGACATTAGTTCACACCATTGACTCTGGTGATTATGGAGCTGGTTTAGAAAAAGCCAAAAAAATGTCAGATTACGATGGGTTTGAAGCTAGAAGAAAAAAATCTGCAGCTAATGGAAAATTAAGAGGAATTGGAGTTTCATCATACTTTGAAGCCTGTGGTATTGCTCCCTCAGCAGCGGTAATGTCTTTAGGTTGTGGGGTTGGACTTTGGGAGTCTGCAGAGGTTAGATTTAATCCAACAGGACAAATTTCTATTTATACAGGATCACATAGTCACGGACAAAGTCATGATACAACATTCGCCCAAATTGCTGCTGACGAATTAGGGGTACCGATGGAAAACATTGATGTTATTCACGGTGATACCGATAAAGGCACATTTGGAATGGGCACCTATGGGTCCAGATCATTAACCGTTGGTGGCATAGCAATAGTAAATGCATGTAGAAAAATTGTTGCTAAAGGAAAAAAAGTAGCCGCAAAAATGTTAGAGGTTAGTGAAAATGAAATAGATTTTAAAAATGGCGAATTCGTAGCCTTAAAATCAAATAAGAAAAAAACTATTGGAGAAATTGCTTTTGCTTTATATCTACCAGGCAGTAGAGACTCAGATTTTAAATCTCAACTACCAGATGGTATGGAGCCAGGTTTAATTGAAACTGCTTTTTTTGATCCAGCAAATTTTTCATTTCCAGCTGGCACACATATTTGTGAAGTTGAAATTGATCCTGAAACTGGAGAGGTTAAAGTTGAAAAATATACTGCCGTAGACGATTTTGGCAGAATTGTTAACCCAAATATAGTTGAAGGACAAGTTCATGGGGGAATTGCTCAGGGAATAGGTCAAGCGTTATACGAAAATGCACAATACGATGAAACGGGACAGTTAGTGACCGCGTCGTATATGGATTACACTATGCCAAGAGCAGATAATTTTCCTGAATTTAATTTAGGTTTTACATGCACTCCTGCTACAACAAATCCATTAGGAGTTAAAGGTTGTGGAGAAGCTGGAGCAATTGCTTCACCACCTGCCGTAATGAATGCCGTGATTGATGCTCTTGGAGGTCAAGAAATTAGCATGCCTGCTACAGCTGAAAAAGTTTGGCGTGCTTGCAAGTCTATGAAAAAATCTAATTATAAGGCAGCTTAAAAGAAAATATGAAAACTTTTAATTATCATGCCCCTAAAGATGTAAAAGAAGCATCTAAATTAGCTTCAGTAAATTCAGCTTTTTTAGCGGGCGGTATGACGAGCATACCCTCAATAAAATTAGGTCTTGCAAGTTATACAGATGTAATTGATATAAAACATATTAGAAAATTATCAGGAATTAAAGTAGCTGGTAAATCTTTGATCATCGGATCTACAACTAAACATGCTGAGGTAGCTTCGTCAAAAGAGGTTCAAAAAGCAATACCATCGCTTGCAAAATTAGCGGGAAAAATAGGCGATGCTCAGGTAAGAAATAGAGGTACTATTGGTGGATCCATATCTAACAATGATCCATCAGCTTGTTATCCTTCTGCTTGTATGGCTCTTAATGCAATTATTCATACCAATGAGCGAAAAATTAAAGCGTCTGATTTTTTTAAAGGTATGTTTGAAACCGCATTAAAGAAAAAAGAAATTATAGAGGCGGTAGAGTTTCAAATTCCAGAAAAATCAGATTATCAAAAACATCCTAATCCAGCTTCTAGATATGCAATTGTTGGAGTTTATTTAGCAAAGTATAAAGACATAGTGAATGTTGCTGTTACTGGGGCTAAATCGTGCGTTTATATAGATAGTGATTTATCTAAAAAGCTGTCGTCAAATTTTTCTCCATCAGCAATAGCAGGTATGAAATTAGATAGTTCAGAAATGAACTCAGATATTCATGCATCTGCCGAGTACCGAGCTAATTTAGTTTTGACTTATGCTAAAAAAGCTGTTGAAGCTTGCTAGTTAAGAATTATATTTTGTCAGGTGAAAAATTCATTTGATGAAAAAATTTTAGAAGAAGCGAGTGATTGGATAAACGCTAATCAAAAGGTTGTCCTAGCTACTGTGATTCAAACCTGGGGTTCCTCCCCAAGACCCATTGGTAGCAGAATGATCATCAATGACAAGGGAGATTTTTCAGGTTCAGTTTCGGGAGGTTGTGTTGAGTCTGCAGTTATCAGAGAGTCAATTGAACTTTTAAAAAAAAATCAATTATTTAAAAAAATTGAATTTAAGGTTTCAAACGAAAGTGCTTGGGAAATTGGACTAGCGTGTGGGGGAGAAATTGCTGTTTTTTTAGAAAAAATAAATCAATGAAACTCTCTCTACTTAAAGAAATCATTGAATTAAAATCACAAAAAAAAGAATTTGCAATCATCACCGATATATCCAAGGGCAATTCAGAAATTTATATTAAAAACAAAGAATTATCATCTGCATTTAAAAATAATTTAGCTGAAATTTCTAATCATTTTAATGAAAAAAAAAATGGGGTAATAGAAAATACTAATATTTTTATTGAAACCTACATATTACCAATAAAAGTAATAATTGTTGGTGCAGTTCATATTGCTCAGTACTTAGTTGAGTTTGCAAAAAGCTTAAATTTTGAAATTTCTATCATTGATCCTAGGGGATATTTTGCTTCAGAACAAAGATTTCCTGACATTAAAATTATAAATAAATGGCCAGATCAAGCTTTTAAGGAAATTGAAACAAATTCGAGCAGTGCATTAATCGCATTAACTCACGATCCTAAAATTGATGACCCTGCATTACAATATGCATTAAAGAAAAAATTTTATTATATAGGAGCTTTAGGAAGCAAAAAAACCCACGAAAATAGATGCAAAAGATTAAAAGAGGCTGGTTTTACCGAGACCGAAATTCAATTAATCCATGCCCCGATAGGTATTAAATTAGGAGGTAAATCCGCACCTGAAATTGCATTATCGATTATCGCTCAGCTACTTAGCGAAACCTACAAAAAATGATTTCAGCAATACTCCTTGCTGCGGGACAGTCAAAAAGAATTCCCGGCCAAAATAAATTAGTTAAAAAATTTAAAAATAAAGCGTTAATAAATCATATACTAAGGGAACTTATTAAAAGTAAAGTTGATAAAATAATTATCGTTCTTGGATATCAATATTTAAAAATTAAAAAAATAGTTTTAAAAAATAAAAAAATTTTTTTTGTTATCAATAAGAATTATAAAAAAGGAATTTCCTCTTCAATTAAAGCAGGATTAAAAAAGGTTAATAAAAATGATGAAGGTTTTTTAGTGGTGCAGTCGGATATGCCTTTTATCAAATCATCCCATATCAATAAAATTTGTTTATCGATAAGAAAAACAAATAAATCTGTTCACCTATTAAAATATAATCGTAAAATAGGCAATCCAATAGGTTTCAATATTTCAGTTTTAAAAAAATTTAACAGAATTAAGGGGGATGTTGGGGCAAAATATATTGTGAAAAGATTAAAAAAGGATGCTAACTTTATAAGTGTCAATAATGATAAGATTTTTAAAGATTTTGATCTATTGAGCGATTTTTAGTTGTCTTAGATGACATTTTTAATAATAAGAAAAAAAATTTGAAAAAATTTTTAAATATATTAAAATTATTTATGAAAAAAATTATCTTCATACTATTTTTAATCTCTAGTTCAAACTTATTAGCAGGAAGTCATTTACCAGATTGTCAGGGCAATGATGAAACCCAATTTGATAATTGTATGATAAGTATAGAGTATCCATCAGGAGATAAATACGAAGGTGAATTTAAGGATGGTTTATACCACGGTCAAGGAACTTTTACTTACGGAAATGGGAGCAAATACGTTGGTGAATTTAAAAAAGCTAAATACCACGGCGAGGG
>Ga0194129_10002488_pt1 | contig 27664 bp, 21 predicted proteins | sample TA2KigCa35mmetaG_FD_150862 | JGI IMG/M metagenome (GOLD analysis project Ga0194129, IMG submission 150862) | Freshwater microbial communities from Lake Tanganyika, Tanzania - TA2015038 Kigoma Deep Cast 35m | ecosystem: Environmental > Aquatic > Freshwater > Lake | place: Tanzania: Lake...
TTGGCCTCTCCGGTCCGATGCTCACGTGCCGAGAGCACGCTGCGCTTCGGTCCTCGAGTCCGCCTAGGCCGCGAACGCTCCTCGCCTTCGCGGCGGTCACGCGGGAAAGCAGCGCGCTCGGCGCGGGAGCGCCGCGGCCGGTGTTGGCGTGGGAGCGCGCCGAGTCAGGCGGTTCAGCGCAGGGCGACTCAGAGCAGGATGCCCGGCGCCGGGAAGCGCGCGGTGAGCTGGGCAACCTCGCTCCGGATTCGCGCGAGCTCGCCGTCGTCCGCGATGTGCGTGACGGCCCGATCCATGAAGCCCGCGATCGCTTCCATCTCGCTCGCGCCCATGCCGCGCGAGGTGATCGACGACGTGCCGAGGCGGATGCCCGAGGGGTCGAAGGGCTTGCGCGGATCAAAGGGGATCGAGTTGTAGTTGCAGACGATGCCTGCCCGCTCGAGCGCTTGCGCGTAGGGCTTTCCGGCCACGCCCTTCGGGGTCATGTCGACGAGCAACAGGTGGTTGTCCGTGCCTCCGGTGACGAGCGCGAACCCGCGCGCGACGAGCGCCTCGCCGAGCGTCTTCGCGTTCGCGACGATGGCGGCGGCGTAGCGCTTGAACTCCGGCGTTGACGCTTCCTTCGCCGCGACGGCGAGCGCCGCGGTCGTGTGGTTGTGAGGCCCGCCTTGGAGCCCGGGGAACACGGCGCGATCGAGGTCCTTTGCGTGGCTCGCCTTGCACAAGATCATGCCGCCGCGAGGGCCGCGCAGCGTCTTGTGGGTGGTCGACGTCACCACGTCGGCGATGCCGACCGGCGACGGGTGAACGCCCGCCGCGACGAGGCCCGAGATGTGCGCGATGTCGGCCACGAGCACCGCGCCGACCTCGTCTGCGATCGAGCGAAACGCAGGAAAATCCCAGGTGCGGGCGTAGGCCGTGCCACCGCAGAAGAGGAGCTTCGGGCGCTCGGCGAGGGCGAGCTTTCGCACCTCGTCCATGTCGATGCGGTGCGTCTCCGGGCGCACGCCGTACGGCGTGCTCTTGAAGTACTTGCCCGTGATTGAGACGTTCCAGCCGTGCGTGAGGTGCCCGCCCGCCGGCAAGCCGAGACCCATCACGGTGTCGCCGGGCTTGCAGAAGGCGAGGTACACCGCGAGGTTCGCGGGGCTCCCCGAGTAAGGTTGCACGTTGACGTGCTCAGCACCGAACAGCTTTTTCAGCCGCGAGCACGCGAGCTCCTCGACCGCGTCGCAGTGCTCTTGACCCTGGTAATAGCGCTTGCCGGCGTAGCCCTCGGAGTACTTGTTGGTGAACACCGAGCCGGTCGCTTCGAGCACCGCGCGCGAGACGTAGTTCTCGCTCGCGATCATGCGCACCGCCTCGAACTGACGGCGCTCTTCCTTGCGGACGAGCTCCGCGATTTCGGGGTCGGTCTCGGCGAGCGTCGGCTGGTGTGGGAAGGTCATCCGATCTCGAGCTCCGCGCGCTGGAGGAGGTCGCTCACGCGCCAGAGGAACGCGTTCGCCTCGACGCCGTCGACGATGCGGTGGTCGTAGCTCAGCGCGGCGAACATCACCGGGTGGATGGCGATGCGGTCCTCGCCGTCCTCGGTGACGACGACCGCGCGCTTCTTGATTTCGCCGATGCGCAGAATGGCGACGTTCGGCTGCGAGATGATCGCGCCGCCGAAGAGGTTGCCCTTGCGACCGGGGTTCGAGATCGTGAAGCTCGTGCCGCGGAGATCGTCCGCGGTGATCTTCCCATCGCGCGCGCGCGTCGCGAGCTCGTCGACGTTGCGCGCGAGGCCGCGCATCGAGAGCTGGTCGGCGTTCTTGACGCTGGCCACCAGCAGGCCGCCGGGGGTGTCGACGGCGACACCGACGTTGATGTCGCGCAGCTTGACGTAGCTGTCCTCGAGCACGCGCGCGTTCAAGACCGGGAACTCGCGCAGCGCGCGGACCGTCGCGGCCGCGACGAAGGAGAGAAAAGTGAGCGGGATGCCGTCCTTCTCGAACGACTTCTTGTGCTGGTCGCGCAGCTTCGACACCTTCTGCATGTCGATCTCGGCGACCGCCACCACGTGCGGCGAGACGTGCTGCGAGTAGACCATGTGGTCGGCGGTGATGCGGCGGCGCCGGTTGAACGGCACGACCTCGTCACCAGGCGCTGGCGCGTAGGCGGGCACCTTGTAGGAGCGGAAGCCCACGCCCGGCACGGGCGCGTCCATCAGCGCGGCGATGTCGGCCGCCGCGCTCGTCACCACGGGCGCCTTGACGACCGGGATGTCGAGGTCGGCCTTGGACAGCGCCGGCGGCGAGCCCGGGAAGCTTGGCAGCGGAGCCGGGATCGGGGTCGAGGCGGCGCGCAGCACGTCCTCGCGGGTTACCTTGCCGTGGTCGCCGGTGCCCTTGACGCCTGCGAGGTCGACGCCCTCCTCGCGCGCGAGCTTGCGCGTCGACGGAGTGCTGAGCGCTGGGCCCGTGGGTTTCGCGGGCGCGCTCGACGCCGACGGCTCGGGCTTCGACGCCGGCGCCGCAGACGGTGCGGTTGCCGCGACGGCGCCCTCCTTCATCGTGCAGAGCAGACCGCCGGTCGGCACGATGTCGCCCTCCTTCACCGCGATCGAGATGATCGTTCCGTCGGCGGGGCAGGGCACGACGCTGTCGGCCTTGTCGGTCGCGACCTCGAGGAGCGGCTGCTCGCGGCGGACGGTGTCGCCGACCTTCACGTGCCACTGGGTGACGGTTCCCTCGGCGACGGACTCGCCGAGCTGGGGCATCTTTACCTCGATCATCGTAGGCGGGGCTATACAACGAATCGTCGAGCGCGACGACCCCGCGGCGTCTTCGCGCGCTGCGCCACGAGCTGCGTTCCCCGGCGCGCCCGAACCGGCTAGCTTCGGCGCCCATGGAAGTCACCCAAGACGCCGGGCCGCGGCGCCCGTCCGCTCGCCTCGAGGCCTTCGTTCGCGAGCTCGACGCGCTGCGTGACGAGGTCGAGGCCCAGGTCGGCCCCGAGGACCTCGCGCACCTCCGCAAGTTCGAGCGCTGGGGCAGGACGGCGACGGCGCTCGGCTACGCGACGGCGTGGATCGCGCCGAACCCTTTGTCGGCGGCGGCCATCGCGCTCGGTTCGAGCGTTCGCTGGACCATCGTCGCTCACCACGTCAGCCACAAGGCCTTCGACAAGATCCCCGGAGTCCCCGCGCGCTACACCTCGCGCGGCTTCGCGAAGGGGCGTCGTCGCCTGCTCGATTGGTTCGACTGGATGTGGCCAGAGGCCTGGCACCACGAGCATGACGTGCTGCACCACTTCCACACCGGTGAGCTCGCGGATCCCGACCTCGTCGAGGAGAACCTGAAGACGATCCGCGAGGCCGAGCTGCCGAAGGCGGTGAAGTATGCGGTGGTCATCTTCTACGCCTCGACGTGGAAGTGGACGTACTACGCGCCCAACACGTTTCAGATCTTGAAGCGCGCCGAGCGACGCTGGGCGAGCCGTGCTCGCGAGGGCACCGAGGAGGCGCGCGGCGAGGCGTCGTACCTCGCCGCCTACGATTTCCGCACCGCCGAGGGTCGCGAGTTCTGGCGAAAGTGCGTGCTGCCCTACGGCCTCGGTCGGTTCGTGGCGTTGCCGCTCGCGTTCGCCCCGCTCGGGCCGTTCGCGGTCGCCTCGGTCTGGGCGAACTCGCTCCTCGCCGAGTGGCTGACGAACCTCCACACCTTCCTCATCATCGCGCCGAACCACGCGGGCGACGACGTGCAGCGCTTCGACAGCCTCGAGCGCGGCCGCGCCGGTCTTTACTTTCGTCAAGTAGCGGGCTCGGTCGATTACCAGACCGGCACCGACCTCGGCGATTTCTTCCAGGGGTTTCTGAACTATCAGATCGAGCATCACCTGTTCCCCACGCTGTCGCCGCTCCGCTACCAGCAGATCCAGCCGCGCGTGAAGGCGATCTGCGAGAAGCACGGCATCCCCTACGTGCAGGAGCCGCTCCACCAGCGGATCCGTCAGCTCGTCGGCATCATGGTCGGCGATCGCTTGATGCTGCGCGGCGACTCCGGAGCGGCTGCGTCGATGCCCGCGGTCGGCGCCGAGCCGGTCGCGCCCTAACCTCCCACCGCCGAGCCTCGCGCGTCAGATCGGGGTCGCGTCGGCTGGCTTGGCGCGGTCGAGGGCGCGGTCGAGCGCGCGCGGGCTGAAGCCGACGAACAGCTCGCCAGCCACGTCGATGACGGGGATGTTGCCGCCCCGGCGCCCCGCAGCGTCGAGCTTCTTTCGCATCTCGGCGGCACGCTTCGGCTCCTTCTCGATGTCGTAGAAGGTCACCACGACACCGCGACGCTCGAGGTAGTCCTTCGCCTGGTGGCAGGGCCCACACCACTCGGCGCCGTAGACGATGGCGTAGGCGGCGCCCTTCGACTTCGTAGGTGAGGCAGGGGCCTCGCCGCCGGCGGATGCGGTGCCGGGCGCGGGTGGTGGCGGCGACGGTCGCGAGCGGGTGCGGCGCTCCTCGAGCATCGTCTCCCACTCGGCGCGAGGCATGGTGCGGACAGCGTAGGTGCCGTCGCCGGTCTTCAGGGTGAGGTCGGCGACGTAGAAGGTAGTGCCTTGACCTGCGTCACGTGCGATCACACGCACCGGGCTGCGCCCTTCGGTCGGGACGTCCGCGATCCGGACCGCCGTGTGGGTGTCCCCGCGTGCGTCGATCCAGGTGAGCAAGAGGTCCGGCGTCTCGTCGCGGAGCTCGAGCGCGGGGAGCGCTTCCCCGCCGGTCGGATCGGTGCCGGCGTCGGGCTTCTTGCACGCGGCGGCGGCGAGCCCAACGGCGAGAAGGAGCGCGAAGCGTCGCCGAAGCATGCGAACCCCCAGTGTGGGTCCGGTGTCGCTGAGACGCCAGCCCTTCCATGCGATTTCGCTCGCTCGCGGCATCGTCAAGGTCTGGTAGCGTTTTCGCCACGATGCGATCTCGACGTGGTGGGGTGCTCCTTTTCGGCCTCGCGGCCCTCGCGGGCTACGCGGGCTGTTCTGCGGCGAGCAAGGACTCGAGCGCGGCGGCGACGAGCGGGAGCGGGGCGAACGGCGGGGCGGTCACGTCTGCGGGCACCGGGAGCCTCGACGCGGCGCAGTCCGGCGCAGGCGGCTACGAAGGGTGCGCCAAGTTCAGCGCGACGGCCGATCTCGCGCCGGCCGCGATGCTGGTCGTCCTCGACCGCAGCGCCAGCATGAGCCAGCTGAACAAGTGGGGCGCGGCCCAGCTTGCGCTGGTGCAGGCGATCGACAAGGACGTGTTCGACACGATGTCGCTCGGCATGTCGACCTTCCCGAGCGGCTACACGGGCGCTCCCGACTGCTTGTGCCCGGGCTGGGGGCCGACGTGCTTCGGGCTCCTCCCGAAGGGCGTCGCGTGCGGGTTCCCGACCCTCCCTCAGGTGGCGATCGCGCCAGCCGGCGCCAACAAGTCGAACGGCCCGAGCGGCGTACGAAACGCCATCTATCAGTTCCTCACCGCCAACACGCCCGAGGTCGCCGACCCCTCGGACGCGTCGCCGATCTACGACTCGCTGGCCGGCGCCTACCTCGCGCTCCGCTCCACGCCGATCGAGAAGCGCATCGCAGTGCTCATCACCGACGGCGGCTTCAGCTGTACGTCGCTCTCCGGGCGCCCCGGCTACTCCGACGGGCAGTGCCTCGACTGGGAGTTCCCCGACACCGTGAACGCGCTGATCACCGAGGCGAGGACCGACAAGGACAAGCCGATCCTCACCTTCATCGTGGGCGTCCCCGGCTCCGACAGCACCGGGCAGAAGCAGGGACCCTACGCGACCGCGCCCTACAGCATGAAGCTCGCCCTCAGCACTTACGCCGTCGCGGGCTCGCCCGACACGGTGCCCGCCGACTGCGATAAGGCGGCCATCTTTACGCAAGGCGGCAGCGCGCCGGCCAAGGCTTGCCACCTCGACCTCACCGGAGGCTACGACGTCGACGCGCTCGCGAACGCCATCGCGAAGATCCGCGGCGCCGCCGTCGGCTGCGTGTACCCGCTCCCCGCGGCGCCGCCGGGCGAGGAGATCGATCTCGACAAGGTCAACGTCGTCGTCACGCTCGAAGGGAAAAAGCAGGACATCCTGCGTCGCGCCGACATGGCCGACCCCTGCACGGTCGACGGCTGCTGGGACTACGACGCGACGGGCAACGTCGAGCTCATTGGCAAGGCGTGCGCGGACGTCAACGCCGCGACCAAGGTCGACGTCGAGGTCTTCTTCGGCTGCGCGAGCAAGATCAAGTGAGCCCTCGAGCGTAGCGCGACAGCAGCGCGGCGCCGTCCGAGAGATCCGCCACCACCTCGATCGGCGCCATGACTCCGACGCTCGCGAGCTCGGCGGCGTCCTCGGGCGACGCGACGAGCAGCAGCCCGGCGCCCTCGAGGCTCGCGACTCGGGTGCGCGCGGCATCACGAATCGCCCGAAAATACGGGGCTTCGTCGAAGCACGCGTCGCAGAGCTGCGGACGGCTCGGCGCGACGCTCGCCGCCGTACGACTCACCGCCCGCTCCGGGTGAAAGGCTCGCAGGTCCCGGACCACGATGGCCCCGCGCCGGCGCGCTACGAACGCCAGCGCCTCGGCGTTCACGGACGAGTGGAGCAGCAGCGCGTCCGGTGCGAAGGCGGCCGTGAGCGCGTCGAGCGTCGGCGACACCGCGCGCGCGGTTACAGAGGCAAGTTCGCCCAGGCGAAGGACTTCGCACGGGAGCGCGAGATCGGCCGCCGTCACACCCGCGACCACGAGGCTCGGGTGCGCCAGAGCGAGCTCCTCGATCGCGCGGCGTGGGCCCTGGCGTCTCGAGTCGAGTCGATCGACGAGATGAAGGAGGCGCATAACCTCGAGGAGCCTGACGCCGCCGTGCCCCGGACGCCAGCGCGCGAGGATTGAAAGCCCCGGACCTGGGCGCTATGACGGCTCCGCGGCGCGCCACCCGCTTCGAGGGGCGCGACCCATGACGAGGTTCGCATGCTCCTCACCGTCGACGTCGGCAACACCAACATCAGCTACGGCGTCTTCGATGGCGACCGTCTCGTTCATCATGTCCGCACCGAGTCGAGCCGCTCGCGCACCGTCGACGAGTACGTGGTGCTCGTGCGCCAGATGCTCGCCTTCCGAGGCGTCAATCCGGACCAAATCAAGGGCGCCGTGCTCGCGAGCGTGGTGCCGCCGCTGACCGACGTGATCGTACAGGTGCTCGAGGCGGGCTTCGGTTGCGAGCCGCTCGTCATCGGTCCCGGCATCAAGACGGGGATCCGCGTCCTCTACGAGAACCCGCGCGAGGTCGGGGCCGATCGGGTCGTCAACGCGGTCGCCGCGTACGCCTGGGCGAAGGCTGGCGTCATCGTCGTCGACTTCGGTACCGCGACGACCTTCGACTGCGTGACGCCGCAGGGCGATTACCTCGGCGGCGTGATCGCACCCGGCGTCCAAATCAGCGCCGACGCCCTGTTTTCACGCGCCTCTCGGCTGCAGCGCGTCGAGATCGCCCGCCCGCAAAAGGTCGTCGGTCGCAACGCGGTCGGCTCGATGCAGTCGGGTCTCGTGTTCGGGTACGCGGGGCTCGTCGATGGGCTGTGTCGTCGTCTGAAGGACGAGCTCGGCTACCCGTGCCGAGTGCTCGCGACCGGCGGTCTCGCGCGGCTCATCGCCCCCGAGACCGAGTCGATCGAGGAGGTCGATGACAACCTGACCCTCACCGGGCTGCGCCTCATCCACGAGCGCAACCAATGAAGTCCGCGGCCGTCGCCGCGCTGAGCCTCGCCGCCGTGCTCGTGCTCGCGGTGACGTTCGGGAGCGACGCGGCCCCGCTGGCCGACGCCATCGCCGGACGTGGGTACGCGCGCACCATTTTGCTCGACGTCAGGCTCCCGACGGCGCTCCTGGCGGCGCTCGCCGGCGCCGGCCTCGCGAGCTCGGGCGCGGCGTTTCAGGCCGTGCTCCGGAACCCGCTCGCGGAGCCGTACGTGCTCGGCGTGTCCGGTGGCGCGGCGCTCGGCGCGACCCTGGTGATCGCGCTTGGGCTCGGCGCGTCGACGCCGCTCGGTGCGGCCCTCACGCCGCTCGCGGCCTTCGCGGGTGGCCTCGCCGCGACGGCGCTCGTCGATCGGGTGGCGCGTGGGGGGCGCGGCGCGTCGAGCGGTGCGTCGATGTTGCTCGCGGGCGTGATGGTGAACTCCATCGCGGCGGCCTTGATCACCGTCGCCAAGGTGCTCGCGCCCCCCGCTCGCACGAAGGACATGCTCCGCTGGCTCGTCGGCTTCGTCGAGCTCCCGTCGCCGCTCGCGCTCGGGCTCACCGCGCTCTACGTGGCGCTCGGCACGGCGCTCCTCGTTCGCGAAGCGCCTGCGCTGAACCTGCTCGCGCTCGGCGACGACTCGGCCGCGGCGCTCGGGGTCGACGTGCCCCGCCTCGAGCGGCGGGTGCTGTTCGCGTCGTCGCTCGCCGTCGGCGCGGTGGTGAGCGTGACGGGCCTCATCGGCTTCGTCGGGCTGGTCGTGCCGCACGTGCTGCGCCGTACGGTCGGCCCCGATCTGCGGCGCTTGCTCCCGCTGTCGTTGCTCGTCGGAGCGTCGGCGCTCGTCGGCTGCGATCTCGTCGCGCGTGTCGCGTTCGGCCTCGTTGGCACGAAGCTCCCCGTGGGCGCGGTCACCGCGCTCGTCGGCGGCCCGCTCTTCTTGCGGCTGCTCGCCCGCGGCGGACGCTGACCGAGGGTGACGCTCGTCGGCTGTGATAGGATGCGCGTCCCGTGAACGTCCGGCGATGGTGCTCCTTCGTGTTGACCGCGGGCGTGAGCCTGGTCGTCGCGCCGTCGCTCGCCCGCGCCGAGGCCCCGCCCTCGGCGGCGAAGCCTGGCGACGCGAAGCCGACTCCTGCCGGGCAGCCGTCGCCCGAGGAGCTCGCAGCCGCCCGTGAGCTGTGGGCGCGCGGGCTCGAGCTCGAGAAGGCGAAGAACTGGGCGGGCGCGCTCGCGACCTTCGAGAAGGTCGGCAAGGTGCGCATGACGCCGCAGGTGCGCTACCACGTTGGCCTCGCGAGCGAGCAGCTCGGCAAGCTCGTCGACGCGCTGAACGCTTATCAGCTCGCGGTCCAAGAGGCGCGCCTCGCCGGCGACAAGGGGCGGGACGTCTCGGAGCACGCGCCGGCGCGTATCGAGGTGCTACGCGGTCGCGTGGCGAAGATCCGCCTTCACATCGTGGGTCGGCTGCGCACGTCGACGCTCTTGCTCGACGGCAAGAAGCTCTCGTCCGCGCTGCTCGAGCAGGACATTCCCGTCGATCCCGGCAAGCACCTCGTCGAGGTTCGCCGTGGGGACACGGTCGTCGAGAAGTCGGCGCTCGAGCTCGAGGAGGGCTCGAGCGAGTCGATCGATCTGCGGGTGCAGGATCCCGAGCCGCCGCCCGCGTCGTCGCGGCCGCCGAACGCGCGCACGCCGGATGTCGAGGCCAAGCCGGTTCTCTGGCCGGCCTACCTCACGGGCGGGGCGGGCATCGCGATGCTCGCCGCGGGCGGTGTTTTCTGGGCGCTCCGCGAGGACACGATCGCGACCATCCGCGAGTCGTGCGTCGGCCCGGACACCGAGTGCGATCTCGGGCTCCGTTCCGAGGAAGACCTCGGGCGCGGCTTCACCACGGCTGGCCGCGTGCTCTTCGGCGTCGGTGGCGCCGCGCTCGCGGCGGGCGTCGTCCTCTGGCTCGTGCCGCCCGGAGGCGCAGCGTCGTCGAGCACGAGCGCCCGGCCGGCCTCGTCGGTCGGGGTCTCGTTCGGCCCGAACGGCGTGAGCGTACGAGGCGGCTTCTGAGCTCGCGCGGTGCCTTCTGAGCTCGCGTCAGGCTGAAACGAGTTTCACCCGAGCGTGAAGCGCGTCTGTGACTTGACCCCGCCGCGAGCGTGGTCGTAAGACGCCGGTTATGCGCACCTCGCACCTCGTGGCCTCGGTCGCGGCCCTCGCCCTCGCGGCCGCTTGCAACGACTCCGGCAAGCCGCCCTCGGGCCAGCCCTCCGCGCTCCCGAACGTGGTCGCACCCGCCTCGAGCGCGACGGCGACCGCGAAGGCGACCGCGACCGCATCGACGACCGCGTCGGCGGCTGTCCCCGCGCCGCCGGCCCTCGTCCCTGCCGATCCGGCCGTGTTGCCTCCGATGCGGGGCCTCGCGTCGATGGACCTCCCCGCCGACAACCCGATCACTCAGGACAAGATCGCGCTCGGCAAGGCGCTCTTCTTCGATACGCGCCTCGGCAAGGACGCCAAGTACTCGTGCGAGGGCTGCCACTACGAGGACAAGGGGTGGGCCGACGGCAACGCTCTCTCTAAAAAGGCCGACGGCAACACCAACAAGCGCCACACGCCGACGCTCTTCAACGTCGGGTACCAGAAGCTCTGGTACTGGGACGGCCGCGCGCCGTCGCTCGAGGCGCAGACCCTTGCGGCTTGGAAGGGCCAGATGGGCGTCGCGGACGCGCTCGACGAGCGTGTGAAGGCCGTGGGTGAGGTGGCAGGGTACAAGCCGCTCTTCAAGGCGGCGTTCGGGAGCGACGAGGTGAGCTCGGATCGCATCGTGAAGGCGCTCGCGTCGTTCGTGCGCACGCTCCGCTCCGGCGACGCCCCGTTCGATCGGTTCGAGCGCGGCGACACCAAGGCGATCAGCGAGTCTGCCGCGCGGGGCTGGGAGATCTTTCGCTCGAAGGCCGGCTGCGCGGCGTGCCACGCGCCGCCCTTCTTCACCGACTTCGGGTTTCATGCGGTCGGCATCGGCCACGGCGCGAAGGAGCCGGATCTCGGTCGCGGCGCGATCACGAAGGAGGAGTCCGACAACGGCCGCTTCAAGACGCCGACGCTCCGCTCGGTCGGGCAGCATCCGCCGTACTTTCACGACGGCAGCGGCAAGACGCTCGAGGACGCGGTCGACTACATGTTGAGCGGCGGCCCCGAGGGCGCCAAGCTCGACGGAGCGTTCAAGAAGGTCGTCCTAACCAAGGACGAGCGCGCCGATTTGCTGGCATTCGTGCGGTCGCTCGAGGGCCCGCGCCCGAAGTTCGAGCGCCCGAAGCTGCCCTGAGCGGAGGGGAGATGACTCGAGCCGGAGGCCCCTCGGGAGGGGCTCAGCCGGCTCGTGGCCTCCGACCGACGGGAGACTCGTGCGGGATCTCGAGGAGCAAGCCGTGACTCGATCCCTCGAGGTCCCTCGATGCGGCGCTCGGTGCGCCGAGCGCGCAAGTGCCCGGTCAGCCGGTGTACGGCGCCGGGTCGAGCTCGTTGATCTTCCCTTCCTCGTCTTGCAAATCGTCGGCGTTGGGCAGCGCGTCGCGCTTGGTGTTGATCATCGGCCACGCCTTGAACGCGCCTGCGTTGATCGCCTCGACCAGCGTCTTCGGCCAGCCCGTGGTGTCGGCGTCGTCGGTCGACTTCGCGCCGCTGAAGACCGCGTTGATCTCGACGTAGGGCGCCCACTTCGCGGGGAGCTCTTCCTCTTCGAAGATCGCCGTCGTCGGGCATACCGGCTCACACGCCCCGCAGTCGATGCACTCCTCGGGATGGATGACGAGGGTGTTTTTTCCCTCGTAGAAGCAGTCGACCGGGCACACCTCGACACAGTCGGTGTACTTGCACTTCACGCACGGATCGCCAACGACGTAGGCCACGTTCCTTCTCCTTGGTTCGAGCGCGCGCTCCGGCTACGACCGGCCCCGCTCACGACCGTATCGTAGTGGACGGGCCTCGCCCGCGCCAGCCTTCGGCAGCCGGTTCCGCAGCGGAACCTTCCCCTGCGGCGCGGCGTGCTCCTCGGCCCGCGTCGTGGTCCGAGGACGCTCGGGAAGTCAGGGCTCGAGCCGGTCGGGCCTGACGTCGACGCCCTCGAGCGCCGCTCCCGACGGCCGCGTCGCGCTCGTGCCAGTCGATGCCGGCATCGGCGGCGAAGCCGGTGAACTCGTCCACGAGGTTTTTCGCGGTGGCGGTGTCTCCGAGCGGACCCACGTCGCCGATGCGGAGGTAGGCGGCGCGCTTCTCGCGGGCGTTGAGCGGCTTTGCCCCTTCTTCGTGAAGTCGGGGACGTTCACGTGGAAGTATTTCACGCCGCCCGGGAGGATTCCCATGTCGGTGGCGTCTTTGGTCGGGTCGGTGCCCATGGCGCGCTCCTGCCGTCTCTGCTGCGTCAGCCGAGGAGGATCTGCTTGCCGTTCACGCTCGCCGTCTCTTCGGCGACGACGGCGACCTTCTTCGCGCGCTGCAGCGAGGTCCCCGCGACGACGACGTGCGACTCGCCGGCGTGCACGTGCATCATCTCGCGCACGCGCTGAAACAATGTGCCCACCTTCTCGACCGCGCTCGAGGCCGTGACCGCGAAGCGCTCGACGATCACCTCGAGGCCAGGGCCTAGGACGCGCACGCCGCGATCGGCGCCGAGGGTGAGCGCGCCGTTCCTCGCGTGGAGGTGCAGGTCGCCCTCGGTGGTGAGCTCGGTGCGACCGCGGCCTTCGATGACGCCGATCGCGTAGCGGCGCTCGTCGCCGATGACGAGCAGCGTGTCGCCGACCACCGGGCGGTAGGGCAAGGCGAGCGCCATCGTCACGGGCGCGCGCGCTCCCGACTCGAGCTCGACCTCGACGCGTGGCCCCTCGACGAGGACGACGCGAGCGGGCCCGAGGTTGCGCTGACCGGGGTTGAAAACAGGTTCCTCGAGCCGTGCGTGTGCTGCCATCAGTCCTCTCCCGCTTGGCGAGCCAGCATAGGCGTCGGGCGACGGCCGCTGCAATCACCCTTACCGGGCGCGCTGAGCCTGCGCCGGGCCTCGCCACCGACGCGCGGGCTTGCAGAGGTGCCAGCTCTTGACGGATCGTCTCACGGCGCCTCTCTCCCGAGAGCCGCGCACCCACTCGAGTCCACTGTGCCCTCGCTTCCGTTCTTCGTCCGTGCTGCGTTCGCTGCTGCGTTCATCGCCGGGGCCATCGCCGCGTGCGGCGGCGGGCAGACGCGGGCTCACCCGTTCGAGCGCGCCTGGAGCGACGATTCGGGAGTCGAACTCGCGGCGTTCGTGGCGCGCTGGGCGCCGCCGACGAGGACCGCCGGGCCTCCGCTCGTTGTCGGTGCGCGCGAGCAGGAGGCCTTGCTCGGCTCTGCCCTCGGGAGCAGGCCCTGGCGCTTTGACTTTCCCGTCGAGGGGCAGCCCTTCCTTACGGGTCGCGTCGCGGTCGCGCTGGGCGGCGGCGAGCTCGTCGCGCTCGACGCGACCACGGGGGCGCTCCACTGGAGATTGCCGTCCTTCGGCACACTCCGCGGCGCCTCGGACGATGGCTCGACCACGCTCGTCACCATCGAGAGCCTCAGCGGCCGACGGTGCCAGCTCCTCGCCGTGGCGCGCAATGGCACCGTGGTGCGCCAGCTCCTTGAAGAAGAGCCGATCGGGCCTCCGGTGGTTGTCGACTCGTTCGCCTTCCTGCCGGTCGGTCGAAGCGCGGTGATCGTGTTCGATCTGGTCGCGGGCGTCGAGGTGGCGAGGGTCGTCGCGACGATGCCGCTCGAGCGCGCCTTCGTCGGCGACGATGGGCTTTACCTTGGCGCCGACGAGGTCGTGCGCTTCGACGCCGCTGTCCCGGAGGCGCGCCGCGGCGGCGGGACGCGCGTCCGGCTGCCTGTGCGGCACTTCCCCGGAGGGCCTCGCTGGCGTCCGCTCCCCGAGGGCGGAGAGCTTCCGCGTAGCTTCCTGGCCGCGTCGCCGCGTGGCGGGGGGCTTGGGTCGCTCGCCCTCGTCGGCGGTCGCTTCCTCCTTGGACTCGACGTCGGCGACGCGCGCCTGCGCTGGATTCATGCTGGAACTTCACGCTTTCTTGGCGCGCGAGCGGTGGGCGAAGGCCTCGTCGCGTGCGACGCCTCCGGTCAGGCCCTGGCGCTCGACGATCGCGGCAAGGTCGTGCGTCGCTGGTCGCTCGGCGCCTCGGTCGAGCGTTGCGACGTGAGCTCGGGGCCAGTCGAGCGAGCGAGCGGCGACCCGCCGTTGCGTCTCGAGTTCGCGATCGCCGAGGCCCTCGTGGCGCCGCAAGCCGCGGAGCTCGACCTCGAGCTCCTCTTCGTCGACGAGCTGGCTGCGCTCGCCACCCCGCTCGCGGACGCGATCCTGCGGGAGGTCGCTCGAACGCCCGTCGTGGCCGGGGACCCCACGGAGGTGGCCTTCGCCCGCGACGCACTCGCGAAGCTCGCCGCCGCGCGCCTCGCCGCACGTCGCTGACCCTTCGCGATTCACGACCCAGCTCGCCCTCCCGGCGCCGCGCGTGACCGTGTAAGCTTCCGCGACCCCCAGCGCACCGATGTCGAAAATCCTGATCTTTGAGTCCGACCACGCCTTCGCGGTGGAGCTCCGCACCGAGCTCTCGGTCCTCGGGTGCACCGTCCAGGTCTTCAAGGAGGGGGCGACTGGACTGACGGCCGCCTCCGAGGGCGTGCCCAACCTGATCCTTGTGTCGGCCGATCTCAGGCCGATGAACGGCTTCTCGATCTGCAACAAGCTGAAGAAGGATCCACGCCTCGAGCGAGTGCCGGTCATCCTCATGTCCGCCGACCAGAGCGAGGAGACCTTCGAGCAGCATCGCAAGCTGCGGACCCGGGCCGATGACTACGTGCGCAAGCCCCTCCCGATGCCCGAGCTGGTGGCTCGCATCCGTGCCCTGATCCCGCTCGCGGGGCTGAGCGCGCTCGGGGCGACGAGGATCGTCGACGATGGTCCGCGCCCGCAGCCGGGCGCCGCGCAGCTCCGGCTCGACATGCAGCTCGAGCCACGGATGCTGCCGTCCCTCGAGGCCGACAGCGTGCTGACCGGCGTTCACGTCGCGATGGATCCGAAGCCCGAGCCGGCCCGCTTCCTCGACGTCGCGCTGCTCGACGACGTCGCCGACGAAGAGGCGACGCGAGCCGGCGGCGAGCCGTACGCGCCGTCGGTTGAGCCGCCGCCCGCGCCGCTCGCAGGTGCGCCGCGGGCGGGAGGCCTCGTTACGACTCAAATCCTCGAGGAGCGACTCCCCTCCGAACCCCCGCCCTCGGCCGACGCCGAATCGATCCACGAGGACGAGTACGAGGGCGCGACCAGCGTCGTCGATGTCTCGTCCGCGCTTTCGCAAGCCTCGAGGGTGGCGCCGCTGCCGCCGCCGCGCGCCCCAACCGCGTCTTCGCCCGCCCTGCCCGAGCCACGCGCGCCGATGGCCTCGAGGCCGCTGATCTCGGAGCCTCGGGCTCCCTTGGCCCCGGCGCCGCCGGGCTCCGAGCCGCTCGGAGCAATGCCTTTGCTCGCTCCGACGTCGGAGCCCTTCGCAGCGAGTGCTCCGCTCGGGCTCGATGTCGGTGACGCGACCTCGTCCTCCGCGGTCGTCCAACTCCGGCAAGCGCTGATGCTGGCGCACCAAGAGCTTCAGCGGCTGCGGCCTCAGGTGACCGAGCTCAGCCGCGCGCGCGCCGAGATCTCCGATCTTCGACGTGAGCTCGCGGTTGCGAGGGAGTCCTCGAGCGCCGAGTCCGAGCGCGCCTCCGACGGCCTGCGCGAGAAGCTGCATCGCACGGAAGAAGAGGTCGTCGCGCTTCGCGACGAGGCGAATCAGCGGCACCGCGAGCTCCTCGAGGCGCGCGCTCAAGCGTCGGTTCACCAGCGCGAGCTCATCGAGCTGCGCGACGCACGTCTCGCGTTCGAGCAGCGTGCCGCCGAGGCGATCGCGCGGCTCGATGCGGTGCACGCCGACAAGGCCCTCGCCGAGCGGGCGGTCGAGGATTGGCGAGAGAATCACCGCAAGCTCGCCGAGCAGCTCGAGCACCTCGGCCGCGAGCTGCGTGCCCGGAAGGCTGAGCATGAGACCGAGCTCGAGCGCTCCTCCCTTGAGCGCGAAGAGTTCGTCTTGAAGCTCGAGGAGCGCTTGCGGCGCGAGCTCACGAGCGGAGACGAGCAGCACGCGAGCGTGGTGTCGTCGCTCGAAGCGAGGCTCGCGGCGATGGCCGCCGAGGCCGCGACGCGCGTCGAGCGTCTACAGAGCGCGCATGCCGAGGCGGTCGGGCTGCTCGAGGAGGGCTTCGCTCGTCGCCTCGCGCACGCCCTCGAGGCTCCGAGCGCCGAGCTCGCGTCCCTTGGTGCGCGGCATGCGGCCGAGCTCACCGCACGCGACGCCGAGCACGCGCGCGCCATCGAGCGTCTCCGCGCGGAGCATGCCGAGGCGCTTCAGCGCCGCGAGGCTCGTGGCGCGACGGACGCCGCTCCGCTTCAGGCCGAGCTCGCAGGCTTGCGGGGTGAGGTCGAGGCGCTCGCGCGCCGCATCGAGGAGCTCGAGGAAGAGCTCGCGCTGACCGAGCGGCAGCGCGCGCACTCCGCGGGCCGAGTGGTCGACCTCGAGCGCGAGATCGGTCGCGCTCGCGAGGAGGCCGACGCCGCGCTTCGGAGCGGGGATGTCGTCGCCGCGGAGCGAGCCGCATGGCAGCTCGCCGAGGAGGACGCGCGACGGCAGCGTGAGGCCCTCGAGGCGCGCCTCGCGTCGATCGATGCCGACCACGCCGCCGCGCTAGGCAAGGCGCTCGATACGCATCGGGAGGAGCTTCAACAGCAGGCGGCGATGGTCGCCGAGCGTGAGCAGGCTCACGAGCTCGAGACCGCGGAGCAGGTGGGCCTCGCGCTCGCCGAGGCCGAGGCGCAACGCGCGAAGCTCGCGAGCGAGCTCGCGGCGTTGACCGACGAGCGGGACGAAGCGACGCACTCCGCGCAGAGCCGCGCCGCGCGCATCGGCGAGCTCGAGCGGGTGGTCGTCGAGCTCGGCCGCGCCGTGCAAGAGCGAGAGGAGCGCGCGCGTCAGATCGAGGCCGAGGCCGCCGCCGCCCGAGCGGATGCCGAGGCCGCCTTGCGCGCCCAGCTCGCGCGCAGCGACGAGGCGCGGCTCCAGGAGCTCGCCGCTGCCGAGGAGCGACGCCGCGCCGAGCGGGACGCCTACGACGTGCAGCTCGTCCGCCTCCGAGGGGATCTCGACGCGGCGCAGGCGGGCCTGCAGCGTGCCCGAGAGCGCTGGAGCGAGGACCGCGTCGCGCTTCAAAAGGCTCGCGACGCGATCACCTCTCTCATCGCCGCGTCCGAGCGCGACGAGTGAGCGAGCCCGTCAAAACGCCAGGTTCGCGCGCGTCCAGAGGATCGTCCCGCCGGTCGCCGCGTCGCCGAACTTCGTCCACTCTCGGCCGACCTGCGCGAGGGCGCCCGCGCTCATCTCGAGGCCGTTGCCGAAGTTGTAGGTGACGCTCGGGTAGAGCACGGCGCTGAAGCCCTTCTCGGTGAACATCGAGTGGTGCGCTGCGACGCGAGCGTCGGCGTTGGGGTCGAAGTAGGTCTCGCGGATCCCGTTCAACGCGAGCACCGTGAAGAGCCGGATCAGGAGCTTCTGCTGCATGGCGCGGTAGTCGAGGCCGAGCACGAGATAGTCAGCGATCCGCGGTCGGAGGAACTCACGGGCACATCGCTCGCCGTTGCCGCCGAAGGCGCAGCCGACCAGCGTCGTCGTGTCGACGTCGACGTACGACGCGCCCACGGTGTAGCCGTCTTGGAGGAAGTCGCCGGCGCCGAACTCGTCCGGCATGCCGTGGACCCATTGGGTGTTCAGGTAGAAGTGCTCGTTGAAGGTGTAGTCGAGGCCGAGCGTCCACTTCGCGAAGGCGCGCCCGTCGGTCACGAGCGGCAGCTCGCCGCCGGGGCTGCCGTCGCCGTCGTAATCGTATTCGCCCGCCGGGATCTCGATCGTCTGCCCTCCGCCCGAGAGCGTCACGGCGCCGCGATCGATCGCGAAGGTGGTCTTCTGCGGCACGATGAGCGCCGCCTCGAGTCGGTAGCCGATCGAGTGGAAGAGCTTCTGGCTGAGCTTCTTCAAGAGGCCGATCTCGCCGGCGACGTTGAGGCCGTAGACCTGCATTTCGGGGAACATCAGGCGAACGTCGGTCTGCAGCGTGCTGTCGATGCAGTCGGCCGGGTTCTCCGGGTTGCAGCGCCTCGTTCGATCTTGGCGCACGACGTTTTTGTACGGCACCGGGAAGTCGAAGCGCCCGCGGTAGTAGCTGAGCGAGACGTCCTGATCGTAGATGGTTCCGCCGATGCGGTAGCCGAACTGCATGCTGTTGAACGACATGTCTGGCAGCTCGGGCGTCGCGCTCGTCACGACCGTCGCGTTCCGCGTGTCGAGCGGGTTGTTCATCGCGGCGGCGTTTTCGCTCATCAGGCGCCAACGGAGCGCGTCGTTCAGCACGGGGATGCGGTCGACGCGCGACAGCCCAAGCACAGCGGACCGTGGGAGCACGGCGGGCTTGAACACCGGCACCAGCACCGCCTCGTGCGACCAGTCCTCATTCAGCCAGTAGGTGCCCTTCACCATGAAGTTGCCCTGCTGCTTTCCGAACAGGAGGACGTCTTCGACGTCGTCGGAGTTTAGGTTGTTCGTGGGGTTGAACTGATCGCCGACGCCCCAGTCGACGAGCTGTTGCCCGACGCGGAGGTCGAAGTCCTTCACGAAGAGGTTCTCGACCTCGAAGTAAAGGTTCTGGATGTCGAGCCGGTAAGGATCGATCTTCTCGCGGCGCGTGAGGTCCGCAAACTCGTACACGTCACGGGTGTAGCCGTAGAGGAAGAGGTTTACGTCGGCCTTGAAGTCGACGCGGCCATACGAGCCCTTCAGCGTCCCGACGAGCAGGTTCTGGTTACGCTCGACGCCGGCCTTGAAGCCGCGCCCGTCGTACCAGGGCGTCATCCCGACATCCATCGGACGAAACCGAAGGTCCGTCTGGATGCGCCCGTTCCACTCGGTCTTGAGCTTGGAGGGGCGCGCGTTCGCCGTGTCGTCGTCGTCGTCGTCGTCGGCGGCCTCGGCCTCGGGGGTGGCGCCCGCCGGGCTCGGTGCCCCCTCGGTGGGGCTCGCACCGGCGCTCGGCGCGCTGCGGCCGCTGGGCGCGGCGGGGGCCGCGTCGGCCTCGTCGTCGTCCTCCTCGGGGCTCACGGCCGCGGGCGCGGCGGCCTTCTCGGTGGGCTGCGGGTCGGCGTGGGCAAGCCCGGCGGTCGCGAGCGCGGCCACCAGCGTCGTCGTGAACATGGTTTCTCGAACCATGTTCGGGCTTTACTACGGCTCCCGGCGCGGGCTTCATTTTCGGCGCGTCCGGGATTTCGACCATGACCCAGGCCTACGACCGACAGGATCGCGGCGGCGGCGGTGACTACGACCGCTACCTCCGTCAGATGGACGCCTCGATGCGGCAGAAGGTGGCGCTGACGGCGGCGCACCTCCTCAGCGAGGGCGAGCTCGCCGACATGGGCATGGGCTCGGGCAGCGGCAGCCACGCTCTCGCGCAGCTCTACCCCGACCTCGAGGTGATCGGCGTCGACGTGAACCCGGTGATGGTCGAGCGCGCCCGCCGCGAGCTCGTGTTGCCGAACCTCCGCTTCCTCGCCGGTGACGTCGCGGCCCCCTGCTTTTCGGCCGGCACGCTCGAGGCGATCCTCGACTCCTCGGTGCTGCACCACGTCACCTCGTTCAACGGCTACGATCGCGCCGCCGCGGCGCGCGCGCTCGCGGTCCAGGCCGAGCAGCTCGCGGAGCACGGCATCCTCGTGGTACGCGACTTCGTCGATCCGGGCCCTGGCCTCGTGTGGCTCGACCTGCCGACGAGCGACGGTCACGCCGACGTCAGCGACGTGGCCGGCTGCTCGACGGCGGCCTTGTTCGAGCGCTTCGCGGGGGAGTTTCGCTCGCTCTTGCCGCCGGAGCGGCGCGGCTTTGCCTTCCGTGCCGTCGAGGGCTCTCGGGCCCTGCCGGTCGAGGCGGGGTTCCGACGCTACGAGCTCGAGCACGCGCACGCGGTCGAGTTCATCCTGCGCAAGGATTACCGCGACAGCTGGGAGATCGAGGCGCAGGAGGAGTACTGCTACGCCACGCAGGCCGAGCTCGAGGCCACCTGTGCGCGCCTCGGGCTGCGGGTCCTTGCGTCGACGCCGCTGCGGAACCCGTGGATCGTGGCGAACCGATTTCGCGGCAAATTTCGGCTATTTTCGGTACAGGGCGCGCCGCTCGACTGGCCCGCGACCAACGTCGTGGTGGTCGGTCAGAAGGTCCCCGCGGGCGAGGGGGTCACGTTCGTCGAGGGCGCGCGCCGTCCGCCGCTCGGCTACCTCGAGCTCACCCACTTTCGACACCTCGCGACCGGGCGCGTGCACGACCTCGTCCGTCGGCCCCACACCACGGTCGACGTGTTGCCCTGGTTTCGACGCGGCGCGAGCGTGCACGTGCTGGCGCGACGCGGCTACCCGCGGCCGATCCTCGGCTGCGATCCGAGAGGGGCGGCGCCGCTCGACGGCGCGACCCCCGCGACCTACGTGACCGAGCCGCTCAACGTCCAGAAGCTCGATCGCCCGATCGGTCAGACCGTCGAGGAGCTGCTCGCGAGCTTTCCCGACATCGGCGCCGACGCGCTCCTTGGCTTCGAGCACGGCAGCACGTACTACCCCTCGCCCGGCGGGCTCCAGGAAGAGGTCGAGTCCATGCTCGTCGAGGTGCGTCCCGTCAGCACGCAGTGGCGGCTCGAGAGCGCCTCCGGGTTCAGCACCTCGGGTGTTCTCCGCTCGATCGAGGCGCGGCAGCTCCTCCGCGCGGCGCAGGTCGGCGGCTTGCCCGACGCCCGGCTCGAGCTCAACACCTACGATCTCCTGCTGCGCCTCGGGATGGACCCTGGCGAGTGGATTGGCGAGGCTCCGAGCTGGTCCGAAGCCGCCCCCGCACTCGTCGAGACCTCGCTCGACGAGGCCCTGGCGCGCCCGCATCGCCGGGCCTTCCGCCGCGCCGCTGCGTCGGAGTCGGTCGGCTTCCTCGAGCTCACCTGCGCGGAATTCGTCGAGCGCGACGCCGCCGGGGTGGAGCTCCACCGCCGCGCCCTCGAGATGGTGGTGCCGAGCCGTCACGCCCACGCTTCAATCGCGGTCGCGGTGCTCGCCCGAACGCCGGAGGGCCGGGTGCTCGTCGGCCTCGACGACGATGACCTCCCCGCGGCTCAAGGCTTCGTCGGAAACTCGGAGCTGCTCGTCACCCCGGCGTGGCGCGTCCCGCGCGAGGTCCGAGGGGTCGAGCTCGCGCGGGCGTTCGTTCGCGAGCGGCTCCGTGTCGAGTACGGCCTCGAGGTCGGCGCCCTCTGGGAGCTCGGCGGTCGTTACCATCCGTCACCGGGCGTCACGCCCGAGGTCGTGCACCCGCTCGCGGTCGAGGTCACGGCCCACCACGCCGACGCCCCCTCGAGGCTGCGCTTCGTGCCGCTCGATGCGCTCATCCAGGGCCGTCATGCCCTGCGCGATGGTCACCTTCGGATCGCCACGATGCGCGCGGCCCACGCCCTTGGTCTCCTCGGCGACGGCGGAGGCTCGTGACCCGCGGCGAGCCCGAGCACGCCGCCGCACCGAGCGATGGCGAGCCGTTCGTCGCGATCCCCGACGGCCTGCTCGAGCGGCTCGACGCACACCTCGTCGCCCTCGCGCGCGCAGGCGGGACGACCACCTACCTCGAGGTCGCCCGGGCTCTCGCGGTGCCTCCACCGCACCACCTCCGGAAGCTCATCCTCGCGCTCGAGGCGCTCGCGACGCGCGATCACGCGGGCGGGGCGCCGATCCTCGCCGCGCTCGTCACGAGCCGCGTCCGCGAGGGCTTGCCCGCCCCGGGGTTCTTCGCCCACCTCGCGCAGCTCGGCGGCTACCGCGGCGCCGAGAGCGGCCCCGAGGCGCGGCGCTGGCACGAGGCCGAGGTCGCGCGCGTCGTCGCGAAGGCGCGCGGCTGAAGGTTCCGTCGTGGCGCTCTCCGCTCCCTCGCTCGCGAGCGGGCGAGCTGAAACGAATGAACCGGGCGCGCCGTGGCGATCGGCGTTCTCTGGCCTGCGCCCGACTGCGATGATAGAAAACCGCGCGTGAACACCCAGGAAATCGTTGAGCTGTGCAAGCGCCACACCATCTTCTCATGGTCGGCTCAGGGGGGCGTCGCTCCGCTCGCGATCGAGCGCGCCGCCGGGATCTACCTGTGGGACACCGACGGCAAGCGCTACGTCGATTTCAACTCGCAGCTGATGTGCAACAACATCGGCCACAACCACCCGAAGGTCGCGGCTGCCATCAAGGCGCAGGCGGACAAGCTGATGTTCGTCTACCCGGGCTTCGCGACCGAGCCGCGTGCGCGCCTCGGCAAGCTGCTCGCCGAGATCACGCCGCCGCACATCAACAAGTTCTTCTTCACCAACGGCGGCGCCGAAGCCAACGAGGGCGCCATCAAGGTCGCGCGCCTCTTCACCGGTCGGCAGAAGATCCTGAGCCGTTATCGATCGTATCATGGCGCGACCCACGCCGCGATGCAGCTCACCGGTGATCCGCGCCGCTGGGCCACCGAGCCCGGCGCGCCCGGCTTCATTCGCGTGATGGACCCGATCCCGTACCGCTACTCGTTCGGCGCCACCGACGCCGAGAAGACGAGGAACAACCTCGAGTACCTGTCCGAGGTGATCGACTACGAGGGTCCGCACAACATCGCGGCGATGTTCATCGAGCCCGTGATCGGTACGAACGGGATCCTGCCGCCGCCCGAGGGTTATCTGCAGGGGCTGCGCGCGCTGCTCGACAAGCACGGCATCTTGCTCGTCTGCGACGAGGTGATGGCCGGCTTCGGCCGCACCGGCAAGATGTTCGCTCACGAGCACGGCGGCATCGCGCCCGACATGATCTCCATGGCGAAGGGCCTCACCTCGGCCGCGCTTCCGCTCGGCGCGCTCGGCCTATCGGACAAAATCGCGGAGCACTTCGACAAGAACGTGTTCTGGTCTGGCCTCACGTACAGCGCTCACCCGATGGGGCTCGCGGCTGCGGTCGCGGCCATCGAGGTGTTGCGCGACGAGAAGCTCGTCGAGAACGCGGCGAAAATGGAGGGCGTGATGCGCCGCCACATGGAGGCGCTGAAGGCGAAGCACCCGAGCATCGGCTCGTACCGCGCGACCGGCCTCTTCGGCGCGCTCGAGTTTCAGAAGAACGCGCAGGGCGAGCGCCTTGGCGGCTACAACCAGCCGCACCCCGCGATCCTGAAGACGGTGAAGGAGTGCCTCTCGAAGGGGCTCTTCACCTCGAACCACTGGAACACGCTGTTCTGCAATCCGCCGCTCTCGATCACCGAGGAGCAGCTCGCCGAGTCGTTCGCGATCATCGACGACTGCCTCCACAACACCGACGAGGCCTTCGAGGGCTGAGCCTCCGCCGCGCGCGCGGGCTGCGTCGGTCGACCTCGGGTCGTCGTCCTCGCGCCCGGGACGCTCGCTCGCGAGAGTGTCCCACCTTTGGCGACGATGTCCCCCATGTCCTCAAGATTTGTTTGCGCGCCGTGAACGTCGAGGCTCGCGGGGCACCTTCGTCTGCATGAAGACCCAACTCTCGATGGCCCTCCCCCTGGCCGTCGCTGCGGCAGCGTGCGCGCCCGGCGACGTCCTTCCCCTCGTGTCGACCTCCGAACCCGTGCCCGATCGCGTGATCGTCACGCCGCTCGCGCCACCCGAGGACGGCGTACCGCTCCCCAACGTCCCGACGCGCCCGTTCCCTGGCTTCTCCGAAGAAGCACAAGAGGGCGCCGGCGGCTCCACCTCCTCCGGCGGCGACGCCGTCGACCCTGATTCGTCGAGCGCGACGGGCGGTGGTGCCGACCCGCTGCTGTGCACCGTCGACACCGACTGTCCCGCGCCGGAGCTGCCGTGTCGTGTCGCGCGGTGCGAGTCCGGCGTCTGCATGAGCCCAGCCCTGCCCGAGGGTACGATCCTGCCCGCGTCGCACCAGAATCCGGGTGATTGTGCGTCGCTTCGCTGTGACGCTTACGGCTTCGCGGCGGGCGTGGTCGACCTCGGCGATGCCGACGACCTCAACGCGTGCACGGTCGACGCCTGCTCCGACGGCGGCGCGAGCCACCAGCCAGTCGCGGCGGGCGCCCTCTGCGCGAACGGAACCTGCGGCGACACCGGCGTGTGCCACGCGCCCGGGGCCCCAGTCTGGAAGGCCAGTGTGGCGCTTGGCGGCGCGAGCGCGACCGTCGACTGCCTCGCGCTCGACTCGGACGACGCCGCGATCGTCTCGGGACGGCTGAACCTCTCATCCACTCAGCAGTCGCTTGCGTTCGTGGTGAAGGTGTCGCGTCATGGGGGTGTTCGGTGGGTGCGCGATCTCGGCCACCACGTCGATGGAGCGGTGCGTGTCGTCGTCACGCCGAACGGGCGCGTCGTCGGGAGCTGGCGGAACACGTTCGCCGGGACGGGCGGCGTTGGCGCGACGCTGCAGGCGCTTGCGTCGGACGGCTCTTCCCTCTGGGAGCGCGCCACCGAGCCTGGGTTCCACGTGGTCCCAGGCGCGTTCGACCTCGATCCGTCGGGGGTCGTTCGCGCCGAGCGGTCGCTCCTCAACGGGAGCTGCTACGACTTCGGCGGCGGTCCGGTGTGCGAGGATGGCGTCGCGCGCTACGACCTCGAGGGGCAGTTCCTCGGCTTCGAGGTGGGTGCTGTCGTCGCTGGGGCATGCAGTCCGAGCGCGGTCACGTCATGGGGTGCGGTCGTGACGGCTTCGACGATGGGCTCGATGCTCACCATCGACAAGCTCGCCCCGTGAAGGGTCGATTCGAGCCCACGCAACGACGGCGTCCGGCCCGCCTCGGCCGGCGCCGTCACTTCGCCGCCGGCTTGTCCTTCGGCGGCAGCGGCATGGGGAGCGGCGCCTCGGGCGGCTCCTTGCCGCCGTTGGCGTCGAGCCACTCCTGGTAGCGCTTGTGAACCTCGGGGTCGGGGTTCGTAAACTGGAAGAGCTCGTCGCGGTTGTAGGCGAACGACTGCTTCTGGCGGAAGCGCGGGTTCATGTCGTGGACCCAGTAAACGGCGCCCTTCACGCACGCGTCGTTCGGGTTTCCCGTGCGCTTCGGCAACCGGAAGATGTAGTCCTTCATCGGCTGACGGAAGGCGCTGTTCTGCGCGAGGTGCATCCGGTTGTAGTAGTCGCTCCAGATCTGGTTGTAGGCGTAGCTCTTCGCGTGCAGCAGATCCATGTCGGGCGGCAGCGGCGCCGGCACGCGGAACGCATCGGTCGAGAACGGATCGATGCGTCGCCCGTCGACCGTGACGCAGTCGGTGACGATCGTGCCATCGTCCATCACCGGGTTCGGCGAGAACATGAACCAGCCCTGCAGATAGCGGAGCTTGTGCGACAACGTGCGCATCTCGGGCGGCTGCGGCGCGTTGAGCGGCCGCGCGACCCACAGCTCGACGAGCGCCTGGTTGACTGCGCCACACATCATCACCACCGCGAACACCTCGCGGAACGAAGCCTGCACGCGCAGCCATTTGCGGTGCGGCGTCGAGGGCGTCGTCAGGTTCATCACCACGAACGGCTTCGCGAGGTTGTAGGCTCCCACCGCCGCGAGCACGCCTCCCGCCCAAACGACGATCTTCTCGCGCGTCCAGCGGCTCCCGGGACCGCCGAACACGACGTCGACCACGTTCACCTCGAACTTCCGCAGCATCGCCGGGCTGTAGACGTAGAGGAACAGCCCGAGGACGAGCAGGAACGCCCCCGCGCCCCACATGCGCACCCCGCCGAGCACGCGCTCGCGGTTGTAGCGGGTGAGCCACTCCGCCATGAACTCGCCGTCGACCGTCGGGACGCCGTCGTCGTCCTTGGGCTCCGGTGCGTAGGCGACGCGCGCGCCGTCTTCCTGAGGGGGCCGCGCGCCGAGCCCAGCGAGCCGCGCGTAGGCCCCCATCACGAGGGCGAAGAGTGGGGCGAGCCACGCGTACACCGGGCCCGCGGGGAGCGCGCACAGGAGCTCGAAGAGCGCGCCGAGGCCGGCTCTCTTCGTCCCATCCGGGCGCGTCACCTCGAGGCCGACCGCGCTCGCATCGGCCTCGAAGGTGAGGAGCTCGAGGTTGTCCCAGCGGCGAAGGATGCGCGCGAAGACGAAGCTCGCGGCGTCACCGGGGGCGTAGCGGACCGTGCGCGCGCGGTGGGTGCGGCGCATGGTGCGGTAGGCGAGCTCCCAGTCCTCGGTGCTGAACAGCAACGTCGAGAACACGCAGAGCGCCCACGCGAACGGTCCGAGCACGAAGGTGGTCGCAAAGCCGATGTGGAGTGCGTTGATGAACACGATGGCGGCGCGCTTCGCCCACACGCGGCCGAGCGGCGAGAGCAGCGCGAGCGGGAGGCCCGCCTCGAGCGCCATCGTGAACTTGGTGAGGACGATGATGAGCCCTGGCGGGAGGAGCGTGCGCACCGCGCCGATGAGCGGGTTCGCCATGCGGTCGACGTAGAGGACGTAATGAACGGCGGTGCCGTCGTGCCACGCGGGCCCGGTCTTGTGGATGACGTTGAACGCGTAGATCGCCGCGAGCTGCAGGACCAGGATGAGGCCGACGATCGAGACGTGCGGCGTCATGCGCCAGGGCGCGGTTGCGGTCTCACGGCCGTTGAGGTCGACCGCGCCGCGCTCGCGCTGTCGTCGCATCGACTCGCGCATCGCGTCGACGCTGAAGCGGTCGCCGAGCGGGAGGAACGCCGTCCACAGCAAGAGCAGGTTGTGGACGACGTAGCCGCCGTTCTCGATGAGGAGGACGCGCCCGTTCATGCTCGCGACGTAGATGGCCGCGAGCACCTGCATGACCCTCGTCTTGTAGCCGACGAGCAGGCACATGTAGATCGCGAGCCCCAACGCCCACAGCGCCCAGAGCTCGGGCCTCGTCGCGAACGCGTTGAAGAACGACCAGCCGCTCGACTGCGGGCGGAACAGGTTGAAGTGCGTCGGCAGGACGCCGTCGTTCGAGAACATCTTCCACCAGTCGCTCGTGCGGCGGAGCAGGTCGAAGAGGAGGAAGAAGGCGAGCAGGATGCGCGTGAGGCCCAGGGTGCGGCGGTCGAACGTCAGGTAAAAGTCGCGAAAATCCTCCCACCAGCGAGGCTCGACGGCCTGCGCCTCGGGCTCGTCGTCGGGCTCGGAGCCCGGCGCCGAACCTTCGTCTGCCGCAGCGTCGTCTCCGCGCCGCTCGACCTCCGCCTCGCTCGACGACGGCGTCGCCTCGGTCGGTGCGGGTGGGGCGTCCGAGGACGCGTCCTCGGTCGTCGGCATGTTCTCTTCGTTCGGCGCGGCGGTGGTCATCGCGATGGCCTCATCCACCTCGGCTTATAGCCCGATCGCGCCCGCGACGGCGAGGCGGCGCGCGCCCCAGCGAGCCTACCTAACGTGACGTGAGCCTCGAAGGGGAGCGCGGCTCGGGACGCGCGGGGCCCGTCACCGCGTGAGGACGGTGCCCACGCTCCCGGGCGTTGCGAGCTCGCGCGCGAGATCCCCCTCGCCGATGCAGCCGACGATGTGGACGCGGCCGACCCCAGCTCGCACCGCGGCGAACGCCTCCTCGACCTTTGGGATCATGCCGGCGGTGATGGTGCCCGAGTCGATCCCCCGCATCGCTTCGGCCTCATCGATCCGCGCGAGCCGGCTCGACGGGTCCTTCACGTCGCGGAGGAGGCCCGGCGTGTCGCTGACGAGCACGAGTGCCTCGGCGCGGAGCGCGAGCGCGACCTGGTTTGCGACGACGTCCGCGTTGATGTTGAAGATCGTC
>Ga0194129_10002494_pt1 | contig 27630 bp, 23 predicted proteins | sample TA2KigCa35mmetaG_FD_150862 | JGI IMG/M metagenome (GOLD analysis project Ga0194129, IMG submission 150862) | Freshwater microbial communities from Lake Tanganyika, Tanzania - TA2015038 Kigoma Deep Cast 35m | ecosystem: Environmental > Aquatic > Freshwater > Lake | place: Tanzania: Lake...
TGATCTCCGGAAAGAGGCCAAGCTCTGCGGCCACTGCCACGCGCAACAATTGCACCGGGCTGCCGCGATCAAAAGTGATGTGAAACACGCCATTAGTCGCGGTTTCGCTGCGAGCGCGTCCGCCTTGTCGCGTCAGCCAAAGTAATTCGGCGATCGAATCGCACAGCGGCCGCAGCAAGCTCAGCCAATCGGCCAGTGCTTGCTCGCGCACTTCGCCGGATTGACTCAACCAATACGAAAAATCGGGCAGGTCGAAATCGCAGGTGCCACCGGGAATGGAGCTGCGATGACGAATCGCCGCGAGGAAGTTCGAATCGCGCAGCGGTTGCATCCAGCCGGCGTCCGCGCTCAGCAACTCGGTGCGCAGACGACCGAGATTGGCCACCAGCGCCTGCAGCCGATCGACGTCGATATTGGGACGACGTTGGAACTCGGTGTAGACGGCGATCTGCCGCTCGAGTTCTTTGAGTACATCGGCACGGGTATCGCTGCGCGTGATGATGGCGAGGATGTCGAGCAGACTCGTGATCGCGGCGCGACTGCCCCACTGCGAGCGCGAGTGCGCGTGAAAGAGCGCCTGATTGTAGAGAAAATCGATGCGCAAATAGGCGCGCATCCGCTCGTTCAGCGGTTGCTCGAAAACCAGCGGTCCCCCGTTGCCCGCAGGCGCCGGGGCCGCTTCATCTGCAGGCACCTCGGACATCACATTATTCTGTTACAGCGGGAGCAGGACCGCCACTATTCGCTAACGGGCTGCCGAAAGCTGCAGGTAGCGCTCGTGCAGGACCGCGACCGCGGACTCGAGCGCCGCGAGATTGCCGTCGTTGGTGATGACATCGTCGGCAATGGCGAGCCTTGCCGCCCGGCTCGCCTGCGCCGCGAGCACGGCACGCGCCCCGGCCTCGTCTACCCGGTCACGGGTCATGACCCGCGCGACCTGCATATCCTCGGGACAATCGACCACCAGCACCCGATCGAGGTTGCGGCGACCGCCACCCTCGGTCAGCAAGGGAATTGCATTGATGACATAGGGGCCGGTCGCCGTGGCATTGAGCTCGGCCATGCGGGCGCGAATGGCCGGATGGGTGATGGCCTCGAGATCGCGCCGCGCGGCGGGGTCCGCAAAGACCATCGCCCGCAGCGCCCGCCGATCGAGGCTGCCGTCGACCGCGATCACACCATCGCCAAAGCGGGCCTGAATGGCAGCGAGCGCCGGAGTGCCCGCTGCCACGACCTCGCGCGCAATCTGGTCGCTGTCGATCACCGTGATGCCGCGCGCAGCAAAGAATTCGGCGACGCGGGTTTTGCCGCTCGCAATGCCACCAGTAAGCCCCACTTTGAACATGGCCGCTCGCCTCTAAGGGTCCAGCGACCACGGGTCGAGGGGCGCGTCGAGCGGAGCGCCGAGCGCGGCATCGAGCGGTAGGCCGAGCAGCAGGCCGCCGGGCAGGGCATCACCCGCCATCATCACCAGCCAACCTGCCGCGGCGAGATAGGGGCCGAAGGCGAGGGGTTGCTCACGACCGCGGCCAAAGAAAAAAATCAGCACGAGACCGATCACGGCACCGGCCATCGATGACGCCAGCACGATCGGCAGCAGCGCCGCAGGACCCAGCCACGCGCCGAGCGCGGCCAGCAGCTTGAAATCGCCATAGCCCATGCCCTCTTTGCCGGTGGCGAGCTTGAACGCCTGATACACCGACCAGAGCACGAGGTAGCCGATGATCGCGCCGATCACGGCGCTACGCACATCCCCCGCGAGGCTCGCCGCAAGCCCCAACCACAGCAGCGGCAACGTCAGTTGATCGGGCAGGTAGTGCGTGTCTAAGTCGATCACTGCGAGTGCGATCAAAAAACTCGTGATCACGAGTGCGGCGGCGCACTCGACCGTCGGACCGAAGCGCAGCGCGACCGCGACAAAAGCGAGACTGCTTGCAAGTTCAACGAGCGGGTAGCGCGGCGAGACGCGCGTGCCGCAGGCGGCACATCGACCGCGCAACCACAGCCAGCCGATCAGCGGCACGAGATGCAGCGCTCGAATCGGCGTTTGGCAGGCCGGGCAATGTGAACGCGGCGCGATGAGGTCGTAGCGCTGTGCACTGGGTGCGGCGGGCTCGCCCGCAAGTTCTGCACACTGCGCGCGCCAGTCGCGCTCGAGCATGCGTGGCAAGCGGTGGATCACGGTGTTCACAAAGCTGCCGACGAGCAGACCCGCAAGCGCGGCGACAGCAGGCAATACGCCAGGCAGCGCGAGCGCCAGTAACCACGATTGGGGAATCGGCCAGCCGACTTCCGTCATCCGAAATCCCCCCTCATTGGCGGTTCCCTAATGTGCCCACTTCGCCCAAAATACGAGTTTAGTCCAGTGATTACGGGGGTCTCGATGAATCTTCACGAATATCAAGCCAAAGAGGTCTTTGCCGCATACGCGATCCCCGTGCCGGCTGGCCGCGTAGCGGCTACGCCGGACGAAGCGGTGGCTGCGGCCGAGGCTCTTGGCGGCTCGATCTGGGTCGTGAAGGCGCAGGTTCACGCGGGTGGCCGCGGCAAGGCGGGCGGCGTCAAGCTCGCTCGCGACACGGCTGCGGTGCGCGAAGCGGCCAAGGCCATGCTCGGCACCCGACTCGCCACCAAGCAGACGGGCCCCGAGGGTTTGCCGGTCGATCGCGTGTACGTCGAAACCGGTTCGGCGATCGAGCGCGAAATTTACCTCTCGCTCACGCTCAACCGCGAGAAGGGATACATCGCGATGGTGGGTTCAGCCGCGGGCGGCATGGACATCGAAGAAGTCGCCGAGCACTCGCCCGAGAAGATCACCACGGTCAACATTCATCCGGCGGCCGGCTTGCAGCCCAACCAGTGCCGCCGCATGGCCTTCGCACTCGGCTTCAAGGGCGAGCAGATCGCGCAGTTTCAAAAAATTGCGATGGCGCTCTACCAGCTGTATCTCGACAAAGACGCGAGCCTGCTCGAAGTCAACCCGCTCATCGTCACCCAGGCCGGCGATCTGGTCGCGCTCGACGCCAAGTTCAATGTCGACGCCAACGCCACCTATCGGCAGAAGGCGCTCGCCGCCATGCGCGACACCGCGCAAGAAGACCCGATGGAGCTGCAGGCGAGTCAGCACGATCTCAACTACGTGTCGCTCGACGGCGACATCGCCTGCATGGTGAACGGCGCGGGCCTCGCGATGGCCACGATGGATCTCATCAAGCTGCATGGCGGCTCGCCGGCGAACTTTCTCGACGTCGGCGGTGGCGCCACGGCTGAGCGCGTCACCGTGGCCTTCAAGCTGATTCTCTCCAACCCCAAGGTCAAGGCGATTCTCGTCAATATCTTTGGTGGCATCGTGCGCTGCGATCTGATCGCCGAAGGCGTGATCACCGCAGTCAAGAACGTCGGCGTCAAGGTGCCGGTCGTGGTGCGCCTCGAGGGCACCAATGCCGAAAAAGCCCGCGAGATGCTCGCAGCGAGTGGCCTCAAGGTCATCGCCGCCAAAGATCTCACCGACGCCGCGCAAAAAGTCGTGGCCGCCGCGTGCTGACGCACATCGTTCGTCACCCGCGCCGCTACAAGCTGACAGGATTCGACCCATGAGCATTCTCGTCGACAAGAACACCAAAGTGATCTGCCAGGGCTTTACCGGCAAGCAGGGCACCTTCCATTCCGAACAGTGCATCGCCTATGGCACCCAAGTTGTGGGCGGCGTGACGCCCGGCCGCGGCGGCGACACCCACCTCGGCCGCCCGGTGTTCGACACCGTGCACGATGCGGTGGCGGCGACCGGTGCCAACGCCTCAATGATTTACGTGCCTGCCGGCTTTGCCGCAGATGCCATCCTCGAAGCTGCGGATGCCGGCATCGAGCTCATTGTCTGCATCACCGAGGGCATTCCGGTGAACGACATGGTGCGCGTGAAGGCCGCGCTCGCGGGCTCCAAGTCGCGACTGATCGGTCCCAACTGCCCGGGCATCATCACGCCGGGCGAATGCAAGATCGGCATCATGCCGGGCTTCATTCACAAGCCGGGTTGCGTCGGTATCGTGTCGCGCTCGGGCACGCTCACCTACGAGACCGTGTTCCAAACCACCAACAACGGGCTCGGGCAAAGCACTTGCGTTGGCATCGGTGGCGATCCGGTGCGCGGCATGAATTTCATTGATGTGCTCGCGCTGTTTCAGGATGACCCCAAAACCGAAGGCATCGTGATGGTGGGCGAGATCGGCGGCAGCGACGAAGAAGCGGGTGCCGAGTTCATTCGTCAGCACGTGACCAAGCCGGTGGTGGCCTACATCGCAGGCGTCACCGCACCGCCCGGCAAGCGCATGGGCCACGCCGGCGCCGTGATCGCCGGTGGCAAGGGCACGGCCGCCGACAAGTTCCGCGCTCTCGAGGCGGCGGGTGTGCGCACCGTTCGTTCGCCCGCCGAACTCGGCTCGGCGATCGAAGAGCAGCTGCGCAAGCGCCGGACGGCTTGACCGCTGGCAGCCTGAAGATCGCCCTCGCGCAGCTCGACCTGCTCGTCGGCGATATCGACGGCAATGCGGCGCGCGTGCTCGACACTGCGGCGCAGTTGGGCGCTGCCGACTCGGGCGCTGCCGACTCGGGCGCTGCCGATCTCGTTGTCTTCCCGGAGCTCACGCTCGCCGGCTATCCACCGGAAGATCTGCTCTTTCATCGCGGCTTTCGTCATCAGATCGAACGCGCGCTGGCGCGCTGCACGCGCGCGGCCGATCGGCCTGCGATGTTGCTCGGCTCTCCCGAGTACACCGACGCCGGCATCTACAACTCGGTCGCGCTGTTGGCGGCGGGGGTCGAGCGTGCGCGTTACCGCAAGGCTTGTCTGCCGAATTACGGCGTTTTTGATGAACAAAGATATTTCGCTCGTGGCAGCACGCCGGTCGTGGTCGAGTTGCGTGGCTTTGGTCTCGGTCTGCTGATCTGCGAGGACATCTGGCAGCCTGCACCCGCGCGGGCGGCGGGAGCCGCGGGCGCCGAGTTGCTGCTCGTCACCAATGCCTCGCCTTATGAGCAGGGCAAACAAGCCGCGCGCGAGGCGATGCTGCGCGAGCGCGCCATCGAAACCGGTCTGCCGATCGTCTATGTCAATTTAGTCGGCGCGCAAGACGAACTGGTCTTTGATGGTCAAAGCGTGGTGGTCGATCGACACGGCGGTGTGGTTTTACGCGCTGCGGCCTTTGTCGAAGCGCTCGCCATGATCGAGTTCACGCGCGACGCTGACGGCCGCGCGTTGCCGCGGGCGGCGGCAGGCGCCATCACGGCGCCGCTAGCCGAGGCCGAAGAGGTTTATCGCGCTCTGGTGCAGGGCGTGCGTGACTACGTCGGCAAGCATCGCTTTCCGGGCGTGGTGCTCGGCCTCTCGGGCGGCATCGACTCCGCGTTGACGCTCGCCATCGCGGTCGATGCGCTCGGTGCCGAGCGTGTGCAGGCGGTGATGATGCCGTCGCGTTACACCGCGCAGATGAGTCTCGATGATGCGGCCCTGCAAGCCGCGCGGCTCGGCGTCAAATATTCGGTGATTCCCATCGAGGGCATGTTCGCGGCCACGCTCGCCGCACTCGCCGCGGAGTTTGCCGGTCGACCAGTCGATGCCACCGAAGAAAACATCCAGTCGCGTTGCCGCATGCAATTATTGATGGGGATCTCGAACAAGACCGGGCGGATGCTGCTCACCACCGGCAACAAGAGCGAGATGGCAGTCGGCTATGCCACGCTCTATGGCGACATGGCGGGCGGTTTTGCACCCATCAAAGATTGCAGCAAGCTGCTTGTCTATCGACTCGCCGAGTGGCGCAACGCGGCCGCGCTCGCATCAGGCGAGACAGCGGTCATTCCGGCGCGAGTCATCGAGCGCGCACCCTCTGCGGAGCTGCGTCCCGATCAAAAAGACGTCGATTCGCTGCCGCCCTATGAAATTCTCGATCCGATTCTCGAGGCCTTCATTGAGCACGACCAGTCCGTCGAAGAAATCGTTGCGCGCGGCTATGACAAAGCGACTGTCGGGCGCGTGCTGGATCTCGTCAAGCGCAACGAATACAAGCGTCGTCAGGCCCCGCCCGGCGTGCGCGTGAGTCGCCGCGCTTTTGGCCGCGACTGGCGCTATCCGATCACGAGCGGTTATCGGCGCTGAGCAGGCGGGCTTTTCGGCCCCACCGTAATCAGCCCCTGCTTGTCAGCCCCTGCTTGTCAGCCCCAGATGCGCCACCAAGGCTTGCTCACCGGGACGACCTTGTCGGCCGTGCCGCCGTAGTTGGCAGCGTAAATTTCTCTGGCCTGTGCGGCGAGCTCTTTCATGCCGAGCTGCTCGTAAGACTGGATGAGAATCTCCAATGACTCGCGCACGGCGGGCGCGCCGTCGTACTGTTCGATGGTTTCTTTGGCGCGGCGTGCCGCAGCCACCCACGCACCACGCTTGACGTAGTACTTGGCGACGTGGAGCTCGTAGTCGGCGAGGCGATTGCGCAGATGGATCATGCGCCGCCGCGAATCGTGGGCGTACTCGCTCTTCGGAAAATCTTCGACCACTTTGCGGAAGCTGTTGAAGGCGCGCTGCGCCGTCTGCGGCGGTCGCGCATCGAGATCGACGTCGAGCCAGCGCTCGAGAAAATTCGCCGAGCGCTCGAAATCGACCAAGCCCTTCACGTACCACGCATAGTCGAGCCGCGGATGGGTCGGGTTTTCGCGCATGAAGGTGTCGGCCTGATCGAGCGCCGACTCGCTCTCGCGACCCTTGAAATAGGCGTAGATCAGGTCGAGCCGCGCCTGTCGCGCCTCGGCACCGAAGGGATAGCGCGCTACCAGCGCCTCATAGAGGCGGATGGCGTTCTCATAGTCCTGATTATCGAGCGACTTGCGTGCGCGCTCGTAAACGACACCGGCACCGCCGCGCGCGAGATCGAGATCTTCGCGGTTGGAGGCGCAGCTGGCGAGCAGCTGCAGCACGGCAAGCAGGATGAAAAACAGCGGCAAATGGGCGCGACGCAGGCCGAAAGGCCGGTTGCCCGATGGCATGGTCATGGTTGGATTCGCGGTGGCCAAGACAGGCATTATAGCCAAGCCCATGTCGCCCCCCGGAAAAAAGGCAAAAGCCAAGCCAGCGGTCGAGTTGCCGGACGTCGAACGCCACGAGTTGGCTTTCTCGGCCGACGAGGCGGGTGAACGGCTCGACGTCGCGCTCGCGCGGCTGTTGCCGCAGTACTCACGCGCCCGCTTGCAACGCTGGATCGACGAGGGGCGGGTGCGTGTCGATGGTCTTGTGCCCTCGCGCCGAATGCGGGTACGCGAAGCGCAACAGGCGAGCGTCGAGGCCGAGTTCATCGCTGATGAGCGCGTGCAGCCCGGCAAACCTGCGGTGCCCTTTCGGGTGGTGCATCGCGACGCAGCAATCTACGTCATCGACAAACCGCCTGGGCTCGTCGTGCATCCGGGGGCGGGCGTGGCTTCGGGAACGCTGCAAAACGCGCTGCTTGCGCTTGATCCGCAGCTTGCCAAAGTGCCGCGCGCCGGCATCGTCCACCGGCTCGACAAAGACACCTCAGGATTGCTGGTAGTCGCACGCACGCCCGTCGCGCACGCGGCGCTGGTGCGAGCGCTTGCCGCACGCGAGGTCGGCCGCGAATATCTCGCGCTCTGCCACGGTCTGATGACTGGGGGCGGCACCATCGCTGAACCGATCGGTCGGCATCGCACGCAGCGCACGCGCATGGCGGTACGCGCCGATGGTCGCGAGGCCGTGACCCACTATCGCATCGAACGCCGATTTCGTGCGCACACGCTCGCGCGCGTGCAACTCGAGACCGGACGCACCCATCAAATCCGCGTGCATCTCACGCACGCGGGATATCCGATCATCGGCGACCCGGTATACGGCGGACGAAAACGGGCTCCCGCGGCCGCGAGCCCGACCGTGCTCGCGGCACTCGCCGCCTTCAAGCGTCAGGCGCTGCATGCAATACGGCTGGAATTCGCGCATCCGGTATCAGGTCGTCCGCTCGCCTTCGAGGCTCCCCTGCCCAAAGATTTGGCGAGCTTGCTCGAGGCGCTTGCAGCCGAAGCGGGTGCCGCGTGACCGTGCCCATCCTCGAGCCCGAGTGGGCGGCGCCTGCCGGCGTGCAGGCCGTGTTTTCTTTGCGCAGCGGGGGCACCAGCGCGCCGCCTTGGGACAGCCTCAATCTCGGTGTGCATGTGGGCGATGATCCGGCCGCGGTCGCCGAGAATCGTCGTCGCCTGAGCCACACCCTCGATCTGCCGAGCGAGCCGATCTGGCTCGATCAGGTGCACGGCATCGAGGTCGTCCACATCAATTCTGCGAACAGACCGCAAAACGGCGTCCGAGCTCGGGCCGATGCCGCCGTCACGCGTGAGCGCGGCGTCGTGCTGGCGGTACAGGTCGCTGATTGTCTGCCGGTGCTGCTCGCGAGTGACGACTCCGTGCTCGGCGCTGCGCATGCCGGTTGGCGGGGTCTTGCAGCCGGCGTGATCGAGGCCACGGTGGCAGCGATGCAGGTGCCGCCATCGCGGCTCGTCGCTTGGCTCGGGCCGTGCATCGGTCCTGCCCACTTCGAGGTGGGCGATGAGGTGCGTGCAGCGTTTCTGGCGGCTGACCCTGCGGCGGCGGCTGCCTTCGAGCCCAACGTCCACGGGCGCTGGCAATGCGACCTGCCGCAGCTCGCCCGAGTACGCTTGCAGGCGCTAGGTGTCACGCAGATTGCGGGGGCCGAGTGGTGCACGGCTGCCGACCCGGTACGGTTCTACTCGCATCGGCGCGATCAGCGGACGGGTCGAATGGCGGCCTTGATCTGGTGTTAGAATATAACGCTTTGTCAGGCCGGAGTCCGCGGTGCTCGCCAATATCGTCTTCTTTACGGCCTTGGGCGGAGTGCTCTCGGCGCTGATCGCCGGCCTGAGCTTGTTGCTGCCGCAGGCGACCCGCGACCGTATCCTGCCGCATTCAGTGAGCTTTGCCACCGGCACGCTGCTCGCCACGGCCCTGCTCGCGCTGATTCCCCACTCAGTGGCGGGTGCCGGTCCCTTCCGCGTGCATGACGTGGGTATTGCGCTGCTGGCCGGCATCGGGCTTTTCTTCGTGCTCGAAAAATTCCTGCTCTGGCGACACTGTCACACCGAGGCGGTCGAGACGGCCCATACCCACGAGCATCACCGCCACGGGGCCTCGGGCTGGCTCGTGATGGTGGGTGATGGGCTGCACAATTTCATTGACGGCGTGCTGATCGCCGCCGCCTTTCTCACCGATTTTCATCTGGGTGTCGTCACGACGCTTGCCATCATGGCCCACGAAATCCCGCAGGAAGTCGGTAATTTCGCGGTGTTGTTGCATGGTGGATTCAGTCGCGGCAAGGCCTTGCTCTGGAATGTGCTCTCGAGTCTCACGGCCGTGGCGGGCGGGATCGTCGGCTGGTGGATGTTGGGGACTGCGATGTCACTCTTGCCCTATGCGCTCGCGGTGGCGGCCGCCAGCCTGCTCTATGTGGCGGTCGCTGATCTGATCCCGGGTTTGCACAAACGCACCGATCTGCGCGCGGGGGCATATCAGATGCTGTGGATCGGCGTCGGTATCGGCCTCGTCGCCTTCGCCGAGTCTCAGCTGCATTAGTCTCGCGGCACGCGCAGCATCCGCGATATCCGCGACAGCCGCGATAGCCGCAGAGCTGCGCGAGTGGTGCCTGTCGCACCCTTGAAAGCTGCGCCGATGCCCTAACTTATCCGGGCAATCAGGCGGTTTTTGCGAGGGCAGGGCCCATGCGTCAGGACAAATTCACCGAAAAATTCCGTCAAGGCCTCGGCGAGGCGCAGTCACTTGCGCTCGGTCGCGATCATCAGATCATCGAGCCCGCGCACGTGCTGCTCGCGCTGATCGATCAGCAGGCGGGCACGGTTCGCCCGCTGCTCGTCAAGGCGGGCGGCAATCTGCCGCGTCTGCGAACCGATCTCACGGCCGCACTCGAGCGCTTGCCCAAGGTCGAGGGTACGCCCGGCGAAATCCACATCTCCAATGATTTGCAGCGTCTGCTCAATGTCACCGACAAGCTCGCGCAGAACAAAGGCGATCAATATATTTCGAGTGAGCTGTATGTGCTCGCGGCCTTCGAGGACAAGGCGCTGCTCGCGCGACTTTTGAAGGACGCGGGCTTTTCCAAGGCCGCCATCGACAAGGCGGTCGACGAGATTCGCGGCGGCGAGCGCGTGCAGGATGCCAGCGCCGAAGAAGGTCGTCAGGCGCTCGAAAAATTCACGGTTGATCTCACCCGTCGCGCTGCCGATGGCAAGCTCGATCCGGTGATCGGGCGCGACGACGAAATCCGTCGCACCATCCAGGTGCTGCAGCGGCGCACCAAAAACAACCCGGTGCTGATCGGTGAGCCGGGTGTCGGCAAAACCGCCATCGTCGAAGGTCTTGCGCAGCGCATCATCAACGGCGAAGTGCCCGAGAGTCTGCGCAACAAGCGGATTCTCGCGCTCGACATGGGCGCACTGATCGCCGGTGCCAAATTCCGTGGCGAATTCGAAGAGCGGCTGAAGGGCGTGCTCAATGATTTGGCCAAGCAGGAAGGGCAGGTCATCCTGTTCGTCGACGAGCTGCACACCATGGTCGGCGCCGGCAAGGCCGAGGGTGCAATGGATGCGGGCAATATGCTCAAGCCCGCGCTCGCTCGCGGCGAGTTGCACTGCGTCGGGGCGACTACCCTCGATGAGTATCGTAAGTACATCGAAAAAGATGCCGCACTCGAGCGTCGTTTTCAGAAAGTGCTGGTCGATGAGCCCTCGGTCGAGGACACCATCGCCATCCTGCGCGGCCTGCAGGAACGTTACGAGGTGCATCACGGCGTCGACATCACCGACCCGGCGATCGTCGCCGCGGCGACGCTTTCGCATCGTTACATCGCCGATCGGCAGTTGCCCGACAAGGCCATCGATCTCATCGACGAGGCGGCGGCGCGTATCCGCATGGAGATCGACTCCAAGCCCGAAGCCCTCGACAAGCTCGAGCGGCGCATCATTCAGCTGAAGATCGAACAGGTCGCGTTGCAAAAAGAAAAAGACGAGGCCACGCGCAAACGGCTCGCCGCGCTCGAAGAAAATCTGGCGCAGCTCGAGAGGGAATACGCCGACCTCGAAGAAATCTGGAAAGGCGAGAAGGCTTCGTTGCAGGGTGCCTCGGGCATCAAAGAAGAGCTCGAGAAGGTCAAGAACGAGCTCGACGTCGCGCGTCGCAAGAGCGATCTCTCGCGCATGGCCGAGCTGCAGTATGGCCGCATTCCCGAGCTCGAAAAGAAGCTCGCGTCGGCGCAAGCGGCCGAGGGCCGCGCCACGCAACTCGTGCGCAACAAGGTCACCGACGAAGAAATCGCCGAGGTCGTCTCCAAATGGACCGGCATTCCCGTCAGCAAAATGCTCGAGGGCGAAAAAGAAAAACTGCTGCGCATGGAAGAGGCGCTGTCGCGCCGCGTGGTGGGGCAGGAGGAGGCGGTGCGTATTGTCGCCAACGCCATTCGTCGCTCGCGCGCCGGACTCGCCGATCCGCGTCGCCCGAACGGATCATTTTTGTTTCTCGGTCCTACGGGCGTCGGCAAGACCGAGCTCTGCAAGGCGCTGGCCGAATTTCTCTTCGATACCGAAGAGTCGATGGTGCGCATCGACATGTCCGAGTTCATGGAAAAGCATTCCGTGGCGCGACTCATCGGTGCGCCTCCGGGCTATGTCGGTTACGAGGAAGGTGGCTTCCTGACCGAGGCCGTGCGGCGGCGACCCTATGCGGTGATCCTGCTCGACGAAGTCGAGAAGGCGCATCCCGACGTCTTCAACGTGCTGCTGCAGGTGCTCGATGACGGCCGCCTGACTGACGGTCAAGGTCGCACGGTCGATTTTCGCAACACTGTCGTGATCATGACCTCGAACCTCGGCTCGCAGGTGATTCAGGAACACGCCGGCGAAAAGAACTACGTGCGCATGAAGAGCGCGGTGCTCGAGATCGTGCAACAGAACTTCCGTCCGGAGTTCATCAATCGCATCGACGATATCGTCGTCTTCCATCCGCTCGGCACCGAACAAATTCGTGCCATTGTCGACATCCAGCTCGGTCAGCTGCGCAAGCGGCTGATCGAACGCAACCTCGATCTTTTGCTCGACGATGTCGCGCGCGATCTGCTAGGTGAGGCCGGCTTCGACCCGGTTTACGGCGCCCGGCCGCTCAAGCGGGCGATTCAGCAACAGATCGAAAATCCGCTCGCGCAGCAGCTGTTGCAGGGGCGATATGCGCCAGGCGAGAGAATTAGGGTCGGGGTCGGCGAAGACGGTCGGCTGAGCTTCAGCAAGGCGGTATAATTTCGTCAATGCCGTTCTACGAATACGAGTGCAAGGCCTGCGGCGCGCAGACCGAGGTCCTGCAAAAAATCACCGATAAACCGCTGCGCAAATGTGCCGAGTGCGGCAAGAACACGCTCATCAAGCTCGTGTCCGCGCCGATTTTTCGGCTCAAGGGCGGCGGCTGGTACGAGACCGACTTCAAAACCGAACAAGACAAGAAGCGCAATCTCGCCGGCGCCGAGAGTAAGGACGACAAGGCTGAGAGCAAAGGCGAGGCGGCTACCGACACCAAAGGCGACGCCAAAACAGAAGCCAAAGCCGACGCCAAATCCGACAGCAAAGCCGACGCCAAGGCCGACGCCAAAGCCGAGAGCAAAGCCGCCACCAAAACCGCGGCCAAAGTCGGGAGCAAGTCGTCTGCCAAAACGGCGCGCAGTACCAAGGCACGCAAGGGCAAATGACTTCGACGCCGCCGGCGTCGACCTTGTCACGGCTCGTCGAACGCGAGCGCCAGCGATTCATTGAGCGCCGAGCGCGCTCTCGCCAGCTCGCCGAACGCGCGCAGGCGCATTGGCTCTCAGGCGTACCGATGCATTGGATGGCCGATTGGGGAACGCCTTTTCCGGTCTCCTTCGCCGCAGCCGAAGGCACGTCGCTGCGCGATGTCGATGGCATCGAATACATCGATTTTTGTCTCGGCGACACGGGGGCCCTGTTTGGGCACTCGCCGCCCGCGATCGCGTCGGCGGTCGCCAGGCAGGCTGCGCGCGGGCTTACCTGCATGCTGCCCGATGAGCGCGTCGCCACCGTCGGCGAAGCCTTGGCGGCGCGATTCGGTCTGCCGTTCTGGCAGGTGACGCAAACCGCGACCGAGGCCAACCGCGCGGTGCTGCGCTGGGCGCGAGCGATCACCGGACGACCCAAAGTATTGGTTTTCCAGGGCTGCTATCACGGCACCGTAGACGAGACGATGGTCCGGCTGCGCGCAGGTCGCACCGTGGCGCGCGAAGGTGCGATCGGTCCGCCCTTCGACAACGCAGTAGCAGCGAAAGTCATCGAGTTCAATGATTTCGATGCGCTGGAGCCCGCGCTCTCGGTGGGTGATGTGGCGGCGGTGATCGCCGAGCCGGTGATGACCAACATCGGCATGGTGCTGCCGGCGCCGGGTTTTCTGGCGGCGCTGCGCGAGCTTACGCGGCGCCATGACGTACCGCTGGTCATCGACGAAACCCACACTATTTCTTCGGGCCCCGCGGGCTACGCGAGCAGCGCCGGCGATGCGGGAGCGCAGGGCCTCGCGCCCGATTTCTGGGTCTGCGGCAAGGCGATCGCGGGCGGTCTGCCCTGCGCCGTATTTGGCTTCACCGCCGAGATCGAGTCGCGCATGCGCCAACTGCTGCACACTCGCGAGGCGGGCCACTCCGGCATGGGGACGACGCTGGCTGCCAATCCGCTCGTTTTCGCCGCGCTCGAGGCGGCGCTCGCGCATTTGCATACCCATGCGACGCACGCGGCGATGGGCGAGCGGGCGCGGTATCTCGAGCGTGGCCTGCGCAAAATCTTTGACGCGCGCGGGCTGGATTGGCATGTGTCGCGTGTCGGTGCGCGCCTCGAGTTCGGTTTCGGCCGAGCGCCACGCAATGGCAGCGAGGCCGAAGCAGCGATGCGTCCCGAGTATGAGCACGCGCTGCACCTATGGCTGCTCAATCGCGGCTTGCTGGTGACGCCCTTCCACAACATGATGCTGACTGCGCCGATGCTGCCGACAGCGGCGATCGACACGCTTTGCCACGAGCTCGGAGCCTTCATCGATGCCACCTAGCGAAACTTCGGCGGCGTTCCTCAAAGAAAACAGCAATCTCGAGGCCGTGCAGCTGTTCATCACCGACCCTTCGGGCGTGCCGCGTGGCAAGACCGCGAGCATCGGCGAGCTGGAGCGTCTGTTCGCGCAGGGGCGGCCGGTGGCAGGATCCATCCTGGGTCTTGATATCACGGGCACAGATGTCGATGGCACAGGGCTCGTTTGGGACACCGGCGATGCCGATCTCATCTGCAGACCGGTCCCCGGCACTTTGTCACGAGCGCCGTGGCTGTCGCGGCCGACGGCGCAGCTGATGTTGTCGATGTACGCCATCGATGGCACGCCGGCACCTGCCGACCCGCGCCACGTGCTGGCGCGGGCCATCGAGCGACTGCTCGCGCGCGGCCTGCGTCCCGTGTTCGCCGTGGAGCTCGAATTTTATGTCCTGCGCGATGGGCAGCCGGCGGGCTCGATTGCGCGTGGCGACGGCCGCATCGAGGCTTACGGACTCGCGCGGCTCGAGGAGCTCGCGCCTGTGTTCGATGAGGTTTATGCCGCGGCACGCCTGCAGGGCATTCCCGCCGAAACCTTGATGTCCGAGTATGCGCCGGGGCAGTTCGAGATCACCCTTGCACATCGCGACGATGCATTGCGCGCCGTCGATGAGGCGATCCTGCTCAAAAGATTGCTGCGGGGTGTCGCGGCCAAGTACGGGCTGGTGGTCACTTTCATGGCAAAGCCGTTCGTCGATCTCGCCGGCAGCGGCATGCATTTGCATGTCAGCCTCGCCGAGGCCGGCACTGACGCGATCGCATCAGGCGGTTTGGCATCGCGCAATTCGGCATCCCCCAATTTCTTTGCCGCCGAAGATCCGGCGGGCACGCCGCTGATGCGCCAGGCGATCGCAGGGCTGAAGGCGACCATGGCCGAGAGCCTGCTGGTGTTCGCACCGAACGGCAATTCGTATCGGCGTTTCCGGAGTCAAAGTTATGCGCCGGTCGCCGCGAGTTGGGGCATCAATAACCGCTCGGTTTCCATTCGGGTGCCTCTGGGGCCGCCGTCGTCGCGTCACCTTGAGCATCGCATCGCCGGCGCCGATGCCAATCCCTACCTCGCTGCCGCCACCGTGCTGGCCGGCATCGAGTACGGCATCGCCCGGGAGCTCGATCCCGGGCCGCCCGTCACCGGCAACGGTTACCGCGACCCTGCGGTCAAGCACGAATTGCCGCAGACCTGGCAGGAGGCCATCGACCGCGCCGCCGAGTCCCGATTTTTGCGCGATGCGCTCGGCGAAGATTTCCTCAAAATATTTCTGGCCATCAAGCGCCAAGAGTGCGATCGGTTCTCGGCAGAGGTGACCGAGCTCGATCGATCGTGGTATCTACACAGCACATGAGCAGTAACCCCATGAACCAGACCCCCGCAGCCGCCAGAGCGGAAGCTCGAGCGCGATTATTGAGTCATATTGACCTGCACGATTCGCCGCAGGGCGAAGTGCAGGGCGGGCCGGGCGGCTACAGCGAAGAGGCCTTTGCCGAGCTCGGGCGACTGGTCGACGCGCTCAAGCCGCACACGCCCATCCCGGCGCCCATGGATGCCCAGGAGCGCGTTGAAGGGCGCTGGGAGACCCTGTTCGCGCACTTCGGCGCGCGGCACTCGGCATTCAAGGCCAAGGTGCACGAGTCCAACCTCAAGATTCAGAGCTTCAACTTGCTGCCACCGACCCCGGTGCGCATCGAGCGCATCTGCCAGGAAATCTCCCGCACGGGTTCGGCCTACAACAACGTCATCGACTTCGTGGCGATGGATGGACGCACGCGCGGGCTGATCATCATGCACGGCCGCTATCGCGAGGAGGCCGACAATCGGCAACGGTTTGCGGTCGATTTTCATCGTATCGAGCTGCGCCCGGCGGCGGGGGTCACCGAGGCCGAATTGCGGGCGGCCTTGGAGTTGCCGGCCGACACCCCGCTGATCCACGAACTGACGCCGCCCAGGCTGCACTCGGACGTCATTTATCTCGATGACGATCTGCGAATCAATGTCGGTAGTTTTGGCGGCTTGTACGTGCTGCGGCGCTCGGCCGACAGGCCGGCGACCCTTTGACCCTGCCCGAGAGTGGCGGCGGGGCGGCCGAGTTTGTAACATCCCGCCCCCTTATGCGCACACATTACTGCGGACAGGTCAACGAGACCCTCATCGGCAGCACCGTCACGGTTGCAGGCTGGGTTCATCGACGTCGTGATCACGGCGGCGTCATTTTCGTGGACCTGCGCGATCGCGAGGGTCTGCTGCAGGTGGTTTGTGACCCCGACGCGCCCGAGGTGTTCGCCGAGGCCGAGAAACTGCGCAACGAATACGTGGTCAGCATCACCGGCCTGGTGCGCGCGCGCCCCGAGGGCACGACGAATGCGAACCTCGCTTCGGGCAAGGTCGAGATGCTCGCGCGGCGCATCGAACTTTTGAACCGCTCTGAGCCCTTGCCCTTCCAGCTCGACGAGAACGTCTCGGAAGAAGTGCGACTGAAGTATCGCTACCTCGATCTGCGTCGTGACGTCATGAGCCAGCGTCTGCGCCAGCGTCATCAAATCACGCGCTCGATGCGCAACTACCTCGATGATGCGGGCTTCGTCGACATCGAAACGCCGATGCTGACCAAGGCCACGCCAGAAGGCGCGCGCGACTACCTCGTGCCATCACGCACTCACGCCGGCAAATTCTTTGCGTTGCCGCAGTCGCCGCAGATCTTCAAGCAGTTGCTGATGGTGTCCGGCTTCGATCGTTATTACCAGATCGTGCGCTGTTTCCGCGACGAGGATCTGCGCGCCGATCGCCAACCCGACTTCACCCAGCTCGATATCGAAACCTCGTTCCTGTCGCAGGACGAGATCATGTCGATCATGGAAGGCCTGATCCGCCACATCTTCAAGACCGTCGGTAATGTCGAGCTGCCGGATCCTTTTCCGCGCATGACCTATGCCGAGGCCATGCGCCGCTATGCGAGCGACAAGCCCGATCTGCGCATCCCGCTCGAGCTCGTTGACGTCGCCGATCTCGTCGCGACCTGTGACTTCAAGGTGTTCGCAGGGCCTGCCAAAGATCCGAACGGTCGGGTAGTTGCGCTGCGTGTGCCCGCGGGCGGCAAGCTGACCCGCAAAGAAATCGACGACTACACGGCCTACGTCGCGCGTTACGGTGCGCGTGGTCTGGCGTACATCAAGGTCAATGAAATCGCCAAGGGCCGCGAGGGCCTGCAGTCACCGATCATCAAGTTCCTGTCCGACGAGGCCGTGGCCGGGATCCTCGCGCGCAGCGGCGCGCAGAACGACGACCTCATTTTCTTTGGTGCCGACAGCGTCAAAGTGGTCAACGACTCGATGGGCGCGCTGCGCCTGCGGATCGGCCACGACATGAAGCTGCTGAGCGGCGCATGGGCACCGCTATGGGTGATCGACTTCCCCATGTTCGAGTTCGACGCGGACGAGAAGCGCTGGGTGGCGATGCACCACCCCTTCACCTCGCCAAAGAATCTCGACCCCGAAGCACTCAAGGCCGACCCGGGTAATGCGCTCGCCAAAGCCTATGACATGGTGCTCAATGGCTCCGAGATCGGCGGTGGCTCGGTGCGCATCTTCCGTCAGGATTTGCAATCGACCGTGTTCGATCTGCTCGGCATCGAAACCGAGGAGGCGCGGCGCAAGTTCGGCTTTTTGCTCGATGCCCTCAAGTACGGGGCGCCGCCGCACGGCGGCATCGCGTTCGGTCTCGACCGACTCGCCATGCTGATGTCGGGCGCCGACAGTATCCGCGACGTCATTGCATTCCCCAAAACGCAGACGGCTGCCTGCCCGCTCACCGACGCGCCGACCGAAGTCACCGAGCGTCAGCTGCGCGAGCTGCATATCCGCGTGCGCCAGCCCGCCGGAACCGCTCAGCCCGCGACAAACCCGCCGACCTGATCAAGCGCGACGGCTTCTTGTCGTTCGGCCAAAGCGGATCGCCGAACTTGATGATCGGGTGTTTCGGGATCCATCGCGGATCATGCGGTCTATTTTTGATGGCCCATTCGACGCCGCGCGGCATGCCGGTCGGCAAGTTGTGCGGGTCAACCTCGTCCGTGATGAGCCGCTGAGGCAAATTGTCGATCAGCTGTTGGGCGATCCAGCCTGCCGTACTTGCTGCCTCGGTGGGGATACCCCAAGACAACTGTTGAGACCACTCATGCGCTTGCGTCAGACGAAGCTTGGCCACGATCCGTCCAGTGGTGGCGAGCCGAGGGACCAAGGCTTTCTTGCCGACGCGCTCGAGTTCGAGAAGACCCGCTGCCTCCATTGCACGGATGGTGCGATGGACGGACTGGCGCGATAGATCGAGGAAGTAAGCAATGCCGCTGATGTTGAGTCCGGGTATTTGAACAACGATGTCGAGGATACGTAACCGTGCTCGGGTCAGACCGAAGTCGGCATTCATGTTGCCGAGCAGCCGCGTGTAGCGGCAGTCAAAGGCTTTTAGCTTGGAAAACATGCGATCGACGAGAAAAACGCGCTGTTCGAATGTGTGGCGACGTTTGCGGGGGCGGCGGTAGGGGGTCTCGTGGGTGATAGGCATGGGCACATCGTGCCGAAATTCCGTTTTGTCAGCATGCTGACAAACGCGCCAATGCGCCTAATAAGAGGGTGTCCTCGCTTTTCGAGCGCCGGTCGCCGCAGGCGCCCAAAAGACGCCTCACTTATCGAGCAATGACTTCAGCTGATAGATTTTCTCGAGCGCCTCTCGGGGGCTCAAAGAATCCGGGTTGATAGCCGCGATAGCGGTGGCGAGAGCCTCGTTCTTTTCGGCAACGCCGGGGAAGGATTCCTCGGCGGCGGCAGCCCCGTCTGTCGGCGCGCCAAAGAGCAGATTTGCCTGAGGGCCCGAGGACTGCCCCCCCATCGCGGCCTGAGCTTCCAGCGTGGCGAGATACCGACGTGCCTCGGTCAGCACCTCGCGCGGCATTCCCGCGAGTTTCGCCACGGCAAGCCCATAGCTCTTGCTGGCCGGCCCGGGTTTGACGGCATGCATGAAGATGATGCCCTGACGGTGCTCGGTGGCATCGAGGTGCACATTGAGCACACCGGGAAGTTCCGCAGCAAGACCCGTCAGCTCAAAGTAATGGGTTGCAAACAAAGTAAATGCACTCACTCGGCTCGCCAGATGTCGTGCCGTCGCCCAAGCCAATGAGAGACCGTCGAAGGTGCTCGTGCCGCGACCGATCTCATCCATCAGCACCAGACTTCGCGTGGTCGCGTTGTGCAGGATGTTGGCGGCCTCGGTCATTTCCACCATGAACGTGGAGCGCCCGCCCGAGAGGTCATCGCCCGAACCGATGCGCGTGAAAATTCGATCGATCGGACCGATCACGGCAGACTCCGCCGGCACGTAGCTGCCGATATGCGCCAGCAGCGTAATCAAGGCGACTTGTCGCATGTAGGTGCTTTTGCCGCCCATGTTGGGACCCGTGATGACCAGCATCCGGGTCGCCACATCCAGCGCAATATCATTGGGAACGAAGGGTTCCTGCAGAAAGCGCTCAACGACCGGATGACGGCCGCCAATGATTCGCAACGCAGCTTGTGGCGTCAGCGTGGGCGCAGACCAGCGCAGGCTCACCGCGCGTTCGGCGAAGGCGCCGATCGCGTCGAGTTCGGCGACTGCCGATGCGGTGGACTGCAATGCAGCGAGATTCGAGCACAGCTGCTCCAGCACTGCCTCGTACAGCTCTTTTTCGCGAGCCAAAGATTTCTCGCGTGCGCCGAGAACTTTGTCCTCGAAGCTCTTGAGTTCGGCCGTGATGAACCGCTCGGCATTTTTGACCGTTTGTCGCCGAATGTAATCGGCCGGAACGTTCTCGGCTTGACTGCGAACGATTTCAATGAAAAAGCCCTGCACGCGATTGTAGCCGAGCTTCAGCTGCGAGAGCCCCGTCCGCGCGCGTTCGCGCGCCTCGAGCTCGAGCAGGAAGGCGTCGGTATCCGTCGAGATGCGGCGCAGCTCGTCCAGCTCCGAGTCGAAACCGCTCGCGATGACATCGCCATCGCGCACCATGGCCGAGGGCTCTGTGGCAATTGCCCGCTGCAGCAATGCGAGTTCATGCTCATGCGTCAGCACCTGTTCGCCGAGCGCCGCGAGCAGAGGTGATTCGAGGGTGCCCAGCAGCGCGCGCAGCGTGGGCAGCGCTGCGAGCGAAAGCCGCAGACCTGTGAGGTCGCGCGGCCTCGCCGATCGCAGCGCCACGCGCGCCAGAATTCGCTCGATATCACCAATAGGTTGCAGTGCCTCGCGCAGCGCCATATATCTTGTGCCAGCGATCAACTCACCAACGGCGACATGTCGATTGCCTAATTCTTTGTGATCGGTGAGCGGTCTATTGACGAGGCGGCGTAGTGCGCGAGCGCCCATTGCCGTGACGGTGGTGTCGAGCAGGGCGACGAGCGTGGCTTCCTCGCGGCCGCTGGGGCTGGAGTCGATCTCGAGGTTACGCCGAGTTGCCGCATCGATTTGCAGCGCCGCGTCGCGCTCCTCGACGCGCAGGGCGCGCAGATGCGGCAGCGCCGTGCGCTGCGTCTCGCGCACGAACTGCAGCAGGGCCCCCGCGGCACCGATGGCGAGCGACACACGTTCGACACCGAAGCCGCGCAGGTCGAGCGTGCCAAGCTGCTCGGTCAGGATGCGCAGCGCCGACTCTTCCTCGAAGTGCCAAGCTGGCCGCGCGCGCCGCCGCCGCGCCGGAAGCACGGCGGCAAGCCCGCTCGCCGCCCCCGAATCGATCGATGCTTGCTCGAGCGCAAGCGCCAGATCCTCGGGCATCAACACTTCGGCCGGCTGCAGGCGTTCGATTTCCGCGGCGAGGGTTTGTGCGCCGCTCGCTTCAAGCACCGAGAATCGCCCTGCGCCGAGATCGAGCCAGGCGAGGCCAAAGCGCGTCTCGAGCGATTGTCCCGTGGCGGTACCCAGCGGCAGGACAGCGGCCAGCAGCGTTTCTCGACGCTCATCGAGCAGCGCGGCATCCGTCACGGTGCCCGGCGTGACGACCCTGACCACCGCGCGTTCGACCGGACCCTTCGATTTCGCCGGATCGCCAATTTGCTCGCAGATGGCGACTGACTCGCCTTTGCGGACGAGGCGGGCCAAATAATTATCGGCGGCATGAAACGGCACGCCCGCCATCGGAGTCGGCGCGCCCGCCGACTGACCACGCGCTGTCAGCGTGATGTCGAGCAGCTGCGCCGCGCGGCGGGCGTCGTCATAAAAAAGCTCATAGAAATCGCCCATCCGGTAGAAGAGAAGGGCATCTGGATGCTGCGCCTTCAGTCGCAAATATTGCTGCATGACAGGCGTGTGGTCGGAAACTGAAGTCATCGTCTGCCTTATGGGGCTGCGCAGCGGAGTCGGGACGCCAAGTTTACCGCCCCGAGGCAGCAACCGTTGACGGCGCCGGGACCCGGCGGCTAAAACAGGCGGGCGGAATCAGGGGTTAGCAGGGGAGGTGAATATGAGCGCGAACAATAGGTCGTATTTTTTGATCGCATTGCTGGCGGCTGGAGTATTCGGTTTGGCGGGGTCGACTGCGGCGACTGCGCAAACCGTCGCCGCAGCGCCGGAGCCTGTGCCCATGCCGGAGCCGGTGCCCATGCCCGCGCCTGCAGCCCCTGAACCGGCAGCGCCCGCGGCGATCGCGGTCAGCTTCATCGACCTGCAGGCCTTCGACGACGACCTCAACGATCAGCTTGGTAAAGCCGGCGATCAAGCAGTCGAGGTCGAGTTCTACTCGCCGGTTTCACCCAATCAAATCCCGCCGCGGGTGGAGCGACGGCTCGCGGCGGTCCGCAAGGAAGGCGGCCGAGTTGGCCTCGTGCAGCCGCAGTCCAACTCATCGACGCGCAGCATCGGCGCGGCGATCGGGCTCTTCAGTGGCCTGTGGAATTTCATGAAAACCTTCGAGGCTGCGGCGACCGAGCGTGCGATGGTACGCAGCGTGAAGGACCGCGACGCCGATATCGTGCTCGGGCGTGACGAGCAGGGCGCGGTATTCATCCGCAAGATCGTTTTCAAGAAACGCCCGCCCGCCGAGACGTCGACGCCGAAGCAGGGGTAAGCAACATCGAACGTGACATTCGCCGATTGGCGACGCGCCTCGCCTCGACGGGGCAAACGGTCGCCACGGCCGAATCCTGCACCGGAGGTTGGCTGGCGAAATGCCTGACCGATCTTCCCGGTAGTTCCAAATGGTTCATGGCCGGTTGGGTGTGCTATCGCAACGAGTCCAAGCAGCGCGATCTCGGTGTGCGCGCAGCGACGCTGCGCCAACACGGCGCAGTCAGCGAGGCCGTGGTCGCTGAGCTTGTGCGTGCTGCCCTGCGACGCAGTGGTGCGCGGCATGCCATTGCCATCAGCGGTATCGCGGGTCCGGGTGGCGCAACACCGGGCAAGCCTGTCGGCACCGTGTGGTTCGCGTTCGCACGTCGACAAGGCCGTGGCGTGCATCTGCAGACGGTGATGCGCCGCTTTCGCGGCGGGCGCGATGACGTACGCCGCAAGGCCGTCATCTTTGCGCTGCGCGGTTTATACAGTAGTGCCAAAAGCGCGACCCTGTATACCGCGTGAACGCATCGTGAAATAAACGTATTTCCCTTGTTTTTCAGCGTTCCCCGCAGTACCTGCTGTGGGATAATTTTCGCTCTCTCTGCTTCATCTTTTTTTCCTTTTCCTTCGTGGGGGATTCATGGACGACAACCGCAAGAAAGCCCTTTCCACCACCCTCGGCCAAATCGAAAAGCAATTCGGCAAAGGGTCGGTCATGCGTCTGGGCGACGCCTCTGCTGCTTATGACGTCGAAGCTGTTTCGACTGGGTCGCTGGGCCTCGACATCGCGCTCGGCATCGGCGGCTTGCCGCGCGGCCGCGTCGTCGAGATCTACGGGCCCGAGTCCTCGGGCAAAACCACCCTCACGCTTGAGGTCATCGCCGAGATCCAGCGCAACGGCGGTACCGCAGCCTTCGTCGACGCCGAACACGCCCTCGATCCCGTCTACGCCGAAAAGCTTGGCGTCAACGTCAACGACCTGCTGGTCTCGCAGCCCGACACCGGCGAGCAGGCACTCGAAATCACCGACATGCTGGTACGTTCAGGCGCTGTCGACATCGTCGTCGTCGACTCAGTCGCCGCGCTGACCCCCAAGGCCGAGATCGAAGGCGAGATGGGCGAGCTGCAAGTCGGTCTGCACGCGCGGCTCATGTCGCAGGCGCTGCGCAAGCTCACCGGCAACATCAAACGCTCGAACACCATCGTCATCTTCATCAACCAAATCCGCCTCAAGATCGGCGTGATGTTCGGCAACCCCGAAACCACCACCGGCGGCAACGCACTCAAGTTCTACTCGTCGGTGCGTCTCGACATCCGCCGCATCGGTGCCATCAAGAACGGCGAAGAAGTGGTCGGCAACCAGACCCGCGTCAAAGTGGTCAAGAACAAGGTCGCCCCGCCGTTCCGCGAGGCCGAGTTCGAAATCATGTACGGCGAGGGCATTTCGCGCGAAGGCGAGATCATCGAACTCGGTGCCGCACAGAACATCATCGAAAAGTCGGGCGCCTGGTACTCCTACAAGGGCGAGCGTATTGGTCAGGGCAAGGAAAACGTTCGCGAGTTCCTCAAGAACAACGCCAAGATGGCCCGCGAGATCGAAGACCAGGTCCGCGCCAAGCTGCTGGTGGTCAAACCCCCGCGCGGCGCGGCTGAGGCCGCTGAGTAAGCTTGACGTCAGAATCCGACCCCCTCGAGTCGGCGCGCCGAGCAGCGCTTCTGCTGCTCGGCCGCCGCGACTTCGCGTCCTTCGAGCTCCGCAATAAGCTGCTTGCCAAGGGCCACGCCGCTGCGGTCATCGATGACACCCTCACCGCACTGAAGACCGAGCGCCTGCTCAACGACGAGCGTTTTTTGGACAATTTCGTGCGGGCTCACGCGGGACGCGGCCAAGGCCCCGCCCGCATTCGACAGGAACTGCGTCAACTCGGGTTCAGTGCCGAACCCATCGAAACGGCGCTCACTGCGGGGCCCGACTTCGTTGCTCTCTGCCGCGAGGTTCGGGTCCGCAAGTTCGGTGCTCGGCCGCCCGGCAGTTGGGCAGAAAAGGGCAAACAGGCGAGATTTTTGCAGTATCGGGGCTTTTCATCGGATCATATCCGGCTGGCAATGGGCCAGGACCCCGATTCTTCCGAAAATCCCGCCGATGACTACGACTAACCCGGGCAAGCCGCCCTACATGACTGCCGCCCAAGTGCGGCGCGCTTTCCTCGAATTTTTTCAGGGCCGCGGTCACGCGATCGTCGCCTCGAGTTCGCTCGTCCCGGGTAACGACCCGACCCTGCTATTCACCAACGCGGGCATGGTGCAGTTCAAGGATGTCTTTCTCGGCAAGGACAAGCGCGATTACCTACGCGCCACCACCTCGCAGCGCTGCGTGCGCGCTGGCGGCAAGCACAACGATCTCGAGAACGTCGGCTACACGGCGCGTCACCACACGTTCTTCGAGATGCTCGGCAACTTTTCTTTTGGCGATTACTTCAAGCGCGATGCGATCCGCTACGCCTGGGACTTCGTCACCGGTACGCTGAAACTCGATCCCGGTCGGCTCTGGGTCACGGTCTTCAAGGATGACGACGAAGCCGCGGATATCTGGATCAAAGAAATCGGTGTCTCGCCGGATCGTCTGACGCGCATGGGCGAGAAGTCGAATTTTTGGGCAATGGGCGACACCGGCCCCTGTGGGCCTTGCACCGAGATTTTCTATGACCACGGCGCGCATATTCCGGGCGGGCCGCCGGGATCGCCCGACGAAGACGGTGATCGCTACGTCGAGATCTGGAACCTCGTCTTCATGCAGTACGATCGCGCGCCCGATGGCACGCTGACGCCTCTGCCCAAGCCTTCGGTCGACACCGGCGCCGGACTCGAGCGCTTGTCAGCAGTGATGCAGGGCATCACCAACAATTACGACATCGACCTGTTCCGCAGCATCGTGCAGGCGGCTGCCGATCTGGCCGACACCAAAGATTTGACCAACCCGTCGCTGCGCGTGATCGCCGATCACATCCGCGCGTGCACCTTCCTCATCGTCGATGGCGTGCTGCCCTCGAACGAGGGTCGCGGTTATGTGCTGCGGCGCATCATTCGTCGCGCCATCCGTCACGGCCACAAGCTCGGCATCAATGGCGCGTTCTTCCACAAGCTGGTGTCGGCGCTCGAGGCGCAGATGGGCGAGGCCTACCCCGAGCTGCGAGCCGGTGCTGATCTTGCGCGGCGCGTGCTGCTGCAGGAAGAAGAGCGCTTTGCCGAAACTTTGAACACCGGCATGTCGCTGCTGACCGGGGCGCTCGATCGCCTCGGGCCGGGCCGCGTCCTCGACGGTGAAACGGTGTTCAAGCTCTACGATACCTACGGTTTTCCGGCTGATCTGACGGGCGATGTCGCTCGCGAGCGCGGCTTCGCCATCGATAACGCAGGCTTCGAGGCGGCGATGGAAGCGCAGCGTGAGCGTGCACGGGCCGCCAGTCGCTTTGGTGTCGATCTTCGCGGGGGTGCGCAAATCGATCTCGCGACGCGTTTCTGCGGCTACGAGAGCACGCGTGGCGAGTCCAAAGTCATTGCCTTGCTCCGCGAGGGCGAGCGTGTCAGCGAGCTGAAACCCGGCGAGCGAGGCGAGGTCATCCTCGAAACCACACCGTTCTACGCTGAATCGGGTGGTCAGGTCGGTGACGCCGGCGAATTGTCCGCGAGCGGCGTCCGCTTCATCGTCGAAGATACGCAGAAGCGCGGCACGGCGGGCGCACACTCGCATCTCGGCCACATGGCCGCTGACAGCGGCGCGATCCGTGAAGGCATGACGCTCTCCGCCGCCGTCGATGAGCGATTGCGTGGCGCAACGGCGCTCAATCATTCGGCGACGCATCTTTTGCATGCGGCGCTGCGCGAAGTGCTGGGTACGCATGTGCAGCAGAAGGGCTCGCTGGTCGCGCCTGATCGACTGCGCTTCGATTTCTCGCATTTTCAGGCGATCAGCGCCGAGGAACTGCAGCGCATCGAGCGCCGGGTCAACGAGCAGATTCGGCTCAATGCCGCGGCCGAGACGCGCGAGATGGATTACGAGGCCGCAGTGGCCGCGGGCGCTACCGCACTCTTCGGCGAGAAATACTCATCGACGGTGCGCGTACTGCGCATCGGCGAATTTTCCAAAGAATTGTGTGGCGGCACCCATGTGAGCCGCGCGGGCGATATCGGTTTGTTCAAGATCATCGCCGAGGGCGGCGTTGCCGCGGGCGTGCGTCGCGTCGAGGCGGTGACCGGCGAAGGCGCGCTCGCCGCCGCTGAAGCCAGCGAGGCGCTTGTCAAAGAAATCGCCGGACTCGTCCGCGGCACCCGCGAGGATGTCGCGAACAAAGTTCGCGATGCGCTCGAGCGCATTCGTCAGCTCGAAAAAGAAACTCGTGCCCTGCGCGACAAGTTGGCTTCAGGGCAGGGGATTGATCTTGCAGCAGGCGCGGTGGATGTCGGCGGTCTCAAGGTGGTGGCGACTACGGTCGATGGCGCCGATGCCGGTGCGCTGCGCAATGCGGTCGATCAGCTGAAAGATCGGCTGAAGACGGCCGTTATCGTTCTCGCTTCGACCGATGCTGCGGGCAAGGTGACCTTGGTTGCAGGCGTCACGGCGGGCGAGGTGGGCCGGATCAAGGCCGGTGAGGTGGTCGGGCACGTGGCGGCGCAGATCGGTGGCCGCGGCGGTGGCCGCCCCGACTTCGCCCAGGCGGGGGGCAGCGATGCAGCCAAGCTGCCCGAGGCGCTCGGTGGCGTCGTCGGCTTCGTCCGCCAAAAAATCGGCGCCTGAGACCCCTATCCCTGCAACAGGCGGTGGACGCCACCGCCTGATTCTTCTATTGTCCAAACAGAAGGCGCCAGCCATGGAAGTTGGGCCGTCGGCGGGGCCCCACAGGGGGTGCGGTGTCCCGAGTTCGGCGGTCCTCACAGAGCGCCTCAAAGGGGTGAGCATGCTCATTCTCACGCGACGAGTCGGAGAGACCGTCATGATCGGTGAGGAAGTCTCGGTCACGATACTCGGCGTCAAGGGCAATCAGGTGCGTGTGGGTATCAACGCGCCGAAAAATGTCGCCGTGCACCGTGAAGAGATTTTTGAACGTATCAAGTCCGAGGGGCCCGACGAGAGTCCGTCCCGCGAAGGCGGGATGCGGGCCTGAGTTCGGGCACCCAGGCCTTAGGGTCGGGGGCTTTTGGGTTTTGACCTGCCGGAGGCCGGCAAGTACCATCGCGCCTCCTTGCAACGGAGAGATGGCCGAGTGGTCGAAGGCGCGCCCCTGCTAAGGGCGTAAGGGCCAAAAGCCCTTCGAGGGTTCGAATCCCTCTCTCTCCGCCAGTTCTCGCGGAAAAAACCCTTTTTT
>Ga0194129_10002495_pt1 | contig 27626 bp, 19 predicted proteins | sample TA2KigCa35mmetaG_FD_150862 | JGI IMG/M metagenome (GOLD analysis project Ga0194129, IMG submission 150862) | Freshwater microbial communities from Lake Tanganyika, Tanzania - TA2015038 Kigoma Deep Cast 35m | ecosystem: Environmental > Aquatic > Freshwater > Lake | place: Tanzania: Lake...
TGTTGGACCACAAGGTCCAGTCGGTCCTGACCTACCGGTTTGCCCTGTATACCCAGTAAATCCGGTAGGACCTGTTTCTCCGGTCTCACCTGTATGACCAGTCTCACCTGTTACACCTGTTGGACCACTTTCTCCTGTCTGACCTGTTGGACCTGAATAACCAGTAGGACCAGAACTTCCTGTTGGACCTCTTGGACCTGTAGGACCACTTGCTCCGGATTGACCAGTATTTCCTGTATATCCAGTAAAACCTGTCGGACCAGATTGTCCAGTAAATCCAGTATGACCTGTTGGACCTGTCTGCCCTGTAAATCCAGTATTACCTGTCGAACCTGTTCTACCTGTATTACCTGTCGGACCAGTGTATCCAGTAAAACCTGTCGGTCCCGTATATCCTGTCGGACCAGTGTATCCAGTAAAACCAGTATAACCTGTCCAGCCAGTATAACCTGGACCTGTAGGACCAGTAGGACCAGTAAATCCAGTAAAACCAGTATAACCTGTAAATCCTGTTAATCCTGGTCCAGTTGGACCAGTAAATCCAGTAAAACCAGTATAACCCGTGAATCCTGTTAATCCTGGTCCAGTTGGACCAGTATGACCTGTATAACCAGTAGGACCAGTAGGACCAGTATAACCTGTGTATCCAGTAGGACCAGTGTATCCCGTAGGACCAGTTAAACCAGTTGGTCCAGTTAAACCCGGACCAGTTGGTCCAGTATATCCAGTAAAACCAGTATAACCCGTTGTTCCAGTAAAACCTGTTGTTCCTGTGTTTCCAGTATTTCCTGTATAACCAGTATAACCTGTTGGACCAGTATAAGCTGGTCCAGTCGGACCAGTATGTCCAGTATAACCTGTATAACCTGTGGGACCAGTCGGCCCTGATTGACCTGTAAAACCAGTGTTACCAGTTAAACCTGTTACACCAGTAATACCTGTATAACCTGGACCAGTAACACCCGTAAAACCAGTGTTTCCAGTATATCCAGTAAAACCTGTAGGACCTGTATAAGCTGGACCAGTTACTCCAGTAAAACCAGTAAAACCAGTAACACCAGTCGCTCCAAGACCAGTGGGACCAGTATAACCAGTTGTGCCTGTTGTTCCTGTTGTTCCTGTTGCTCCAGTATATCCAGTTGGACCAGTTCTACCAGTATTACCAGTTCTACCAGTTGTTCCAGATATACCAGTAGCACCTAATCCAGTAGGACCTGTAAAGCCTGTCGCACCAGTTGTTCCAGTACTACCTGTAGGGCCGGTGGCTCCAGTAGGTCCAGTTCTTCCGGTAAATCCAGTTGGTCCAGTATGACCAGTAAATCCAATTGATATAAACTTATCAACATAACATTTATTAACTAATTCATAATCTTCTGTGGGTAACTGAACACAAATAGGAGGTTCTGCAAATGATGCCAGTCCAGTTACTGATAAATTATTTACTGATAGTGTTCCCTCAACATATTCATCTTTTCTAATAGTAATATCATTACAAAATGTTACATTACTTTTAAAAACAGTGCATTTACTAACAATATTACAATCTTTACAATCATCTTTATTACAACTACATAATTTAATATTGTTACATTCTCTATCACAATTTTGAAAAAAATTACATTCATTACAACCTGACTGCTTACAATTACATTTCCGTTCTCTATGATTACATTCATGACAGTCATTTTTACCACAATTACAACCTTTTTTCTTGTGCTCTTTGTGGTCTCTATTCTCGTTATAATGTTCTTTACTGTCTTTTTTAGAATTCTTCATAATATATTAAAAGATAAAATAATAAAATGAAATACACATTTATCAATATAGAATAAAATACTAAATATAATATCCTCTATTAAGAACTACCTCATTTTTTAACCACCATAAAATCATCCTCGTTTTTTTACTAAAAAAATATTATAGAGAAAAAAAAATGAAGACCATCTGTCTAAATATGATTGTCAAGAATGAATCCCACGTTATCGAATCAACTCTTGACAATATTACAAAAAATATTAGAATAAATTACTGGGTTATATCTGATACCGGCTCAACAGATAATACCATGGAAATTATAAAAAATTATTTCGAAAAAAAGAAAATACCAGGAGAATTAGTACAACATGAATGGAAAGATTTCGCACATAACCGCACAATGGCATTAGAAGCAGCCTACAAAAAATCAGACTACGTATTCATCTTCGACGCCGACGACAGCTTCCACGGCAAATTTGTACTCCCCAAAAACCTCGACGCCGACTCCTACCTACTCAAATTCGGTGATACCGTCACCTACCACCGCGTTCTACTCGCAAATAACCACAAAAAATGGTGCTACAAATCCGTCATCCACGAATACATCATCTGCTTAGAAGACCACAAAGAACCTGACCTAATAGACGGCGACTACTACATAGAATCAGGCAGAACCGGCGCCAGAAGTCAAGACCCCGATAAATACCTAAAAGACGCTAAAATCTTAGAAAAAGCATTCCACGAAGAAACTGATGTCGGACTTACAAACAGATACGCTTTCTACTGCGGACAAAGCTACAAAGACTGCGGCAAGTTAGACGAATCCATCGAATGGTATAAAAAATGCTTAACCTTAAACAACTGGTACCAAGAAAAATTCTACAGCGCTCTCACACTCGGCGACCTACACAAATGGAAAGGTGATATGCTAAACGCACTTCACTACTGGGTTAAAAGCGCTGAATATGATAGCGACCGTATGGAAGGTGTTGTAAATGCTGCTGAACATTACAGAAATATGGGCAACCATCTTCTCGTTAATCTTCTCTACGAAAAATTTAAAAATTATAAAAAATACCCTAAAGATAAACTCTTCTTCACCCAATCAAAACATTTCGACGAACTTGAATACCAAAATAGCATCTCCGCCTTCTACACCGGTAACTTAGAATCAGGATATGAAGCCTGCAAAAGAATTATCATGAATAACATCGCCCCACAAAGTGTCATCAATAATACCTTCTCCAACATTCACTTCTACCCCATCAAAAATGACCCTGAACTTTTTAAAGCAGTCAACGACCATATCAAAACTAATCCCGACATCAACGCTGACGCCCTTAAACTCTGGGACAAACTCTTCGATAAAACCGAAGTCACCAAACATATCAACAAAAATATCAAAAATAAAAAGAAACCAAGCGTACTCATCTCCTTCACCACCTGCAAACGCCTCGACCTATTCAAACAAACAATGAACTCCATCCTCCACAACTGGACCGACCTCGAAAAAATTGACTACTGGCTTTGCGTCGACGATAACTCCTCCGATGACGATAGATACGCAATGAAAGTTCTCTACAAATGGTTCGACTTCTACAACAAAGGACCCGAAGAAAAAGGACACCGAAAAAGCATGAATATTATCTGGGATAAACTTAACGAACTTAAACCCAGATACTGGATTCACATGGAAGATGACTTCCTCTTCCACCAAAAAATAGACTACGTCACCCTATCCATCAAATACCTCAAAGAACTTGAACACATGAACGTCCAACAAATACTTTTCAACCGAAACTACGCCGAGACAATCGAGGGATACAAAATCGAAGGTCATATCCCCTACAGCAAAGATATCGTTATCCACGACTTCAAACAAGGAGCATTCCCCTACCAAAACTGCCACTACTGGCCACACTACAGCTTCCGCCCATCAATGGTTAACACCAAAGTAATACTTGAACTCGGTAACTACGACTCCGCCAACCAATTCTTCGAAATGGATTACGCTAACAAATACGCTGACAAAGGATATAAATCTGCCTTCTTTAATAAAATAACTTGCACACATATCGGCAGATTAACATCCGAAAGAGGTGATAGCCAAAAACCTAATGCATATATCCTCAACCAAGAAGAACAATTCTGCAATTTAACCAAAGAAGAACCACCCAAACCAGAACCAAACAAAATCAAAGTCGTTAGCCTTAAAAGAAGACCCGACAGAAAAGCTTTTGTCATCAAATACTTCAAAGAAGCTGAAATCACCGAATACGAATTCTTCGATGCAATCGACGGAAAAGAATTAGAACCTACCCCAGAATTAGCCAAACTCTTCCTCGGTAACGACTTCGGAAGCAGAAGAGGTGTCCTTGGATGCGCTCTCAGCCACTACAACCTCTGGAAACAACTTCTTAACTCAAAACACGACTACACCCTCATCATGGAAGATGACTTCGTAATCCCCAACAACTTCAAAAAGAAAATAGAATCCATCAACCTCTCCGAAAAAGAACTCATATTCTTCGGCTACCACATGTTCCAAAGTAAACGCAATGAAGTCTACGAAATATACGACGTCCAAAAAGATGAAGTCAAAATTGAACCACTCGACCGCTCCCTCTTTGTCGGTGGAACTCACTGCTACTCAATCAACAAAAAAGGCGCCAAGATATTATGTGACCATATCGCTAAAAATGGAATCAAACATGGTATCGATTATGTTATGAAAATTATTCCAGGATTAGACGTCTATGAAAGCCAACCTCACCTCGCCTTCGCTGAATGGAACGAAAATGGTAAACAAATTGACTCCGATATCCAAAATATCGGCGATGCAATCGACCTAACATTAGTCGAAATTAAATATCCAGTCGAAGAATTATACGATTTCGACAACAAAATCGGAAACAAAATTTTTATCGAAACATCATCAAACTACGGCGAAGGTATCAACTCCGCAATCAAAGCCAAATTCTTAGAAATCCACAGCATCGAATCCTCCGAAAAAAAATATAAAGAATGCAAAGAAAAATTTAAATCATACCCCCACGTCCACCTATACCACGGAAACTCCTCTTCACGAAATTCTCAAAAATACCAACGATAACATAACCTTCTGGCTTAACTCCAACGACTACTCACAAGATGACCCCAAAAACGAATACCTCTCTAAAATTAACTCCGAATTAGATATCATAAACAACTATAACACCAAAAATAACGCTATAGTCGTCCAACTTAAAGAAGATATCCCCAAAAATGACGTCGAAGTTCTTATGAAAGATATTGTTGAAGAACCATCCCTCCATGAATACGAAGATTACATCTTCTGCTATAACACCCACAAAAATAACCCAGAAAAGAAAGAATACCAATTCAATCACAACTGGTTCAACCAAAGCTCCCTCAAAAATCATATCGAATCTCTTATACACAAAGATAAAGCCAATAATATCCTCGAAATCGGCTCTCTTGAAGGTCAAACCACCTGCTTCCTATCCAATTTCTACCTACACAAATCCGGCTCCACCTTAGATTCAATTGATTCAACAAATGAAGATAAAGTTATCGATTTATTCAACAACAATATCCAATTAAGCAATAATTATCACAAAATTACCCCACATAAAGAAACAAGTCAAGAGTTTTTTAACAAAAACTCTAAAACTTTTAACTTCATCTACATCGATGGCAGCAACAATATCAATGATATCGAAAATGATTTAAACAACAGCTTCAAATGCCTTAAAGGTGATGGCATCCTATTCATCAATAAATATAATTATGATTATTATGAAGATTCTGAAGATATTAACACATTAATTGATAGATTCACTGAGACCAATAAAGAAGATATTGAGATACTGCAATCAAATAATGAATTCTGCTTCAGAAAAAAATCTGAATACGAAAAACAATTCATTTTCATCCCACAAAAAGACCAAATGAACTACGACCTTCTTACCCTCCCCAAAGACTTAGAAATGGATAACAAATTTCGCATAGCAGCTGAAACCGCCGGATGCGTCGGATTTAATACCCTCGGATTCTTCAAATCCAAAATAGATAACCTCAAAGTCTCCCCATACTTCTCCCAAAAAGATGGTATATACGTCAAAAAAGAATACTACAACAAATATATCCGCCGATTTCGCATCAAAATTATGTGCAACTGGTGCTCATCCCAACAACTCATCAAAGAATGGTCTAATCTCTACCCCAACAACCGCTTCGATATGACCCACGAAAACGATAATATCGACTACTTTATCATCATCAACAAACCTCTTCCCAACGACTACTATGAACCAGAAAAAACAATCATCTTCCAAATGGAACCATGGGTTTACGATGAAACTAAAAACTGGGGCGTAAAAACTTGGGGTGAATGGGCCACACCCGACGAAAATAAATTCTATCACGTTCATACACACCGCAAATACCTCAATAACGTCCAATGGCTCGAATCTCCCCCTGAAGTTATCCCTCCCTTCAAAAAAGACCTCGTTATGTCCATCATCAGCCAAAAGAATTTCGATGAAGGTCACATCAAACGCATAAACTTCATCAAAAAATTTGAAGAAACATACGTCAACTTCATCGACATATACGGACAAGCTAACTTCCACGATTTTATCAACTATAAAGGACAAACCGATAAATCTGACTTCGCACACTATAAATACACATTCTCCGTTGAAAATAACGCCGAATATAACTATGCTACCGAAAAAATTTGGGAACCCATCCTCAACGAAACTCTATGCTTCTACTGGGGATGCCCTAACCTTGAAAACTATATCGACTCAAGAGCTTTTATAAGATTAGATCTCGATGATTTCGAAACATCAAGCAAAATAATTATTCAAGCCATCGAAGAAGACTGGTGGAGCAAACGTATCGATATCATCCGCAGAGAAAAAAATAAAATTATCAACAAATTAGGATTCTTCCCAACACTCGAGAAAATTATCAACAAATTTAACAGCCAAGAAGACCAAGACAAATACCTTGAATTGAACGTCTTCAACGAACACAAAAATGGATTCTTCGTTGACGTCGGCGCACACGACGGTCTCGAATACAACAACACACTCTACTTCGAAAATAAAAACGACTGGAAAGGCATTAACATCGAACCAAACGAAACTGTATTTGAAAGACTTACCAAAAATAGACCTAACTGCATTAACCTTCAATTCGCAGTAGATACTGAAGAAACCGAAAAAGAATTTATCTGCAATCAAGGATACTGCGAAATGATTTCTGGACTTAAATGCCACTACGACCCAAGACACGAAGAAAGATTAAACAGAGAAAGTAAAGTATTCCATAACGAAACAAATATTATCAAAGTCCAAACCAAAAGACTCGATAATATCCTCAAAGAAAATAATATCAACCATATTAACTACCTCAATATCGACGTTGAAGGAGCTGAATTAGCTGTAATCAAATCAATCAACTTTGACGAATGCTTTATCGACGTAATTGGATTCGAAAACAATTTTCCAGATAAAACCATACAAATTTTAGGCTGCCTCAGAAGCAAGAATTACGAAACACTTGACTACGTCGGCGTAGATATCCTAATGATTAACAAACAATCCCAATTCTACAAAAAATAATCTATAATTCCATTCAATATGAAATTATAACTAACTCATCAAATAATCATTAACAACCGCCTCCACATCACCCAATATAACCCTATATATACCAATCAAATTCTCATTCTCCAACCCATAATATCCCCTCATCTTATCCTTGTAATTTCCCAATTTAACTTTATCCTTATTCACTTTATAACTTTTTAACATATTCGCATACATCACCTTCTTACTATTACTATAATTCTTCCCAATCAACCCATAATACCTCCCAATCGCATCATATACCCTATAAATATACTTAGTCAACTTAAAAAATCCTACCTCATCCCTCGCATAACCCAAATCCCTAAAAACATCCAAAAAATTCTCTACCATCGACTGCACATAATACTCCCTATACATCTTAAATGGCCCCAATCCCTGTACATAACCCAACACATGATAAATAGTACCAATACAAAAATACGTCTCATTCCCATAAAAATTACTAAATGATATTGAATCTATCAACTGACTCAAATTATCTACCTCACCACCAATAGATAACCTACCAACTCCCAAATACTTTCGCCTCAACCTATCACTCATCACCAAACATTCATAATACTTCTTATTCACCTCATCCCTAAACTCATTCCCCGGCACCCCCCTATTCACCATCCTCATCACCTCGTACTCACCCTTATACCTATCAATCTTATTTCCACCTCCAACCAACTTCTCTATCACCCTCATAGACATACCCCTAACCTTATCAAATATAAACCCAACATTACCTATATTACTATTCTCATCACTATACAAAAAACTCTTTATTATCAACCACCTCGTCTGCTGAGCCAAAATACTCCTCATAAAACTATCATCAACACCTGCAGGCGGCAAATAATATACATACTTATCCTTACTATTAAAATGATTATACTTATTATCCAATATATCACTCGAAAACGTACTTATAAAAAAACTATTTCCATACAAATTCGTATCAAATATCTCACCTGAAGTATCATTCCAAAATAAATAAAAATATGTATTAAACAAATGCACAATATCACTCGCTGCTATAAAACTACTTACATTTACATCATAATTACTCGTCAAAGTATCACTTCCTAAAGCTTGAACAGTGCAATATGTAAAAGCATTTCTCTTCTGAGTACAAAAATCTTCCTTAGTCTGCTCAATAATCTTAATCAAACCATCTACAAACTCCTTCCTTATCCTATTTATCCCAATCAATAAATCCTTATCATGCGCATTCTTTATATTAACCCACGTATATTTCATCCTACCATTAGGCGTTTCAATATAATAAAAATTATCATTTAAATCTTTTCTTATATTATTCTCTGCTAAAATTCCCTCAAATCTTTTACAAAAAGAATTATAATTTCCTATAAAATCATTTAAACCATTATTTCTCCTATTCATAATATATTACACAAAAAAAACATTAAAAATATTTCACCCCAAATATGCCCCTATAACCTCCCAATTTCTCCAAAACTTCTACTCCCTTCCTCTCTGGATACACATTCCACCTAAAATTAAATAAACTCCTATCCAAATTCCTCTCCAATTTACCCCTAAAACTCTCATAACAATATATCTCCTTCACCTCATAATTCTTTATCGCCCCAATTATCTCATTCCCATATACGTACTTATCTGGATTCTTACCCATCTCCACAAACTCCATCTCCAATTTACTTATCAAACCCTCCAAATCAAACTCCATTACACTCCCAACCAACTGCTCATGCTTACCCCTCCCAACAATCAACTTAAACCTCGGTGTCATCTTCTCCAAAACCTTACTCTTCTCATTCTCCACAAAAAAATAAACAGGAAACTTCAACAAATAATCCCTCAAATTATCAAACTTTATTCTATCCCTCTCCTCAAATTTTGTTAACGTAAAATAATAATGCTGAAATACATCATTCTTATCCACCTCATAAACCGACCAAAATTTATCATTAAAATAAAAATCCTTCCAATCATACATCTCCTCCACCAAAAAATCTTCCCTCTTATGATACCTCTTTATAATCTCCAACTGACTCTTATCCAATTCCACAAACTTACTATACTCCTCTCCAACCAAAAAATGAAATGAATACTTTCCATCCAATAAAGACTCAAAATATTTACCAAACTTCTCCAATATCAACTGCACAATCCTCTTCCTCTTCAAACTCTTTATATCACTCGACAAAGAAAACTGCTTCCCAATCCAACCCTCCAAATCCTCCTTTGTCTTCCCAACAAAATATCCATTATAAAATATATCTTCGCCACCCAAAACTGGCAAATCCAATAAATCCTCCAATCTCATTCTTTATCTCCTATATTATAATTCTTTTATATCACAAATAAACAGAATGCATCTCACCCCTCTTAACTTCCGCCTTACAAGATGGACACTTATTCATACCTCCTATCGACAACCATGACTTTAACATTCCATCCTCAAATATATGACCACACTTTAATACAGATAAAGCCTTACCCTGCTTCTTCAACATATGTAAAGGCTCCTGCGATATAGCACAACAAGGAACATCTTCGGATAATTCTTGATGCTCTTTCTTTAACTGTTCATATTCATCACTAATTTGATGACCCGGATTTTTAATAAGTGCAACTACCCTCGCTCTTAACTCAGATAATCTCTGCTTTCTTACTTCTTTTTCTTTAACACGTTTCTTAAATTCATCGTTTTCTTTTGTTAATTCTTTACATTTTTTTAACATTTCTTCACACATCTTTTTCAACTCATCATTTTGCTTATCCAATCTTAAATATTCAGTCTTCTCTTTATCAAAATTTGTTCTCATAGATGTCTTCTCAGTATTTTTTCTATCTACTAATGAAGAATACTTTTTTACCTGCTCACGCAATGAAATCATTTCTCTAAGAAAAGGATTACAAACAAAATTTGATACAATCTGAGGATTTAAACTTGATAAAACTATATTAATAATATTATCATTAACTATTCCAATTGATACAGATTTAACCAAAACATGAGCCTTTAACATTAGGTCATTGTTAAAATAAATATTTTTAATACAATTGTTATATATATCATCAATTGGTTTGTTGTTGAATATTATAGTTTTGCTATAAACATCAAATAAATATAATATTTCAACAAAGTCATCCAATTCTAATTTATTGGGGAATATTAGGTTGATATAAAAATTTTTTATGTCAGGTATATTTGCGGTATCAAGATATTTTTTTGGATTAAAATCTATTTTTAACTCCAATAATATCTCAGATAATTTTACTTTATCTACCTCCTTCTGATAAGGAGATAAATGCGACACATACACCAAAAAATATTGACAAAAGTCAATAATACATTTCGAACAAACTGTCTTTCTCTCTAATTCTGTCATAAGATTATCTAACCCAAACATCTAACAACTTATCTTTCAATTTTTTATAAGAGGTATAACCCACTATCTTTTACAATAAAATAGGCTTCCCTTCTTAGGCTAAAATATATCTTTTACAATATATTTCAATTATCCCTTGAGATAAACATCACCAATACTACAATAATATTGTTTTGTATAATGACGACCAGAGTATTTTCGTTCTTTCACTATCAATATAAACATATAACCCAATTTTTTACAATTAAGCTATCCGTTTATCTGCAATATTTTTATACTTAATATAAAAATATCAAATCACTTACTAAAATCTACTAAAAACTAATCTCAACTCTCAATATAATGAGCAGTTCCATTTCCGAGCAATATAATATCGAGGAAAAAAGTAATTTAATTTATTTTAGCAGTTAATTAATGCTATTTCCAGTCTAATTGAACAATATTGTCAATCTTATCTGAACGAAAAAACCATTTTAATAATATCTTCTATATTTAATCTATTTAATTTATATTTCTCAAGAAAACCTATAATGATAGATTCTCAAGTATATTAATATCCTCTGGGCCATATAATAACCTCTGGGACTTTAATCTATATAACTTTATAGTTTATTAAGAAGGTACTATTAATACAAACCGTATATATACGGTTAAAAGTGCCAGTTTTTACTCTGACACTAAGTCTTTCAACCCTTCTTATTATATCCATAATATATCAGAAATAAATTTCAATTTTTTTGCAATTTAAAAATTAGGTTATAATATGGGATAATGATAAGTATAATTGGGATATTTTGGATAACTTATATAATTTCATGCTATCGGATGATTAACAATGATATTAACAATTTTGGAGGAGGAAAACTAAAAAAAATTTTTTTAAATTCTTATATAAATGTTTTTATAAATGTTTTTATAGTTTTTCCTATAATTTCTCCTATTTTTATAAGAATTGGAAAAAATAATCCAATCAAAATATTTCCTGAGATTTTTATTAATTACTTTATCTACGAATTTATCTACTATAATATCCACAAAAATATTCAAAATTATCCAATTCATTTTAAAAGACATAATATTGAACTCGCATCTTTTACCTGCTTCTACGCTTCACAAATTGACTTTATTTTACTAAATATCTTCCCAATTTATATTGGATTATTTATAATGAATGCTCAATATTTTACTTATATATATTTCACTATAATGGAAACTTACATATCTGTAATAACGAATTCTAAAGTTGGTAATAGGTCATCTTTTAATATTTATCATATTGTAATGTGTAATTGCAATTTTGGAATAAATTTGTTTTTTGATAAATATATTAAAACTTATTTTCCTTATTAATTGTATGTTATCTGAAAATGCGAAAGCATTAATTTCTGGGGCCTCCGCAGGAGCAATTGGTTTTACTACAACTCTTCCTATTGACTATATAAAACAACACCTACAAACAAATAAGACTATGTCTCATATTTTTAGGGATGTTCAGAATAATGGTGCAAAAATATTATTTAGAGGAGGCCTAATCGGATTATCAAGTATTGCTCCACAAATGGCTATAAAATATTTCGCATTTCATAACTTCAATAGTCTTATGGATGATGCTTTACATTTAAAACCTTTAGCAGCATTTGGTGCCGGTTTAGTTGATGGAGCATTTTTAGGTCCAATTTTAGCATTACAGGCATTTAGACAGATGAATGTTAATAATAAGAAGATAGATTATAAGGGGATTATGGCAAGAAATTTTGGGCCTTTAATGGTTCCAATGGCTTTAAGAAATGCGACATATACATCTGGGATATTGGGAGGGTATTTTATTGTGAAGAAATTTACGCATGGAGATAGTCATCCAGGTTTTGTAAATAATTTTTTGATTGGAAGTGCTTTAAATATACCTGCAACTTTATTTTGTAGTCCATTTGATGTTTTAAGAGCTAAACATACTCATCATTTATTAACACATGCTACTGAAAATATACCTAAAAAAACTTTAAGAGGGATTGCGAAAGAGATATTGGTTAAAGAGGGTATAAAAGGTTTTTATAAGGCTTATCCATCATTATATATTAATTTTGCGATAAGATTTCCATTAACTTTGGCTTTACAATTTGAAATATTGAGAATGTTATAAAAATTGAAAGAAAAATTAATTAATTTGTTATTATAAAAAAATGAGTGTTATTGAACAGTCAATTGAACAAAAATCTCAATATCAAGTATTTGAATATATGGGAATATCATTTTCTGTAAATACTTCAAAAGATATCATTAATTTTAAAAGAAATAATGATATAATTTCTGTATGTTTATCTGCTTTTTTATTAAAAATAGACCCTACATTTCAATTAAATCAATTTATGTCTTTTTATGAAGACGTAGGTGTAAAAAAATTAAAAAGACTTTCTCACCTAATAAAAACTTTCTACATTTTAGTTGAGTTTTTACCATACGGTAACAAATTATATGCTGTTTTATCATCTAACGAGAAAGTAACAGAAAAACAAAGCTACGTAATAGACGTAACAAATCATTTCTTAATAAATTGTGAAATTGACAATAGGTTCGAGTATTTTTCCATATTATATGGAAGAGGAAATTATCCTCAAGCTTGTATTGATACAAAATACTTACTTTATATCAATTCGTTGATTAATTTATTTTATAAACCTTTTTTTCTAAAATATTCAATTGTTTTTTTTAATCCTTCCTCTAATCCAACTTTTGGTTCCCAACCTAATATCTCTCTTGCTTTTGTAATATCTGGATTTCTTCTCATTGGATCATCTTGCGGCAAGTCCATATAAACCATCTTTGAATCTGAACCAGTTAATTTTAATACCATTTCCCCAATCTCATTAATAGTCAATTCATTTGGATTTCCAATATTAATTGGCAAGTGATAATCTGAAGCCATTGTCTTTATTAATCCATCAACCTGGTCATCAATATAACAAAAACTCCTTGTCTGACTTCCATCACCATATATAGTTAAAGGCTTACCCTCTAATGCTTGAACAACAAAATTGCTTACAACTCTACCATCATCTTTATTTAAACGTGGGCCATAAGTGTTAAAAATGCGAACAATTCGTGTATCAACATTATAATTACGATGGTATTCCATCATTAAAGTTTCAGCTAATCTTTTTCCTTCATCATAGCAGCTTCTTATGCCGATTGGATTAACATTACCCCAATAATCTTCATGTTGTGGGCTAATTTTTGGGTCTCCATATACTTCTGAAGTGGAAGTGATAAGAATGCTGGCTTTTGTTCTACGGGCTAATCCTAACATATTAAGCGTTCCCATTACGTTTGTTTTAATTGTTTTAATGGAATCATATTGGTAATCTTTTGGGGAAGCAGGGCAGGCTAAGTGGTATATTTGGTCAACTTCAATAAACAAAGGATGGGTGACATCATGCCTAATAAATTCAAAATTTGTATTAGAACGAAGATGGGATATATTTTCAAGAGACCCTGTGAAATTATTGTCAACACAGATGACGTAGTTACCTAATTCAAGAAGTTTTTCGCAAAGATTGCTGCCGATAAATCCGGTTCCTCCGGTTACTAAAATAGTTTTCATAAATGAGAAAATATTATAAAAATAGGAATTTTACAAAAGTCGCTTAACTATATAATCATATTGATAAGATGGTATTTTATCCTTTAAATTAACTAATCTTTCACAAAAAACATCAATAATCAATCTTCCAAGATTTAACTTAAATGAATAAAAAACTTTTAATAGTAAATCAAATAATTCACTACAATAATGCTTTCTATTATCAATTCTGTTAAAAAATGGGTCAAGAAAATAAGAATACTCCGCTAATGCTACATTTGTATTACATAAAGATATCTTGTAATAAAGGTATCTTATATAGATAGTGATGATAGCATCTTCGATAATAACCGTGTTTCTATTAACGTCAAAAATTGTTTTTAATGTATTAATAAATTTCGGATGATTAAAAACAATTCTACCTCTGTTAGACATTGAAATAGGTCTTACCATACCAATAAACCAAAAAGGGTTAATCAAATACAATGAGCAGGAATAAATAAATTCCATAGCAGAGATTACGACTAATTGATTAGGTGCACCATGACTTCCCTCAATGTAATTGATAAGTGTGTAATATAATGGTGAGCCATATTTTGTAAATGATTCGTCATTAATTGCGATTAATTTTTGAAAAAAAATGATGAATTGTGTATAAATTACTTCATCAGCATATATTTTAAGATTCAACATAGAAAGAAGATTATCTGCTTCTTTTTGTAAAATGTGTTCAACTTTTGGTATGTGAAAATTATCAATAATTTCTACTTCCATTTTATTTGTATAAATATTAATTAATAATACTATCAATTTTTCCTTAAAGATTAAGAAGTAAAAAAAATTGATAATAAAAATAATAGAATATATTTTATTTAAAAATGCCCTCTATTTTTTGTTGTATTTTTGGGTCATCCCAATCTTTACCTAAAACAAGATGCACTAAGTGCAAGAAACGATATACTGAATCAGAATGCCCACGTTGCAAACCAATTCTATGTAGTTGTGGTGTTGAAATTTCTAAAAAAGAAACTCAATGCCAAAACTGCATAAACTTTTCAATGGCAAGATTAGAAATTAAAAATGATAATATATTCGATTCAAGTATTGATACTGAAAAAGAATTAATTAAATCATCAAAAAAATACTTCAACTATGAAGATATCGATTATGGTGAATTATTCTTTTATAGAACAAAACAAAACAATATTTTTGATTTACACAAAAAAGTTCAAGAAGCTAAAAACGTAGATGTAAATAGCTGCGTCTATTTTGGATGCTTCAAAGGATTATGGTCACTTCTTTATGTAGTTATTAATAATGATTATCAAAAGATTTGTATCATTTCTCCAACCTATTTACATTCACCTTTGAAAAAATCAGGTTCAGTCAAAAAATATTTCAGAAAACATTTTAATAGTATTGAATTTATTAAAACAGATATTCATTTGGATGGATATTCTACATTAATGAGTTCTATTTTATGTGGTATTATGGTTTCTTTAAATGTATCTATTGAACCAATAATAAATATCGCCAGTGCGAAATATTATTGGAAAAATTATTTAGGTGCAATTAATCCAATTGATGGACAAATAAATATTGTTCCATATATCACATATTCACCTGATTTTCTTGACAATAAAGACCTTGAATTAAATCCCTACACAAAAAGACAACTTCTTCAAGTATTTTTGAACTCAATAATCTACAACACAAATAATATTAAAAAATCATCTGATTTAGTTGTTAAAGATGTTGTTTATGAAATGGTTTCAAAAATTGTTAATCAAGAAAGATTTGATGAAATTTACTACAAATATAACTTCCCTCAACTCAGAAATCAAGCATATCACTGCTCCGGCTCCGCCTTAGCTTATCTTGCATTTTTCCTATATATGGAAAAATATTCTACAAGATTAATAGACGATGTTATTGATGATGATGATAATTGTCAGTTAATGCGTGAAGTTATGATTGATTATTGGGAGTATTTGTATGATAAAAAGTTACAATTTGAAAAATTTGATGATTTTCTATCTTGGTTCAAAAATATCATGGAAATGCCTATGGGAATAACAGGAGAAATCAAAACAATTATCCAATCAATAAAAGAACCAACTCTTAATCCTCAACAAGGAATATATGGTATTACTGTTCAAAGTGGAGTTGAGATGAAGTATGAATCATATGAGAAGAATTTGATTGCTTTTGTGACAGATTTTCAGGGTTCTTATCATACATTTGTTAAATACAAAAATAAATGGTATTTACTTGATATTGTTGAAAACTGTGAAGTTCCTATTGAAAATGCAGTAGATAGTTTTAGAAACGTTGTTTATTTTTTATTAAAATATAATTAAAAAAAATTATATAGAAAACTATATGGAAAATTATATGAGCATTACAGGGAGATATATCTATATAACTCCCAATTATAAATTAATTAACCCAACTCACGACGCCCCAATCTTCAAATATTCCGGCCCAATTGAAGGATTTAACCTCAAAAATCAAACCAAAAATTTTAACGAAATACAAAATAAATTAAAAGATAACCCTCTAACATATATATTTGTAGGAAAATTTGTTGGAAATGAAAGAATAAAAACTACATTTTTAGCTCACACAAATGATAGAAAATATTGGTGGTATAAATATGAAGGAAAAGCTGAAGGTGATAGTAGTAATGTAATTATAGTTGATGGAAAAAAATATAGATTATCAAAATGGTTAAAAACAATTTAATATATATTATAATGATAAATTTAACAGATATTTTAAATAATTCAATAGATAATTTATCCCTATCATTTTTTGCAATTAAATATTATAAAAATTTTGTAGTAAGTTATCAAAATTATACTAATAGTATTATCCTCTGGGATGTATTCTCTGGTAATCCAATATTTAATTTTAGTAGTGATGAAACCATTTATATTTTCTCCTTTTCATTAGATGCCACAAAATTAATATGCGGAAGTTGTTTAGGAAAAATTAAACAATGGGATATACAAAATGGTAATTTATTAAATGATTTATTAGCTCATGATAATACAATTTATTGTCTCGAATATTTACCAAACAATACATTTTTAAGTGCAGGAACTGATAGAATTGTAAAATTATGGGATAATGATTGCAATTTATTAAAAGAATTTTATAATGATTTTCCAATTTGTTTTCTATCATCATCAAGTAATGGAAAAAAATTTGGTATATCTGGATGGAATAATTTACTCAGAGTATGGGATATAGAAAATGATACTTATATAGATTTAATGTCAAATAATCATTTTATAAAAATATCTTTTAGTCCAGAAGCTGATTATATTGCTTCAAAACATTATTATAATAAAATTAAAATATGGAAATTAGACACATGTAAATTAATTTGTAAATATAAAAGAAATAGCTATGGGGATTTTATCTGGAAAAATTACTCAATTGATATTAAAAAGAAATTTTATATATATAAAGCATTAGAAACTTTACCAGATGATGTTATACTAAAAATAATTAACATTCTTGAAAGTAAATACGACCTATTATTAGACAACCAAATTTTATTCTCTGAAAAATAATATTCCTATATTTATGATATTTAATTTCAACGGTGAAGAAAATATCACATATATATACAATACTAATAGACAATTAATATGCTATTTAGAGGGAACTTCATCAGTTTTTTCCGCACATCGTGTAGATATAAGGAATAAATTATTTGCATCTCAATTTGATAGATTGGATAATATAAAAATATGGAATATGGGGAATGGTAGGTTAATTAATGAGTTATTTACTGATGATTTGGTGTTAAGTATAATATTTTCGAAAGATGGAAAATATTTATATACTTGTAATGATGAAAGTAAATTGAGGATATGGGATTTGTGTGAGAGTAGAATAATTCAGGAGAAAATAATATTTGATACAAATTTATATTTTATGGAATATACTCCTAATTATAAATATTTATTAGTAGGAGGAAATAAAAATATAAAAATGTATGACGCAGATAACCTTAATCATATAAGAGATTTCCCAATTAATGAAAGCAAGGTTTATACTATATATTTCTCACCAGATAGCAATTATTTTGCTTTATCAACATGGGAATTTAGGGTTGCTATATGGGATATTGAGACTGGAATTATGGTGCAAGAATTGGGGGCGTTAAATCAGTTTGTTGGGATTTATTTTTCAAGTAAGAATATTATTGCAACAAAACATTTTAATGATATTGTAATGATTTGGAAGATTGGGTGTTCGGATTATATTTTTTCTCACAAGGAGAGACATTATGCAAGATTTTTTAACATAAATTGGGAAAATAAAAAAGTAAAAATAGATAAAAGATTTAAAAAACAAATTAATAAATCATTGGATAAACTTCCTAAAGAAATTATTGATCATATTATTAATTATGTAAAAATAAAAGAATGTCTTACACTTAACGGAAAAATACTATTTATAGATACTTAAAATTACTTTAATAATAATCTAAAATGATTATTATTAATTCAAAATTTATTTTCCTAAAAATTTTATCTATTAGTATAAAAATATCACTTCTTATTCTCGCTTCCATTGAAATAAGTAAAGATGACAAAGTTCCATTAGGATTATTTATCCTACTTTTCTCATCAATGTCATTTTTCTATTTATATATTATAAGTTCATTCTGTTTTCTATATGTATATCTTGAAAATATTAATAAAGTTTTTCTTGATAATTTTGCTTATGAAGCGTGGGCAGGGTATTTTTTATCATATAAATTTAAATCAACTTCTACTATGATGTATAGTTTTATAAATGTTATTATATTCTTTTATTTTATATCCAATCCTGACACTAATTATAATACGGTGACATCTTGTATATTAATATTTATATTAATCCATGCTACTGCCAGATTATTCGCATTTTTACTTATACTTTGTATGCATTTAAGGTACCAAGTTGCGCATCCTCCTATTCTGCCTCCTCAAATTGAATTGAATATATTAGTAGATGTGAATATAGATGTTCCGCGGCAAGATACAGAGTGTCCAATTTGTTTAGATATTGGAGAGGAAAGTTGGGCTGGATTAAAATGTGGTCATAAATTTCATTTGGAATGTATAGAAGATTGGTTGAGGATAAAGAGGAATTGTCCGGTTTGTAGAGAAAATTTATAATTTTGGTAATATAATATCTTTTTTGGTTAGAATGTTTATTAGCTCTTTTGGAATATCATGGAATAAAATTGGAGTATTATTTTTTTTTAAGGTATAACCGTGTGGTTTAATAGTTGAGAATATTTCTTTATACATTGTCGTCATATTTTTATCAAAAATAAGTATTCTTGAATTTATCTCAACATTGGATAAATATTTATAATAAAAATTTCCAAAATAATCATTATCCAAGTAAAATATCTCATTATATTTCTGCTTATTATTGAAAGATTTCTTACTATTTTTACACATATTACAATTATATTTTATACAACCACATCTGGTCATATATCTTAAATACATTAAACCAAATAAAGTATTTTGTATTGTCATAATTTTATAATAAAAGATACTTTTAAATGATTTCAGAATAAATCTGTTCTTCAATTGTATCTTTAATAATCAGTCGATGAATCTGACATTCCTTTGTCTGATTGATTCTGTATATTCTTCCAATAATTTGTTTTTCAGTGTCTCTGACATTGAAATTACGAATTGGTTCAAATATAATAATCTGATTACAGAAACTGAGGTCTAATCCACATGCATTATCCATTGATGACAATATCAATACTTGAGCGTTTTTTTCTCTAAAAGCGTTAATGTTTTCTTCAGAATAAACTAAAGAAGTTATGCTATTATTAGTGAGAATGTAGCGCATTTTATCGATAATATTTTCAAATTGTGTGAAGACAATGATTTGGTCAGAAGTTTCTTGAATAATTTCAAGAAGTTTCATAAATTTAGTCGTATATAGAGATTTTTCTCTTTCTTTTCCGAGAGTAAAATATTCATTCATATTACGACGACAATTGGGACAATTGGGGTCTTTATGGTGTCTTACTCTACATTGAGTGAACCATTGTTCAATACATTCTTTGTGATATGTGATTGGGCAGTAGCATTTTAGGACAACATAATCTTCATCTTCTTCAATTTCAGTAGAGCAGATGTTGCATTGTTTGGAGTCGAGCATAATGGAGTTGAGTAGGTCAAATGAACGTTTTCTATCTTTAACAGTAGATTCTTGAGAATTGACGAGATTTTCATAGTGATTTTTATTTTGTTGTAGTTCATCTTTTCTATGAAGATTTTCCTTCATTTCTTTTAGAATAGCATCTCGTTTTTCAATCAAGATTTGTAATTTTGCTTCCTCATCTCTCCATTTTACCTCAAAATCTCTTAAAACAATCATCTTAAAATTCACTTCAGTCATTGACTCATCAGCATCATATTTAAGCATTACATCACAACAAATTCTTCTCAAGTCTAATTCACTTGCGTTATCTCTGGCAGCTCTTTCACTTTCATAGATTGTGCGTTCATTTGGGTTAAAATTGAGAAGGTGGTTGTGATATGCGATAGGGGGTAAGTTGAGTTCATCAATAATATTTTTTCCAACATTTCTTTTAAAAAGGCTGAGGAAAAAATCTTGATAATAAAGATATCTTTCACTTTGTTCCCATAATATGGTTTTGTCAGTTAAATACTGAAGAATTTTGTGATTGCAATTTTTCCCTGCGAATGGAGTAGCAGTCAAACCCCATTTGTGTTCAATTTGTGTATGGCACAATCGGTCATATAGTTCTCTGTTTCTGTCATCGCAGTAGAGTAAATGTATTTCATCTACAATGATGCGTTTCTTATCTTGAAGCATGGTGTTGTTAAATTCCTCAAAGCTCACTATATTTATTGAAGCGTTGTTAAACATAAAATGTTTAGAAAGTTCGTTAATCCAGTGAGATTTGAGGTGATTTGGAACGAGAATCAATGTTGGTAGAACTCGTAAATAACAGAGAGAAAGAAGTTGTATAGTTTTACCTTTTCCTACTTCATCACCGATGATGCCACCTTTTATTTGAATAATTGGTACATCATCATTGGTAATGAATTTGGAATTTGTGTAATCGTAAATCCTGTTATCAGGAAAGTAGATTAAACGTGAGTCGGTAAATTGGTGAAAACGTTTTGATTCCTCAAGATTTTTCATCCAATTAATATTATTGTATTGATATTGGAACAACTTTGACCGTAATGGAATCTCGATTGGGGAAAGGTCGTAGAACTTGCGTTCTTCCATTTTCTCAATCATTCTTTCAAGTCGGAAGTTGTAGAATGGGTCGTTAGAGGGAGATAAATCATGAAAGTGCATAAAATGGCGGTGCATTGAAGATTTCAATACATTGCATTTTATATCAGATGTTAATAACATCGTATTTGTAATTTCAAAGAATCTCATCTCAATTTTATATTCATCCAATTCAATGTTCAAGTAATAAAAATCTATATATTTCTTTTTCTCATCGTCCAAATCAGGATTATACATCTTGCTTGCAAGATAAGCATACGCTTCTTCGTTTTTCAATCCACGTCTTTTTAATTTATCAAGCTGAGCCATAAGCTTAGACTTGATTTCACCAATATTTTTATCAACTGGTAAAATGTTTAAAGAATAAATCAATAATAAGTTGTACATGATAACTTTAATTTATATGTAAATTAATATTAAATACTATCAATTTTTTATAAAGAATGTAAAACATTCTTTATAAAAAACAGACTAATGTGGTTTTCTTGAGAAAACCACATTATCAATTTTTTTAGATGATGCTTCAGCATCATCTAAAATAAATGACTATCTACTTTTTTTACAAAAAAGTAGATATCAATTTTTTATAAAGAATGCAAAACATTTTTTATATAGAATGTTTATTGCCCCGATGGGGTAAGAGGTGGATTGTTTTGTTTTATCCATTTTTTTTTGAATTCATTTATTTCGGTTTGATTGTAGAATATTTTTACTTCATTTGAGTATATTTTATCCAATTCTTCTTCTGTGAAGGAAATATTATTATTAATGTATTCATATAAGTCAGAGACCTTTTCATTATCTTCGGTTTTATTTGAGAAAGTTTCTTCATAATCGTATCCAATTTTTTCGAATAATCTTGCTCTTTCGTGAGAATCTTCCAATCTTATCAATAAAATCTTAACCATTGGAAGGTCATAATAACAATTCTTTTTCTGAAATACTTTTAATAAATCTATACCAAAATGTTTATTCCATAATTTTATAGATTGGAAACCTTTTGTTGGAAAATTTATCCAATAATCCACTCCAATTTTACTTTTAATAATCTCCAATAAACCCTCTCTATTATCCTTATACCTACAAAAATCACAACCACAATTCTCCAATCCATACCTCTTAAAATGCTGCATTATCGCCGACAATATCTGCGAAATAGGTTCACGAATTGATTCTACAATAAAAGGTTTAAATTTATATTTTCTTCCTATATATATAGCTAAATCAAATAAATCAAGATTGTGTGAAGATAAAAGATTGGATTCATATATTTGTTCAAAGTATTCTAAACTGTGCCAATGTGCGACGATATTTTCTGGAAATCCTTTTAAAATAGATTTACTTGCTGATTTTTCCATACCGATATAGAATATGGATGGAACGAGAATTTTACCTTTAATTTTGGAAATTTCTAATTTTTTTTCTTGTATTAATTGGATAACATTATCCATTATTGTTTCGTTTGTGAATACTTGTTGTTGAAGTATTACATCTATTTCATTTTTAATTTTAATTAAATCATTTTCGCATTTATAGTGATTTATTTTTAAAGTTGATGTTATTTCATCAAAAAAAGGAAAGGTTCTTTCTGCTATTATTTCTAAAACATTTGTTCCTTGATTACTAAATAAAAGATTGGATAAAGCAGCGCCGTGCATAGCAATGATAAATCTTGCGTTAAAGAAGTATTTAATTTGTTCGTTAAATTGGATGTTTTCAAGAATTAATACTTTAAAGTTGTCGTTAAATTTATTTTTTAGGTATTTTTTAAGTTCATCAATTTTGGTTATTTCGCGGCGTTCTTTTCCGTTTGTAAAATTTTTGTTATCTTTTTTAAGTCTTTCATCGTTGAGAAGTTCAACTCTATTTCCTCTTTCTATTAAGATAATTTCTGGATATCTTTCATCTCTTTCGATGTTATATCTTTTGAACATGTATTCTCTAAAAGCATTAAATTGCTCAACTGGAGAACTTACAGTTCTTTTTAATTTTATTACTTCTCCGGAAATTTGCTGATATTCATCTTTTGATAATTCTATGTTACGATTACCCATAACTTCTTCATAAATATGACTAAAATTACCAATAGTTTGCTGAATTGTTTTAAGACGTATTACTTCTTTATGTAAGTATGTTTTATGGTATATTTCGCAGAATAGTACGTCACAAAGAAAGTGTGCGTAGTGGAATAAGCTTCCTTTTGAGGTAATTTCAAGTTTTATCATAGTAAATTTTATTTATATTTTTATAATAAAATTTATACTATTAAAATATTTATATATTTATGTATGGAATTCAATCTATATTAGTTTTAATATCAAATTCGGTAAGCATTATTTCAGTAAGTTTAATTATTTTATTATTAATTTTTAGAAATACTAAATTATTATCAATTGTTATTTCAATTTTAATTATAAGTTTAATAATAGTTATTTTTAAAATAATAACAGTTAATTTAAATTATGAAATGTTTCTAAGACCAGATAATTATTACAATACTTGTAAAAAATTATTCAAAATTGACAATATTTTTAGCGACAATAGTTTAGTTAGTATGATAAAAAATATCAATAGCAATAAATACAAAATGAGAGGTTTACCCTCAATACATACAACTATTTCAACATCAATTGTGACTCTTCTATATTTGTATTACCCGACATACAGGAAAATAATATTACCTTTAGGTATAATATATGTTGGATTAGTAGGATATTCAAGAATATATTTAAATTGTCATAGACCAGTGCAAGTAATTGCTGGTTATATATTAGGTATAATCTTGCCACTAATTTTATACAAAATAATTGGAAAATTAACTAAAAATTTATTAAAATAAAAAGATTGATTATGTTTTTATAAAGAATACTTTGCAAAGCATTCTATATAAAAAATTGATAATGTGGTTTTCTTGAGAAAACCACATTAGTCATTTATTTTAGATGATGCACACATCATCTAAAAAAATTGATAGTTAAATTTGGTAAATCTTGTTTTATTAAGGTTTACTTACATGTCGTTAGATATTGAAGAGAATTTGAAGGGAGTTACTCCCAAGAGAAATTTACGTCGCGCACTCAGTGATGAGGAAGATCCTGAGATTTCAACCATTATTGCTGAATCAGCACCGAATTATCAGTCTTTGATTGTTGATTCCAAATCTGAAAGTTATGCTTTTAAGAGTAAGGAGTATTCTTGCAGAGATGTTTTAAATTATTTGCACTCTAAAATTAAAGAGAAGAAATATAATCGTGGATACAAAAACTTCCAGTTTTCTATTAGTTTATGGAATCCCGAAGACAGAACAAGCATTGCATACATCAACAATACAGGAAGAACTGAAATTCGTATTGTCCGCAGGGACAATAATCCCTGCAAGAAGCGAGAATTCTTAGATATTATCAAAGAAATCGCTACTACAAAACCTAAAGAAAGAGCAAGCGTGACCCCGCCACAAACAGGTTCATCTGCTCCTTCACCATCATCTTTATCTCGCCCAGGTTCAGCTGATTTCTCAGCTTTATCTCGCCCAGGTTCAGCTAATTTCTCACCTTTACAGGATGTGAATGCTTTATTTGAGGCTATGATGAATGGTGATGATGAAACATATGATGCTCTTATGAAAGAGATGACACCAATTCCTCTTGAAGAAATTCGTGAGGCTATTGATTCACAAGAATCTGAGCCACAAGAATCTGAAGAGGTTATTGTTACTGAAGAAACTCTTGAAGAAGAAGAGATTGTTGAAGAACGTTATGTTCCTCCGGTTGTTATTCCAGTTATTGAAGAAGTTGTTGAAGTTGTTATTAACAGTTTCAATGGAAATATTTTCAAGACTACTGATTTAAATGGAAAAATATATGAGATTGATATAAAGTTATTCGAGGTGTTTTTACAGAAATTATCTGAAGTTGGATTAGATAAATATTCAACTTCACTTGAACTTGAAGTCAAAAAGCTTACCGAATTAAACAACAAGTTAGATTCTAAGCTCCGTCATTCAAAGAATAATGTGTCAAAGACAAATTATTTGATTGGAAAATGTGCAAACTTTTGCACCGAGGAAAATCGTCAGAAATTACTTAAAAAAATAGAAGACATCTCCTCAAAAATCCATAAACGACCTGACCTCAAAGAAACTCTTGAAAACTCTAAACGTCAATACGAAGAATCAACCGATGAATACCTGGCTAACCTTAAAAATAACCTTGAATATTTTAACAACGAGTTAAAATACAATCAAACCAGTTATGACAAGTTTTACCACAACAATGACGTAAAATTACGCACACTCGTTCCTGAATTTGAAATCATCAACGATATGCGCAAGAAAATTACTCATTGGTTCAAGTTCTACAGCGAAGTATTGTCTGCTCTTAAAACCGCAAGTTTTGAATTGAACTTCAAGTGTCGCGTAAAAGTGATTAAGAATGGTGAAAGAATGCAGATGATTGTTGTTGGAATTAAAACAAGTGATAATTTACTTCAATTGACGAGTACTATCTATGAAATGAAGAATCGTCCAATTTCTACTCCTTCTCCCATCCCAACAGGATGGGGCAAGATGAGCCCACTTCAAATAACAAAAATGGTTTCAAAACCAGGTGTTCCATCTCCAGACGCCATACCATCTCCCCCTAAAAAAGGAAATGCTGTAAAACCTGCCAAAATTAAAACTAAATACTCAGACTCTGATTCCGACTCAGAAAATGATTCAGAATATGAATCAAACTACGACGAAGAATACGACTATGACTATCCAAGAAAATTTAACGGCAGAGGCCCAAGAGAATAATTATAAATCTACGCAATCATCCTCGCTTTAATAACCGGGTTTGACTCATAATCCTTCAACACAATATCCTCAAACTCATAATCATCAATATTATCCCTCCTCCTAACCTCCAAATCAGGCAACAAATACTTCAAATTTCTCTTCTCCAACTGCTCCTTTACCGCCATTATATGCTCCTCATATATATGCGCATCTCCTATACATATATGCACATGTCCTACATTCAACCCAACCGTCTTAGCAATTAAATGCGTCAATAAAGCAGTGCTTGCTATATTAAATGGTAATCCTAAAAATACATCAGCACTTCTTTGATACATTTGACAACTTAACTTTTTATCTTGAACATAAAACTGATAACTTACATGACAAGGTGGAAGACACATTTGACTTAATTGATTGGGATTCCATCCTGACATATACATTCTTCTTGAATTAGGATTAGACTTAATCTCGTCAATAATAAATTGTAATTGGTCAAAACCTTTATCTAATCCTTCAGTAAATTGGATGATATTATCCGATTCATATTCATAACGTTCACCAAAATGACGCCATTGGAATCCATAAATTGGACCTCCAATTCCTTCTTCATATGGTAAATTGGATGATTGCAAGAATTCCTTCGAAGTATTACCCTTCCATATATTCACCTTTTTCTCTTCAAGTATCTTAGAATCTGTCTGACCTTTAATAAACCATAACAACTCATAAACAATTCCATTAAAAAATACCTTCTTTGTTGTCAATAAAGGGAAACCTTGAGATAAATCTACAGATATTTTCTCAGAAAATACTGATAATGTTCTACCATTTCTTGTATCTCTTACAACACCTTTATTAAGTATTCTTTCAACTAAATCCAGATAATCATCATCAACACCTCTATAGGTATTTAAACTATATAAATTAAGAAACATATTATCATCTAATTTCTTAGTAAAATATTCTTTATTGTAGTCATAAATACGAAGATATTCGTTAATATTTGTGCGAATAAAAGTGTCACATTTAGTTTCAGGAACTTTTGTGATAACAAATCCGTCAATTCTAAAATTAATGAGGAAATAGTCGTATATTGCTGCACCGCCACATACCCATAATATTTCTGTTTTTAATTTTTTGGCAACATTGATACCATCTTCAATAGATTGGACGTTATA
>Ga0194129_10002499_pt1 | contig 27602 bp, 42 predicted proteins | sample TA2KigCa35mmetaG_FD_150862 | JGI IMG/M metagenome (GOLD analysis project Ga0194129, IMG submission 150862) | Freshwater microbial communities from Lake Tanganyika, Tanzania - TA2015038 Kigoma Deep Cast 35m | ecosystem: Environmental > Aquatic > Freshwater > Lake | place: Tanzania: Lake...
GGATTCTTATCAAGAACTTCCTTGATTCGTTCAAGATTTGATATTTGTGTTTGTAGATTTAATTTTTTTAGAGCAGGGTTAGAAGTTGCTCTTCTAGTAACTTTTCTTCTTAACATGATTTTTAATCCTTTTTATTTAAGAATGTTTGTTTATTAAAGAATACTTAATAAATAGATTATTGAATGGTTAGTGTTTAAGAGTAGCAAGTCTTAATTTAAGAGAGGATAACTTTCTTCTAGCTAGTGGTACATTTAAACCTCTTCCTTCTAAACTTTCGGAAATTACTTGTGCTTCTACTTTAGCTTCTTCAAGAGAATTAAGAATAAAATTTACTGCTTTAAGTGGATTTACAGTTGCTATCCAATTTTGAGAAAGAGTTTTAAATCCTCTTTCATGTTTTAATTCTGCTGTAATTGCAATTTGAATTTGATTTTCTTTGGCAACTACATCAATAACACCTACAAGAGAAGATCCTTCTCTAAAGCTATCAGATGTTGAGAATCTGATTTTTCCCATTTGGTATTTAAAATCATATTCTGTCATTAAAGAATAATTTTGTTTAATGGTCTCAAAAAGATTTTGAGTGGCTTGGATGTTTAAATTTCTATCTATAAACATGATATATAATCCTTTGTTTTTTAAGAGTGTTCTTTTTAATAAAAAAAATATTAAGAAACTTGCAATGGATGCTTATCCACAAGTGTTTTATATATGTAGATGATTGAAAAACAAAACACTTTAAAAAAAGGAAAAAGCAAATGAGTAGCGAACTTATTAAAGCAATGGAATGGTTATCATGGCAACTTGGCATGATGTATTCTCTATCAGAACATAACTCAACATCATTTGATATTGATGGTAGTCAAAGTCATTGTTCTGTAGAATATAACAGACATGAAGAAACTGTATATGTGGAAATTAAAAAGACAGAACAAGATTGGGATGATGATGCAGATGATTATATTGAAACAACAACACAACAAGTTGAAACTTGGGAAATTAGCATTGATGAAGAAAATGAAGATTTATTGATGAGTGAGATGGAAAGCATCTTAAGATGGATTAGAAGAGAAATGTAGATTTAGTTTAGGAAAGGTATGGTCTAACCAAGAACTCAACATCTCTAATATTTGGATATCTATTTTTGTATTCTCTTACAAGCATAAAGAAATTTCTAGTTTTCTTAGAAATATTTTTAGGTGGATTTCTTTTAAAATCTTCCAACACAGCATCAAACTCTTTATCGCTTAACAATTGTAATTCTCTAACATCTAACTGTTTTTCATCATCTGATGCAGGTGTGAAAGATTCTCTAATTCCTGAAAAATCAGCTACAATGTCCATTGTAATTTTCATGGCAACACCAACCATATGAAGATTAGGATCTTTAACTACTTCAAAAGTAGCATCTCTATAATTAGTAATGGTGCAAGTAGGTATTTGAGAGGAATTTTTTCTAGGCATATTCACAAGCTCTTTAAAGTATTTTAAAAAGAAATTTTTTAAGTGTGCAGTAATTTTAGGTTTGCCATCAATCCAAACACATTTACTTGGTGGACAGTTATATGTTACTCGCTCAAAACCTCTTAATCTTCTACCCTCTTCTGTAGGTGAAACATATAAACCAAATTCAGCTGAGATAGAAAATTTTCTTAAATCACCTGTCTGAGTTGGATCAAATTCCACTACTTCAACATTACGCATATTCTTAGCTTCAAGTAGATCTTCCAAAGTCCAAAAAAGATTACCCCATGTTGTACCTAAAGGTACAGATGGCAAAAGACTTCTTGATTGATCTCTATAGGATCTACCAAAAGAGTTATCAATAAAAAATGGTCTAATCGTATTTGCTTTCTTTAAATTAGCAAGACGAGAACGAATGAATGATAGTTTATAATTAAACATAATGTTTATCCTTTTGTTTATAATCAAAATAAAAAAAGATATAAAAAGATTATCAATATGCAATAAATTTATATGGTTTTGGTTTACATATATACAACAACAACAAAAAGGATTTTTTAATATGGAAAAGCATATTCAAACCTACCAAACAGAAACCACTTGGACAGCAATTGTAACCTTTTCAGAAGATGGACACATCATCTATGAAATTGAACTTGAAGGTTATGGTACAGAAGATGAAGCATATTGGGATGCAGAGTCTTTTGAACCATAAGGTTATAATCCTTATATATAGGATTGCTTATATTGAGAAAATGGATAGCTTAAAAAAGCAATTTGTGAAATAAGAATATTATCTAAATCTAGGTGCAACTAAGATTAAACCTGTGTGTTGTTCAATGGTCTCTCTAAGTTCTTCAGCATAAACATCGTTTTCAGTACTCTTGATTTTACGATCAAAAGTTTTTGGAGATGTTTGACCATAGAAAGTAAGGTCATAAAGGTCTTTACCTGAAAGTTCAATTTTAATAACAGCGACACCTTTAGGTGATCTTGGAATATGGATTTGAAGACCATTAGGCATACCAACAAATTGTTTTGCACCAGTCATCATTTTAATAAGACCGCCACCACCTAATTGGTCAAGAATAGTTTGAGGAATACTTGCTACTCTTTGAGTACTAGCAAATCGTCTTTGAGAAAGTCTATTAAACATAATGTTTATTCTTCATGTGAAAAAAAAAGAAATATTCTTTATATTAAAAAAAGATATATAAAAGGATTATTAAAATGGATAGATTAAAAAAACAATTTGTCTTTAGACAGCCTTTAAAAGACAAGACTAAAAAAGAAATAAAATTTATTGCAGAAATGATCTTAAATGAAGTAAGGGAAGAGGCAAAAAGAGCAAGTCAGATATTTGATGCAGTACCTAAAACACAAGAATTTATTTACTCATTTGGTACAACAATAAAAGAGAATGGTGATGTAGTTTTATATTCTACATGGCAACATATCAAATACCATTTAAAAAATAAGCCTGCATATCCAATGACATGGTTAAAGACAGATAGGAATAGACCAAGACAAGCAATACCTGTAAAAAATAAACAAGGTGAAATAGAATTTAGAACACTACCATTAGTAACAGAAAAGTCATGGATTCATCCAGCGATTGTAAAATACTCTTGGATAGAAAAAGCAATAGATCGTGCAGTATTGCAAGCTACTGCTATTTTAGCTTATGAGAAATTGACAGGTCAAGAAATGCTTGATCGTAAAAAGATAATGCTACAAGCTAAAAGAAAGCAAGCTAGATTTAAAGCCTTAACAACAAGGAGTAATAATAAAGATGGTAGACAAGATAATAGATGAAGTTATTAAAAGTATCTTTAAAAGGAGCAAATAAGAAATGTTTCATTACTTAACATTAGAAGTTCGCAATCTCATGATAGAAGAACTAAGAAAATATTGGTCGGATCATCCTAGATATCCAGAATTGGCAAATAATATACAAGGTAAATATAGCTTTGATCAAAGACCACAATTTGGTATGGTGATTAAGACAGGTGGTGCAAATAATGTAGTGATGAGTGCAGATAATTACTTAACAACAGTAAGAGGATATGTTTATCTAGCTAAAACAAAAAAGCTACAATATGGATCTATTGAGTGGGTCAAAGAAAATCCACAATTCCGTGCAGATGAAGGTATTTATATTTTAGATATTACTCAAATGGAAGATCAATATGAAACTTATCGTATAGACATCACTAAATATAAAAGAGTAAAAGAAACAGAACCTGTGTTTATTAGTCCAACAGAAATCCAATTGTTAGGTACACCTGTGGAAAATAGTTTAAGGATTATTGAGAAACCATCATATATGCGATATGTAGAAGGTGTAGACTATACTTTAAATGGTGATGTGATAGAATTAGCTAACGAGTTATTAAATGGTTTAAATATAGAGATCACATATACAGAATTGCAGGTAGGTGTGATTGAGCCAAAATATGTAAGACCAGATCAAGTCTATCATAAGATTATCCCCGGGGTTTTAATTTATTTTGGTCGCAGGCTAAGAGGTGGTGATCAGCAAGCGATTGTTGTTTTAGATGAACCTGATGATATTTATAAAGAGTATGGTGGCAGATGGGATGTATCTGTAGAAATAGAAATTATTGCAAGAGATGTTCATTCGCAAGCAGATTTGGCAGACAGGACAACAGTATGGATGTGGGCAGTATTAAGAGATCAGCTAGCTACAAGAGGCATCAATATGAATGAAGTGAGTTTAGGTGGTGAATCAGAAGAAGTGTATGATGAAAATGGTGATGATTATTTTTACACTGCGAGTGTATCTACAACCTTGCAGGTGGATTGGTTTATGCACATTCCATTGATAGAACCATTAATGTCTTATGGGAAATCTTTAAGTTTAGAAAAGGAATTGCCTGATGCTGAAAATCAAGTAGGCTACACAGGTTTGGTGAAATATAAAATCCAAGATCTTAAATAATTTATTTATTAAATCAATGTTATTAGACAAAGAGGAGTAATCTTAATGCCTATCTTAAAATTCCAATGTAGATCATGTGGTTTATCTTTTAGTAAAAGAGTAGCTACTGATGTCAATTCTCAATCTTGTACATCCTGTGGAAAAGAAGCATTTTCTGCATTACAAGGTACAAAGAGTATTGGATATAATGCAATTCAAGTAGAAGAAGTAAAACCACAATCAACAGGTGTTGAGAGTTTGGATACGAACTTTGAAAGAGTATTGATGCAAGATTCTATTAGAAAATGGGAAATTGCAAAGATGAGATATAAAGACAAAGTAAAGCTACTTGAAGAAACAAAAGGCAATCCATTAGATATTGTTGTTGGATATGACAATGAATATGTAATGAATAAGCATTATCATGAAACTCAAAAAGATATAAAAAACCAAGTCAGAAAAGAAATTGGATGTAATTTCCAACAAAAATAGGAGCAAAAGATTATGGCTATTCAAGGTGGCTATGCACCGCCCGGTGTATATACTCAAACAGTTTTTGATTCACCTTTACCATCTAGCAATTTCACAGGTCAAATACCTTTATTGCTAGGTGCAGGTAAAGAAACTATTCAATCTGTTGGGGTTCAAATGATTCGTGGATCTTCTTCATCTGTAGATCAACGAATTGTAAATGAAAATATGAGTGGTCGTGCAGTATTAGGATTTAATCCTGATGGTACACCAATTTTAGGTAATTTCAATGGAACTGCAACTAAAGTGCAAGTTCAAAAATTTCCTATGGTTGATGGTACAGGTGGTGGTGTAGTCGCTACTGATAGTTCTAGTGTTACTGCTTATGTCAATGGTCAAGTTACTGTTGTTTTAAGTGTAGATGGTGCTAAAGGTATTGTTGAACTTGCATCTACACCAGCTATCACAGATACAGTTTTAGTTTCTTATTTTTTTAAGAGAACAGATACTTTAATTGAGAATGAAGATATTTCATCTCAAATCACTACTACACAAGCTGAAATCATTGGCTCAAATGGTAGCTTTGATTTTGATGCTTTAAGTAATGTTTTTGTTTTCTTAGTAGATGGTGTTCAATATTCTATTTCTTTGCCTACAGTTTCAACAGGCACTAGAGAAGATGATCTTAATAGAGTAGTTGCTATTATTAATTCAGGATCTTATGGTTCTTTAGAAGCATCTACATACACAGATAACTTTAATCAAGAGAACTTACAATTAAATGCTAATGGCTCTATTGTTATTAGTAGTGGCTCTGCTAATGCTAAACTTGGTCTTGTCGTTAATCAAGCTACTTCAAGAAACAAAACTTTCTTTACAAGTCATTATCCTATTGTCGATGGTACTAATGGTGGTATTACTACTACTGATATTACTGATGTTGTAGTTAAACTTAATGGCAGTACTATTTCACCTGCAAGTGTAGATGGTACTAATGGTAGCATTACTTTAAAAGATGCTCCTGCTACTGATGCTACTTTAACAGTAACTTATTACTTTAATAGCTTTAGAGATCAATTTGATTACATCCCAAGCACAGGTGTTGTTAGTGTTGAATCTGTTTCTCTTGTTGCTGATGGATCAGGTGGTGCATCTTCTAATTTTATCGAAGGTGTTTCATGGGTTCTTAAAGATGATAAGATTGTTTGGGGTACTTCTGTTCTTGTTGAAGCAGGTGAAACCTCAACAGGTGCAACAGCATTTAATGATAGTCAAATCACAGCATCCTTAAAAGATGATAAGGTTTATCTTGTTAAATGTGAAAGAGTAATTGATACAAGTGTTGTACCACCTAGACCTTTACCAAGCACATTTAAATTGCCATACCAACCTGTCGATGGTACAGGTTCAGGCACACCTACTTCAAGAGCAGATTTAGTTCAAGTCAAAGTAGGTTATAACTTTACTGATGCGATTGAGAAAGCTGATTCAGTAGTCGTTCGTGTTAATCCAGCTGATTCCACAATCGTATTATCTGAAGAAGTAGAAGAAGGCAAAGAAGTATTTGCTACTTTCTATTATAACACTTTGACTGATTCTACCATTGGTGGAAATAATCAATATCAATTTGTTTGTATTTCAGAAGGTGCAAGTGGGTCAGGTAAATATCAAGTTTTAAAGCAAGGTAGTGCTTTATATGATGTTACTTTAGGTACAAAGGGATCATCTTTAAATGGTGTAGATTTAACCTTCCCAAGTGGCAGTGAATTACTACCAGATGCTCGTATCACAACAGGTACACCAATTAATGAAACAGTAACAGTTAAATTTACATCAAGCAATCCTGCAAGTGCTTTATTTATTAGTGCTGGTGCAAGTCCATATTTCACCATTAAAGATACAAGTGATCAGATCAATTTATCTATTGATGAAACAACTGTAACAGGTGGTGTAAGTTTATCTGCACCAACAGGTGCAGGTCGTTTTGGAGCGATTGCACATATCGTAGGTGATGTGTTGCCATATACAGTAGAAAGTGGATTGGAAGATTTAGGTACAATTAGTGCAGGTAATGACAGCATTCAATTAAAGCTGGATAATCAAGATGTAGTAGTAAATATTGGCACAGTCGCAAATTGTACTGCTACTGATATTGCAAATGCTATTAATATTGCTTGTAATTCTGTATCTGCTCAATACCAAACCATGACTACCATGAATGGTGGTGTAGAGATTATTGCAAACAGTAATGATACTTTATCTTTTCAATTTGTAGGTAATGAAAATGGAACAGTAGGCGAAATTTCAATCACTTTAAATGATGCTGTTTATTCTACTGCTACTGCTTTGGCAACAGAACTTGAAACACAAATCAATAGTGCATTAGTAGATGCTTTACTTCAATATGAAGTAGATGGTGTTACTGAAGGTGTGATTATTTCTGTTACTGCAAATTCTCAAGGTCGTTTGATTTTTAGCTTAGATCAATTAGGCAAGAAATTTGAAATTGTAGATGCTCAAGATATTGTAGATGGTGATACCTATGTTATTTTAACAGTAGATGGTACTGATTATACAACAGTAGGTAGTGCAAATAATAACATTGGTACTACCTTTGTTGCTGATGATGATGGTGATGCTTTAGTTGGTACAGGTACAGTCGTTCATGTACTATCTGATGAAGATACCTATGGTTATCTTGAATTTATTAGTCAAGCTAATTCCAATGATGATTTTGCTATCATTGCAGGTATTGATACAGATGATGCAGATGGTACACAAACTAAATTTGGTCTTTTACCTGTTGCTCAAGTTGCAACTACTTCACTAGGTAGTGGTGCATTAAAAGAAAGATTGATTTTGAGAAATCGTTTCTTTCAAGGCAATACATATTTCTTACCAAGTGGTGAGTTAGGTATCCGTGTAGTAACAGGTAGCTTATTGACAAAGGCAGGATTAAAAGCAAGTTTTGCATCTGCTCTTAAAGGTGCAGTCGTTCAACAACCTGCATTAAAGTTATTAACAGGTTGGACAGAACAAAAGACAGCAGACAGTCAACCAGCAGTGAAATTCTATAATGGTACTAATAACTCATATCCTGCTAATAATACTTTATTGCTTGATGTGAATGGAACTATTGTGAGTGTAGAATTTACATCTAGTGGCACAGGTACTTTAACTTGTGTAGGTGAAAGCATTGTAGATGGTTTGATCTTGATCTCTAATTCTATTGTAGTTCAAATCAATAATGCTTTTGCTGATGCTGGTGTAGATGCGATTGTAGAAGCTACTCAAGAAGGTGCAGGCATTCGTATTGTAGGTGGTGGCTCTTATGTCAATAGCTATCTTAAAGTTTTAAATGGTAGTGCAAATGATACTTTAGGTTTAACTGCAAATCAAACATCTACATCCACCAGTGTAAATGCAAGTCAAATTGTAAGTGCATTAATGAGCCATCAATCAAATACCTTAACAGATTTGCTTTTTGGTGAAACTCTTGCAAATGACTATTTCAAATCTAAGGCTGTTGCTTTTGTACATATTAGTGCAACTAACAAGCAATATCTAGCGATTGAAAGTTTAAGCACAGGTGTAGGATCTATTGTAGATTTCACAGGTGGCAATGCAATTACAACCAAAGGCACAGGATTAAAGATTACAACTTTAGATGGTGCAGTTGGTGAAGATGCAGTACAAGGCTTCTATGTAAGATCAAGTGTATCTAATGGATCAGGCTCTGCTAATACATCTATTTTCAATAGTGGTGTTGGTCAAGATGGTTATATTGGTCAAACCTATGTAGATGCAGTAACAGGACTAACCTTTACCATTTTGCCAAGAGATGGTGGTGTAGATTATCCTCAAGATGCAAATGCTTTCTTTAAATGGAATGTAAGTCAAAACATCACTTGTAATGCAAATATTCCAAAGAACTTTGTTAATGGTGTATCTGTAATCGTATCAAATACAACAGGTGTAGCAGTAGGCGATACAGCTAACCTTGAAACCTTTGATAAAGGTGGCAGTGAACCTGATATTGGTCAAGTTTATTATATCTCTTATACACAAGAAAAAGTGGACTACACAACAAAGGTCTTTAATAGCATTGCAGATGTTGTATCTGAATATGGTGAAGTATCTACACAAAATCCATTATCTTTAGGTGCTTATCTTGCAATCTTGAATGGTGCAGGTACAATTGCTTGTAAACAAATTAAGAGATTAGCAGGCAATGCTGAAATCACAGAAACACAAATGATTGAGGCGATTGATTCTATTGAAGGTGGCATTACAGCAGTTTTGACACCATCAGTAATTTTGCCATTGATCCCTGCAAGTGAAAGTTTGTTAAGTCATATTAGCAAGCATTGTGATTTACAAAGTTCATTAAGATTTAGATCTGAAAGAACAGCGATTTTAGGTTTTGCAAGTGGTACTATTCCAAAAGAAGCAGGTCGTTTGGCAAATCTTACAGGTTCAAGTCGTGTTCGTGTTATTTATCCAGATATTGCAAGTTTAACTATCACAAATGCAACAGGTAATCCTGTAACATATATTGTAGATGGTCGCTATTTAGCCTGTGCAGTAGCTGGTACAACAACATCTATTAATATTGATGTTGCTACCCCATGGGAATCAAGACAAGTAAATGGCTTTAATGGTGTATTGAGAAATCTAACACCTGTTGAGGCAAATGCAACAGCAGTTAAAGGTGTTTCTATTCTTGAGAATGCTGGTACAACCATTAAGATTAGACATGGTTTGACAACCAATATGTCATCTGTATTGACAAAGACACCTACAATCATTCAAATTGCAGATCAAGTTCAAAGAACAATGAGAGGTGTTTTGGATGGGTTTATTGGTGTTAAGAATTTACCTGTGATTCAATCACAAGTTCTATTAGCAGTCAATAATGAATTTCAAAGACTTGTTTTGAGTGGTATCATTGAATCATATACAGGTTTGGCAGTCGTTCAAGATCCTGAAGATGCGACAGGTTTATTGATCAATGCTTTCTACAAGCCAGTATTCCCATTATTGTATATTCAATTTACATTTAATGTTCGTTCAAATGGATAAGATTTAATATTTATTCTATAGTATGATCCTTTGTATTGATAAAACACAAAGGATTTAAAATGAAGTATTCATATATCAGTAAGTATGCTAGTCCAACATCTATTGTCAAATTAGCTTTTAGCAATCTCTTTAATTTAATTCCAATCGATAAAGAAAAGATTGTAGCAGATGCTTTAATCACAGCTTTGGCAGATGCGATTATGAATTTAAAAGTATATGCTACTAAATCTTTAACACCATTAGAAAAGATTTTAGGTGAAGCAATTTTGACAAAGCCAAGCTATTCATCATCTAAAGAAATTAAAGTAGATGATGTAATTGTAGGATTTAGGATGTTCTTTCAAGGAAATATTTTGCATACAGATATGGCAAAAAAGTTATTAAAGGCTGTTAAGAATTATGGCAATCAAGCTGATATTTTGACTGCTCTTAAATCAGATCTTTCTACTGATGCTGGTAAAAATGAACTGATGAAAGAAATTCAAAGTCAAATTAAAGGTACAGAAGATGAAGATGAAGATGACAGTTGGGATGAAAGCGAAGAAGGATTTTTTGAAGATGAACAGATTGAAGATTTTATTGACACAGTGTTTCAAGAAAATATTAATTTGGCAAAAGAAAATGTAGGACAGATCCCGGGCATTGGTGTGATTGTTATTGACGATCAAGTTTTAGATATTACTGAACTTGAAAAGATCGTAATGTCTTTTGAAGTGAATCGTTTAAATGTAGGCATTGAGATGAGTTGCCAATATAAAATCAAAGCACATAGATATATTGATGAGGAAAATTAAAGAAATAATATAATATGATTGAACTCTTTTTATTAAAAGGACAATCATGTTTTCAGATTTCTTTGAATCACTACAAAGACCAGATGTTAAACCTAAAAAATGGATGTCAAGTGTAGATCTCATTTTAGGTACTAAAGATAATATTAAACAAGCTATTGATGAATGTTTGGCATCTAGTCATTATGGCATAGACTTAGAAACAACAGGTTTAGATAATCGTGTTTTTCATGGTAGAACAAGAGCATCTATTGTAGGTATCTCTATTGCACCTAATGAAAAGAAAGCATATTACTTTCCTATTAGACACAGTGCAGGTACAGAACATAATGTTTCATGGTCAATTATAGATAGAGAATTTAGTCGCTTGCTTAATGTAAATGCTACTGCTATTCCTGTATTTCATAATGGTGCTTTTGATCAAGAGTTTTTAGAATATAATGGTGAAACTCTTTTAGGTAAAGAAAGATTTGAAAATCCAAAGCTATGGGAAGATAACTATATTATGGCTTGTCTTATGAACAGTCGTGATAAAGGTGGTCGTGGTCTTAAAGATATGTCTAAAGATAAATTAGGTTGGGAAATGATTGAACTTGATGAACTCATTCCTAAATCTAAAATTAAAGATTATTCTACTCTTGATCCGTCTTGGGATGCTTGTATATGGTATGCAGGTGCTGATGCTTTATGTACTCTTAAACTATATAACATCTTAAAGAATGAATTCCCTAAAGAAATGATTAGTCTTTATATGATAGAAAAGAAATGCAATACATCAGTTAGGTGGATGCACAGAAACAGAGTTTATATTGATCAAAAGAAAACACAAGAGTTTATTAAGATTGGTCAAAAGGAATGGATGGATAGCCTTATTGAAGTATATGAAGGTGCAAATGAATTACTTGGTAGAGATGTTATGCCAGCATACATTAAAATCATGAAAGGTGATTTAAAAGGTGTTAATAAGTTTAATACAGATAATACAGATAGCTTTAAAGATTGCATAGACGAGGCAAGAAAAGAAGCAGATCGTATGTATCCACATTTAGATATGGCAGGTGAAGATTTTGTAGCTAGAAAAATGGTAGCATCTTTAACTAATCCTAAACAAAAAGAAGAAGTAGTCTTTGAATATAAATATGATATTTTATCATCTCAACAATTAGGCATGATGTTTAGAGAATTAGAAGTACCTAATTTACAAACTACTGCAAGTGGTCAAGTCGCAACAGGTGCTGATGTTTTAGATGAAGTAATTGAAGAGGCATCCGATACTTTTCCATTTGTAAGAAAGATTAAAAGATTAAGAGAACTAGCTAAAGCATTAGGTCAATATCTCATACCTATGAAAGAAGATATTGCAGATGATGGTACATTAAAACCAAAGTTTAATCAGTTCGGAGCAGATACAGGTCGTTTTAGTTGTGGAACTACAAGCAAGCCGTGGGAGACAAAAGATGGTGGTTGTAGAGTACCCTTTCAAGGTATTCCATCAGGATATGATCCAAAAAGACCAATGATTACTTCAAGATTAAGAGAGTGTATTGCAGTAAGAAATCCTGATCATTATTTAGTAGCAATTGACTATGCAGGTGTTGAGTTAAGAATTGTAACAAACATTAGTCAAGAGCCTTTATGGATTGAAGAATTTTTTAGATGTTCGTCATGCAATCGTAAATATACTAAAGAACGAGGTGAAGATGGATTTCCTATTGTACCACCAGCTATCTGTATATGTGGATCAGATAAAATAGGTGATTTGCATACATTGACAGCAGTTGCTTTTTATGGTGAAGAGGCAAAGAAAAGACCTGATTGGAAAGCATTAAGAGGAAATGCTAAAGGTGTTAATTTTGCTTTATGTTATGGTGGTACGGGTAAAGCAGTAGTCAGAACTATTAATTGTACTCAAGAAGAAGGTGATGAGAAATATCAAACCTTTACAAAGACATATAAAGGTTTAACAAAGTGGTGGAAAAAGGAAGTGGATTTTGCCAAAGAAAATGGATATGTATTAACAGCTTTTGGTCGAAGAATGTTAATGCCTGATATTAAATCTAAAGAGTTTTCTTTGAGATCAAAGGATGAGAGAAAGGCAGTAAATTCACCTGTGCAAGGTACAAGTGCAGATATTACTAAGATTGCGATGAGTTTAATTTATGAGAATGTTAAAAAGAGAAATTGGTTTGATAAGCTGATGATGATTTTAACAGTGCATGATGAAATTGTATTTGAAATCCATAAAGACATTATAGGTGAAGCGATACCTTTGTTATGTGATATTATGGTTAGGAATAAAGCATTGCAAAATAAGAATTGGATTGTACCATTAACAGTGGATGTTGAGATAGGAAAAGATTGGTCTGTGCCTTATGACTTGAAAGAGTTAAGAGAAGGCAAAGGTGAAGATGAGTTTTTAGTAAATGCTTTTAAAGTAGATCATAGGGGACAGCCAAAGGTATTAAATGAAACAACCTTAAGCACGGAGCAAGAGGAAAAAGCAAAGCAATATGAGATTTATGAGTTGAGTGAGTTATCACATAGTGAAACAGACAGGTTAAGCGAATGGATTAAGAATAATGCAGGTAAAGACATTAAGATTATGTATCAAGGTAGAGATGTATCTATCTTATTAAAGGACTAAATTAAAATGATCTGTTATTTTAATAATGGTGGTGGTTGTGTATGTCATAATCATTGGCAAGTAGCATTATTTAGTAGTGCATATCACAATCAACATGGTTTCTATATAAGAAAAGATAATTTTAGGAAGTCAATTTCTTTATATATAGGAAGGTCTTTACCTAAACATACTTGGATGAATGATCCTGATGTGTACCTAGCACCTAATAAGGAATAAAGTAAAATGATCTGTTGGTTTAACAACAATGGTAATAATGTGCAGTTCAATCCTTTACTTGTATGTTATATGTCATCTAAATTATCCTCTAATGTTAGTGGGATGTATCCTAGAAATAAAGAATCGTTTAGAAATACAATAGGTTTATTTATAGCAAGGACTTTACCTGAAAATACTTGGATGAATGATCCTGATGTGTATTTAGCACCAAAGGATATAAGAAATGTCCTGTAATCACTATGGATTCTTTTTAACACATAATAATAACATATTTCACTCAATACAAGAAGTTGGGATATTCTCTACAACATCTACCTGTTCTTACAAAACTGATGGGAAGATAAAAGGTATGGGTGTTTATATACATAGAGAGAATTTCAAACATACGATAGCTCTATTTTGTGTTAGGTCAATACCTAAGAATACTTGGATAAATAGCAATGATGTTTATCTGATAAAGAAAGAGATAAAATGATCTGTTGGTTTCACTCACATGGTAATTTAGTAAGATACAATAAAGAGTTAGTCTTTTTAGTAAATAACTATCAAGGAGCAGGATATCACATAAGGCAAGGCGATTCATTTAGGAAGAGTATAGCTTTATTTAATGTGAGAGCATTAGTTCAGCCTAATGGTAGAAATTGGTATCAAGATTGTGATGTGCATTTAGCACCATGTAAGAGAGATAAGTAAAATGATCTGTTGGTTTGAAAATCATGGTAATAATATAAGATATAATGCTACTCATGTATTCTTTATTACTTTAATAACAAATAACAAACATGGCTTATGGATAAATCATGTGAATTTGAGACAATCTTTATCTTTATACACAGCTAGATCACTTATTGCAAACACTTGGGAAAACAATCCTGATATGTACCTTAAACCATATGTGCATTTAGCACCAAAGAAAGATAAATAAAATGATTTTTAGTTTTGAGATGTCAGCGAATGAAGTGAAAAGAAATACAAGGTTTGTGTTAATCACTTCAAGTTCTTTTGGAAACACAGGATTACCTATTAAAGAAAATAATTTTAGAGATGCTTTAGCTTTCTATATTGTGAGAACAGGTTATCTTATGGATTCTAGGAAATATGAGAATTGGCATCGTGCTAATGATATGTATTTTAAACCTACTGTAGAAAGGATATAAGAAATGATCTTTCATTTTGAGATGTCATCAAATGATGTTCGTAGGAATACAGATTTTGTAGTAGTGTTATCAAGTCCTTTTAATAATACTAGCAAACCTATATATGAAAAGAACTTTAGAAAAGCTATTGCTTTTTATACAGTAAGATCAGGTGGTCTTATGGATTCGAGAAACAAAAAGAATTGGCATTGTACTTGTGATTTATATTTAAAACCTACTGTAGAAAGTAAATAGGAAATGATTTGTTGGTTAGAATTATCATCAAATGATGTTATGCACTCATCACAATATAAATATCTCATCAGTTCTATTAGTGCCAAAGCTAGTAGGACTGATTGTGGTAAGCAGGGTTTCTTTTTACAGCCTTATTATTTTAGAGATAGCATAGCATTAAGTGTATCTAAATCTTTAATAAAACATACATGGATAAATCAAGCAGATGTGTATTTAGCACCTAATAAGGATATAAAATGATCTGTTGGTTTAAAATAAGTAGTAATGAAGTTAATGAAAACGAGCATGGTATCTATACCCTATCTAGTGTATCTTCAAGTAAAACAGGTATAGAAATAGTGCCTATTAATTTTAGAGATTTTATAGCTTTATCTACTTCAAGAAGTAGAGAAGTTATTGGTCGTGGTGATTGGGTTATAAATGCAGATAGATATTTAGCACCTAATAAGGACTTAAAATGATTTGCTGGTTTGAAAATATGAATAATACAATACAAACGATTCAGTCTTCAGTTTACTTTATGTCATCTAAGTCATCACAAGCACATGGGTATTATCTAGATGAGAATAGCTTTAGGAGGAATATGGCTGTATATATAGCTAGAGGTAGAGAGATAGTAAATACCACATGGGTAAATCAGTCGGATGTTTATCTAGCACCTAAGGAGAAGATATAAATGACACAACACCTAACTAAAGATAAACTAGGCTGTATGACTATAAACAGCAACTCTATAAGTGATAATACACAAGGAGTCTGTCTATTATCATCTATGCCTTTTCATAGATGTATTCCGATAGATTTAAAAAATCACAGAAGAATAATATCTTGCTTTAGTTCTAAGAGACTTATTTACTCAAATTGGGATAATCATGAGAATGTATATATGAGACCTAAGGATATAAGATGATATGTTGGTTTGAAACAAGTAGTAATGAGGTTTCTAGAAATGAACATAGTGTGTTTATCTTATCTAGTACATCTTCAAGTAAATCAGGAACAGAAATCTTACAACCTAACTTTAGAAAGTTTTTAGCTTTATCTGTGTCAAAGAACAGAGAAGTGGTAGGTCGTGGAAATTGGATTATAAATCATAATTTGTATTTAGCACCAAAGGATAAAGCACCATGATATGTTGGTTTGAGAATATAGGCAGTTGCACTACAACAAATAGAGTACTCTGTTATATGGTATCTTATCCATCTCGTGGAAATGGTATTTGTATTTATGCAGGCTCAAACTTTAGAGAATTTATTTCTTTTTCTGTTTGTAAAAGTGATTATATCATTCCACAATCAAATTGGCTTACACATAGTAATAGATACCTAGCACCAAAGAAAGATAAATAAAATGAAAGACTTATTATTTGAATGTAATAATCAAGGCATGACAGAAAAAGAATTTACTGAAATGTTTTGCAAGGTTTGTAAAAATAGAAAATGTGAAAGAGCAAGCTGGGCATTTTCTACTTGGGATGAAAGAATTATTACTCAAGTCGATAGATTTTTTAATACACCTACAATAAAGCAATCTGAAGCATCTCAATATAAAGGGATTAGTGATTTTGAAGAATATCATATTAATCCAGCTATTGATGTATGGTCACCAGCTAGTTTAGATTTTAATAATAAAACACAGCAACCTAAACACTATAAGATAGAACAGATTGAAAAACCTGTTGTCATATCTCAAAATGATGAGATAAACACACCTGTGCAAAATCTATATTTTGTAGGTAATCCACAAGACCTTAAACCACAACAACCTGTCATTCAACAAGACGAATGGTCTTTGCCACCTAAAACTTTAAAAGTAGGTGGCAAATTTCAAATGGGAAAATAAAAATGTTAAACTCAACAATCATCCAAGCCATCACTGATGGCTTTCAAGTCGTATTGCCAGTGGCAGTAAAAAAAGATTTAAAGATCGAGTTAAAGTATTATAACTTGATCATCACTACCAAAGAAGAAGTACTCAACAAAGAAAAATTACTTTTCTTGAAATGGGAAGATGCGAATGAACTTGAAAGATTATCTTGGAAACAATTTTTACTTTAAGAGATGGATTGATCCTGTATTGGTTTTGCCACCTGATCTAATACCTAAAGTAAATAAGAAACAAAAAAGAGCAATGAAAGAGGCAGAGGCATGGGTCTTAAAATATGGCAGTACTATCTTATATCTTAAAGGATTAATCCGAAAAGATGAGTTTGTGTATATGGAAGAAAATCATGTTTTTGTAAACATGATTATTAAACCTACGATGCAGGAATTGATAGACATAGCAAAGATCTGTGGCGAAGAACAATTTCAGACAGTGATAAAAATGACATCACATAAAAAAATTGTGGAATATCTTAGACCTTTTTATTGTATTATAAAATAAACCAATCAAAACAAAGGAAATGTTCAAATGACATTATCATTAAAGTTATCCGAAGCGATTGCACAATTACAAGCAGTTGTAGCTGATGTAGAATCAGCAGAAAAAGGTAAGCTCAAGCCAAGTGTACGAGCAAGAAAAGAACTTTTAACAATTTCTAAATCTTTAAATGGTTTAAGAAAAGAATTGTTAGAAATCTCTAAAGCAGAAAAAGCAAAGAGAAAAGCAGAAAAAGAAGCTAATCCAAAAAAGAAGTATGCAACAGGCTTTGCCATTAAGAAAGCCTAAACATTAAATATATCTTATCTTGATAAAGACTCTTGATAAGGTATTTGATGTTAATAATATGGTTAGCTTTATGGTTTCTATGTTATATAAAAGTAAGCATCATATTATTTAAAAGCGAATTGGCAGTACAAGACAAGGTAGTTTGGTATGTAAAAATATTAGGCTACCTTTTTTTATTTTGGTCTTTAGAGATATTAGATTATATGGTAGATAAAGACCTGTGGACAATCAAATGGTATTTAAGATTTAGGATTATATAGCATATAGCTTGCGACATCCATAATGTTTTGATGTGCATGAGCAAGTTTACTTTCAACCCAATCTTCTAATGGTGTATTTGCATTGACCATATCTGCAAGAGTAGAGAGTTGAGTAATCATTTGATTGATATGGGAAACAGACATATAAGAACCATCTGAATCAGCTTGAAGATCCATAATAGCATTAGCTTTCTTACCTAGCTTTCTAGCTTCTTTTCTTTTCTTTTTAGCAGTAGCTTTAAGAGATTTCACAGCATTTTTAACAAGTTCTTCTGCACTTTTAATAATATCAAAAGACGATGCTAGTTTATCATGTAGATCAGCTGGAATGACATTTGATTTCTTAAGATAAGGCAAGTCTTGTTTAGACCATGCAGTTTTATATTCTTTAGCTTTTTCATCAGCTTTATCAGCTTCAGCTAAAAGATCATTCATTTCAGATTCAATAGATGCTACTAGCATTCTAGCAGTTCTATTAAGAAATCTGTTTTGAGTATTGTTAGCATTAATAAACTTATTAGCTACTCTTGATGCTAGTTTAACATTCAATTCTTTTTCGCAGGACTCTTGAGATTTAGGTGCTTGACCTGTAATAGTACCACCATACATACAAGTGTTTACTTTCCATTCATCTTCAAAGTCTTGTTCTTTAATCCATTTGCTCCATTCTTTTTTACCTTTGGGTCCTGAATGAAACCTTGACTGTCTTTCCAAATCAGCTTTTTTAAATTGATCTTTATATTTCTCAGTGTTTTCTTTCCATTCATCTTGAAAATCTTCAGGTTGATCTTCAAACCATTCTTTAAATTCTTTCTTGCCTTGGGGACCTTCATGAAATCTAGATTCTTTATCAAAATCGGCAAACATATCATTTGCTTCAATGCTACCATAATCTCTTCTCATCATTAAAGGTTGGGATAATTCTTGTTGAGAATCATCACCACTACAGCCACAGGCAGTAAAACGATTAAATCTATTTCTTCTTAACATTTTATTAAAATCCTTTTCTTTTTCTTTGAGATGCCATCACTTGACGACCCTCTGAGTTTACTTCACGATCAACCATAAGAGCTGGTCTACGAACCATGTAATTGGGCCATTTCTCTGCCCATTTAGAATAGAAAGTACTTGAATCTACAATCCTAACAGTTTGATCAGGATCAGGGATATTTGGATCAGCAACATAAACATCCATAGTACCATTAGGTTTTTCTACCACATCAAAAATTAAACTAGCATGACTCCATTCTCTACCTTCAGGATTCCATGAAATGAGAACAGGCTTGCCTAGATCAGTCCAACCTTTAACTTGCTTTAAAGTAGAAGGTACAACTAAAGTACCTCTACAGCCATAATGTTGCAAGCAGGCTAAAACTTCTTCCCATCTAGCACCTTGCATAGGTTTAGCACCAATCACTTTTTGAACTTCATCTTCTGATGTATCAAAACCTAAAGCATTTAATGCCATAGCAGTAGATGCAGATACACAAGAGTATTGTGTTCTTTGCCTAACAGGATTGACATTCGCTTTGGCAACACGATTATTAAAAAACATAGGATTAAAACCTTTCATCTTTATATGTATGCAAGATAGATAGAATATAAAAAGAATATGAAAAATAATTTTCAAAAGTTGCAATGAATGCTTATCCATAAGTGTTTATACTATGTAGGAAATGAATGGTAAACAAAACAAACAAAGGACAAAGCAAAATGATGAAGTCAATTCTTGATAACCTAGCAAACAATGGTTTCACTATCAATATTGAAGTTGAAAGTGAACTTAGTATCAGTGGTGAAATTTCTGTTAATGGCATTATCAGATGTTTCTATCTCACAAACAAAGACTTTACTTTGATTGAATGGGTTTATGATCACCATACAGGTATCTACAATGATGAAGTCTTGTTAGAAGTATTAACAGATGATGTTGGTCTTGTATGTGCAATGACTAAAGACATCTTTGAGATGATTGATAATGAAATCAAAGGTGAAGAACTCTACTTAGAAAGCCTTATGGAAGGAAATGAATAAAAATGAATAACAACCAACCAACAAAGGAGTTATCCAAAATGGAAGAACTAGAAAACTTAATTGCCAAAAATGGCAAAGGTGCTGGCAATCTTGTAGGCATTGATGGTAATGCTATTGCTTTGATAGGATATACTACACAATGCTTAAGGAAAGCAAAATGGTCAAGAAAAGACATTGAAAAATTTCAACAAATAGCTCTCAGTGGAAATTATCAGAATGTAATTTTTACTTGTGTTTCAGTTTTAAACTTTGAAGATGAAAGTGAAGGTGATTTATGTTAGTAGGTGTACCATTTGAGTTTGAAGAACTACTCAAAAAACATGGCTGGAAAAAGAAAAACAATAGTTTATATTGTGATCCTGAAACAGGTCTTGTTGTGAAAATCAAGAGTGATTGTGTCATTCTTTCCCATGAGGATGGTCTTGAAGAAGATATTCCATTAATAGGATCAGCAGTAGGAACAATGGCAGTGGTCAAAAGTTTAAGAAAAGAATATTTAGATTAAGATTGTAAAAGTCTGTGAAAATACTATTAAGCATTAATACACTTATCATAAAAAAAGGATCATGAAAGATGAGTACTTTACTTACTTTATCTGCTAATGCAGATGTAAAAAATATCAAAGCATTATTTGATAATCCAAATAGCTTTCAAATCACCAATGACAATCTTAATTTTCCATTTCAATGCTACTTTGTAGGTGGCAGGTTGGAAAACATTAAAGATGTGATTTTACCAGCATTAAGAAAAGAATTAGGAATGAATCTTGTTTTTGGTGGACATAAAGATCCAACCAAAAAGTCATTTCCTATCATACCATTTACTACAATGGTAGTGTTTCATTTAAAAGATATGTCAAGTCATCCCATAAGAGAATGGGCTAAAAAAGAAGCTGATGACATTGGTGTACCTTTTATTGAAATTGTGCAGAAGATCAAACCTACAATTGACACCATACAAAAGCATTATCCAAACTTTTGGGAAATATCACAAAGGTTTAATATGTTAAGGTCTTTACTACCTGTTGAAGATTGCAAACAAGAAAGTGATTTTTTTGTGTTTACTATTGAGAATTTCATTAAAACACTTACTGAAAAAGAAGATTGGTTAGTCATTGAAAAAAACTGTATGGCAAAACCATATAGACTACTACCAGTTAATCTGAATAATGAAAGTCCTACTGTCTTTTATAGACAATGTGTGAGAGAAAATATCAATAACTTTTTAGATGGTGTTGAAAATCCTATGGATAAAAAGACAGACAACCTGCCACCTAGAATGAGATCATGGTATGAAGAAGGTGCTGATTTATTATCAGATCATGTTTTGTCTGTACTACAAGGCAAATCAAATAGATACTCTAAAGAACAGTATCTTGAAGTCAAAAGACAATGGTTGATTGATATGATCACAGATACTACTCTTGATAAAGAATGGACTAAAAACTTTCATAAGATTGATCTAGCCTTTAAAGGCATTTTTGGTTGTGGCATTCCATCTGTACTTAAAACAGAAGTAAAAGAAATGATGGAAATGAAATACCAAGATGATTTTAAACATCTTTTAGATAACCAACCTGTCATTATAGAGCAACCTATAATGATTGTAGAGCAACTACCTATAGAAAAGGATATACCTGTTATGAAACAAACAGATACTATTAAAACAGAAACCAAACTCTTTAAGAGTGCTGGTATCAATGGAATGAAATTCCAAATGACAGAAGGTGCAACCTTAATCATTGAAAATATCCAAATCAATGATTTAGATTTAAAGGAATGCAGTCAAGTGGTTATTAAAAATGTAAATGGTAATCAAGTAGGTGAAATGAAGATTACTTTTTAATTAAAGGTGTTTTACAAGTTCTAATATTTTCTCAATGTCATTTTGATTTACATTATTCATCTTAAAAAGTTTAACAAGATTTTCTAAATGCTCTCTATCAAAATCAGCTTTATCCATCTTGTATTGTGATAACAAAGATTGTGTAATATAAGCATCTTTACTTTCTAAAGGTTGACCTAAGATATTTTCAATTTGCTTTACTGCTTCTTTGACTGTTAAATGGCTGGCTTTTTTTAAACTTGCCAAACGATTTTTTAAATGTGAAATAGACATGATGTACCTTAGAGATGTTTTGTTTTATTCTTAACCATATTTAGATACTTATTTGTAATGCTTGGACTAACACCTTTTGTATTTAATAGGTCTTCAAGACTTTCTTCTGCAAAATGATTGTAATCTGCCATGACAAATTCTTGTGTTGCTTCAAAGATATAACCATCATCATCATCTACATGACTTGTCTTTTGAAGATATTCAACACATTCAAAAATAATATCCATAAGCATTTCTTTTACTGCACCTGCATATTTGAAACCTGCTGTTTTACCTGTAAAGTATTCACTAGGATCTTTTTTACAATGGACGGTATCACCCGGGTTCTTATATTTACAGTAGATGCTCCAAGCTGTACTAAAAGCATAAGCTGGATCATATCCTTTTTCTTTTTCAAAAAACTCAGCTTTGTCTTGTACATATTTTGGAATATTTCTATCTCCAGCAGATAGTCTTTGTAGCATTGCTTTTTTAATGGCTTGATGTTTGAAACTCATTTTAAACACTTCCTTTTAATATTTATGTCTGTCATAAATTTAAATAAAATAAATACTTTATTAATAAAGAAGTGATCTAATATGTTAGGTGGTTTTTATTAAAAAACAAGTTTACCTGTCATAGGATCAAATTTCCAATCATTCTGCTCTGATTGGTCTTTAAAATATTCAAAACTTTCAATATTTTCAAATTCGGCTTTAATGATTAGTGTAATTTCATGTAAGAAATCTGTTAGATATTCTCTAACTTCAGATACAAAATTTTCAACCAAACTCTTTAAACCAGCATATCCCTTTTTAGGATCAGAGCCATAATATTGACCAATTTCGTCTTGAATGCGATATAATAAGAAACTTGTTGTGCCTTCAGCATAATCTTGATTTCCTTTCAACTTGTAGCCACCATGAAATCCTGTACTGACTGTGGTACTAGAATCATCAAAATCTGAAATAATGGCTTTTAGGAATTTACCAAGACTCTTATACTTTGCAAATCGTGGTGTAGTCAAAAGATCGGTAAAATCGATTCTATCAATGTCAACAGAAAATTCATTACGATAGTAATCGTATTGTAAACCGTATTTTTCCATAGTGATTTCTGGATATGCAAAAGAAATCAAATCTGCAACATCTTCATTAATATTATCCTGTGCGAACTCATAATCTGAATCTGCACTACCTAGCCATAATGAGTGTGCTTTATCTTGCATTTTTGGTGAAAGTTTGGTAAGGCTCACACCTTGATTTTCCATAGCGAAACGAGAGGCAAAACGACTACGAGTAGATGGAATACTAGATGATGCAAAACGAGAAATTGATTGTGGTTTTTTAGCTAAATTTCTAAACATTTTTTGTCCTTTTTGAAAAAAAAGTAAATGAACATTATTAAAAACATATAAAATAAATATAATATTAAAAACAGAAATCCTCTACACTTTATTATAAGTCTGTTTACCATCCACATCTAAATAAAAAGGTAAACACTATGTCTAACCTACTTTTTCAAAAATTTGAAAAAATCGTCTTAAAACGAATTGAAGAAAATGATCAAGATGTTAAAGACTTCCTACAGGCTCTTGATCCTAATTTTTACTCTCAATCCGAATTATGGTTAAATGTTTTACAACACCATACTTGTTTTGAAATTAACACTAATGAAAATATCTCTTTGTATGCTTTCATGCTTTATCAAGCAGATGCGACTACTTTAACAGATACTCGTCAAGCTGGTAAAGATACTACTACCATCTTAGGTAAAGAAATTGGATCAGTGCCTTTGGCTGAAGATAGTGTCTATTCTTTTAAAGATCAAGATGGTATTTTGTGTCCAACTACTTTGCATACTCGCATTAAAGATAAAACTACTTTCTCTACTCTTGATTACTGTATTTCTAAATACCTTGAATCACATGATCCTTATTATTTCACTTTCTATTACCTTTCTCTTGGTGATGTTCTTTTAAGTACTCTTCAAAATGTCTTATTAGATCATCCTGCACAGCAATGGATTTTTCAACAATTATCTGTTGCTTTGCAAGTAGAGGCTGATCTTGCTTCTTTAAAACATATCCCTGATCTTGATGATTTACATGATCTCATGGTCAATAAATATGGATCAAAACTTAGAGATTTGAATGAGATGTATCCTTTCCAAGAGCAATATGGCTTGCATTACCAATATAAGAGAAAGCCATTACATTATTTTATGAAAAAGTTTTTTTCATATTAAAGATCAATTTTTTTCATCAAAGTTGCAATGATACTCATTTGACAAGTGTTTATATTATGTAAGGAAACAAAGCGAAACACGGAGTTAAAAATGACAAAGTCAAATGAAAGTTTAAACATGACAAATCAAAAAACATGGTCTACTGACCTTCCAACTTACAATTGGTCTAACATTGCAGATCATCCTGCACCACCAGCATGGGGTCAAATGCCTACACTGCCTAAATCTACTGATGAATGGTCTTTAGCAGATATTGATCCAAGTGAATGGTGTGATCCTGTTGAAAAACAAGATGAATATCCTATGGAAGAAGACACCACTGACTATAACAGTCAAGAATGGAAAGATGGTCAAGCAAGATTTAAAGAAATCTGTGAAGCACATAGAAATTCTAAGTAGTCTACAAAAATGTTAAAAGAAGAAGATTTATACCTTAAAGTACAAAGTGGAACTTTAAATGAATTTCTTTGCACAAAGTTCTATGATCATTTCTTTTTTTTCTCTCTTAAAAGTCTTGGTGTTAATAGTTTTCTCGTGATAACTGGCAACTCTACAACCCATGTTTACCATGACGGAAAAGAATGGCTGTACTCATACAAAGATACTTATCTCTTTGCACAACCTAAATATCTAAAGATTGACTCTGATCTTTACTCTTTTGTTCTCAAAAAAAGGCATGAAATATAAAATGAACACAACAGAAAAAAAACTTTTAGAAATCATCTCTAAAATCACTACAGATGAAAAATTCCAAACAAAAGTCATTGCTCTTTATGAAGATTACCAAACTGAAAACTTAAAAAAGTATGCTTGGTTTCAGCAATCTGAACAAAAAGAAAATGACCTTTCATCCAGATACACCTTTAACAGATAAGAACTAAAAATAATTCTCTAAGTAAAAACCACACTTCTTTAATATAAGACACTCGCAATACAAACCACAGAAAGAAAAATAAATGCTTACTACATACCTAAACCAACTTAAAGACATTAAATCTCGTAATGGTTCTGAATACTCTTATCGTCCTGCTCTTAAATCTATTCTTAAAGGTCTTGTCTTTACTGATGAACCTACAGGCAAAGGTAAAAATAAAATTGATATGGAAGTCTATACTCAAAACTCTTTGGTAGCTTTCTATATTGAAACTAAAAACCTTAATGAAGATTTATCTCATAAAAAACATCAAGACCAATTCAATAGATATAAGCAGGCATTTCCTAAATTGCTTATCACTAACTTTATTGACTTTGAATTTTACCAAGATGGCATCCTATTAGATAAATGCAAACTAGATGAAACCAATCCTGCCAGCTTTGATAAGTTTAATACCTTGCTAGATAACTTCATGGCAAGCACTATCCATTTTAATAATCCTTTGGCATTAGCTAAAAAACTTGCAGATAAAACTAAGCTACTTAAAGCAGACATCTTATCTACTTTAAATACTGATGATCTTGAAATTGAGCAAAAGATTAAAACCAAAAAGAAATACAAGCTGGTGGCATATAGAAATGAATTTAAAAAGATGCTTATTGAAGATATAGATAACAGTCAATTTGCAGACCTTTATGCACAAACTTTAAGTTATGGTTTATTTGCATCAAGGTATTATGCTTTCCAAAAAGATCCAAATGCTATCTTTACTAGATCAGATGCTTCAAATCTTATCCCAAATACCAATCCTTTATTAAAGCAATTCTTTGATACCATTAGCAATGATAAGAATGAGTTATCCCAAAGCATCAATAATTTGATAGATGCAATCACAACCATTTTAGCTAACACGGATATGAGTAAAATCATTTCATCTTTAAAGCTGGCTAACAATGATATAGTCATTCACTTTTATGAGAATTTTTTAGAGCAATATGATCCTGAATTAAGAAAGCAAATGGGTGTTTGGTACACACCTGTAGAAGTAGTGGACTATATTGTAAAAGGTGTAGATGAAATCTTAAAGACTAAGTTTGCTATTAAAGATGGTATTTCATCTAGTGAAAAGCAATCCTATACCTACAATAAAAAAGTAAAGGTAGGTGAAAACTCATATAAAACAGAAATTGTAAATAAAGAAAATGTGCATAAGGTACAGATTTTAGATCCAGCGACAGGCACAGGCAATTTTTTAAATTCAATAGTTTCATATATCAAGAGTAATTACAAGTATTCTTCTTTATGGAATGATTATGTGAATAAAGATTTGATACCTAGATTAAATGGATTTGAATTGATGATGCCTTCTTATGTGATGGCACACATGAAGATGTATGAGTTATTAAAAGACAGTTTAAGTGAAGATACAGAAAGGTTTAACATTTACTTAACAAACACCTTAAATGGTGCAGTGGATGTAGAAGAGCATTTATTAAGTGTGAGTGATTTGGTTTATCAATTAAATGAAGAGGCAATAGGAGCAAATAGAGTAAGACAAGAACAGCCTGTGATGGTAGTTCTTGGCAATCCACCATATAATGGCAACAGTAAAAACAATGGTGCTTATATTACTGATCTTATGACTGCATATAAGAGTGGTAAAAACTTAGGCAAAGGTCTTAATGATGACTACATTAAATTTATCCGATATGGTCAATCTCTTATTGATCAAAACCAATCAGGTGTTCTAGCTTATATCTCAAATAATAGCTTTATTAAAAGTATAGCTTGCTCTAAGATGAGAGAGTCTTTATTAAAATCATTTGATGAGATTTACATCTTAAATTTACATGGTGATAAAGATGAGAATGTTTTTAGTATCACAACACCTGTTTGTATTTCTTTCTTTGTTAAGACAAATACTAAAGCAGTAGATACATTAGGTAAAGTATTTTACCATGAGATTAAAGGTTTAAAATCAGATAAAATCTCTTATTGCACTAAACAAGTTTTAAATGCAGATTTCAAAGAAATAGATATAGTGGGTGATGAGAGATATTTTATCCTTCAAGATGTGAATGCCATCAATCAGTACAACCTAAACTCTTTTAGTTTAGATGAATTATTCAGTTTTAAAAGTTTAGGTATCATGACTCAAGCAGACTCTTTAGTTATAGATAGTGATATAGAAAGATTGAAATCAAAAATTGATTTATTTTTAAGTAGAGGTTTATTGCCAGAAAAATCATCTGAGTATTTACAAAAATTTAAAGTACCATCCATCTTTAAAGGGATATATAAAAAAATACCATATAGACCCTTTGATCAACAAGAATACTTTGACTCAAAAATCACTGCAAGAAGAATGGAAAAAACCACACAACATGAGCAAGTAAAAGACAATATCTATTTAGCTTTTC
>Ga0194129_10002503_pt1 | contig 27541 bp, 20 predicted proteins | sample TA2KigCa35mmetaG_FD_150862 | JGI IMG/M metagenome (GOLD analysis project Ga0194129, IMG submission 150862) | Freshwater microbial communities from Lake Tanganyika, Tanzania - TA2015038 Kigoma Deep Cast 35m | ecosystem: Environmental > Aquatic > Freshwater > Lake | place: Tanzania: Lake...
ATCCAGCGTCACCACCGGAGTGCTCCCCGTCGGGAATATGCCCGTCAACGTCACCTCTCCACCCGCGTGCGGAGTGATCGCCTGGATCGCGTACTGCGGCGGCGTCCCGCCGTGCGGCGGCGGCGTCCCGCCGGGCGGCGGCGTCCCGCCGTGCGGCGGCGTCGTCCCGCCGGGCGGCGTCGTCCCACCGGGCGGCGTCGTCCCACCGGGCGGAGAGGCGACGGTCAATTTTACCGTGTTGGATTCCTTTGGACCCGTGGCCTGAGGGTAGCCAATATCGGAGATTCGGACAAAGATATCAGCTTGGTCGTCTCCCGGGGCGGCAAAAAACTGCAAATCTTTTGCGGTACCCCCTGCGGTCACTCCAACGCCCTTTTTGTACCACTGGTAGCTGAAGGCTGCACCCGGACGGCTGCTGACGATCCCGACCGAGAAAGTGGCGCTCTGCATGTCTTGGACGGTAAGCGCCCTCGGCTGGAGGTAGATTTCATGCACGTCGAGTCTTGCTGCTACCACGGCGGACAACCCGCCGCCAAGAACTTCAACCGAGGCTGAAACCCCGCCGGCCTCCGCAACGCGAGCCGCAGCGCGACTGAGCGATGCATTGGTTTCACCCGATAACGTCTGGCCGTTGAACATCCACCGGAAGGCAGGAGTGCCTCCGGTCGCGCTGGCCGAGACGGAAAAACCTGCGCTGGTGCCGGCCCAGACGGCGGCGGACTCCGGAACCGCGTTTATTGTGAGCGTCTTCGCGCCAGTCCCCGGAGATGCGAACGGGCTGGCTGGAATGGAAATGGCAACTCCGGGCGTCGGATGAATCGCCACCCCCTGTAGACTCACGGCCGGCTGGCCAGAAATATCGGCGACGGAAACAGAAGCATAACCGTAATGGACCACATTGTTGGGCAAAGAGAGCCGGAAACCGAAAATCTTGGCTGCGCCATCTGCCCAAATGCCTAAAGTCGAACCGACTCCGGAGACCGTCGCCCGCCTCGCGAGATTAACCAAAACCGGCGAATCCTGCGTCGCGGCGGGTTGCCACCCCAAGCCAGCAGGCGGCGTCGCAGCCACCGAATCCTGAACGACAGCAAGACGACCGTTGTTGTCGACGAGAGGTTGAACGATCGCTGTGGCGATCAGATCGACTTTCTTTTCCGAAACACCGGATGATCCGGCCTCGCTGGAGATCGAGAAATCCAAATTGAAGGTATTGTTGGCCACGGTGATCGGGATCGAACGCGCGACAATTTTCGGGCCAGCTACCGACCCCGAGGGGAATATGGTCGGAGGCAATGCCGACAACTTGACCGTTTGGACCTGCGCCGTGGTGGACAAATCGAAGACAATGGGTGAAGCCGCCTGGGGAGTGTCGGAGCCGTATACGGCAACCTTAGCTAGCGTAAGGCTGCCCGACGCGCCTTCAACGGTGTCAACTGCCCGCACAACCCAGGTGCCGGCCGCATTCTCGCCCCAGTGGCGCGGCGTCGAAAAGGTCCAACTCGTCAGATTCGCCTGGGAGTCTGCCGTGCGCGGATCGCCCAATACCGTGCGTGTGCCCGAGGGTGACGTCAGCTCAAATTGCAGCTGGCCGCGCTTCGAATGGGTTACACTTACCGTGACCTCCACGGTCTCCACCCGCAGGGGAGCTTCCGGTGTCACGCTGACAGCTTTGGACACTCCGGTCGGGTCATTGTCCGGAATCGCCAAGTCTACCGCTCCACCGGAGGCGACCGAACGCTCCGTCCCAAGAGGCGTCCAGGTTCGAGCCAAGTTGAGTGCCGCGGCCGCATCGACGAAGCCGGCGCCGTACTTGTGATTGAAATGGAAACCCGCGCCATTGTTGATCCAGTCGGAGTCCGTGGCGTCGTTTTTCCGCGCGGTGCGGATGAAAATTTCCTTCACGTCGCGCCATCCAAGGCCGGGGTTAGCCTGCAATAGGAGGGCGGCGACACCCGCAGCCTGCGGCGTCGCGTAGGAAGTTCCCTCCACGCCATCCGCCGTGTAGTCACCCTCGGGCGACTGAGCCTTGTTTATGCCCCGGGCACCGACGTTGTCCGTGGCCCACAATTGCTCTTCGGCGCCTTGAGTCGTCGCACCGATCGCCACCGCGATAAGCTGGGGCCCGGATTCGCTGAACGCCGCTTGACGACCACGGTTATCGGTGGCGCCGAAGGCAAAGACGTAACGGCTACCCGAATATCCATCCCAACCGGCGTGATCGCCAGAGCTACGCCCGTTGCCCGCCGCCACAAAGTACAACACTCCGCGACCACCCCGGCCGGACGTGACACCCGCCCTGAGGGCGGCCAACGCTGCGGTGTCCGGTCCGGAAACGGTCTTGGCGTCATCATTTGGACCCCAGCTGTTGTTCGAAATATTGATTACGTCCGTCCGCCACCCGAGAGCCTCACCCTCCTGGATGTCGGTCGCGGAACCGCCGAGGAGACGAATGCCAACCAGCTTCGCCAAAGGGGCTGCGCCGGTCAGACCAATCCCGTTGTTGCCTCTGGCCGCGATAAAGCCCGCGCAAATGGTGCCGTGATTTTTGTCGGCAGGGGGAGTAGGATCGGAAGTGCCGTTCAGAACGTCGCGGTGCGGCACGGTTTCCGCGATGTTCGGAGCGAGATCCGGATGCGTCAGCTCCAGGCCGTCGTCAACGACGGCCACGGTCACTCCCGTCCCGCTGGCGGAGGGCCAGAGACCCTCGATGTTCAAGTCCTCTCCGGCTTTACCGCCACCCTGCCCGGTGTTTTTGAAATAGAACTGCTTCCCGTAGAGAGGATCGTTCGGCGCGGCGCGCGACACCCGCGAGCGGGTGAATTGCGGCTCCACCGAACGGCCTGCCGACTCGAGCGACTGCGCTGCCGCAACCATGAAGTACGGGGACGCATACTCGAGCACCCACAGCATGTCTGAAAGAGGGCTGTATCCACGTGCCTTGGTTATTGCCGCGGCATCCGCCGCCGCCGCTGCATCCGCGCCGATGAGCAATAACTTGCCGGTCGCAACCTTGCGCGCAGCGCTTTCACCTTCGCGACCTTCCTCGTAGAACACGGGCGCGATGTCTTCCGCTAAGGGTGACGCCGAGACTCCGCTACCACCACTCTGCCCCCGGACGCGATTAACCTCAAGCCACTGCCCCGGGGCGGTCCCGCTGGGCAGGCGAACGATTCGGTGTTGCTCGTCAGCGGCCGCCAGCTGCGCGCCGTCGGGCAGCGGCGCTGCATCAGCACCGCGCCGGGCAAGGGCAACCTCACCCGTCGCGAGAATCAGCACGCGCGGTTGGCCGTTAACCTTAAAAGTCACCCGACCCTTGGCCGCCAATTCCTCCGCCGCCCTCGCCGGCGTCTCCTTTGAAGGCGCACCCGCGAGTTGTAAAACTTGGACGCCGGACAAAATGGCAAGGGCGCGAAGCAATGCCGAGAAACGCCGGCAACTTTGAAGATAGATCATAAACGAAAGGACTTTCAGTTCGTCGCATTAAGCTGCGGCAGACAAGCGCGAAGTTGTCTCGAGGTATCCACCAAGAGAACCCGTTCCCCATTGCAAAAAGTGAGCGGGGTTGTTTCAACTCTCGATTCTGGACCGCCTCGGGTGAGAGTCTGGTCGGGTCATGGGTTGGGTTCAGGGTGGTTGGCAGATTCGGACGTGCAGGCAATCTCTGGACGGAGGGAAGGCCCGGCTTGGCGAGCCTGACCGGAGCTTGGCCAAGGAGCAGGGCGCGGTGCTCCGCCAGGACCTGATAGCCGAAGCTGCTATGCGGGCGCTCCGTATTGTACTCCTTCCGGAACGCACGGGCGATGGCCTGCGCTTCCAGCACGCTGCCGAGCAACTCCCGATTAAGGCATTCGTCGCGGAAGCGGCAATTGAAGCTCTCATTCACGCCGTTCTGCCACGGGCTGCCCGGCTCGTTAAAGCGGATCCTGATGCCAGCCTGCGCCAGACATTCCTGCAGCGCCCGGGCCACGAGCTCAGCCCCGTTGTCGCACCGCAGGGGCCGCGGCGCCCCGCGCACCCCGATCGCCGTCTGCAGCGCCCGGATCACTTCCGCGGCCCCCAGTTACCGGCTGGCGACGATAATCGATGCAGTGGTGGCTGCCCTCGTCGGCGATCGTCAGGAACTTGATCGTCGTGCCCGCGGTCGTGACCTCAAAGACCGAATCCAGGCACCGGGCGTCATAGAGCCCTTCCGACCCGATCCTGGCCTCCGGCCAGGGCGGGCACTTGGGCCGCTGACTCGGCCCGGTAACCCGCAATCCCTCCTGCCGCCAGACGCGCTGCACCATGCTCCGAGCGCAACGGTGGCCCTGCCGCTCGACCAAGGCGTGGATCCGCCGGTGGCCATAGTGCGGATAGCGACGTCTGGATCTGCTTCTAGGGAGTCAAGACCCTCATCCCCAACAGCCCAGATTTCGGGCGTCAGGTGACCCGCGCGTGCACCCGCCGGACACTCTCGCCCCTCTTCCACGGTGAAGGACGCGAAGAATGCGCATATCCGGGCGCCGCGCGTGGGGTCCCCGCCGTCGTCGGGCGAGAAGCCGGGGAACTGGCGAGAGGAAAACATGCGCGTGGACGCGCGGGAGAAAGCCAATGAGCCGGGTCGGGCAAACTCACGGGCCAAGACCGACCAGACAAGGGTAAACCCACTCCGGAGGCCCTCAGCCGCATAGATTTACAAATCCCTGACCCGCCCCAAAAAAATCCCGCCGTGCAGAAGGACGGCGGGGAAAAGTCAGGCGCGGAACCGTGCGCTCACTTCTGCCACGTGCGCTTCTTGTGGCGGTTCGCCTTCAGGCGCTTACGGCGCTTGTGCTTGTTCATCTTGAGGCGGCGCTTCTTCTTCAAATTGCCCATTGTGAAAAGGAGGGGGACTAAAATTTCTCGGACCGTGCGGGGCGCTCGCGGGGCTGTAAAGCCCTTTCTCCCGACGGGGCGACGGCCAAGGGCCGGGCCCGGGGGGCGGAAGCGGTCGCTTACTTTAAGGCGAGGGCCTTCGCGGCGTGGGCCTTGCCCCGGGCCGCCGCGTTTTTGTGCACGACGCCCGACTTAACCGCCTTGTCCATCGCGGACACGTAGGCCGCCGCGGCCATCTTGCCCGCAGAGGCGTCCTTCTTCGCCAACAGCTCGTCGAGCTGCTTGCGGAGGGTCTTGAGCCGAGTCTTTACGCCCCGATTCCGGTCGGTGAGGCGAATGGTTTTGCGAGCGGCTTTGATGGCGGACTTGGTATTGGCCATGGTCGTGCGTGCGGATTAAGCGGCGCACGAACCCAAAGTAGGAGGGGAGAGTCAAGGGTATTGTCGGACGCGGACCGCGGGAGTATCGCCCATCACGGCGATACCGAAGGGTCACTCCCCGTACTCGGTGAAATTGCCGCCGTAAAGCTCACCGAGGGTGTGGGATAGCCGCATGATGTTGCGCGAAAATTGCAAGCCGGCCGCGCTGAACGCGGCCGGCAGGAGCAAGAAGGCGACCGAGCACTGCCTTGCATCCATCTCGGCGAAGGACGCCCCTTGGCAGACGTAGGAGAGCCGGTTTCTCCACTTCCGCCATTCCGGGTCGTCGAACGGGAAGCGCGTGCGGTCCCGCTGCGCAGGAGTGAGGGCGGCGAGGAACTACGCCGCGACGCGACGCCCAGGTTCGGTCGAGACGCCGGTGGAGCGCTGGGGAAACAGGCCCGCCTCGGGCGGGCCGGCTCCGCGAGTGCCCGCTGCTCGGCCTCGCGGGACTGGCGCGGGAAACGCTGGAAGGGGGTCTCGCCGGCGCGGCGGCGAGGAGCCCAAGGCGCAGGCGAGCGGGCGACCCGCGGGGAGGGGATGGTGGATGAAAATGGAGGCTTTGGGGCCGGTAAGCCGGATTCTGTTCCACGCCTGACGGCGCTTCGGTCGTCATTTCTCTCGGGCCAGCCTTGCGGCCGAACCGTCCCCGCTGCGGCCACCGAGGCGGACGCGGCGCGGATGCGGCATACCCGTGGCTATTGGACGGGCCGCCCAGCCACCTATTTTGCCTTGCACCGGAAGGGGTTTTTCGAGCCGCCCCGCTCGCGCGGAGGCGCGGTGGGCTCTTACCCCACCTTTTCACTATCACCCGGCGCCGCGCGCGAGGGCGCGCCGCCGGGCTACCTGTTTTCTGTGACACTGTCCGTCGACGCGCCTTGACGCGCGCCGCCTGCGCTCGCCCTGCGGCTGGCGCAGCATCCTGCCCTGCGGTGTCCGGACTTTCCTCTCCGAACTTCTGGCTGACGCGGCATCACCCGCGCCGTGGGATCAAAGAACTCGGAGCGACGACCAGGCCCCAAAACCTTCCCTATTGTGCCCGCCGCCCCGGCGGAAGCAAGCCCGCTCCAGATCCCGAGGATCCCCCGGCGGCACTAGGCCAGCCCGGCGGCGGCCGTGGCGTGCGGGAAGCAGGCCCAGACCGCCAGGCCGCGACAAGGCGTACGAGATCTCGGATCGCAAGGCCCCCGCAGACCCTCCGCTGACCACCGCCGCGCCGGACAAAAGTGGGATTTGCGCGGGTCCACCTTTGGCCTATTCTTCCCTGATGTCCGGCGAACTCACCGAGCTCTACCAGCAGGTCATCCTCGACCACAACAAGCGCCCCCGGAACCGGGGCCGCCTGCCAACCGCCACCCGCGTGGCTCACGGGGACAACCCCACGTGCGGCGACCAATGCAGCGTCTACGTGCGGCTTGAAGGAGACCGCATCGCGGAAATTAGCTTCGACGGGGTCGGCTGCGCCATCTCGCAGGCGAGCGCCTCGCTGATGACCACCCAAGTGAAGGGCAAGACCGCCGCCGAGGTGAAGGGACTTTACGACGCTTTCCACCACATCGTGACCACGGGCGAGGCACCCGCGGAGATCAGCGACCTCGCCGCCTTCGCGGGCGTGCACGCCTTCCCCGCCCGCATCAAGTGCGCCACCCTCGGCTGGCACGCCGTCCGGAACGCCCTCTCCGGCGACGCGGTGCCCGCCACCACCGAGACCCACGCCGACTGACCCCGCGCGCCGCGGAAAATCCGGGGGTGACTCCCGGCCTTTCCCCGCGTTGCCTCACCCGATGCCTTCCGTACCGGATCTCCGTCGCGACTTTCCCGCGCTGCTCCAGCAGGTGAACGGCCGGCCGCTCGCCTACCTCGACAACGCCGCGACCGCGCAGAAGCCGCGCGCCGTCATCGACGCGATCGTGGGCTTCTACGAGCGGGACAACAGCAACGTCCATCGGGGCCTGCACGCGCTGTCGATGCGCGCCACCCACGCCTATGAGGGGGCCCGCGAGCGCGTCGCCCGCTTCATCGGGGCGGCGGATCCGACCGAGGTCGTGTTCACCCGGGGCACCACGGAGTCCATCAACCTCGTCGCCCGGGGCCTCGCGGCGACCTTGAAGCCAGGTGACGTGATCCTCGCGACCGAAATGGAGCACCACTCGAACCTGCTGCCTTGGCAGCAGGCCGCCCACCGCAGCGGGGCCGAATTGCGGCTGGTGCCGGTGACCGGAGCCGACGCCGAGGGCGGGCTGGATCAAGCGGCGCTGGACGCGCTGCTGACGCCGGCGGTCAAGATCTTCACCTTCACCCACGGTTCCAACACGCTCGGCACGGTGAACCCCGCGGCGGAATTGTGCGCGCGCGCCCGAGCGGTCGGGGCAGTCACCGTACTGGATGCGGCCCAGACGGCGGGCCACGGGGCGTTCGACGTGCGGGGACTGGGCGCGGACTTCACCGCCTTCTCCGGCCACAAGATGTGCGGCCCGACGGGGATCGGCGTCTTGCACGGCCGGCGGGAGCAACTCGACCAGTTGGAGCCCGACGAGACTGGCGGCGGAATGGTGGCGCAGGCGGGATTCACCGAGTCGCGGTGGAAACCGGCGCCCGAGCGGCACGAAGCGGGTACGCCGCATGTCGCGGGGGCGATCGGCCTGGCGGCGGCGTGCGACTACCTCGAGGCGGCCGGCCGCGAGGCGATCGCGGCGCACGACGCGGCGCTCGCCCGCCTGGCCTTTGACCGGCTGGCGGAACTACCCGGTATCCGCCTGCTCGGCCCCCGCGGCCCGCGGGGCGGGCTCGTCAGCTTTGCCTTCGCCGACGTCCACGCGCACGATGTCGTCACCCTCGCGGACGAGGACGGCATCGCGCTGCGCGGCGGCCACCATTGCAACCAGCCGCTGATGCGGAAGCTGGGCCTCGCGAGCACGGCGCGGGCGAGCTTCTACCTCTATAACACCGAGGAGGAGGTGGAGCGCATGGTCGCCTCCCTGCGCCGCGTGCTGAAGTTCTTCGGCGCTACCTGAAGCCGGCGCTAGCGAGCGCGGGCCGTTCAGCGGCCTGGGGTCAGCACGCCGACGAACGCCCTGGGCACGACCTCCGCGGCCCGGCACCGGGAGGCCTGCAGCACCTGCGCGGCCCAGCGGTTGACCTCCTCACGAGTGACCTCCGCGGCGAGGCCGGCGTGCAGCGCAGTGGCGGCCGCGGCCTCCTCGGGGCGCTCCTGGGCGCGCATTAGCAGCGACACCAGGAACGCCGGGCGGCGGAGCGCGTCGCCCACGCGGGCCTGCACGATGCCCCTTGCGCCCTCGAATTCCCCCTCGTCCGCCCCGCCGCGCGCGAGCTCGGCGGCGACGGCGACGACCCGCGGCGTGACGCGCGCGGCGTCGGCCGGCGCGCAGTCGATCTGGGCCCGCAGCAGCGCGAAACCAGGCAGGCCGGTGAAGGGCTCCAACTCGGCGGCCGGCGAATACGCAAACCCGAGGCGCTCGCGCACCTCCGCGCGAACCCGCATCTCGAGCACCTTGGCCAGCACCTCGAGCGCCAGCCGGTCGCGCGGGCCCGCGGCGCCCTCGACCGGCCAAGTGCCGACCACCAGCGCCGAGTGCTGCTCACCGACAAACTCGATGCGGTGCTGCCCCGGGCCCGCGCCGAGGCGGACCGGGCGGGGCGCGGCCGCCGTCTCCTTGCGCGCCGCCCGCGGCGCCAGCGTGCCGAGGGTTCGCACTGCCGTCGCGACCACGGCCGCCGCGTCCGCGTCGCCCACCACGGTCGCCTCAACGTAGCCCCGCGTGAGGGAGGGCTCCATCCAGCGGCGGACGTCGAGAACGCTGAGCGCCACGTAGTCGAGCGGGGAGCCGCCGGTGAAGCGCGCATCGCCCTTGAAGAGGTGGTCGTGGAGCTCGCGCAGGCCCTCGCCTACCCCGGACCCAGCGGCTGCGCGCCCGAGGGCCGCCTGCAGGCGCTGGTCGCGGTGCGCGAAGCTGTTGAACCGCGGGGCGCGCAGGATGTCGGTCACCAGCGCGAGGAACACCTCAAGTTGGTCCGCGGGCATCACGCCGCGGAAGGTAAAGGCGTCGCGGTCAGCGACGTCGAAGCTGAACTCCAGCAGTCGGTCCTCGACGAGGGCGCGGAGCACCTCGGGGCGAAACTGCACGCCGCCGCCGGCGAGCACCGTGTTGAGCCCGAACTCCTTCAGCGCGGGCTTCTGGCCCGGCAGCTCGAGCAGGCCGGTACCGACCCGCACGACCGCGTGCACCAGCCCGGGCTCGCTCCGGCCGGGCAGCACGTTGAGGCGGACCTCGTTGCCGAGGCGAATCAGGCGCGCGCCCAGGCCGGGCAACTCGCGCTCCTCGACCGGACCGGCGCCCGCGCCCCAGCGGGGCAGAGCGAACGGAGTCTCGCGCACGGCGGCCGCCAGCACCTGGCCGGTTCCGCCGCGCCGCGCGCGCCGCAACTCCTGCAGCACCTTGTCGGGCGTGAGTTCGAGGGGCACGCCACCCGCCAGCTGGACCGCGAGCTCGTCGGGCCGCCACAGGCTGCGGAGGACGCGCAGGGCCTCGGCTGCGGTGAACTTCTCCAGCCACTCGCGCCGCAGGCGCTCCTCCTCCTCCACGCCCAGGAAGACCCGGTGCTCGGCGATCGACTCGACCAGGCCCGCGGCGAACAGCGCGGGATCGGCCGCGGCCAGCTGCTCCGCGGCGAGGGTCGCGGCGCGCAGGTGGCGGCGCCGCAGGGCCTCGACTTCGGCAGCGTCAAAGCCCCGCCCGAGCGTCAGGCGAAGGAGGCGGTCGAGGGAGGCCAGCCCGTCCGCCCACGACTCCGCCGGGACGGACACGGTCGCGGAGGCGACGCCGTGGCCGAGGATCTCGTCGTAGCCGGCATCGCCGCCCGGCACCTCGCGGCGTAGCCGGGCGCTGAGGAGTTCCAGCACGAAGGCGCGGCGCTGACGTTCCGCGGCGGCGGCGCGCGGGTCGGCGGGGGGTGGGGGCGCGACGCAGGCGGCCTCGATCTGCGCAGAGCCAAGGCCGGGCACGGGGAACAGGCCGGCGCGGAGATTGCGGGCGTCGAGGCGGCCCTCGGGCCGGGACGGCGCGGGACGAGCGGGCGCCGGCAGGTCGCCAAATTCCTCCCGCAGCAGCACCTCAAGGGCCGCGGGGTCCAAATCGCCAGCCGCCACGAGGACCATCAGGTCGGGCCGATACTGCTGGGCGTGGAAACCGAGGAACTGCTCGCGGCGCAGGCGCGCCACCTGTTCCTCACCGCCGCCCGGGGAGCGCTCCGGGAAGGCCAGCCCGCGGAAGACGAGCGGGAGGGACGCCTCCTGACGCAAACCGGCGAGGCTGGCGCGGCCGCGGAGCTCGGCGCGCACGATACGGCGCTCGCGCTCGATGACCTCGGGGGCGAAGGTAATCCCGTCCGCGAAGTCGCGGAAGAGCCGGAGCCCCTCGCGGAGCAGCGCGGGTTCCGCCCGGCGGAACTCCAGCCGGTAGGCGGTGTGGCCGAAGGTGGTCTCGGCGTTGATGTCGCTGCCGTACTCAAGGCCGAGGCGCTGGAAGAGGCGGAGCATCGCGCCCGGCGGGAAGCGCCGCGTGCCGCCGAAGGCGAGGTGCTCGGTGAAGTGGGCCAGCCCGCGCTCGTCCGGCCCCTCGTCGAGCGAGCCCGCCAGCACCATCCACTGCAGCGTCACCCGGCCCGGGTTCCCGGCGTGCGGCCGCAGCGCGTAGCGGAACCCGTTGCCAAGGCGGCCCCAGATGACCTGCGGGTCGGGCGCGGCGCCCCTGATCTCCTCGTGGGCCCAGCGGCCGGAGCGCGGTCCCGCGGGGACGGCAGCGGCGAAGCTGGGGGCGGCGAGGAGCAGCAGGAGGAGAGCGCGCGCGAACACCCTTCCACCGTGCGGGTTCGCGGCGCGGATTCAACCCCGGCCACGCGCGCCAGTAACGCTTGCGGCCGGGCCGCGGTTGCGTCCTGCTTCGCAACCTCAACCGCCCCCCGATGCGGGACTACTTTCTCCGCCGCTTCCTGCTGATCCCCCCGACCTTGCTCGGCATCACCCTGATCGTCTTCCTGATTACGCGGGTGGTTCCAGGCGGGCCCATCGAGCGGGCCCTGATGGAGGCGCGGATGGGCGACGCGGGCGGGGCCCAGACCAACCAAATTGGCAGCGGTGCGATTTCTGAGGAGCAGATGGCCCAGCTCAAGGCTTACTACGGCTTCGATCAGCCGCCCCTCGAGGCCTACCTGCGCTGGCTGGCCAGGGTCGTGCGCGGCGACCTCGGCAACTCCTACCGCTACAACGAGCCCGTCCTCCACATCATCGCGGACCGCCTGCCCGTCTCCTTGCTTTACGGGCTCGTCACCACCCTCCTCGTCTACGGTGTCTGTATCCCGTTGGGCATCGTCAAGGCGGTGCGGCACCGGACGTGGATCGACAACGTGTCCTCAGCGGTCGTGTTCACCGGCTACGCGATCCCGGGCTACGCGCTCGGCGCCCTGCTGGTCGTTTACCTCTCGGCGCGCCTTGGCTGGTTCCCCATGGGCGGCTTCGTCAGCCGCGGCTTCGCCGACCTCAGCCTCGCGGGCAAGATGGCGGATCTGTTCCACCACGCCGTCCTGCCGCTGGTCTGCTACACCGTGGGCAGCTTCGCCTTCGTCACCCTGCTGATGAAGAATCACCTGATGGACAACCTCGCGGCGGACTTCGTGCGCACCGCGATGGCCAAGGGGGTGGCGTTCCGCCGGGCCGTGCTCGGGCACGCGCTGCCCAACTCGCTGATCCCGATCGCGACCCACTTCGGCCAGCACCTGAGCGTGCTGGTGACGGGCTCGTTCCTGATCGAGTTCATCTTCGACATCAACGGGATGGGGCTGCTCGGGTACACCTCGGTGGTGGACCGCGACTACCCGACGGTGATGGGGGTACTGCTGCTGTCGTCCGTGCTGATCTTGCTCGGTCACATTTTGGCGGACGTGCTGGTGGCGCTGATTGACCCGCGGATCCGATTCAAGTGAGGCGCGACCGATGAACCTGCCCCGCCTCCGCGTCGATCCGCTCACGCACAAGAAGCTGCAGCGCTTTCGCTCGATCCAGCGGGGTTACGTATCGTTCCTGATTTTGGCCACGGCGGTGGTGCTGTCGCTGGCGGCGGAGCTGCTGGTGAACAGCCGGGCGCTGGTGGTGCGGCACGAAGGGCGGTGGCACTTCCCGACCTACGGGCGCATCCACACCGGGAAGGAGTTCGGCCTCGATTACGCCTACGAGGTGAACTATCGCGAGCTGGGGCGGAAGTTCGCCGCCGATCCCTCCGGGAGGAACTGGGTGCTGCTGCCGCCCGTCCCCTACAACCCGCTTGAGAACTGCCACCCGGGCGAGACCTTCCGCCCGCGGCCGCCCGACTGGGCGCGCCAGAACTTCCTCGGCACCGACCAGATCAACCGGGACATCCTCGCGCGGCTCGTCTACGGATTCCGCAATGCGCTCGCGTTCGCCGCCGCCTTCATCGTCCTCACCTACGCCGTCGGCATCAGCCTCGGCTGCCTGATGGGGTACTTCGGGGGCTGGTTCGACCTGCTGGTCCAGCGCCTGATCGAGATCTGGTCCAACATTCCCTTTCTCTTCGTCGTCATCATCGTCGCCTCGATCGTGCCCGCTGGGATTGGGATGAACCTCGGGGTGCTGCTGGCGATCGTGGTGCTGTTCTCGTGGACGGGAATGACCTACTATATGCGCTCAGCGACCTACCGGGAGAAGGCGCGCGACTACGTGCACGCCGCGCAGGTGCTCGGGGCCTCCACAGCGCGGATCCTCTTCCGCCACATCCTGCCGAACGTCCTCTCGACGATCGTCACCTTCATCCCCTTCACCATCGCCAGCTCCATCAGCGCCTTGACCGCGCTCGACTTCCTCGGCTTCGGCCTGCCGCCGCCCACCCCGAGCTGGGGGGAACTGCTGCGCCAGGGCACCTCCAACCTGCAATCCCCGTGGATCGTCGCCTCCGCCTTCTCCGCGCTCGTGCTGGTCCTCGTGCTCGTGACGTTCATTGGCGAGGCGATCCGCGAGGCCTTCGACCCGAGGAAATTCACCCTCTACCAGTGAACCCGATGCGCCCGTCCCCCCGGCCCTTCCCGCTCCTCGCCGCCGCCCTCCTGCTCGCCGCCGGCTGCGGCCCCTCCGCGCCCAAGGAGGGGGCTGCCCCCGCGACCGCCGCGGCCGCCGGTGCGGCCGAGATGGAGGCGGACCTCAAACGCACCCTCGCTACCGAGCCGGACTTTTATGTCTTCAAGCCGATCGCCGAGCTGCCCGCCGGCCTCGCTTGGCAGGACGGCGCCGCGCTGCCGGATTTCGCCGATCCGAACGCGCGCAAGGGCGGCACCTTCAACTACTACATCCCGGACTTCCCGCGCACCCTTCGCACCATCGGCCCCGACGCCACTGGCGGCATCCGGCCCTACCTGCTGGACTATGTAGAGCCGCCGTTCATCGCCCCGCACCCCAACGTGGCCGGGGGCGCCTACGCCGGACTCGTCGCCAGCTGGGCCGTCGGTCCCGACGGCCAGACCATCTTCTACCGCATCGACCCCAGGGCGCGCTGGTCCGACGGGCGGCCGCTCAGCACCGACGACGTCGTGTTCACGCTCTACTTCATGAGGAGCCCGCACCTGAACGAGCCGTGGTACAACGACTACTACAAGAAGAACTACCGGCAGCTCATCGTCTACGACCGCCTGACCTTCGCCACCGTGCACCCCGAGCGGAAACCCGACCTCGCGGTCCGCTTCGGCAACTGGGTCCCCTACCCCCGCCACGCCTACGCCGACTTCGGCCCCGGCTGGATCGAGCGCTTCCAGTGGCGCGAGACGCCCAAGCTCGGCGCCTACGAGCTCAAGGCGAAGGACATCGACAAGGGCCGCGCCGTCACGCTCAGCCGCGTCAAGGACTGGTGGGCCGCGGACAAACGCTTCTTCCGCGGGCGCTACAACCCGGACCGCTACCGGCTGGAGGTCATCCGCGACCCGGACAAGGCCGTGGAGGCGTTCGCCCGCGGGGACCTCGACCTGATGCCCCTCGGTCTGCCCAAGTACTGGTACGAGACGCTGCCGGAGACGCACCCGGAGGTGGTCGCGGGCCGCATCCTCCGCTATAAGTTCTACAATCGCACCCCCCGGCCCGACTGGGGCCTGTGGATCAACCGCGCCAAGGCGCCCCTCGACAACCGTGACGTGCGCGTGGGCATTCAGCATGCGAGCAACATCGCCCTGGTCTGCGCGCAGTTCTTCCGCGGCGACGCCGAGCAGATGCAGACCCGCTCCGACGGCTACGGCTGGCGGATGCACCCGACGATCACCGCGCGGCCCTTCGACCCCGTCGCGGCCCGCGCCGCCTTCGCCCGCGCCGGCTACACCACACAAGGGGAGGACGGCATCCTGCGCAACGCCGCCGGCCAGCGCCTCTCGTTCACCATCACCGCCTACGGCCAGGCGCAGCGCGACCTGCTCCCCGTGCTGAAGCAGGAAGCGCTCAAGGCCGGCCTCGAGTTCAAGCTCGAGATCCTCGACACCACCACGGGCTGGAAAAAGATGCAGGAGAAGAACCACGAGATCGCCCTCGCCGCCCTCTCCCGCTCGGTCGAGCTCTACCCCCGCTACTGGGAAATGTACCACGGCACCAACGCCTACGCCGACGCCTACACCAAGGACGGCCAGCCGTCGAAGGCCGCCACCGGCGCCGAAGCCAACCCGAAACCCTCGCAGGTCGTCGTCCAGACCAACAATATGACGATGACTTTCCTGCCGGAGCTCGACCGCCTGATCGAGGCGTACGACCGCGCGGAGACGCTCGACGAGATCAAGCGGCTCGCCGCCGCCATCGAGCAGCTCATCCACGACGACGCCGCCTGGGTGAACGGCTGGCAGCGGCCCTTCCTCCGCGGCGGGGCGTGGCGCCACGTCCGCTGGCCGGAGGGCTTCAACGTCGCCCAGGCCCGCGACCTCGAGGAATTCTTCGTGCACTGGATCGACCCTGACCTGCAGAAGGAGACCGCCGAGGCGCGCCGCAACGGCCGCCAGTTCCCCGGCGGCTTGCGGACATTCGACCAGTTCAAGCAGCAGTGACGCCCGTGGACGCCCCCGCCGCCAACGACGTCATCCTGTCGGTCCGCGACCTCGTCACGACGTTCGACACCGATTCTGGCCGCCTAACCGCGGTCGACGGGGTGAGCTTCGACGTCCGGCGGGGCCGTACGCTGGGGATCGTGGGCGAGTCGGGCTGCGGGAAGAGCGTGACGGCGCTGTCGATCATGCGCCTGCTGCCGCAGCCGATGGGGCGGATCCAGGGCGGGCGGATCCTGTTTGAGGGCCGGGACCTCGCGACGCTGCCGCCGGCGGAGCTGCACCGGATCCGCGGCGGGCGGATCGGGATGATCTTCCAGGAGCCGATGACGGCGCTGAACCCGGTGCAGCCGATTGGCCGCCAGCTGAGCGAGGTGTTCCTGCTGCATCGCACTAGGGACGCCGCGGACGCCTGGCGCCGGGGAACGGAAATGCTGCGCAAGGCCGGCATCCCCGCGCCGGAGATCCGGATGCACGAGTACCCGCACCAGCTTTCGGGCGGGATGCGGCAGCGGGTCGTGATCGCGATGGCGCTGGCCTGCGAGCCCGCGGTCGTCATCGCGGACGAGCCGACCACCGCGCTCGACGTCACCATCCAGGCCCAGATCCTCGAGCTGATGCAGGCGCTGCAGCGGGACCTGGGGCTGGCGGTGGTGCTGATCACCCACGACCTCGGCGTGATCGCGGAGACCTGCGACGACGTGATCGTGATGTACGCGGGCCGCGTCGCGGAGTCGGGGCCGGTGGAGTCGATCTTCGACCGCCCGGCGCATCCCTACACGCGCGGCCTGCTCGACTCGATCCCGCGGCTGGAGGGCACGCGCAAGGCCCGCTTGCGGGTGATCGAGGGGATGGTCCCGGGCCTGCGGGATTTGCCCGCGGGCTGCCGCTTCCACAACCGTTGCCCGCACCGCATCGACCGCTGCGCCACCGCCCCGAACCTCGAGGCCGTCGGCCCCGGCCACGAGGCGGCCTGCCACCGCTGGCGCGAACTGCCCCCCCGCTGACCGTGGACGCCTCCGACGTTCCTCCCGCCCCGCTGCTGCAGCTGGAAGACGTCCAGATGCATTTCCCCGTCCGTGAGGGCCTGTTTTTGCGCAGCACGCGTTCGTGCCGCGCGGTCGACGGCGTGTCGTTGCAGCTGCCGGCCGGGGAAACGCTGGGGCTCGTCGGCGAATCGGGCTGCGGCAAGTCGACCCTGGGCAAGTGCATCGTGCGGCTGCACCAGCCGACGGCAGGGCGGATCCGCTTCGAGGGCACGGACCTCGCGGCGTTGGGGCAGGCGGCGCTCAAGCCGTGGCGGCGGCACCTGCAGATGGTGTTCCAGGACCCGGTCGAGTCCCTCAACGCCCGCCACACCGTGGGGGAGATCGTGGCGGAGCCGTTCGTTATCCACGGAGAGGGCGACGCCCGGGAGCGGCGCGAGCGTGTGTTGGGGCTGCTGGAGAAGGTGGGCCTGCCGGCGGCGGCGGCGGACCGTTACCCGTTTGAGTTTTCCGGTGGCCAGCGCCAGCGGATCGGCATCGCGCGGGCGCTCGCGCTGCGGCCGCGGCTGCTGGTGTGCGACGAGCCGGTGTCGGCGCTCGACGTTTCGATCCAGAGCCAGGTGCTGAACCTGCTGCTCGAACTGCAGCGGGAGCTCGGGCTGAGCTACCTGTTCATTGCCCACAACCTTGCGGTAGTGAAGCACGTCTCCGACCGCATCGCCATCATGTACCTCGGGCGGATCGTGGAGCTGGCGCCGGCCGAGGACATCTACGCGGCGCCGCGGCACCCCTACACGCGCGCGCTGCTCTCGGCGATCCCGCGGCCCGAGCCGCGCGGGACCCGCGAACGGATCGCGCTGCAGGGGGACGTCCCCTCGCCGATCAGTCCGCCCCCGGGTTGCCCTTTCCATCCTCGTTGCCCGCACGCCACCGACCGTTGCCGCGTCGAGGCCCCGGCCTTGCGCGCGGCGCCAGGCCGCCCCGGGCACACGGTCTCCTGTCACCTCGACCTCTGAGCCCGTCCGCGGGCGCCGTCCCCGCCATCCCCTTCCCGATGCCCCGCCCCACCCCGTCCCTCCTCGCCGTCCTCGCCTGCCTGCTGCTGTCCGCGTGCGGTCGCGATCCCGCGACGCCGGCGCCAGGGGCCGGGAGCGCGGGCCCCGCGACTGCCGCGGCGGCCCCGGCGATGGAGGCGGACCTCGCCCGCACCCTGCGGGAACAGGCGGAATTCTACACCTTCCGGCCGCTGAGCGAGCTGCCGGCGAACCTCGCGTGGCAGGACGGCTCGGACCTGCCGGAGTTCGCGGATCCCGCGGCGCGCAAGGGCGGGACCTACACCACCTTTATCGCCGATTTTCCGCGCACCCTGCGGACCATCGGCCCCGACGCCACCGGTGGCATCCGGCCCTTCCTGCTCGATTACGTGGAGCCCCGCTTCATCGAGCGGCACCCCAACCTGCCCGATGCCGGCTATCCCGGGCTCACCCGGCAGTGGGCCGTCGACGCGGCGAGCGCGACCACCTACTACCGCATCGATCCCGCGGCGCGCTGGTCCGACGGACGGCCGCTCACCACCGAAGACGTGGTGTTCACCTTCTATTTCCTCCGCAGCCCGCACCTCGGCCAGCCTTGGTACAACGACTTTTACACGAAGAACTACACCCGGCTGATCGTGTACGATCGGCTCACCTTCGCCCTCGTGCACCCGGAGCGGAAGCCCGACCTCGCGACGCGCCTCGGCAACTTCTCGCCCTACCCGCGCCACGCCTACGCGGACTTCGGCCCCGGCTGGATCGAGCGCTTCCAGTGGCGCGAGACCCCGAAGATCGGCGCCTACGAGCTGCGCGACCGGGACGTGGAGAAGGGCCGGGCCGTCACGCTCTCCCGGGTCAAGGACTGGTGGGCCGCGGACAAGCGGTTCTTCCGCGGGCGTTACAACTTCGACCGCTTCCGCCTCGAGGTGGTGCGCGATCCGGACAAGGCCGTGGAGGCCTTCGCCCGCGGCAACCTCGACGCCATCACCCTCGGCACGCCGAAGCACTGGTACGAGACCCTGCCCGAGACACACCCCGAAGTCGCGGCCGGCCGCATCTTGCGTTTCCAGTTCTTCAACCGGGTACCGCAGCCGGACTGGGGCCTGTGGATCAACCGCGCGCGGCCCCCGCTCGACCAGGTAGAGGTCCGCGTCGGCCTTCACCACGCGGTAAACTTCGACCTCGTCTGCCAGCAGTTCTTCCGCGGCGACGCCGAGCGCCTGCAGACGCGCTCCGACGGCTATGGTTGGCGGATGCACCCGACGCTGTGCCCGCGGCCGTTCGATCCCGGGGCGGCCCGGGCCGCCTTCGCCCGCGCCGGCTTCACCCAGCAGGGCGCGGACGGGATCCTCGCGGACGCGGCCGGGCGGCGCCTGTCGTTCACCGTCACCACCGGACGCCAGGACCTGCGCGACCTGCTGCCGATCCTGAAGCAGGAGGCGCTCAAGGCCGGGGTGGAACTGAAGCTTGAGGTGCTCGACCGCACCACGGGGTTCAAGAAGACGCAGGAGAAGAATCACGAGATCGCGCTCGTCGCCCTCAGCCGCTCGGTGGAACTCTACCCGCGCTACTGGGAGCTCTACCACGGCAGCAACGCATACCACGATGCGTACACCCGCGATGGCCGGCCGACACCCGTCGCCACCGGCTCGGTACCCCATCCCGCCCCTAGCCAGATCCGGGCCCAGACCAACAATATGACGATGACGTTCACGCCGGCGCTGGACGTGCTGATCGAGGCCTACGACCGCGCGGAGACGCTCGACGAGGTGAAGCGGCTGGCGGCACAGATCGAGGAGCTGATCTTCGCGGACGCGACCTGGATCAACGGCTGGTCGACGCCCTTCTACCGCGGCGCGTATTGGCGCCACGTGAAGTGGCCAGCGGGTTTCAACCCAATGCAGAGTCGCAACCTCGAGGAGTTCTTCGTGCATTGGATCGACCCGGCGGAGCAGGCGGAGGTCGAGGTCTCCCGGCGCTCCGGACGCAAGTTCCCCGGCGGCCTCCAGCGCTTTGACCAGTTCCGCGAACCTTGAACTTTTCCCCCGTGCCCCTTCTGCCTCTCCTCCTCGCCCTGCTCGCCACCCTCCCGCGCGCCCTCGCGGCCGACCCGGCTCCTGCCCCGCCAAAAGGAGAGCTGCGCGTCGGCACCTTTGCCGCCAGCCGCGTCTACCCCGGCACCACCCGCGAGTATCAAGTCTACGTGCCCGCCCAGTACGACCCGACGCGGCCCGCCTGCCTGCTGGTGTGCTTCGACGGCGCCGGCTTCTTCAACCCCAAGGGCGCGATCAAGCTGCCCACCATACTCGATGAGCTGATCGCCCGCCGCGAGATCCCCGTGCTGATCGCAGTCGGCGTGAACCCCGGGGTCGTCCCCTCCGCCGAGCCGGGGGCCCCGCCGCGCAACCACCGGAGCCTCGAGTACGATTCGCTCGGCGACGCCAACGCCCGCTTCCTGCTGGAGGAACTCCTCCCCGTGGCCACGCGCGGCCTGAACCTCACCGCCGACCCCGCCGGCCGCGCCATCGCCGGCAACAGCTCGGGCGCGATCGCCGCCTTCACCGCCGCGTGGGAGCGCCCCGACCATTTCCGCAAGGTCATCAGCCACATCGGCAGCTACACCAACATCCGCGGCGGCTACGCCTACCCAGGCATCGTCCGGCAGACCAAGCCGGCCAAGCCCCTCCGCGTCTTCCTTCAGGAGGGCGTCAACGACCTCGATAACCTCCACGGCAACTGGCCGCTCGCCAACCGCGAGCTCGCCGCCGCCCTCGCCTTTGCTGGTTACGACCACCGCCTCGTCCTTGGCGACGGCGGCCACAGCGCCCAGCACGGCGGCGCCATTTTCGCCGACACCCTGCGCTGGCTGTGGCGCGATTGGCCCCGACCCTGAAGCCCCACCCTGATGTCCCACCTCCTCCGTTCGCCATTCCTCGCCGCGCTCCTGCTCGCGGCCGCGCCCCTTCCCGCCGCCGCCCCCGGCGCCTTCCGGCCAACGCCAGATCACGAACCCCGGCCCGGCGTGCCCACGGGGACCATCCTGCCCCAGCCCGCCTGGTCCTCGCAGGTCTTCCCCGACACCACCCGCGACTGGTGGCTCTACGTCCCAGCGCAATACGAGCCGGACGGGACCGCCGCGCTGATGATCTTCCAGGACGGTTCGAACTACCTTCGGCCCACCGGGCCCTGGCGGGCACCCGTCGTTCTCGACAACCTGATCGCGCGCGGCGAGATGCCCGTAACGCTCGCGCTATTCATCAATGCCGGGCACGACCCGTCGAGGGGCGCGCCGAAACGGCCGGGCAGCCCCAGCAACCGCAGCCTCGAGTACAACTCCCTCGGTGACCGCTACGCCCGCTTCCTGCTGGAGGAGATCCTCCCCGCGGTCACGAAGACCCACCCGTTCTCCGCCGATCCCGAGCGCCGCGCGCTCGTCGGTTCGAGCAGCGGCGGCATCGCCGCCTTCACCGCAGCGTGGGAGCGCCCCGACCAGTTCCGCAAGGTGCTCTCGACCATCGGGAGCTTCGTCCACCTCGCTGGTGGCGACGCATACCCGTCCCTCATCCGTAAGACCGAGCGGAAGCCCCTGCGCGTCTACCTCGAGGACACCTCGGGCGACCTCGACAACCCCTTCGGCAACTGGCCCCTTGCCAACCAGCAGATGCACGCCGCCCTGCGCTACATGGGCTATGACGTCCACTTCGACTACGCGGAGGGCTACGGCCACAACGCGGACCATGGCGGCAGCCTCTTCCCCGGCGCCCTGCGCTGGCTCTGGCGCGCGGAGACCCACCGGCCGGAGATCGTGACCAAGGGCGACCTCGCCAGCGACTTTACCCTCCACCGCCTGCTCGCCGAGGGCGAGGGCTGGACCAAGGTTGTCGATGGCCTCGCCTTTGCCGACGCCCCCTGTACTGACGCCGCGGGCAACTTCTACTACTCGGATATGCGCCCGCCCGCGGCCGGCGTCTACCGCCTCGCCCCCGAAGGCACCCGCACCCGCCTCAGCGAGGAGGGCGTCAGCGGGATGAAGTTCGGCCCCGACGGCCGCCTCTACGCCTGCCAAGGCGCCAAGCGCCGCCTGATCGCGATCACCCCCGCCACGGGCGCGGTGGAAGTGCTCACCGAGGACGTCCAGCCGAACGACCTAGCCGTGACCCGCCGCGGGCACATCTTCTTCACCGAGACGAGCAAGAAACAGGTGACGTTCCTCGATCCGCGGACGCGCGAGAAGCGGCCCGCCGACACGGGCCTCGCGAACCCCAACGGCATCACGCTCTCGCCGCGCCACGACACCCTGGCCGTGAGCGAGGCGGGCGGGGAGCACGTGCAGGTCTGGCGCGTGCAGGCGGACGGCACGCTGGACGCGCGCGCGCCCTATATGACTCTGCGCCGGCCAATCGACCCGAAGGGCGAGTTCAAGTTCAACCAGCCGCCGCCGTACCGGAGGGCGTCGGGCGGGGACGGGATGACGAGCGACACCGCGGGCCGTTGGTATGTCGCGAGCCCCTTGGGCGTGCAGGTCTTCGACCCCACCGGCCGCCTCTGCGGCGTGCTCACCAAGCCGCAGCCCGACCAGCCGCTGACCAGCTGCACGTTTTCCGGCCCCGGCCTCGGCTACCTCTACGTGACCAACGGTAACGCGATTTTCCGCCGCAAGGTGCAGGCGACGGGCAACCCGCCCCCCGCCAGCTGACGCTCGGTCTAAGCCGGGCTTAGGGCGCCAGCACCGCCCGGGCCACCACCTCAGCGACGGCAGCAAGGAACGGCCAGGCCAGGGTCTCGTAGGCGTACTGGTCATCGTTCATCACGCCGTCGGGATTGGTGTACACGACCGCGGCGAGCGCGAAGCCCCGCCCCGTGCGCGTATCCTCGATCCAGGTGTTCTCGACCGAGTTCCCGTAGGCGCAGCCGACCTTTGAGTAGATCCTCAGGTGAGCCGCAGGGATAACCCGCGCGAGTCCGGGCAACACGAACTTCACATAGTCGTCCGGGTACTTGGCGGGGTCATAGACGGGATTCTTCGACTCGCGCGGATACTCACCCAGCGCACGCACCAGGAAGGCCCGCTGCTCCACCGTCAGCCCCGGGAATCCTCTCCGCCCCGTGCGGAGCTCCGGTTTCACCACCGCGAGCAGCAGGTCCTGCAAGTCCTGCAGGCGCACCGCGTTCTTGGTGTCAAAGGCGAGCGGTCCCTCGATCCGGCGGCCACCCTCCATCCGCGCCACGCCAAGGCTCTGGTCCGTCCAGAGGTCGTTCACCAGCTTCAGGGTGCTGTCGGGCTGCGCGAGACGAGCCGTGGCGCCGCCGTCCTCGAGGACGACCGGCCGATGCTGGCGCTGCTCGGCGGGCGGGCGCGGCTCGGACAGCCGGTGGTGGATTCGGAAGGAGGTGAAGCCGGCCTCCCACATCAATTCGTTGAGCCGGCGCTGGCCGACGAGCTCGTAGAGGTGATTGAACGTGGCGTTGTCACTCACGAGGCAAATCCGGCGGATGCAGTGCCCGACGGTGACCGCGCCGCCTTCGCGGTTGGTCTCGTCCTTGTCGATCAGGCGGTCGCCGGGGAAGCGGGGCTCGATGCGGAGGCGCGTCGCGAGTCCCCAGGCGGTGCCGTCGCGGGCGTTACGCGTGTTGAGCTCGAGCAGGGCGGCGACCGCAGCGCAAAGCTTCACCGTGCTGGCCGGATAGAAGTATCTCGCGGGATCGCCGTAGGCGCTGCGCCGGACTCCGAGGGTGCCGTCGGGCAGGAGCGCCGGCTCGGTGACGAGGACCTGCAGGCGATGCACGGCGGGGTCGCGGAGGACGGAGCCGAGCCGCTCCGCGTTCGCCGCAAAGAGGCCCGCAAGGTCGCGCGGGGGCGGCACGGGAGTGGCGGTCAGCAGGGTCGCGCCGGCCAGCAGGGGGAGGCAGAACTTGACCATGGCGCGGAGCCTTTTCGGCCGCTGAGCGGATCGCAATGCCGGAGAGGCGCCCGCCATGCCAGCCGCGCAGCGCAAATTTGCAAAACGCCAGCGGGCGACCCACGCTGACCGAAATGCGCTCCCACCACTTCCCGCGCCCCCGGACGAGGTTGCCCCTCCTCGTCGCCCTGCTCGCGTTCACCTTCGCGGTCCTGCCCGCCGGCCAGCCCTCGCCCCGGACGGGCGCGACCGAGACCGCCCTCGACCGCTACGTCGCCCAGCCTGACCCGGCCTTCCGGTGGACCCTCGCCGCGGAGACAGCCGAAGAGGCCGGCACCACCTTCGTGCTCGACCTCGTGTCGCAGCAGTGGCTCACGCCCGCCGAGGTCAACCGCCCCGAGTGGCGCCACTGGCTTGTCATCATGCGCCCGCCGGCGGTGAACCACGGAACGGCGCTGCTGTTCCTCGGGGGTGGTTCCAACCGGCCCGGGCCCCCGCCGCGCGCGACGCGCGAGCTGGCCGAGATCGCGCGCGCGACCGGCAGCGTCGTGCTCGAGCTTCGCCAGGTGCCCAACCAGCCCCTCGTGTTCCACGGCGACGGCCGCGAGCGCACCGAAGACGACCTCATCGGCTACACTTGGGACCAGTATCTCCGCACCGGAGACGAGCGCTGGCCCGCGCGCCTGCCGATGACCAAGGCGGCGGTGCGCGCGATGGACGCCGCCACGGCCTTCCTCGCTTCGCCGGCCGGCGGCGGAGTCAAGGTCGGCTCCTACGTCGTTTCCGGCGGCTCGAAGCGCGGCTGGACCGCCTGGACCGCGGCCGCGGTGGACCGCCGAGTTGTCGGCGTCGCTCCGGTGGTGATCGACGTGCTGAACGTCGAGGACTCGCTCCGCAACCACTTCCGCGCCTACGGATTCTACGCGCCGGCGGTGGGCGACTACGTCCGCCACCGCATCATCGACTGGGCCGGCACGCCGGAGCTGCGCGCGCTCTACGCGATCGAGGACCCGTTCAGCTACCGCGACCGCCTGACGATGCCAAAGCTGATCCTGAACGCGGCCGGCGACCAGTTCTTCACTCCTGATTCGTCACAGTTCTACTTCGCGGAGCTCGCGGGACCAAAGCACCTCCGCTACGTGCCGAACGCGGACCACGGGCTGAAGGGCTCCGACGCCTACCAGACCCTCGGCGCATGGCACCACGCCCTGCTCCACGGCCGGCCCCTCCCGAGCGTGACGTGGCGACGCGCACCCGACGGCAGCCTTGCGGTGGAGACCAAACCTGCTGCCCGCCAGGCGCGCGTGTGGCGGGCGCACAATCCGGCCGCGCGCGACTTTCGCCTTGAGACCCTCGGGCCGGGCTGGATCTCCGCCCCGCTGCCGGAGGGCGGCGGGTCCCACCGCGTGGAGTTACCCGCGCCCGCAACCGGCTGGGCCGCGACCTTCGCCGAGTTTACCTTCGACGTAGGCGCGCCCGCCCCGCTGAAGCTCACGACCGAGGTCTTCATCACCCCGGACACACTCCCCGCCGCCGCACCGGCGGAGACGCGGCCAAGGGGTTTCCTCGGGAAGGGCACCGCACCCTGAAATGGCAGGCGCGGCCTTTCCGGTCCTAGCCGCGTCGCCGAAGCAGACCGCGCCACGCCCCGCGGGCGAGGCCAAGGCCATCCCAAAGCAACGAGCGATGGAACGGGAAATAGCGCCGCCGCACCGCGACCTCCTCCCGCCAGCTCGGCCACGGGCCGGCCGCGGGGTGATGCGGGCCGCACGCCGCGACGCGAATGGGGAGGGGCTTGAAGCGGACCCGGCCCTTCCACAACCGCAGCTGAAACTCGTAGTCGGCGGCGAGCGGCAGATCCGGGTCGAACGGGCCGTTCTCCGCGAACAGCGAGCGCCGGTAGAAAGTGCCGGCGGGTGGCGCAAACTCCCCGGCGAGCGCGTTCACCCGCGCCGGCAGCCGCCGCAACTCCCCCTCGTCGGAGGCCGTTTCGCCCACGACGACCCCCGCCTCGGTCTTACCCGCCCAGACCAGCACCTCGGCCACGACGCCATCCCCGGCCAAACGGTCCCCGGGCCGCAGGAAATGGACCCACTCGCCCCGCGCCCGCTCGATGCCGGCGTTCGCCGCCGCGACCCGAGCCGCACCGGGCAAATTCACCACCGCAGCAAACTCCCCGCGGCGCGCCTCCAGCCAGGCCAGCGTCCCGTCGGTCGACCCCTGGTCCACCACGATCACTTCCACCGCCGCCCGCCGCTGCTCGAGGGCGCTGGCCAGCGTGGGTCCCAGCCGCATTCCGGGGTTGCGGCAGGTCACGATGAGGCTGCAGGCGGGTTCGGCGGGCATCGGCAGGAGCTCCCTAGGATCGAGGCGCGAGGCGGGGTGTCGAATCCGGAAACCGCCCGGCGCGGCGTGGCGCTTGACCGCCCGGTGGCGCCGGGGGCAGCCTGCGATTGATGCCCGAATCCGCGCCCGCCCCGTCTCCCATCCGCCCACGTTGGCTGCCCGCGCTCTTGACCGCGGTGGTGATCGGCGGGGCGCTGGTGGCGGCAGGGCTCTACTTTCTCGGCGGCGCGCGGCTCATCGCCGAGGCGCGGCAGGCGTGGGCGACGGCGTTTGCCGCGTTCGGCGCGGCGGGTCCGACGGCTTTCTTCGGGGCGATGGCAGTGCTGCCGCTGTTCGGATTTCCCATCTCACCCTTCAGCCTCGCTGCCGGGCCGCTGTTCGGCGCCAGTCTCGGGACCCCGCTGGTCCTCGCCTGCGGGATCACCGCCATCGCGACCAACCTGACCCTCGCCTACTGGCTCGCACGCCGCGCGCTCCGCCCCTTGCTCGCCCGCCTCGTCGCGCACCTCGGTTACCGGCTCCCCGCCGCCTCTGGTGAGGACGCGGCTGGCCTGATCGTCCTCGTGCGCGTGACGCCCGGCCCCCCGTTCTTCGTGCAGAACTACCTCCTCGGTTTGGCCGATGTTCCTTTCGGCCGCTACCTCGCTTGGTCCACGCTGGTCCAGGGCGCCTTCGGCACGGCGGTGATGCTGTTCGGCGACGCCCTCGCGCAGGGGCGCGGCCGGATCGCGTTCCTCGCCCTCGGGCTCCTCGCCGGCCTCGTGGTCGCCACTCGACTCGTGCGCCGGCATCTCAGCCGCGGGAAGGCCACCCCGTGAGCGGCCGCGGCGCTGCGCCGGCGGCCGAAGCGACGGACGGTGGACCACGCCCGGAGAGCGTCACCTCCTTCACCCGCCGGGTGAAGCAGCTGCTGGAGGGCACCCTCGGCAGCGTCTGGATTCGCGGGGAGATCTCCAATCTGCGGGCGCAGGCCAGCGGCCACACTTACTTCTCGCTCAAGGACGCGGGCGCCCAGCTGGCGGCGGTGCTGTTCCGCGCGGACGCGGCCCGCCAGACCGTGCGGCTGCGGGACGGCCTGCAGGTGATCGTGCACGGCGACGTCTCCGTCTACGAAGCGCGCGGCCAGCACCAGCTCATCGTGCGGGTGGTGGTGGACGACGGCGTGGGTCGCCTGCAGCGGGAATTCGAGGCCCTCAAGGCGCGGCTGGCGGACGAGGGTCTGTTCGCCCGCGAGCGCAAGCGGCTCCTGCCTTCGCTGCCGCGAACGGTGGGCTTCATCACTTCGCCGACCGGCGCCGCGGTGCAGGATTTCCTCCGCATCTTGCAGCGCCGCGGCTGGCGCGGGCGCGTGGTGATCCTGCCCGCACGCGTGCAGGGCGAGGGCGCAGCGGCGGAGCTCGCGGCCCAGCTGGCGCTCGCGGCGGAGGTCGGCGGCTTTGACCTGCTCGTGATCGGCCGGGGCGGCGGCAGCCTCGAGGACCTCTGGGCCTTCAATGAGGAGCCGCTGGTGCGCGCCGTGGCATCATCGCCCATCCCGGTACTTTCGGCGGTAGGCCACGAGATTGACTACACCCTCTGCGACTTCGCGGCCGATCACCGCGCCGAGACGCCCAGCGCCGCCGCCGAGCTGCTCACCAGCGGCTTTATCGCGGCCCTCGAGCGGGCCCGCCAAGCGGGCGATCGCCTTGGGGAGCGCGTCGGCGCCTCCCTCGAGCGCCACGGCACCACGCTCGACCACGCCCGGGCCCGGCTGCGGCTGCTGGCCCCGGCCGCGCGCGTTGAGCAGGCGTGGCAGCGGGCCGACGAGTTGCGCGGACGCCTGGGCGCCGCCCTGCGGCACCTTGCCCAGCTCCGGCGCCAGGAACTGGCCGACGCCCGCGGTCGCCTCCTGCGGGCCTCCCCTGAGC
>Ga0194129_10002505_pt1 | contig 27533 bp, 17 predicted proteins | sample TA2KigCa35mmetaG_FD_150862 | JGI IMG/M metagenome (GOLD analysis project Ga0194129, IMG submission 150862) | Freshwater microbial communities from Lake Tanganyika, Tanzania - TA2015038 Kigoma Deep Cast 35m | ecosystem: Environmental > Aquatic > Freshwater > Lake | place: Tanzania: Lake...
TTCACGACGTCGCCTCGGCTCCGCGAGGAGCTCGAATCGGCGACGTCGTGAACCCTTGCGCGGGCGGCGCTCAGTAGTGGGGCGGCGGGCCGTTCGCGGGATCGTTCGATGCCCCGACCTCGAGCTCTTGCTCGACGCGGCGGGTTTTTGCGGCGAGGCGCAAGACCTCCCCGCGAAGCTCGATCACGACCTCGTTCAGCTCGGCGATCAGGCGATCCTGGTACGTGAGTCGCACCTCGAGCTCGGTGACGCGCTCCTCGAGCGAACCGGTCGCAGGTCGACTCACGGAAGCCCCCACACGCTCGCGGCGCGAAGCTGAACGCGCGACCGAACGGCTGCAAATTCCGGCGCCTGTCGCACGGTCGCGAGCGTCGTGCAGCGCTCGAGCCACTCGACGTCGACGAGCGCGACCTCGGCGGCGGCCCGAAGACACGCAAGGCAGCGCGCGTCATCCCCACGCGACCCGTAAGCCTCGGCAGCGAGCTGATCCACGAGCGACATCATCCGCCGGTTGCCGGTCGCGCGCGAGGCCTGGCGGAAGCCCTCGAGCGAATCGGCTTCACCGAGGACCACCCGACCGTAGGCGATGAGCCCCTGCACCACCGGGTCGGCGTCGGAGGCGTGGAGGTCGACGAGCTCCCGCACCCTCGCGTGGTCGCGACGCCACACGGCGATGCGGATCGCGAGCGAGAGCCGCACGATGCCGCGATCGCCCCGCAGGCGCTCGACCTCCGCGAGATGGCGCCCCGCCGCCTCGTGCTCGCCCCGCAGCGCACACACCCGCGCGAGGTTCGCGTGGGGACGCCAGGTCTCGGGGTGAAGCTCGAGCGCGAACTTGAGGCGACGCATGCCCTCGCTCACCTGACCCGCCTCGCACTGCAACTCTCCGAGGTAGACATGCGCCTCCGCGAAGGTCGGCGCGATCGCGAGCGCACGCCCGAGCTCGGCCGCGCCGTGCACGAGATCGCCGCGCTGGATCGCGAGCATAGCGCTCGCGAGGCGCGTCTCCGCGAGGCCAGGCGCCGACAGGACGGCCCGCGCGACGCTGGCCTCGACCTCGCTCGCCCAGTCGCGTTCGGACGAGCCACTGGCCCACCAGCCGCGCACGAGCGACATGGCGTGGGCCGCGAGCGCGAGCCGAAAATCCGGGGCGATCGCGAGCGCGCGATCGAGTTGCTCGACCGCGAGCCGCCAGTTCGCGAAGTCCCCCCCGCGCATCTCCCGGCGGGCGGCGAGGTAAAGCTCGACGGCTTCGGTCGGCGCCGACTCGCCTGCCCGCTCGGCGCCGATCTCGAGTCGGAGCGCCTCGGCGATTCGTGCGGCCAGCGTCTCCTCGAGCGCGAGCGCCTCCGACAGCGGAACCTCGTGCCGGGCGCTCCACGTCTGCGCGCCGCTCGCCGCGTCGAGCAAACGTACGGTCACGCGGATTCGCTCGGCGAGCCGTTGCACCGTCCCATCGATCACGGAGTCGACGCCGAGGATGGAACCGACCGCCCTGGGATCGCGCTCGTCGCGAAAGCGCTCCGCGACGTTGCTTGACGCGATCCGGAGTCCGCGCGTTCGAGAGAGCACGTCGATGAGCTCTTCCTGCAACACGACCCCGAGATCGTCGGCGTCGGCACCGCGCACCCGAAATGGCAACACGGCGAGGCTCCGCTCGAGGGCCGGGAGAGCCTCGAACGGGCGCAGGGAGCGCACGCCTCCTCGAGCCGCGACAGACGACGGACCGCTCGTCGGAGGCGAGGCTGCGGACGCCTGCAGGGCGAGCACCGTCGCCGAGGCAACCGTCAGCGTGTCGCTCGAGCCGAGGGACGGTTGCGCGTCGCGCGCGAGCCAACCCTCGAGGCTCTCGGCGACCCCGCGTGCGGTCGGCGGACGGCGCGTCGGATCGCGCTCGAGGCAACGCATCACCAGCGCCGCGAGCTCCTCGGGCACGGCGCGATGCCGCCGCGGATCTTCGGGTGAACGATGGCATCGCGCGAGCGCGACCGCGATGACGCCCTGGTTCGGATCGAGGAAGGGGACCTCACCCGTCAGCATCTCGTAGAGGTTCAAGCCGAGCGCGTAGAGATCCGTGCGGGCATCGACCCGCTCCCCGAGCACCTGCTCCGGAGCCATGTACGCCGGCGTGCCGAGCAACGTGCCGCTCGGGTGCGTGGCCATCGACTCCGTGAGCGCGCGCGCGATTCCGAAGTCGGTCAGCACCGCTCGATCGGCGCGCCCCTCGGCCGCATCGAGCAGCACGTTCGCGGGCTTGAGATCGCGGTGCACGACCTGCTCGGCGTGCGCCGCATCGAGTCCGTACGCGATCTCCGCCGCGATGCGGGCCGCGTCCTCGAAGCTCATCGGCGCGCGTGCGAGCCGCTCCTCGAGGCTCTCGCCCAGGACCAGCTCCATCGTGAGGAAGTGGAACCCGTCCGCCTCGCCGATGTCGTGGATGCGCGCGACATGACGGCTCGTCACGCGCCGCGCGAGCCGCACCTCACGCCGAAATCGCTCGACGGCATCCTGGTTCGGCTCCACCGACAGCAACTTGAGTGCGACCGCCTCACCGAGGTCACAGTCGCGAGCGCGGTACACGATCCCCATCGCGCCCTGCCCGAGGCAATCCTCGAGGCGGTAGCGACCCGCGAACAGGCTGTCCCCGGCGAGCGTGCCCGATTCCCGGAGTCGCTCGAGCGCGTCGCTGGTGCTTCGACCCACCACGTGGGGGATGCTATTCGATCGACGACCACATCAGTACCCCCCTCGATGTCCGCCAAATTTTGCCGCGGCGCGGGCGGATCCGGAGTAGATACCGCGTCGTCATGAGTGAAGCCGCGCGGTCCGACGTCGCGAGCTCCGCCGGAGGGTCCGAGACCTCCTCGAGCGGAACGTCCGACCACCCTCCAAGTACCGGTGGCCATGGCCACGGCTCGATGGCCGCGCTCGTGCTCGGCGCCATCGGCGTCGTCTACGGCGACATCGGCACGAGCCCGCTCTACACCCTGACCGAGTGCTTGCACGGGCCGCATGGCGTGGCGCCGACGCCCGCGAACGTCTTCGGGCTGATCTCGCTCATCATCTGGTCCATCACGATGGTCGTGACGGTGAAATACCTGTCCTTCCTGATGAAGGCGGACAACCAGGGCGAGGGCGGCATCATGGCGCTGCTCGCGCTCGTCCCGAGCGAGAAGAAGCCCAAATCGCCGGGTCAGATCGGCCTCATCGCGTTCCTCGTCATCGCAGGTGCGGCGCTGCTCTTCGGGGACGGCATCATCACCCCGGCGATCTCGGTGCTCAGCGCGGCCGAGGGCCTCAGCGTGGCGACCAGCAAGCTCGAGCCATACGTCGTCCCCTCGACGATCGTCATCCTCGCGGCGCTCTTTGCCATCCAGAGCAAGGGTACGGGCGGCATCGGCAAGGCCTTCGGGCCCATCATGGTGCTCTGGTTCACGGTGCTCGGACTCCTCGGAGTCTGGAACATCACGAAGGACCCGCGGATCCTCGGCGCGCTGTCGCCGCACCACGCGCTCGCGTTTTTTCAGCGCAACGGCTCGCACGGGTTCCGCGTCCTCGGCGGCGTCGTGCTTGCGGTGACGGGCGGCGAGGCGCTCTACGCCGACATGGGCCACTTCGGGCGCGCCCCGATTCGCAACGCGTGGCTGGGCCTCGTCTTTCCGGCGCTCGGCCTGTGTTACCTCGGCCAGGGCGCCTCCGCCCTGGTCGACCCGACGACCGTGCAGCGACCGTTCTACTCGATGATGCCGCAGGGCCCGTGGATCTACGGCGCCGTCGCGCTCGCGAGCGCCGCCACCGTGATCGCCTCGCAGGCGCTCATCTCGGGGGCTTTCTCGCTGACGCAGCAAGCGATCCGGCTCGGCTACTTCCCGCGCCTTCGCATCCTGCACACCAGCGTCGAGGCCGAAGGCCAGATCTTCGTGCCGATGCTGAACCGGGGCCTCGCGGTCTCGTGCATCGCGCTCGTCTTGATTTTTCGCAAGTCGAGTAATCTCGCTGCCGCCTACGGCCTGGCCGTCAGCGGGACGATGGCCATCACCTCGATCGTGTTCTACGTCGTCACCCGCGAGCACTGGGGCTGGTCGAAGCCCAAGGCTGCGGCGGTGCTCGTGCTGTTCCTCGCGTTCGACCTCCCGTTCCTCGTCGCGAACGCCCTCAAGTTTTTCGCGGGCGGCTATCTGCCTTTCCTCGTGGGTGTCGGGTTCGTCCTCGTCATGGTCAGCTGGCGCATCGGCCGCAGCTACCTCGCCGAGAAGATGAAGAACCTCTCGTCGCCGCTCGATGCGTTCATCGCCGAGATGCCATCGAAATTGATCGGGCGGGTCCCCGGCGTCGGCGTCGTCCTCGCCTCGCAGCAGGGAGGCGCGCCGCCGGTCTTGAACCTGCTCGTTCGCCGCTTCCAGGTTCTCCACGAGCACCTCGTCCTCGTCACGATCGTCACCGACCACGTGCCGGAGGTCGGGGATCGGCACCGTCACCACGTCGAGAAGATCACCGACGACATCTTCCGCGTGGTGCTTCACTACGGGTACATGCAGACGCCGAACGTGCCCGAGGCCTTGCTCCCGGCGCTGCACGATCTCGGGCTCGACGCGACGCCTGACCAGCTCACCTACTTCCTCGGCCGAGAGACGCTCCTCCACGGTCCCGAGGGCCACATGAGCGGCGTGCTCGAGGCAATGTTCCTCACCCTCTCGCGCAACGTCCGCAGCGCCACCGACTACTTCTCGCTGCCTCCGAACCAGGTCGTCGAGCTGGGCATCCAGCTCGACATCTGACCTAGCCGGGCGCGCCGTCCTGGTCGCGTCGACGGGCATCGAGCGGGAGGGTGAGCGTGAACGTCGTCCCATCGTCCGGGCGACTCTCGACGGTGACTCTCCCGCCGTGAGCCTCAGCGAGGAGCCGCACGACCGCGAGTCCCAAGCCCCATGAAGCCTCGCCCCTGCCGTCGTGGGCGCCGCGCTCGAAGGCGACGAACAAGCGCTCCCGGTCGCCGTCCGGGATGGGCTCGCCTGCGTTGTGCACGTGAACGCGGGCCGTCGCGTCGTCCGCCTCGACGGTGAGCCGGACCTTGCGTCCTGTCACGCAGTGCCGCGCCGCATTGACGCGCAGATTCCACAACGCGCGGCGCAGCTCCGGCGCGCTCGACACGCCGAGCACCTCGCCGCAAGACTCGATCGCGAAGCGGGCACCGGCCGAGACCGCTCGAGCAGCTGCGCCCCGAGCTTTGCGGTAGCGAGGGCACCCCCGAAGGTCGTGAACCAGCGACGCCACGAGGCGCACGCGCTGGTCCCGCTCGGCGCGGAGCCCCTCGACCTCACGGCGCAAGAGCCCGACACTCCAGGCCGTCGCCAGGGCGGCGAGGACGCGGTCCCCGAGCGCGCGCGCCCGCTCCGACTCGTGGTCGTGGGTCGGTACGCCCTCCGCAGGCTCGAGGACGAGCACCCCGCGCAGACGCCCCCGCAGACGAAGGGGGAGGGTCACGCGGCGCTCGGCGAGCGTGCCGTCGACCAGGACGAGTGGCCCGTCATGCCGCGGGCCGTCCTCCGCGCCAGAAGGCGCCACCCCACCCGCAGCTCGAGACCCGCCACGGCCCAAATCGAGCGTACCGGCGAGGGCTCGACCCCGGCGGCCAGCGCACGAGTCGACGAGCATGACCAAGGTCCCGACGTCCCGAATCCGCAGCACCGCACCCGCGGCCCCCGCGGCGACTCGAATGACTTCCGTCAATTCAAATAGTGCGATCGTCGACTCCGGGTCATCGACCGTCTCGCCGCGCTCGAGGGTCGACGCAACCTCGCGCTCGTAAGCCTCTCCTGCGGCGCGCATCGCCGCGTTGACGCGACGAGCGAAGTGCTCGAGCTCCGCGCGCGAAGGCCGCGAGCCAGGCTCGAGACCGAGGCAAGCCTCCTCGACGACGTGACGGATCGAGGACAGCTCGTCCATGACGACGGCGGGCTCCTCTCCGCGCGACATCACCGGCGTGATGCGGGTGCCGTTCGAACGCAGGCCTCGTCGCAAGCGCGCGCCACCGACGACGAGGTCGAGCTGCTCGCTCACGGCGATGGGCTGCAGCCTCGGCGAGCTGCCCGAGAGGAGGCCGCCTCGCCGCAGCCTCTCCTCGATGCCAGCGACGAGCTCGTCACGGCGTCGAGAGACCAGGTTCGGGAGCGTACGCACGACCGGAAGGTAGACCCCGTACCGAAGCCGCAACCCCAAGGCGTGGCGAAGCCGCGCGGGGCGGGAGCGTTACGCTTGCGAAACGTCAACCGCGCTTCGATTCGAGCTCTTCCCAGCGAGCGAGGAGCCGGACCACCTCGGCTCGCGCCGCCTCGAGGCCTGCGGTGAGGCGGGGAACGTCCGAGCCGCGCTCGGCGTAGAGTCGCGGACAGGCCAGCTCCGCCTCGAGCCTCACGACCTCCTGCTCGGCACCGTCGATGCGATCGAGGAGCCCCTCGAGCTCGCGCTTCTCGTTGAAGGTGAGCTTCGCCTTGGCGCGCGCCGGCTCAGCGGGCGAGGCGTTCTTCGGCGAGGCGGCCTCGCTCTGCGCGCGGTCGGACGAGGAGACCTCTCCCCGCACGGGCTCCGGCCGGAGCGCGCAGTAGATCTGGTAGTTGCCCTCGTAACGAACGACCCTGCCCTCCCCCTCGAAGGCGAGGATCGCCGTCGCGATCCGATCGAGAAACCACCGATCGTGGGTCACGACCACGGCCCCCGCGTTCGTCTCGACGAGGAGCTCCTCGAGGGCTCCGAGCATCGCGACGTCGAGGTCGTTCGTCGGTTCGTCGAGGATCACGAGGTTTCCGGGCCGTGACAGCATCTTCGCGAGCGCGACGCGCGCACGCTCCCCGCCCGAGAGGGAACCGACGGGCTGCCGTTGGTCCTCGGGACGAAACAGGAAGCGCTCGAGATAACTGCGCACCTCGAGGCTCTGCTCGCCGATCACGATGCGCGTCCGATCACCCGCGACGTTGTCGAAGATGGAGCGCACGTCGTCGAGCCCCGCGCGGTGCTGGTCGAGGTAGCTCGTGGTGATGTTCTGGCCGCGCACGATCGCCCCGTTCGCGACCGGGTGTTCGCCGAGCAGCGCCCGGAGGAGCGTCGTCTTCCCCGCGCCGTTGGGGCCGACGATCCCGACGCGCTCGCCGGGGCGGAGCAGGAGCTCCAGATCGCGCACGAGGACCGCCTCGCCCTGCATCAGGGTGATGCCACGCAGCTCGATCACGCTCTTGCCCGCGCGCGTGGTCTCGAGCTCGAGCATCGCCGTCTTCTCACCGCGGGGCCTGACGATGTCACGTGAGGCCTCGGCGCGACCGATCCGGGCCTTCTGCTTGCCGGTGCGGGCCTTCGGTTGACGGCGCAGCCACTCGAGTTCCTTGCGCAAGAAATTCTGGCGATTGGCCTCGGTCCGCTCGGAAAGCTCGGCCCGCTCGGCGCGCGCCTCGAGGTAGTCCTGATAACCGCCGTCGTACGCGTGAAGGTGGCCGCGCTCGAGCTCGAGGGTCCGCGTGACGACGCGGTCGAGCAGGTAGCGATCGTGCGTGACGAGCAAGAGCGCGCCCGGGTAGTCATCGACGAGGTAATCCTCGAGCCACGCGACGGTGTCCGCGTCGAGGTGGTTGCTCGGCTCGTCGAGGATCGCGAGCGTCGGACGGGACACGAGCAGCCGCGCGAGCGCGACGCGACGCCGGTCGCCCCCCGAGAGCTCGCGGATCGGGGCGTCGGGGCGACGGACCCCAAGGTGGGTGAGCATCGCGATCGCCTCGTGGTCGCGGTCCCACCCGCCGAGCCGCTCGACGTCGGCGAGGGCCGCGGCCTGCCTCGCGAGCAGCGCCTCCTCCGCGGCCGGATCTCCACGACCCAGGCCAGCGCTCGCTGCATCGTAACGAGCCCGCGCGTCGGCCCAGGCGCCGAGCCCCGCGAGCACCTCCTCGCGTGGGGTGCGGGCCGGATCGAGCACCGGCTCCTGCGCGAGGTAGCCGATGGTCGCCTCGCGCCGCAGCATCAGCGTCCCGCCGTCGAGCGGCTCGAACCCGGCGAGCATCTTCGCGAGGGTGCTCTTGCCCGAGCCGTTCGCACCGAGCAGACCGATGCGCTCACCCTCCTCGATCGAGAGCGTCACGGCGTTCGCGATCACCTTCGGACCGAAGGCCTTGGCGAGGCCCTGCGCAGACAGGATGGTCACGCGCGGGTGGTCGCACGCATGGGGACGGAAGTCGAGGGCGGTCACCCTCGACGCGTGCCGAAGCTCATCGCGCGCGGGCGTTCGAGGCGCACGCCGCCGCACGATTGGCTGGACGAATGAGGCCAGATCGCGTGAGTCCTTTAGGATGATTTCGCTGAATGACAACCTGCTCGCGTGCCCGTCCTGCCAGTGCCACCACCGGCGTGACGAGGCTGTATGCCCTCATTGCGGCGCCGCTAACCCGGGCGGGACCGGGCACGTCGAACGCACGCGGACGGCCGGGCTCTTGAAGCTCGCGGTCGCGCTCACGGGAGCGTCCGCGCTCGTCGGCTGCAACGATCCGGTCGCCGAGCCGAGCGCCACGGGCAGCACGGCAAGTGCGGGCGGCGACACCTCGACGATGTCAGGCAACTCGATGGACGTGGCGAACGCCGTCGCGACCTACGGCTACGCGATGAGCTCCGGCTGGAGCGTCGGGTCGGACGGAGTCGGCGGCACGATGGGCGGCCAGGGCGGAGCGCCGATGTCGGGCAGCGGCGGTGCGAACGGCGCGGGCGGCGGAGATGGCGCGGGCGGTGCCAACGGGACGGGCGGTGCGGGCGGTCAATGACGGTGACGTCGGGCGCGCTATTCCCCTGAGGGGGCGCGCTATTCCCCTGAGGGGGCGCGCTATTCCCCTGAGGGGGCGCGGCGCTCGAGGAGGCTCGACGCGCGCAGGCTAAGCGGGGTGACCCCGTCGCGGTGACAAGCGCTTCGCAGCGCTCAGGGCGACGCGTCCTTTGCGCAGCGAAACCCGAAGTGATGGAAGGTCTTCGCCTCGTTGGCGGGGAAGTGCCGACGACGGTGAAACCCGCTCGCGTGCTCGGCGGGCCAGTACCACGAGCCGCCGCGGACGCTGCGCCACGTCATCCCCTCGCACGAGCGCGCGCCGTCGCAGGGGCCCTTCGGGTTCTTGCCGGCGCACGCCGCGCCACACGCCGCATAGCTCGGCGTCCACCAGTCGGCGACCCACTCCTCGGCGTTGCCCGCGAGATCGAAGATCCCGTAGCGCCCTGGCGGTCGTGAACGCACCTCGAGCACCCGTCCGGTACCGGCTCGCTCGCTGCGATTGTCGACCCCGCAGCTGCGCCCCCGGTCGTCCATGATGACCGCATTCGCGCAGGTGAGCGGCGCATCACCGAACGGATTCGCCTCCCCGTCCGGACCGCGCGCGGCCTTCTCCCACTCGGCCTCGGTCGGCAGCCGCTTCCCCTTCCAGCGGCAGAAGGTGTCGGCGTCGAACCACGAGACCCCCACGATCGGCTGCGCCGGCCGGTCGAAGTCACGGTAGAGCGGTCCTGCTCGCTTGCACACCCGCGCCGCGACGCACCCCCCCCACTCGGACACTGTGACTTCTGTCAAGTCCATCAAGAACGCGTCGAGGTCGATCGTCATGCGCGGCGCGTTGACACCGCGGTAGGGGCGTCGCTGCCCGCCTTGCGGACAGTCGTGCCGATCGGCCTCCGCGCCGCGGACGAACGGCCCTGCCGGAACGCACGCCATCCCTTCAGGCACCGCGCCGCAGGGCTCGACGACCGGACTCGACGCCGGTGACGCCGCCAGCCCCGCGGCGACTTCGAGCGCCACGGGCGCGGCCTCGCCCTCGCGCGATGCGAACGACGGTCCTGCAGGGGCCGACGTATCCGCGCTCGCGGGGGCCACCCGAGGCATCCCCTTCACCGCGCTCGACGCGGAAGTTGAGACGCGGTCCGACAGCGCAGGGCGGCTCGGTGGCGTGGGCTCCGCGGATGGCGCGCGGCCCGGTGGCGCGCAGGCGACGAGCGCTGCGGTCACCAGGGCGACGGCGATGCGCCGGCTCATCGACCAACCCACCGGGCCTCAGGGCCCCGGACTCCCGACGAGCCAGATCGGCCCCGGCTCGACGATCTCGGCGCGCGCCACCATGTCACGAAGCCGCCGCGCTCGTCCGGACGCGAGCCACGCTCGGAGGTCGGCCCCCGACTGGACCACGTAGCGATAGCCGTCGTCGCCCGCCCGCGCCGTGCGCGTCCACGTGAAGGTCCGCAGCACCGCGCTCGAAGCCGACATCGGCAGCGCCGCGAGGTTTTCGCCGAGCCCGCCCGTGTACGGGAAGTACTCCTCGACGTTCGAGAGATAGAGCGTGGTCACGTCGAGCCCGACGTCATCGAGGATCCGCGCGACCTCGCGAATGGTCTGCTTGCCGGTCCAGTCGCCACGCACGGCGAGGAAGCGGCCCGAGGCGACGAGGTCCGCGACGAAGCGGTATTGCTCGGGATCGTCCAGGATCGTGCGGGTGCCGGCCGCGGCGAAGCGCTGCATCGACATCCAGAGATGCGTGTGAACCCGGTCTTGCACTTGCTCGAAGAGGTAACGCCGGCGGGACGTCTCCTTCTTCGTGCCCCCCGCCTCGCGCAGCGCCGCATCACCGAGCGACCGCACGTACCAGAGCCGCATGAACGCCTCCGGGGTCGCCGCGGTCTTGAAGAAGATGCGGTAAATCGCGTGAAGATCGACCACGACTTGATCGAAATCACTCACCACGACGAGACCCGGCCGCGCCCATCCCGCGAGGATGTAGTTCTGGTCCGAGCCGACCCCGAGCATCACGCCACCCTTTCCCTCCACCCGTGGCCGGAACCGCTCGAGAAACTGCTCGTTCGAGGTCAGGTAGTGCCGCGACAAGATGAGCTGCCGCGGTGCGGGGTCGACCGGGAGCCCGGCGAGCCTCTCACGCGCCGCGTCGAACGCCGCCGGCCGCGCGCTTGGGCGCGCCGACGGTCGCGCAGCCACCTCATTCAACGCTGGCGCCTCGCGCCCGGTCGCCTCCCGGCGGCGGGCGATCACGCTCCCGACCTGGTGAGGCTGCCGCTCGCAGGTGGTCTCCGCCGCGCGCACCTCGAGGTGTTGGGAGCAACCGAACGAGAGCGACGCGACGACCGCGAACCGAGCCAACCGACCCATGAAGGACCTCGAGGGGCGCGGAGCCTACACCGAGAGTCGCCGCCGAGGTTCGCGGATTTCGAGCCCCGGTCCGCGTTCTCGGCGTACGCTCGCGCCGCAGAGGAGCCGCCCGTGAATTCGCGCATGAAGGCACCGCGCTCGCTCTTCCGCCCCGACCCGGGCGACGCTCCCGATCGGGCCGTGACGCGTGCGCTCGCGACCCTCAGCTTGCTCCTCGCCCTCCCCTACGCGACCCCTCGCTGCGCGCGACTTCGCGTCCTCGAGCCGCTCGAGCCAGGCGCCGGTCTCTCGTTCGCGCCTGCGCCGCGGAGCGATGCAGAGGCCATCGGGGTGGTGCCGATCCCGGCCTCGCCCCCGGAAGGCGAGCGCCCGCCCGGCGTCGCGCGCTCGGACAGCGAACCGCGAGAGACGACCCCGGACGGGATCGCGACGGCGGCGCGCGCGGCCCAGCCCGAGGAGGAGCCCTCACCCACGCCGATCGAAGATCCGACCCATCGCGCGCTCGATCCCTACTTCGAGGAGCTGCGGCGACTCGAGCGAGGCGAGCCGGGCGTTCGGGTGCGCATCGCCGTCTGGGGCGACTCCACCGTCGAGACCGACCTCGTCACGGCGGGGCTCCGTCGCAGCCTCCAGCGTCGCTTCGGCGATGGCGGCCACGGCTTCGTCATGCCGATCGCGCCGACCTGGCGCTACCTCCACGAAGGCGTCCGGCTCGGCACCGGTGCCGGCTGGGCGATGAGCCGCATCAACGGTCCGCTCGCCTCCGATGGCCTCTACGGACTCGGAGCCACGACGCTGCACGCGCTGGGGCCGCTCGCGCACGCGACCGTCGGGACCGCGACCACCGGCGACTTCGGCCGGCGCGTGTCCCGCTTCGAGGTTGACTACCTCGAGCATCCCGGTGGCGAACCCTTCGAGCTCCTCGTCGACGGAACCCCGGCGCGGCTCGTCGAGACCCGCGGCGAACGCGCGCGCTCCGCGGCGGTCACACTCGAGGTCGAGGACGGACCTCATGAACTCCGGCTCGCCCCGCGAGGCAGCGGCGTGCGGCTCTTTGGCGTGGTGCTCGAGCGTGAGCGCGGGATCGTCGTCGATGCGCTGGGCGTCACGAATTCGTGGATGGGTCAGCTCGCGCGGATCGCCCCCGACCACCTCGCCGAGCAGCTCGCCTGGCGTGCGCCGGCGTTGCTCGTCTTCAACTTCGGGATCAACGAGGCCCGCGCGGTCAGCCAAGAATTTCCGGGGTTCGACGCGTACGAGCGCCAGCTGCGGGAGGTCCTCGGCTCGTTCCGGCAGCGCGCGCCGCGAGCAGGCTGCCTCGTGCACGGGCCGCTCGACGCAGGCTTTCGAGATGGCACCGCGATCCGCGGGTTCCCGCGCATGACGCCCGTGATCGAGGCCCAGCGTCGCGGCGCCGCGGAGGTAGGCTGCGCCTTCTGGGATGGTCGCGCTGCGATGGGTGGCGAGGGCGCGATGGCCCGCTGGCGCGCTCAGGGCCTCGCCGATCACGAGCTGCTTCACCCGACGCGGGAAGGCGCGACGAAGCTCGGCGCGTGGCTCCACTCCGCGCTGCTCGAAGAATACCGCGCGTTCCTCGCTAGAACTGGAAGTAGATGAACGGCACGCGCTCGGCGCTCGACACCTCGTGAAGGAGGACCGCGACGAGGAACAGCACACCGCCTTGCAGCCAGGCGGGCAGCCCGATGAAGCGCTCGCGCAGCGATCCCACGACACGGCGCGGCACGGACAGCGCCGCGAGGCTCATCGCCAACCACCCGGTCATCAGCGGCGAGAGGAGCCCCGCACCACCACCCCTCGCGCCGAGCTGCCGGAAGACCGCCGCCGCATTGTGGAACGAGGACGCCCGGAAGAAGACCCAAGCAAAACACACGAAATGGAAGGTCACGAACCACGCGGCGAGTCGCTCGGCGACCGACCGCTGGGGTGCTCCGGAGCCGGTCTCGCCGCCGAGCACCCGCACGACGACCAGGCCGAGCCCATGGAGGGCTCCCCACGACACGAAGGTCCACGACGCGCCGTGCCAGAGCCCACCGAGGACCATCGTGACCATCAGGTTCCGGTAGGTGAGGAGCCGCCCACCCTGGTTTCCTCCGAGCGGGACGTACAGGTAATTGCGCAGCCACGAGGACAGCGAGATGTGCCAGCGACGCCAGAACGCGACGAGGTCCGTCGCCTGGTAGGGAGCGTCGAAGTTCGCGGGGAACCGCACCCCGAGCAGCAACGCCAACCCGATGGCGATGTCCGAATAGCCAGAGAAATCGCAGTAAATCTGCACTGCGTAGCCGTAGACGGCCGCGAGGGTCTCGACCGCCGAGTGGTGAAGCGGATCGGCGAAGACGCGGTCGACGAGGTTCGTCGAGAGCACGTCGGAGATGACGACTTTCTTGACGAGGCCGAGCGCGACCAGAAAGAACCCTTCGCCACTCTCACGTCGTGACAGGCGCGCCGGACGCTCGAGCTGGGGCAGCAGATCCTGCGCGCGAACGATCGGCCCGGCGACGAGGTGCGGAAAGAACGCGACGAAGACGAGGTAGCGCAGGTAGCTCTGGTGCGGCGCGAGCCGGCCTCGATAGACATCGATCACGTAGGCCATCGAGACGAAGGTGAAGAAAGAGATCCCCACCGGCGGCAGCGTCGCGATCACCGCGTCTGCGGTCGGCGCGGTCGTGGCGCCGACGATGGGCCGAAGCGCTCGCAGACTCTCCGTCACGAACGCCCCGTACTTGAACACAGCGAGGAGCCCGAGGTTCGAGACGACGGTGACGACGAGCAGCAGGCGGCGGGTCGAGTGCCGTCGGGACCGCGCGATCCGCTGCGCGAGGACGTAGTCGACGGTCGACGAGCCGAACAGGAGCGGGCCGTAGCGCCAGCTCCAGAACGAGTAAAACGAGTAGCTCGCGACGAGGAGAAAGCCGAGCCTCGGCCACACGGCCCGAAGCCGCGCGAGCTCCCAGGCGACGACGAAGGTGACGCCGAAGAACGCAGCGAACTCCAGCGTGTTGAAGAGCATCGCGAGGGATCCGGTGGGGCCTCGCGCACCGAGGCCGACGGCGTCGGTTATCGCACGGGCGCCCGTCGCGGTTCAAAACGGCGGCCCTTTCTCGTTCCTTCCATCCGTTCTCGGGCAGTGCGACCTCGTGACACAGGCGCACCGCGTCGGCGTGTGCGAGACTGGGGCCATGAACGGTAAGGTCTTGGCCCCACTCCTCTCCGCGCTCGTTCTCGTCGCCTGCGGTGGTGAGGACGGAACCGATACGACGGCCTCGTCCTCCTCGACCGGCGCCGCTGGCGGGACCACTGCCGGCACGGGAGGCGCGGGCGGGTCCGGGCCCGCGGCGTCGACCTCGACGGGAGGCGGTGGCAGCGAGGCCATCACCCTCACCTTCGCTGCCGAGGTCGGCGGGCAACCCTTCGCTTGCGGGACGTCGTTCGACGGCCTCGGGGCGTCGAAGTCGAAGGCCGAGCTGCTCGACTTCCGGCTGTACGTGCACGACGTTCGGCTCCTCGATGGAAAGGACGAGGTCCCCGTCACGCTCGAGCAGGACGGCGTGTGGCAGCTCGAAAAGCTGGCGCTGCTCGACTTCGAGGACAAGAAGGGCAAGTGCGCGAACGGCACCACCGAGAAGAACCTGACCGTGCGCGGCACCATCCCCGCCGGGGTGAAATACGATGGCGTACGCTTCAAGCTCGGCGTCCCCTTCGAGCTGAACCACAGCGACGCCTCGACGGCGCCGTCGCCGCTCAACCTGTCGGGCCTCTTCTGGAACTGGCAGGGTGGCCGCAAGTTCCTGCGCATCGACGCGATGGCCGAGGGCGCGATGAAGGCGTTCAACCTGCACGTCGGCAGCACGGGCTGCGACGGCGATCCCGCGAGCGGCGGCGTGACGGCGTGCACGAGCCCGAACGTCGCGACCATCGAGCTTGCTGGCTTCGACGCGGCGAAGAACACCATCGTCGTCGACTACGCGGCCATGGTCGCCGCCGTCGACTTCGCGAAGCCGGACGGTGGCGGAGCCTCGGGCTGCATGGGCGGAAAGACCGATCCCGAATGCGCCCAGATCTTCGACAAGCTCGGCATCGACATCGCGACGGGCTCGCCGAAGGTCGGCGCGCAGACGGCGTTCAAGGTCAAGTGAAGGCGAAGCCATGCGCGACCTCCATCGCGACGTGAACGGCCGCCGTGCGCTCACGGTGGCACTCGCCATCGGCGCGCTCGCGGCCTGCGGCGGAGACTCGACCGAGCCGCCACCGACGACCACGACGAGCGGCGGCGGCACGACCTTCGACTTCGGACTGCCACCCGGCGTCCCGAAGCCGCGCGTGCCCGCGGACAATCCGATGACGCCGGAGAAGGTCGAGCTCGGTCGCCACCTCTTCCACGACACGCGGCTCTCGCTGAACGAGACGCAGTCGTGCGCGAGCTGTCACCTCCAAGGCAAGGCGTTCACCGACGGGCGCGCGACCTCGGTGGGCTCGACCGGCGACGCCACCCCCCGTGGCTCGATGAGCCTCGCGAACGTCGGCTACCTGACGACGTTGACCTGGGCGAACCCGGTCCTCGTCGCCCTCGAGGATCAGGCCCTCGTGCCGATGTTCGGCGAGGATCCCGTGGAGCTCGGCCTCAGCGGAAACGAGCAGACCCTGCTCGACCGCCTCGCCGCGGATCCGCGCTACGCGACGCTCTTCGCGGCCGCCTATCCTGACGAGGCGGAGCCGTTCAGCCTCGCGTCCGTCGTGCGCGCCATCGCCTCGTTCGAGCGAACAATCCTGTCCTTCTCCTCACCCTACGACCGGTACGCCTACGGGGGCGATCCCGATGCCCTCGACGCCAGCGCCAAGCGCGGTCGCGATCTGTTCTTCTCCGAGGAGCTCGAGTGCTTCCACTGCCACGGAGGCTTCAACTTCTCGGACTCGACCGCCCACGATGGCACCGCGATCATCGAGACGATGTTCCACAACACCGGGCTTTACAACGTCGGTGGGACCGGCGCGTACCCCGAGCCGAACACCGGAGTCTTCGCCATCACCGGGCTGGCGAGCGACATGGGCCGTTTCCGCGCGCCCACCCTGCGCAACGTCGCGCTCACGGCCCCCTACATGCACGACGGCTCGATGGCGACGCTCGACGAGGTGCTCGATCACTACGCCGCGGGCGGCCGCAACGTCGCGTCGGGGCCCAATGCGGGCGACGGGCGACTGAACCCGAACAAGAGCGAGTTCCTCCACGGCTTCGCGCTCACCCAGACGCAGCGCGCCGACGTGATCGCGTTCCTCGAGAGCCTGACCGACACGGACTTGACCGAACGCAAGCGGCTCTCCGACCCCTGGACGACGCCATGATCGATCACCTGACGCCCCCCACGCGGCTCGTCCGCCGCCTCGTCGCACCTGCGCTCGCGAGCGTGCTCGGGTTCGCTGCCGTGCACCTCGTGGCCGCATGCGTCGACCACGAGTCGACGAGCCCGGAATTTCCTGGCGTGATCTTCGGCGCCCAGACCAACGACGACGCCCTCCGCACCCTGCTCGAGACGCTCCCGGTCGAGGACCCGACGCAGGCCGCCTACCTCACCTCCCCGATGACTGGCATCGCCCAGCCGACGACCCTCCCGCTCACATTCAAGTGGCGGGTCGGTCCGTCGTCGTCGTGGAACGGGCGCGAGCGCCGCGAGGGTCGCTTCACCGCGCGCGACTCGCTCGCCGGACGTGCCCCGCTCGTGGCTCCGGCAGGCCCCACGCTCCTGCCCCACGCCGCCCCGCACGCGCGTCGCGCCTCGACCGCAGACTCGCGCTTCCCGGCGTGGCTTCACGACCTCGCCCCGGTCAGTGTCGCGCATGCGCACGGCTCGCCCATCAACGGGCGGGCCTATTTCCTCGTCGTCACCGACGCGAACGGCGAGCCCGTTTACCAGGTGTTCACCCTCGGCTTCGAGAACGTCCTCGGCGAGTCGACCCGCGAGGAGCTGGCGCTCGTCCCGCAGCCGCTCCGAGCGAGCGTGTTGAACGCCGTCTTCGACAACGACGCGATCATCCCGGGAGGCGGCCCGTGGCGCGGCCCGGCGATCGACGTGACGCTCACGATCGCCCCCTGACCTCGACCCCCGACGGCACCCCGTTCACCGAGCGGACCTCCTCGATTGCGCTGGCTCTCGGCGGACACCGGGTCTCCGCAGCCACTACGGGAGGAGCGCTCCGTCAGGGTCATGGTTGCCCACGACGCAGTGGCGCTGGGCGAACATGGCACGACACGATGGGCTGAACAGGCGGGTCCTCGGACTCCTCGTTGCTGCAACACTCGGTGCGTGGGGCGCGGCATGCGGCTCCGAGAGCCCGATGACGGACACCCCGACGACGAGCGATCAGGGCGGAAACTCGACCCCCTCGACGACCGGAGGAAGCCCGACGACCTCGAGCGGTGCAGGCGGAACGGCCGACGTCTGTCCCGGCTCGACGCTCTGCGGCGAGGCCTGCACCAACACGAACCTCGACCCGCTGAACTGCGGGGCGTGCGGAAAGGCTTGCGCCAAGGGCGAGGTCTGCTCGATGGGAGGCTGCGGGCTGACCTGCCTCGGCGGGACGACGAAATGCGGCGATGCCTGCATCGAGACGAAGAACGACCCGAAAAACTGCGGCGAGTGTGGCAAGGCCTGCGCCGACGGGCTGCTCTGCGCGGCCGGGACCTGCGTGCTGTCGTGCGCCGATGGCGGTGGCAAGGAGTGCAACGGCCTCTGCGCCGACGTGCAGAACGATGAGGCGAACTGCGGCGACTGCGGCAAGGCCTGTGGCCCCACCGAGGTGTGCAGCAAGGGCCAGTGCGTTCTCGAGTGCCAGGACGGCCTCGCGAAGTGCTCCTCCGGCTGCGTGAACCTCACGAACGACCCCGCCGCGTGCGGAAGCTGCAACAAGTCCTGCGACGTCGCAGCGGGTCAGGTCTGCTCCCAGGGCCTCTGCACGTTCGGCTGCCTCGGGGGCACGAAGTTCTGCAGCGGCCTCTGCGTCGACACGATGACTGACCCGCTCAACTGCGGGGGCTGCGACACCGTGAAGACCCCGAAGGCTTGCAAGGCGGGCGAGGTCTGCACGTCCGGGATGTGCCAGGCGGCATGCAGCGGGAACCTGCAGAAGTGCGGGGCCTCGTGCTTCGACTTCATGACGGACAAGAACCACTGCGGCAACTGCAACACGATCTGCAAGAGCGACGAGAGCTGCACGATGGGCAAGTGCGCCGCGTGCGACTCGTCAAAGGTCGACTGCGACGGCGATGGCTGGCTCGCCTCGGAGGGTGACTGCTGCGACAAGGCTGGAGCCTGCGGCGCCACCCCGAGCCTCGTGAACCCCGGCGCGGTCGAGGTGGTCGGTAACGGCATCGACGACAACTGCAACGGCAAGCAGGACATTTTCGACACGCTCGACACGACCGCGTGCGACGCCCTCCTCGGCTCCAACTCGAGCGCCGCGACCGACTACGCCAAGGCGATGGGCCTCTGCCGAACGACGACCCTGAGTCCGGCACTCAAGAAGGACCGGACCTGGGGCCTCATCAGCGCGAAGCTCCTGCGCGCCGACGGCACGACGCTCCCCACGACGAGCACGCAGCGCTCGATCCGCAGCGCGCTCGGCAGCGTGTCCCCCCCGACCCTCGAGGGCCAGAAGGCCGCGGTGCTCTCGACCGGCATCGCCTCGGACCTGATCCAGCCGAGCCCGGGGCCGGCCAGTTCTAACGCTTTTGGCACCGACCTCTCGAGCACCGTCAACATCTCGACCTGCGCGAGCGCGTCGTGCATCAAGGACTGGTTCACCACCGCGAACCCGCCGCTGAAAAACGCGAATGAGCTCCCCGTCGCGCCGAACTGCGGCAGCGGCGACGCGGGCAGCCCAGCGACCGCGCACGACTCGGTGATGCTCGAGCTCGTGGTGCGCGGACCGACGAACGCCCGCGCGTTCTCGCTGAACACCTACTTCATGTCGCAGGAGTTCCCGGGCTTCGTTTGCTCGACCTTCAACGATCAGGTCGCAGTGCTGATCGACACGCCCAAGCCGACGAGCCCGGTCCCGAATCCGAAGGACAAGAACCTCCTCGTGTACGACGACGGCAAGGGCCTCTGGCCGATCGGCATCAACATCGCCGCGGGCACCGGACTCTTCAACGTCTGCGATCTCACGGCTGCCAAGGCAGCGAACCCCGACGTGAGCAACGCCTCGTGCGCACTCGGCAAGGCCCAGCTCGCCGGGACGAACTGCGCGGCCAACGGCGGAACCTTCTGGCTGACGACGAAGGGCAACATCATCCCCGGCGACCTCGTCACGCTGCGCATCGTGATCTGGGACGTCGGCGACAACGACTACGACTCGCTCGCGCTCGTCGACGCCTTCAAGTGGCTGCTCAACTCGACGGTGCCCGGCACCTCGAACGCCACGAACAACTGAGCGAACGCACCGTCGAGGCGACGTGCCCCACGCGTCGCCTCACCTCGCGGGGCGCGTGCGGGACGCGAACCACACGCGGTTTTTCTCCAGCTGCGAACGCTGATGGGCCGGCGCTCGACGCTTGCAGGTCGAGCGCTCCTCGGAGCCTTCGGGAGCGCCCCAGCGCACCTCCGCGCAGTCATTCGGGTTGTAGGCGACCTCGAGGTCCTTCGCGCGCTTGACGACCTCGGCGACCGTCAGGCGAAACGAGGAGCCGTCGGAGCGCGGATACTCGAACGCGAGCTCACCCAGGCGCTTCGCGATGCGCGCCTCGAGCTCGGCGACCGCCTGCTCGAGCGTGGGCCCTGCCTCGGTCAAGCCGAAGCGGGCGGGCTGGCGCCGCACCGTGGCAGGGAACCCCGCGATCGTGTCGATCGCGATCAAGAGCCGCATGTCGCGCGACGGCGTCGAGAAATCCTCCCAGTCACCGCTCGTCTCGAAGACCGAGTGGCCCTTCGGCATGTCGATGACCTTGCGGCTCGTCCCCATGTGGGCTTCGCCGTTCTGGACGCTCGTCACGCGGGCCTTCACCTGCTCGAAGAGCGCCGTGAGCAAGACCTCGAGCGCGTCGGTGACGGCGAGCGGACGCGGGTTCACGAGCGCCTCGACCCGGTCGTAAAAGCCATCCTTTCCGTGCTCGTATTGTTCGAGGCTGAAGGGCGCAAACTCCGGAAATTCGCTCACGATCCGGTCGTTCGGGATCGAGACGACCTTGCCGCCGCGCATGACGAGCGGCCGGAAACGCTTGAAGCCTGCGCCGGCCTCGGTCGTCTCCGACGAAAAGAGAAACGTGCCGCGCCAGAAGCGCCGACGACCGATCGTCTTGTCGGGCTGCGCGTCCGCTCCGATGAGCATCCCGTGACCATCGAGGCCCTGAGGCACCCAGCCGACGACCACGTAGCCGTGCCCGTACGGGTCGGCGAACACCGCGCCCGGAGCGAGGGCCTCGCGGGTGAGGGGCACCGGGTAGTAGTCGGTCTTCGAGTCGGTCGGAGCGGTCCGGCCAGTCCCCGAATGGACGCCGTTCGCGACGTTGGCGCGGGCGAAGGTCGCGAACTTCTCGACGGCATCCCGGCCCTCGGGTGAGGTGCTGAGGTTCGTGTGCAGCTCGCCGTCGCAGTACGGGGCCTGCCCCTTCCGGCCGCGGCTGCAGTGGCGGTACGCGAACGGCAGACCGAGCTTCCAGGCGAAGTAAGCCCGCAGGAAATACGGGAGGTCGGCACAGTCGGGCTCGAGTGCGATGCGTCGTTCCTCATCGGCGCCGTGGTGCCCGTGCAGGATGTTGCGCGCCGGATCGGCCAGGATCGTCTCGAGGTTCGTCCACGTGCGATCGTCGAACGGGTACGCGAACAGCGACTCGACGAACATGCTGTAGAGCCGCTCGTGACTCGCCGACCAGCGCTCGCCCGAGAGCCACGCCATCCCCCCGCCAGCCTGCCGGAGAGGAGGCCGGGCATGCACGGTGGCCTCGCCGCACGCGTACGTCACCGGGCCGTCCGCGAGCCGCGCGAGCCAGGTTCCCTCCGCAGGCGCCGGCACCTCGGCCAGGAAGCCATAGGGCGGACCGCCGGTCTTCCGCAGCTCGGGGACGACGCGACGACCATCGGGGTCATCGAGGACGAGCGCAGGCGAGCCGAGCTCCCTCGCGCTGGTGACGAGCACGCGGAGGGGCTGTCCGGGGTGAGGGTGGCGCGGCGAGAACCTGAGCGCGACGTCGGTCATCGCTTCGCCTTCGCGGCAAGCCCCGCGCGCTTCGGGGGGCGCCGCCGGTCGCCGCTCGACGACGGCCTCGAGGGCGGGCCCGGCGCTCGAACCGAGGATCGTGATCCGCGTGAGGCGCTCGAGGAACGAGCCGCGGGTCGTCCCCTTCCCCAGCGCGAGGTCGCTCACCTGGACGCGATCGACCTGGACGAGGCGCTCGCCCGGGCCTTCCCTCCCGCAAGCCTCGAGGTACTCGGCGAAGGCGTGCATCACCATCGGGGTCCCCTCGGTGCTGCGACCCAGGTACAGCATGATGTGCCCCGGAAAGCTGAGGAGCACGATGCCCTGCTCGAAGGCCGCATCGACCAGGGCCAGCCGCACGGTCGGATCGGCGTGGCGTGCGAGGTCGATCGACATGCTGCCCGCCTGAGCTTGATGGCCGCTGTTCCGCGGGAGCTCGAGGCCGAACGCGCCGAACACACTCCCGAGAAACTCCGAGCAGTCTCGACCGCCATCGCGACCACCCCAACCGTAAGGCGAGTCGAGGTGACGGAAGGCTTCCTCGAGGAGGGCGCGCCGCGTCAGCGGGCGTTCGGTGTCGGCATCGGCCACTGGTTGACTGATGTCAAATCCGGCGCTCGTCGCAAAATGTCCCCGATTTCCCTCTGATTTGGCGAGGAAGGTGAGCGCAGGGAGGGCGACGGAGGTGCTCGCACCGGTGAGCTTCGTCGGCGCGGGCAGCCTGAGCCTCGGACCTCGCGCGAGGGCGTCGGCGACGGCGTCCGTCGCAACCGGCGAGAGCTTCGCGTCCGGATCGAGAAAGCCGAGCGCTCCGCGTGAGCGGACGAGCTTCATCCCGTTGGGCCAGCTCCCGAGCACGGCGACGGGCTCTTGCGCCCGCAGCGTGCTGCAGAGGTTGCGGTCGAACGCCTCCTGCACGTCGCCCGCCTTGTAGAGGCCATGCTTGGTCGGGCCGCACCGCAACGGCGTGAGCTCGAGCGCGACTCGCAGCTCCCCGCCTCGCTCGGGCGAGAGGAACTCGGGCAACCGAGCCAGCTTCGCGAACGGTGCGGCGTCCGGGCGCGTGCCGTCGAGCGCGACGTAGTCTCCCTTCTCGACGCGCGTCCTCAAGAACCCGAGGCGAGCCTCGAGCTCCTGCTCGAGCCGCGCGCGATCGACCGGCGTGCGCAGATCGAACAACGCGAGCGCGTCCGCATCCGGTTTGGCTCGATCGCGTGCGACGAAGGCCTGGTTGTGCGCGCGGATCGCGGCCGGTGCGAGGACCACGCCGTCGACGTCGGGCTGCCGATCCACCCAGTAGGCGAGCGTGCGCTGCTCGGGCTTCACCCCTGGGAGCGGGTTCGGCGCCGACACGCGCGCCCCGCACCCCGGAGCCCCTGTGGCCGACGGCGCAGTCCCACTCCCCGTGGGCGCGGACGGACGCGCGCACCCGAGCGATGGCCACGCGAGCGACACCGCGGCCACGAGGACGATCCCCGACTCGCGCCCCGCTCGCATCCTGATGGAAGCCGCTCGCACCTCGCCTGCCTCGACGGACCACGGCATAGCGTCACCGACCGAACGCGGGCCAGTTTCACGCAGGAGCGAGCGCGCTGCGTCCCCCGCCGACTCACGCGCGGACGGAGACCGCGGCCCCCAACGCTGCGCAGAACCGCTCCGCTGTACCGCTCAGCGCAAAGCCGCGAGACGCGCGCGAGCCGTGGTGAGTCCGGCCACGTTCGAGGGGTTCTTCCGCAAGCCGGGAGGCAGGGACTCGTACGCACGCACGAGCTCGCCGAGCACCCGACGCTCCTCGTCGGTCCGTCCGAGCTCGCCGAGGACATCGGCCAGCATCGTGAGGTAGCGCGTGCGCCGCGGGCCCTTCACGCGCGCGAGCGCCGACTCCACCGCGGTGAGCGCCTCCTCGTGTCGACCGAGGACCGACAACGCCTGGGCGAGTCGAGCCCGGGGCTCGTACGCGTCGGGCAGCTCGGCCGCCCGCCGCTCGAGCATCGTGACGGCGTCGGCCTGCCGCCCCAGCACCAGATATGCATTCATCCGCGCGTAGTCGAAGGTTGCGGCGGCCTCTGGGGTCACGGCCGAGGCGGCGGCGTTCTCGAGCATCGCGAGCTGCCGCTCCACGAGCCGCGTCGCCTCGTCACGGCGCCCCCGCGCTCGCAGCGCGCCCGCGAGCAACCCAAGGGCATCCGAGCGATCGTCGGTCGACGCCCCGACCGGTGGATCCGCGACGAGCCGCTCGAGTCGCGCAAGGGCCACGTCGGTCGCTTCTCGGCGCAGCCGCGCGTCGTCGACCGCATCGGCGCAATCGAGCAGCGTGCCCGCGACGTCCGCAGGCGTCGACGCCCCGACGAGGCCGGGGACCTCGGCGATGCCGGTGGCGATGCAGTCCTTCCACTTTCGCAGACGGCGCTGGCAGTAGATGAGCCCCTTCACCGCCTCACCGCGGCGCGACCAGTCCTTGCCACCGCTCGACAGCGCCTTGCGATGGTACCGAAGTGCGTCGGTGCAATTGCCCGCCGCCTGGGCGCGGCTCCCCTGCAAGAGCGCCGCGAGCGCCGGCTCCGAAGAAGCGCGGGTCACATCGAGGGTCCCGCGCAGAAAGGTGCGCAATTCCTCGACCGACGCGGAGCCCTCCCACAGCCCAAGGACCTCCCCGTCACGCGGCGCGAGCACGAAGAAAGTCGGCCAGACACCGACCCGGTAGCGCTCGAGAACCTCGACGTTGCGCTCGTTCTCGCTGTCGAGCGTCGCGAAGACGACCTCGGTCGCGAAGCCTGCGATCGCCGGGTCCGGCAGCACGTACGAGCGCATGCTCAGGCACGTGTGACACCACGCCGCCCACACATCGACGAACACCGGGACATTGCGGGCTCGCCCCTCCGCGAGCGCACGCGGCAGATCGTCATCGATGGTGGGAACCTGAACGTGCGCCGGCCGCGCTGGAGGCGTCGAGGTCGCATCGGCGGCCACGGCGGTCGGAGTCGTCGCCGACGGGCTCACGGATTGCGCCGACGCCGTCCCAAGCGGCATCGGCGCAGCAGCCGACCGCGCGGTCCCAGGCGCGGCAGGAACCCACGAGCCCTTGGCGTTGCCCGGCGATGACGGGGTGGACGTCACGGCGTGACCGCCATCGGCGCCGCATGCCGCAAGGCTCATCCAGCTCGCCACCGTGAGCGCAAGGACACCCACGTGACGGGCCATCTCGAGCATGCGCAAGACGACGCGTTGCCAAGCCAAGGCGGCGCGCTCCGACCCGAACGAGGCGAGCTCGATCGAACCGTGGTCGCTCACACAGACGAGCCGGTGAGCCCCATCCTCCGCGACGTGCGCGATCCGGTCGATCCCCCCGATCGGGAGGCCGGCTCCGTAACGCCCTTCGGGCAGGAGCATCACCGCACCATCGCGCGCGACCCAAGGCGCCGCGACGAAGCGATCACGGCAAGCGAACAACACCGGCGCCCCTTCGGCGCGGTAGCGAGCGGAATGAAGCGCGATCTGCGACACGGCGAAGGCCGCGATCGCCCCGACGACCCCGCAGATGCCGAAGATCGCCGCGCGCTCACGGTCGCCCGCGTGCCATGCGACGGACGCGCCGATGCCCGCGCCGAGTGTTGCCGCAACGACGACCCCGAAGAGCAAGAGTTCGCGGCCGAGCGACGCGCGGGGGCCCAGCGTCACGCGATCCCGCAGCACCCAGCGACCCGCCTCGCACCGCAGTGAAAGTTGACTTAGATCAACCGCAGGGAGCGCGGGCTCGTCCTCGTCTCTCGTGGGGGGGCTTGCCGGAACCTCGTCGGCTGCGGCCTCCGGACCGAGCCGCCCGAGGTCGATCCCGAGCCGTCGCTGCAACGCCGCTGCGAGCCGCTCCGCGTCGGTGCGGGACGTGCCCTCGAGGAGCGTGAGCCGAGCCTCCTCGGGGGAGCTCCCGGCGAGCAGGCGAACCTCGAAGCGCTTGCGGGTACGCTCGCATTTCGGGGCGTCGCAGCACCACTCGTCGATCGCCTCGACCTCGACGCGCGTCGCCACGAGGGAGCGAACGTCATGACCGAGCAGGGCTGCCGCGCGCACCTCGCTGCCCTCGGGTTCGACTCGCAGCCAGATCGGATCGCGTGGGACCGGGCCGAGGTCGGTCGATGCCGGCGCGAGGGCGACGCCCGCTCGGACGAGCACGGGCGAATCCCCCTCGAGCGCGTGAGCCAAGGCTTTGGGGAAGAGCGAACCGTCATGCGCGACCGCATCGGCCGGGAAGCCCAGGGCATTCAGCGCCCGCAAGATCCCAGGGCGCAACCTGTCGGTCGACGAACGCATCCGGACGCTCAATGCAGTCGGCGACGGGACCTGTGCGAGCGGCGGCGATGGCCGAGGAGCCCGAGCGCGCAGAGCGCCGTCCACGAGAGCCCGCGCGAACCCGACGGCCCTTCACTCGACACCGCGCACGAGGTCGTGACGACGGTGCCGGTGTGCTCGGTCTTTCCCACCTCGCCCGCGGTCCACAGATCGTTCGCGCCCGCGCCGGTGGTTCCGGCGCTCGCGCCGCCAGCGCCGGCCGTGGTGGCCGTCGTCGACACCCCGACGCTCGTGGGCTCGGAGCCGCCCGCACCGCTCGTTGCAGCGCTCGACGAGGTCGCGACGCTCGACGATGAGCTCGAGATCGAGCCAGAGTTGGGCAGCTCTCCGCAGAACGGGAGGATGAACGACTTGTAGAAGCTCGACACCCGCCCGCTGACGCCGATGCTCTTGCACTCCTGGTCGCCGTACGACGTCACGCCGACGACGCGCTTGCCGTTCGGCGTGTCGACGAGCTGCGGGCCGCCGCTGTCACCCGAGCAAGGTCCGCTCCCCGGCTGGTTGTAGGCGAGCTGGGTAGCGTAGAGCTCCCCGATCTTCCCGAAGGAGCGATGGCGAATCGTGGTCGAGCCGTTCGGGTAGCTGGTGACGCCGTAGCCGCTGTGCTCGATCGTGGTGCCGACCTTGATGAAGTCTTCCTGCGGCGACATCGGCAAGATCTGGGGGATGTTGTTGGCGGCGAACTTCGCCTTCACTATCGCGAAATCGTAGGCGTTGTCCTGGTCGTTGTAGAGCGGGTGGACCTTGTACTCGGAGACCGTCAACACCTGCTCGGGATTGTCGTAGTCCGTGCCGCGCACCACGATCTTGAGCGGTCCCGAGCCGAAGCAATGCGCCGCGGTGATGATGCACGCGGAGCCGCTCTGCACGTGAAGGATCGTCCCCGAACACGCGCCATTGTCGCTGAAGAGCGCGACGACCGCGTGGTTCACGTCATCGACCTCGCCATTGATGATCGGCTGCTCGACGTCACCGAGCGGCTCGGTGTCGAGAGGGGCACAGGCGACCAGCAGAAACGCACAGAGCGCGAGAAACCCGAGATGTCGTCGTCCGATCACGCGAAGCACTCCTCCTCGTCGGCATGATAGCCTATCAGACCTCGCCGCCCCGGGGTGCCCGCGATTCCGAGATTCGGCGTGACCGTCCGTCGCGTTGCCCATCGCGTGCCGGCGAACACCGCATCACCGTGGGCCAACTGTCGCCGCTCAGGGCTCTCGCGGCTCGGCCAACACGGGCTCGGCGCGCAGCGGCGGCACGGCCATCGGGAACTCGACCACGAGCCCCTGGCGCGCGAAGAATAGATCCTCGACGACCCTCGTCTTCGCATCGCCATCTCGGAGCTTCACGCGGCGAACCAGCTCTCCGGTCCGGTTCACGACGCAGGCGCGCCCATCCTTGACGTCGCAGGCAAAGAGCGGGGTTTGCGTGGCGAGCAGCGCGGCGCGCTGAGCCTCCTCGAGCCGTGACAGGACCCCGAGGTTGCGGGTGGCCGCCTCGGCGCGCGGATCGCCGAGGTAGGCGAGCATCGTCGCGCCGTAGAGCCGCACCGCCGGGAGCTTGCCGGTGAGGAGGCTCGCGTACTCGTCTGCGCTCGCGTAGGGGCCATCCTCGGCGCCCTTCGGGACGTAGCTCGTGATGCGGAGCGCATCCCCTCGCCCGCGCACGCGCCATTTCACGCTTCGGCCCGGCTCGAGAGGTCGCCTCCAAGACAGGCCCCGCTCGTTGACGTTCGCGCGGTCGTTGCCGACCCGTCGCCAGAACGTGACGACGAGTACCACCTCGTCGATCGGCCTCGTCGAGCCGTTGACGACCG
>Ga0194129_10002508_pt1 | contig 27517 bp, 35 predicted proteins | sample TA2KigCa35mmetaG_FD_150862 | JGI IMG/M metagenome (GOLD analysis project Ga0194129, IMG submission 150862) | Freshwater microbial communities from Lake Tanganyika, Tanzania - TA2015038 Kigoma Deep Cast 35m | ecosystem: Environmental > Aquatic > Freshwater > Lake | place: Tanzania: Lake...
CCTCCCTCAAGGCTCGGATCTTCTCCTCTGTCGTGTGTCGCTTTCCTTTCATGGTCTGGTCCCTTTCTTGGTCGCCCAGACTCTCACTCCCTCTGGATCAGTTTTGCGAGGTCACGTCACCCGACGGGGAGGTCGTGTCGTGAGACGACGGGGGACAGGGGCCCCAGTCCTGGGTCGCGGGCCGGGATTTCGGCGACTTCGTGGTCCTGCGCCCGGACGGGGTGCCCAGCTACCAGTTGGCTTGCGTGGTCGACGATCACGCCATGGGGGTCACCGAGGTGGTCCGTGGGGCCGACCTCCTCGTGAGCACCGCTCGTCAGATCCTGCTGTACCGAGCCCTGGGGTGGAATCCGCCGGACTTCTTCCACTGCCCCTTGATGACCGATGAGCACAGCGTCCGCCTCGCCAAACGGCACGCGGCCCTCAGCCTCCGGACCCTGCATGAGAGGGGATCAGACCTGAAGAACTGCATCGGAAGATCTTTTTTGATCATTGATGTCGTTGGATTGTAGCAGTTTCGCGGGTTGTTGGTATCCGTCCCCGGTTCCGATCATCAGACGCTCTCATGGCATTGTTAGTGCTACGAGGAGCGTGGGATGGAAATAAGCTTTTATGAAGCATCGGCTGCCATGACCGCGAATGCGGCGTGGTACGATATGCTATCCCAGAACCTCGCCGCGGGCAGTGCGCCGGGCTTCAAACGCCAGGTCGCAGCGTTCGAGCAATTCCGGATGGAGGGCGGTGGATCGACCCCCTCCACGACCATGGCCTCCTACCCGGTCCTGAAGGTCGGGTCCGACCTCCAACAGGGTCCGATCCGCTCCACCGGGGCCAAGACCGATGTCGCGATCGATGGTCCGGGGTATCTGGTCTTCCAGTTGCCCGACCGTTCCCTCGCGTTGTCCCGCGACGGGGAACTGCACCTCGATGCCCAGGGCAATCTGGTGGGCAAGTCCGGGTATCCGCTCATGGGCGCGGCCGGTCCGATCCGCCTGAACCCGAACAGTGGGCGCGATTTCACCATCACCCAGAACGGTCAGGTCTCTCAGGGCGACACCGCGCTCGGCACGATACGCCTGGTCGAGGTCCAGACGCCCGGCGACCTGGTCCCGCTGGGCGGTGGTCTTTTCTCGGTTCAGCCCGCGGCCTTGAGGCCCTCGGCGGCCCCCTCGGTGGTCCAGGGCTTCCTCGAGGAGTCCAACACGTCGTCGATGAAGGAGATGACCGACTTGATCCTCGCCGTGAGGCACTTCGAGGCCAACCAGCGGGTGCTGCAGTTCAGCGACGAGCGCATGACCCGGACGGTCCAGGAGCTCGGCGCCGTGCCGATCTCCTGACGCCGTCTTCTTGCACCCTTTCCGCCGAACCCCACGCCGAGACCCGACTGTCGCCCCTTTTCCACCAAGAGCCCCATCCGCCTGAACCAATATGATCAGAGCCCTCTATTCCGCCGCTTCGGGCATGCGCGCCCAGCAGATGAATCTGGATGTCATCGCCAACAACCTAGCGAACGTTAACACCACCGGCTTCAAGAAGAGCAAGGTGGAGTTCCAGGACCTGCTCTACCAGAACACCCGAATGGCCGGTGCCAACCTGGGGCAGGGCACGAACCTGCCCACCAGCGTCGAGGTGGGACACGGCAGCCGTCCGATCTCGACCAACCGCATCTTCTCGGCCGGTGAGTTGACCCAGACGGGCGAGCGCATGGATTTCGCGATCGCCGGCGACGGGTTCTTCGAGGTGCAGATGCCCGATGGCAGCCGGGCCTACACCCGCGACGGCGCCTTCAAGATTGGTGCCGACGGCCGGGTCATCACCGCGGAGGGCCTGCCGATCACCGGTTTCCCGAACGTCGCCCCGGGAACCACCAGCGTGACGGTTTCGGCCGACGGCCAGATCACCCTGACGACGGTGAACGGCAACCAGAACGAACGGCTGCAGTTGACCCGCTTCACCAACCCCGGCGGACTCCAGGCCATCGGTAGGAACCTCTATCGTGAGACCCAGGCCTCCGGACCTGCCGAGGTCGGCCAGCCCAACGAGAACGGCTTCGGTGAGATCCAGCAGAGCTTCCTCGAGTTGTCCAACGTCAAGGTCGTGGAGGAGATGGTCAACCTGATCACCGCCCAGCGCGCCTACGAGGTCAACACCAAGGCCATCACCGCGGCCGACGAGATGATGCAGCAGAGCAACAACCTCCACCGCTGACCGGTTGCATGGGTTCGCTGATCCAGGGGGCCTTGTTGCTGGCGATCTGCTGGTCCGCGGTGGCTGCGGAGCCGGAGGCGTGGCTGTCCGATCTGGAGCGGGTGCTGACCAAGGCCTACCGACTGCCGGACACCGATCGGCTGGAATTGTCTGCCGTGAAGCCGCCGTCCGAGCCCGGCTTCGTCTCGGGTCCGGGTCGTCTGGAGGTCGTCGGTTCCTCGTTGCCGCCGTTGGGGCCCCGTCTGGTCCTGAGGTGCCAGCGCCTGGATTCTGGCCGGGTCCTGGCCGAGTCGGTGGTCCGCCTCGAGGCGAAGGTGATGCGCAAGGTCTGGGTCCCGGTCGCCGGCATCCCTCGCGACCGTCCGCTCGGGACCAATGTCGTCGAGGAGTCGCGCGACGTCTGCGGTCTCGGGGGCGTTGCGTTCCAGGGGGATCTCAACGAGGGGCGTTGGGTCGCCGCGGAATCCTTGAGGCCCGGGGTGATCATCCTCACGCGACAGGTGGCTCCCGCGCCCATCGTGCGGCGGGGGCAGGCGCTGGAGGGCATCCTGAGCCAGGGGCCCATGAACATCCGTCTCGGCGTGACGGCCCTCGAGATGGGTGCCCAGGGACAGTTGATCCGCGTCCGCAACTCGACGTCGCTGAAAGAACTCAAGGGAAAGGTGGTCGATGAAAAGACGATCCGGATACAACTCTAGCCCCGCTTCTCCTGCGGCCGCCTGGGCCTCGGTCGCGCTCCTGGCCGTCCTGTCGGGCCCGGGTGGCCTTCGCCTCGGGGCGGACTCGCTATGGGGCACCGAGCCCCGGTTGACGCAGTTCGCCGACCGCAGGGCCCTCGTCGTCGGGGACATCGTGACGGTGCTGGTCCGGGAGAACAATTCGACCTCCAAGGACGCCCGCAACAAGACGTCCAAGCAGTCGGCCATCGACGCCAACATCAATTCGTTCCTCTTCAGTCCGGCCTCCAGCGGTCTGATGACCAAGGGTGGTAAGCTCCCGTCGCTGGACCTGGGAGCCAAGAGCACGGCGGACAACGGAGGCGAGATGTCCAGCAACGATTCCATCACCACGCGTTTCGCCGTCCGGGTGGTTGATGTGTTGCCCAACGAGAACCTCGTGGTGGAGGGGATCCGCCAGACCTCCTTCGGCGGGGAATCCCAGAAGGTCATCCTGCGCGGCACGCTGCGCAGGAACGACGTTACGCCCGCCAACACGGTCTTCAGCTACAACCTGGCCGACCTGTCGCTGTCCTACTCCGGGACCGGGGTTCTCTCCGACGCCCGCCGCAAGGGCTGGTTCCAGAGGGCCTGGGACAAGGTCAGCCCATTCTGAGGAATCCTGTGATGAGTCTCCTCACATCGACGCTCCGGCTTTGGATTGCGATCGGTCTCCTCGTGCCCGGGTTGGTGGCCCAGTCGCAGTCCGGTCCTGTCATGCGGTTGCGCGACATCGCGTTCTTCCATGGGGCGCGCGAGAACCAGCTGGTCGGCTACGGCCTGGTCTCGGGCATCGCGGGCAACGGCGACCGCAACCCGGTGTACTCCATCCAGACGGTGGCCAACATGCTGCAACGGTACGGGATCATCCTGGATCCGTTGCGGGTCACCAGCCGCAACGTCGCCGCCGTCATGGTCATCGCCGACGTGCCGCCCTTCGCCCGGTCGGGAACCCGGATCGAAGTGAACGTCTCCTCGATCGGCGACGCCAGGTCGCTGGAGGGTGGCGTCCTGCTCCAGACCCCGCTCATCGGCGTCGACGGCAAGGTCTACGCCGCCGCGCAGGGCGCCCTCAGCATCGGGGGGCTCGCCGCCAACGCCAACAACAACAGCGTCACCAAAAACCACCCCACCAGCGGCCAGATCATCGGCGGAGCCCTGGTCGAGAAGGAGATCCCGGTGACGATGATCCGAAACAATTCGGTGGAGATGGTGCTCCGCGAGCCCGATTTCACCCTGGCGGCCAGGGCCTGCGAGGCGATCAACCGCAGGTTCCCCGACTCGAGCCAGGCCTCGGATGGCGGCACGGTGCGGATCCGGTTGCCTGCCGATTACGTGGACCGCCCGGTGGAGTTCATCGCCCAGGTGCAGTCCATCGAGGTGCGCTCCGAGGTGCCCGCGCGGGTCATCATCAACGAGCGCACGGGAACGATCGTGGCGACCTCGCGGGTCAAGGTCGCCCAGTGCGCGATCGCCCACGGCAACATCGTCGTCTCCGTGGCCCAGGAGGCCAACGTCTCGCAGCCCAACGCCCTGGCGGGCGGGACGACGGTGGTCACCCCGATCACCGACATCAACGTCACCGAGGCCAAGGGCGGGCTCGTGCCGCTCCAGGAGATGCCCACGGTCGAGCAGGTGGCCGCCTCGCTGAATTCGGTGGGAGCGACCCCCCGCGACATCATCGCCATCTTCCAGGCTCTCCGACAGGCCGGTGCCCTCCAGGCCGAACTTCTGGTCCGCTGATGAACATCTCGATGCCTTCCCCGACCCCGCCGATCGCCCTCGCGAGCGATCTGCTCGCCCCCGTGAAGCCACCCGGAGCCGTCGTCCGAGGAAAGCCTTCGATGGAGGCCGGCGAGGCGTTCGAGCAGATCCTTGTCCGCCAGATCCTGCGGGAGGCGAAGGTGGGTGGCGAATCGGGAGGCTCGCTGACCCAGCAATCCGTCTGCTCCGATCTGGTCGTCGACACCGTGTCCCAGGCCGTCTGCAAGGGACAGGGCATGGGGTTGCAGAAGGCCCTGCTCCGCCAGATGGAACCGACGAAAACCCGCCATGCGACCGCCGAATCCCCAACCGACCCGAGCTGATCGGCTGATGGTGGCTCTCCGTCGGGAGCAGGCCTCGGTTTCTCTTCTCATGAAGGCTGCCGAAGAGGAGCAAGACCTCATCCTTCGCCGACAGACCCAGGGCATCCTGCCGGCGCTGGAGCGTCTCGAACGGTCCAGCCAGGGGTTGGCCAAGGCCAGCGAGGAACGCAGGGAGGCCCTCCGTGAGCTCTCCATTCGAGTGCTGCGACGCGCGTCGGACTCGCTCGAGGAGGTCTCGAGACGTATTCATCCCAACGACAGGCTGCAGGTCCAGACGCTGGCCCGGGACATCGGCCAGCGCTTCGACCGGTGCCGGCGCCTGGTTCGCCAGAACCACCTTCTCATCAGCCGATCCCTGGAGTTCCAGGAGCAGCTTCGGCGCCGGATCGACCCGGGCCAGCAATGGATCTCCTCCTACAACGACCGGGGCGAGGTCGCGCATGTCCGCGCCGGATCGGTGGCGCGGTGGCAAAATATCGTTTAACCAGCGACCACCCCGGTCGAATCCCCAAAAAGCCACACAAGCACTATGCCGGGCCTACTCAACACCCTCTCCATCGCCAATTCCGGCATCCAGGCGGCTCAGGTGGGCATCGACCTGACGGGCAGCAACCTGGCCAACGTCAGCAACCCCTCCTACGCCCGCCGGCGGATCGTGCTGGAGTCCCGGCGGATCGCAGAAGGGCTGCCCGGTGGGGTCAGCATCCGGACGGTGGAGTCGGTGCGCGACAACCTTCTCGACTCGCAGGTCATCCGCGAGAAGGCGGCGACATCCCATCTGGAGGCCCGGCAAGGCGCCTTCCAGCTGGCCCAGGGATTCCTCGGACAGACCATCGACCAGCAGTCCAGCGCCGGCAACCTGGCCCAGGCGGCCATCGGGGCCGGCCAGTACCATCTGGCCTACGGGCTTTCCCAGTTCTTCGGCGCGATCCAGCGTGCCGCGGTCAACCCGAACTCCATGGCCGACCGCCAGATCCTGGCCTTGAACGCGTCCCAGTTGTCCGACCGGTTCCGGCAGGTCGACTCCCAGTTGCGCCGCATCGGCGTGGACATGGACAAGGACATCAAGGAGGAGGTGGCCAAGGCCAACGACCTGCTGAAGCAGATCTCCGAGGTTTCCCGCGAGTTGTCGGTGGTCAAGAACACCCGACCCGATTCGGTCGCCCCGCTGCAGGACCAGCTCCAGATGCGCCTGGAGGAGTTGGGGGACATCACCTCCTTCGAATCGGTCACCGACGAGTCCAACCAGATCCAGATCACCGTCGGGGGCGTCGCGTTGATCTCGGCCAATCGGTTGACGGGTTCCCTGACCGCGACGGGCAACCCGGGCCAATTGGAGGTGTCGGTCGTCGGGCAGGATGGATCGACGGCCCCCGTGGGCACCGGGAAGATCCGGGGCTGGATCGAGGCCCGGGATGGCGGGATCCAGACCCTCATCGACCAGAACGACCTCCTGGCCCGGACGTTGATGTCCGAGGTGAACCGGTTGCATGCATCGGGGACCGGTCTGGATGGCGCGGGTGGCCGTGATCTCTTCGTCGGGACCGGTGCCGGAGACATCCGCGTCAACGCGGACCTGACCTCCGACCCCCGGAAGATCCAGTTGAGCGGCACCGGATCGCCGGGCGACAACTCGATCGCGGTGGCGATCGGAAGGCTTCAGGAGACCCCCTTGGACGATCTGAGTGGGCAGACCTTCGCAGGATTCTACAACCAGACCGTCGCCGCGATCGGTCAGCAATTGTCCGGAACCAACAGCCAGCTCAGGGACCAGGAAGTCATCGTTGGTCTCCTGAGGAGCCAGCGACAGGGCATCAGCGGTGTGAACCTGGACGAGGAGATGAGCAACCTGCTCGTGATGCAGCGGGCTTTCCAGGCCTCCGCGCGGTTGGTTTCCACCGTCGACACCCTCATGGAGACGGTCATTCGCCTCGGACGCTGAGGTCGTCCTGCGGCGCGTCGTCGACGCCCGGCGGGCCGCTCTTGGCGGCGGCAGGATCCACCTGGATCCGTCGGAAGAAGTTGTTGAGTTCCCTTTCCGCCTTCGAGGCCGGGCGTCCCGGGACCGTTTGTGTGATCGGTTGAGCGGGTTCCAAGGGGGGCGGGGTCGGAGCGGGGAGCGTGGTGGCCGAGGGGCGTCCCGCTTCAAGATCCCGAATCTGCTGCATCATCCGGCCGATCGTTTGGTCGGCTCTTTCCCTCCGCTCGGCCAACTCCCGGCGGACCGCCTCCAATTCCGCGTTGATGGGCCTGAGAATCTCCTCGAGCCCGGCGGGAGCGGCCGGACCCGGGGTGGCGACACCCTCGGAACTTGGTTTCTCCGGGATGGGACCGGCAGGCCGCCTCGAGAGTTCACCGGTCGGGGGTGCCGGTGTGGTGTTCTGGTTCCTCTCACGGCGGACCGTGTCCAGGGCCAGTTCGAGGTTCACCCGCAGGGAACGCTCGCGGGCGAGTTCGGCGTGCACGCTCATCAGCACGGAACGCTCTTGGGACAGGTCGGACTGGAGTGTCTGATGGCTGGACTCCAGCAGTTGGTAGCGTCCGAGGAGCCGGGTCAACTCATCCTGGGCCTGCCGGAGTTGGGCGGTGACCGGGTCGGTCAGTTTCGAGGCCCGCCTCTCCCTCCGGGAGAACCAGGCCCATGCCGCGAGCGCCCCGAGGACGGCACCGGCGAGAGTCCACCAACCCGTCAGGTTGAGGGCTGAGGCAGGCCAGTCTTGCATCGATTCGAGGAGAGTTGGTGGTCCAAAAGATGCTGGTCGCGCCGGAACAAGCCACCCGAGTGGCACAAAATACCACGATCCATCTCGAACCTTACCGTGTATCAGGCCGCATGCCAATCAGAATCACGTTCCTCAACCAGAAGGGTGGAGTCGGCAAATCGACCTGCAGCGCCCTCATCGGTTCCGCCTTGCACCACGCCGGCTACAAAGTGGCCTTCGAGGATCACGACCCCCAGGGATCGCTCGCCATGTGGGCGCGCAACCTGGCGCGTCTCCCGATGGTCGGCGAGGTCGAGGAACCAGATGTCGTCATCACCGACACGCCGGGCCGCATCGATTTGGAACGCGAAGGCCCTGACGGGTTCTTCAGGCAACTGGTCCGCCAGAGCGACCGTCTGGTCATCGTGGCCGAGAAGAGCCTTTTCAGCACCCAGGCATCGATCGCCATGATCGAACTGGTCAAGGCCGCCAAGCGTGAGGATGCCCGTGCGATGATCCTCTTCAACAAGGTGCGACAGAACACCCTCATCGGGTCCCAGAACGAGGAGGAGATGGCCCGTGACCTCGGGCTGCCGGTGCTGATGAACAGCCTGCCCTTGGCCTCGGCCTACGAGTGCCTCCAGATCAACGGGTTTCCCGGGGTGACGGGGCGCAATCGGGAACGCATCTTCGCCCTGGCCCTCGAGGTTTTGCGCTGAGTCGGCCGGGTCGAGCCTTCGGAAGGGCCTTCAGGATCCCCGACTCCAGGTCGAATCCGACGTCTGCGATCCGTAGGCCATCCTGACCTGCTGGAGCATCCGAAGGGACCTCTGGTTCTCCGAGCTTCGCGCCTGCAGGGCGGCCCGCACGGCATCGATGTTTCGGATCGACTCCCGGGTTTCCAGCGTCAGCCTTCGCACACGGTCCTGAAGCGCCCTGCGAGCGGGTTCCGTGGGATACCAAGCCTCCAGACGGTGCTTCGCCAGAAGCCCGTCCAGACGGGTCATCAGGTCGGATTTCCTGTCCTGGCATCGCTCCAGAACCTCCCAGTCCATGCGGGCGGTCGCCTCGCGCTCCAGTTGGTTCTGTTCCTCCCAGGAGTGGACCACCGCCGAAACGGGATTCTCGGCCTGCGGTCTGCGGTTCATGTGCGCACGTCGAATCCGCCGGAGTCGAGGCTGCCGGGCACCGTCGGCGCAGGCAGCGCGGTGCCCTGCTTCTGGAGCATCTCTCCCCAGGAGTCCCTCAAGACCGACAGGAGCCTCGAGCAGTGGGCGAGGATCTCGGGGTTTTTCCGGATGTTCGCCTCGAAGATCCGGTCCTCGATGAAGCCATAGAGACACTCCAGACGGCCGGCCAATTCGCCTCCTTGGGCCCGGTTCAGCGAATGCCGCAATTCCCGCACGATCTCCGTGGAGCGGTCGAGGTGGGTGCCCACGGTGGTGAAACGATCGGCTGGATCGTCGATCGAAAAGGCGGCCCGCGCCGACTCCAAGTGCCGGACCCCGGAATCCAGCAACAGCAATACCAATCGACCCGGGGAAGCTGTGAGAACCGCCGTCGACTGGTAGGTGCTGAGTTGCCCGGACGGCGTCACGGCTTTCTTTGCGGGGACGGCTCAGCGTCCCGTGCCGGCGGTCATCATCTTGGCCAAACGGTCGACGGATTCCAGCGGGGGATAGTCGCCGGCCTTGATCTGTCGGTTGATGATGGACTTCAGGATGCGGTAATCGGCCTCTACCTCCCGCTTGGCCAGCTTGACCTCTTGCGGAGCGGGCTTGGGGGCGGGCCCGATGTCGAGCGTGTCGGCCACCCTGACCAGCTTGGGCGCCTCCTTGCCGGTGGATCCGGCGGGAGCCGTCCCGGCCGACGCCTTGGCCGGGGAGACTGAGGATCCGGCGGAGGGCCCGATGTTGGGGGATTCGGGAAGCTTCATGAGAGAGTCTGAGAAATTCTTTTCCTATCCAAGTATACGGCCCCAACCCGGCTCACTTAAGCCAAGAAGTGGGCAGTGTGTTGAATGCGGAGCTCAATGCGTATTCCGCGAAGCGTCGAGGGCTGTTGAGGATCTGCCCCGGTCCGTCCAACTCGGAGTCCAGGCCGCTCTTGTCACGCAGGAAGCGTCGGGCCGAGTTACGGGTCAGCGGCTCGCCGCTGTTGAAAACATCGTTGAATTCCCAGAGGATTTCGCCGTCCGCGAGCCGGACGAGCGTCAGGCCCAGGCCAGTGACCAGCGGCGGATGCGCCTGGTAGGCGGTCAACTCCGAGAACAGGGCGGCATCCGCGCCAGAATCGGCGGCCAGTCGGGCCAGGGCGGCATTCGGCAGCGTCTCCGACACCTTCTGGCCCTGGCCTCCGCGAAGCCGGGGAACATTCAGTCCAGAATGGCCAACGACTTCGAACCGAGGACTCTTGCGGAGGTTCTCCAGCAACAGCGGTTGGATGATTTCCCTCCCGTGGTCGAGCGACTCGTTGGATCCGGGCCCTCCGCCGAGGAGCGGCAGCACGACCAGTCGTCGGAGCTGGTTGGTCTCGGCCCCGGGCGCTACGGCGAAATTGAACTGGGTCCTGAAGGGGCCCGTGTAGGACGGATCCTTGGCCCGCTCGATGGCTTTGCAGCCGGTCGACAGGATGGCGGCCGTGATGCAGATCAGGATTCCCGCGCGGGTTCCCCGGTTTGACATGAAGGGACGCCTCATCGGAACCGTTGTTGCAGGTACTGCAGCTGTTGGTTGAGCTTCATCTGGACCCGTTCCATCGACACGAAACCGGCCGTCAGTCGATCCTGGGTGAACAGAACCTGGCGCTCCATGGCAGCCAGTTGGGTGTCGAGATTGGTGGCCTGCTTTTTGAGCCTGGTTTGCAGGTCGACGAGGCTCCCCGATGTGGAATTCGAGAGCTTGCCGGCGTAGTCCGCCACCAGATTGGCCAGCCCCGTATCGGCCGTGGTGAAGAAGGCCTTCACCGCCTCCGGGTTCGATTTCAACACCGAGTCGAGTTTGGTGCTGTCAGAGAGTTTGATCTCGTTGGTATCGCTTCCCGTCGTGAATCCAAGGAGGTCCAGACGGGTCAGGTTCTCAGGGGCACCGGCCTGGGAGGATGTGAGCATCCGGCGGAGCTTGGAGGGCGTCTCGGCGATCACGGTGTCGAAGGCCAGGACCCCCGAGGTGACCTTTCCATTGGCCCCCGTATTGACGGCCGTCTTGGAGCTGATCAGCGACTGGACCTTATTGTAGGCGTCGACCAGGTCCGTGATCGCCCCCCGGATCCTGGAGGTGTCCTGCGACGAGCCCAAGTCGATGGTGCCGGTCTTGCCGGGGGCGACCGTCACGGTGATGCCCACGAGGCCGGTCTGGTCCTGGGTCAGGATGGGAGAGTTGCTGGTCTGCAGGGGCCCTCCATCCACCTTGTACCGGAGCGGTACGCCAGAGGATGGGGTTTTGAGGTCCCCGAGTCCCAGCAGGTTCGCATACTCCGACCCGACGATGGCCAGTGCGCTGATGTCACTCGAGGTGGTGCTGGTGATGACGATTTTGCCCGCGACGGTGTCGAAGCGGGCGCTGACCCCGGCTCCGGACGCGTTGATCGCGGTGATGACATCAGCCAACGTGCTGGAGGAAGTCAGGGAAACGGCCTTCCCGTTGATGGACACGGAGCCCGTGGCGCCGGGCGCCTGAGCGCCCGCCTGAGGGACGATCTGGCTCAGAAGAGTGGACAAGGTCACCGGCGCGGCGGAGGTCGTCAGCGCCGCCGAGGCGTAGGAGCACCCCCTCCAAGGGCCGGTGGTCGCGATGCCACCCCCGGAGTCCACCACTTCGATCGAAAAGCTTCCCGTGAGGGCCTTGTCGCTGGCGGTGGCCGTGGCGAGCCCGGTGGTGGAGTTGGTCACCGAGACCGCGCGGGCGTTGAACAGGTTGGCGTCGGAGACCGCCTTGGCCCTCTGTTGCAGGGTCGATAGAGAGGTGACCACCGATGCGAGGGCATCGCTCTTCTGGTTGAGTGACGACTGTTCCGCTCGGACACGTTGCTGGGGTTGCCGCTCGACGGCGACCATTTGGCTGACGAAACTTCGCCAGTCGAAGCTGGAGCCGAATCCGGAGATACCCGATGAGGAACTGGTGGCCATACCTATCCTTCAATATACGCAATCCAGATGGATGACTTCACCACAAGTGCAGTGAATCGAGATCTTCTCCACCCGGTCGCCGTCCTTCTGGACGTCGACCGACGGTTGGGGCAGGTCCGGCGGCTCCTCGTTCATCGGCAGTTCGAAGTGGTAGGCTTCACCCGGATCCAGCGGTGACAGTTCGGGCAACTGGAGCGTCTGGACCCGCGGGGGATTCGGCACCTGGCTGGACTGCATCAGGAGCCCCCCCAATTCGCCATCCGAGGCCCCCTGGCGCAAGGCTTCCGCCAGGTCGCTCTCCAAAAGGTCCGGAAGCAGGCGGGCCGACACGTGAAGGACCGGCGGCCTTCGGGGCGGTGCGTCCGGGAGGCTCGGGGAGACCGGGCCGGATGGCCCAGCCTCGAGGATTCCGAAGGAATAGGTGTCGAAGGGCACGAAATCACGGCCGCTCTCGGAGGGCTCGAGGGTCTCGGAGTCGAATCCATTCATGGCTCCACGTCCTTTCCGAGCACCCGGATCCGGAGATTGGACCTGTTGGTCGAGCCTTGGGCCAGGCCGCCCGAGATCCGTGTGATCTGATTCAAGCGCACACCCCCGCCCATCAAGCCGTCACGGGTCATCTGGGCCCGTGCCGTGGCCAGATTGATCGCCGAGGGCGCCTCCGTGCCGTCGGAGCCCGTGGGCTGGAGCTCCTCGACGATTTGTATGCGCGCGTCCGGGTGGCGGGAAAGCTCCCAACCCAGGATCTCGAAGAGCCACTTCCCGTACTGGGTCAACAGCGCCTTGTCGGCGGTGAAAACGGGCTGGTCGGCCGAGTCCTCCACGCGGATCTCCATGGCATTGGGCGTGGTCTCCAGCTTGATGGCCCGGTTCTCGAAACGCTGCGGAAGCTCGTTCAGCGCCCGGACCAGCCGGGCGTCGAGCTTCGAGTTGGGCGACTGGCCGCTGCCGGGGGTCCGCACCCCTTGGGTGGGACCCGAGACCAGCGGCTTCGAGGGGAGCACACCCACCGAGTGGCGGACCGAACGGGTCATCCGTTGGCGGAAGTATTCCTCGATGGATTGGCGGACCTGCTGGCTCTCGCTGCTGATCCAAAGGACCAGAAACAGCGACATCAGCGTGGTGATGAAGTCGCCGTAGGCCACCTTCCATTCGCCACCATGTCCGCCTTGGTGGCGCCGCGAGCGGAACGAGTGGTAGGATTTCAAGCGGCTCCTTGCAGCAGGTTTTCGAGGTCCCTCGACGACGGCCGCATCTTCTCGTCGATCATGCGCCGTGCGACCTCGGTGGCGACGGCCGGCGGGTTGCCGCTGGCGAAGCTGATCACGGCCTCCTTGATGCAGTTGAAATAACCCACGTGGGACTGGTTGATGAAGTCCAGCGACATGGCGATCGGGCTGAGGACCGCGTAGGAGAGGAACACCCCGTAGAAGGTTCCGCAGAGTGCCGAAGCCACGCCCAGGCCGATGACCCGCGTGTCCTGGCCGATCTTGGTCATGGTGATGATGATTCCCATGACCGCCGCGAGGATGCCGAAGGCGGGCATCGAGTCCGACACCTTGTTCAGCACGGTGACCGGCTTGTGGAGATGGTCGTCGATGGCTCCCAGGCTCTTCTCCAGCAGGGGTTCCAGCTGGTCCGGCTTCAGGCGCCCGTCCACCAGCGGCTTGAGGCTGTCGCAGAGGAATTCGACGGCCTGAGTGTTGGCCGCGATCCTGGGATATTTGAGCAGTATGGAGCTGGTTTCCGGTTCGGTGACGTGCTGCTCGAGGGCGATCATGCCGTTGCGCCGTCCCAGGACGAACAACTCGTTGAGGCACTTGAGGAGCTCCTCGTAGTCCGATCGTTTGTAGGGGATGCCCTTGGGCACCTGCCGCACCCCCTTGAACACGGCGATCAGGATGTCCTTGGGGGACATGATGATCATGCAACCCATCATCAGTCCGCCGATGGGGAGGATCTCGCTGAGGTGGAAGATCCCCAGGGGATTGTACCCGCTCATGAGGAATCCGGCGGCGGTGAGGGCGAAGACGAGGATGAATCCCAGGAGCGTTGTCATGGCATGTATTGGAGATCGGGGGAGACTTGCGGTCTGGAGGTCAGAGGTTTCGGCGGAGGTGGGCGCGCAGCGAGGTCACCGCCTGGGCATGGATCTGGCAGATCCGCGCCTCGGTGAGGTCGAGGATCTCGCCGATGTCCTTCATGCGCAGGCCCTCGTAGTAGAAGAGCGACAACACGGTCCTTTGCGTCGTCGGCAGCTTGAGGAGCCTTTCGCGGACCAGCCCGCAAAGGTCGCGGTTCTCGGTCAACTCCGACGGAGACTGCTCCGTCGGGTCGACCAGGTCGAATCCGCCGTGGGAGCTCTCCGCCGAGGACGGATGGGAGGGGTTGGAAAGCTCCTCGATGCTCTCGAAGGAGATGTGCCGGATGTCGTCCAGCCGATCCCAGTAGTCCTTGAGCGAGAGCCCCAGCTTCGCTGCGATCTCGGCCTCATCGGGCTCCCGGCCCAGGCTCTGGGAGAGCTCCCAGATGGCATCCTCCAGCTCGCGACGGAGCCGGTAGACCCGTCGACTGACCGGGGCGATCCGCCGCAGCTCGGAGAAGACGGTGTTCCGGATGCAGATCCGGCAGAAATGCTCGAAGGAGACCTGTTTGGTCGGATCATAGGTCCGTGCCGCCTGGATCAGGGCCATCGAGGCTAGGTTGATCCACTCGTCCATGGACGTCGCCTCGGGCAGCACGGGGCAGAGCCTCTGGATGGTGCGAACCACCAACGGCAGGTATCGCTGGATCAGGTCGCGCTCACCGTCGGAATCCAGGGCGAGCAGTCGATACCGCTGGGAGGGGTCCGACTCGCGGCCTGCGGGGATTGCAGGCGGCTCGGCCAGGGGTTCCTGGATGCTGATGCTGCTGCTGCTGCTCAGGGTGCCGTTCATCCTGCGCCTTCGATTTCGGGAACGGCCCCTGCGGCACCCGGGATGTCGGAACCCGCGGGCTTCCGGGGTTGTCTGCAGACCCAACGCCACCAGGCCGCGGCCAATTCGCCCGCCACCCAGGCCCGGATGACCGAGGTCGCCAGACCCTCCTCGGGGCTGGAACCCCGCGCCAGTTCCATCAGGAAACCGCCCACGAAGGTCGGTCCGGCCACCCAGGCCATCAGGGACAGCATCGTCCCCCGGGTTCCCTGATTCGATGTCGTCGCCGGGTTCACGGTGAATGGTTCAGTTCCAGGTGGACTAGAGAATCGGTCAGCACCTCCGGGAAGACCTTGGAAGAGAGGGGGGACGACTTGGCGGCGTCCTTGGAAGGGACCCACCCCGCCTGACGGAGGAAGCTCCCTAGGTTCCCGGCGCCCAGGAAGTCCTTGCCGTCTCCGGTGGCCAGGGACACCAGTCGCCCCTCGTCATCCAGGACCACTCCCCTCCGGAGCGACGCCGGCATGGCTTCGATCCCCTGCACGGAACCGGACAACCACTTGAGGCGCGCGAACCATCGGTCCGAGTCGGGAGGGCCCGACGGGTCGACCGCGGCGAAACGCACCGGCGAATTGTCCGGCAGCGGGTCGTCGCCAGCGCGCAGGGGGATGGGACGCCAGGGCGGCACGGTGCCCTCGACCTGGAGCAGGATCAGATCATCGCGCGTCGACCGGATCACTTCCCGGCACGAAACACGTCCGGAGGAGGTCACGATCTTCCCGGTGACCGGCGGTTGCGGCAGTTCCCCGCCCCAGCCCACGACCCAGCCTGAATCATTCACCACGATCCCCGGCAGACGGGTCGATTGGGCGGTGGCCCGCAGGACCATCGAGGCGGTGGTGCTCCACTGGAACGGGAGCGTCTGGGCCGGCCGGTGCCCTTCGACCAGGCGCGAGGCCCGGTCGAGTTCCCCGGGGCCCAGCCAGGTGGCCAAGCCGTCCCGGGCCCTCAGGGCCGGTGCGAACCCCGAACGGGCGGCGATCGAGAACCAGTAGTACGCGTCGGCCCGGTCCGGGGGGGCGGTCCGGCCGTGGTAGCGGTAGAAGCCGAGCATGTACTGGGCTTCAGGGATGTCGGCCCGGGCGGCCCGCTCCAGGTGACGTGCCGCTCGGTGGTGGTCCGGAGGGGTCGACTCATCTCCGTCGTGGTGCAGGCGCGCCAAGGCGTAACTGGAAAGGGCCGATCCGCTATCCTCGGCGGTCTGGAACCACTTGAGCGCCTCGGCCCGGGAGGATCTCGGCAGCTTTCGACCGCTGTGCAGCCACCCCAGCGCGTAGGCGGCCTCGGGGAATCCCTGCTGCGCGGCCGCCAGGAACCAGGTGGCCGCCTGCGGAGTCCGGTCCGATCGCAACTCGATCCAACCCCGCAGGTAGGCCGCCTCGCGGACTCCCGCCTCGGCCGCCCGCTCCAGGCGCTCGGCCAGGGCCGGCTGGTTGGCATCGGCCAGGTCCGGATTGCCCAGGGCTGCCCGCGCCCAATTGTAATCTCCCAGCGGGTGGCCCAACTGCAGGGCCAACTCGTAGTTGATCAGGCTTCCTGCCCGGTCGGCCTCGCAACCCCATCCGGCCTCCAGGGCTCCGCCCAGGTTCACCAAGGCCGGTGCGTGACCGAGCAGGGCGGCGGCCTCGTACCGCTGGAGGACGGGCAGGGGATTTTGCTGCGCGGACGGCATCGGATCCTGGGCCCGGTGCTCCTTCAGAGCGGCGTTGAAGGTGACCAAGGCCCCCCCGCTGATCGTGTTGGTGGAAGGAACCGACGCATTCCTCGCGGTCGTCGACAACTTGGGGCGGGCCGCCCTCCAGTCCGCCGGAGCCTCAGCGAGGGCCGACGCGATTCCGCACCAAGTCAACGCCAGAAAAGCCCAGCGGTTGGAGAACCGTCGGCTTCTTTTTTGGGGGCCCGAGTGGGGGCGGTGACTGGAATGTGGCATTATTTACCTTTGAACTGCGGAAAACCAGACAGCAAGGGGCAAGCCAATTCAAAACGAGAATAGAATACTGTTTAGGAATGGTTGTAATCCCTAAAAACGTGGGAACGACCTCCGAATCCGGGCGGTTCGCGTCGCCTGTTTTGCGTCAGGTATGGCACGGGCGATGCTACCGCCGGCGGTGATGGAGACTTTGTTTAGCGAGGTAAATTATACCGCAAGTAAGCGAATGATGGATGCCACCGTCCTTCGCCATCAGGCCATCGCGTCGAATTTGGCCAATTTGGAGGTGGGTCGTTACAAGCGGGTGGACTTGAGCCCCAACTTCAAGGCGGCGCTGAGGGATGCGGTCCGCAGGTCGGATCATTCCGGGCTCGACGCCATGCGCCCCGCGATCGCGGAGGACGCTTCGGCGGTGTCCCGTCGTCCCGACGGCAACACGGTGAACCTCGCCTCGGAGTTGCTGGCCATGCAGGACAATGCCCTCGAGAACGCGGTGCATACCCAGTTGGTCAGCGGCCGGTTGGCGCGGCTGAAGTCGGCCATCGCCGGGCGCGCCTGAAACACCTCCACCGATCCCGCAAACGGCCCCCTTCCGGACCCACCCCACTGATCCTCCCGAGTCCAAGCCATGAATCCGACTTCATCGATTTCCGGCCTGATCCCCGGCGCCCGCCTGGCGGGATTGGCCCTGACCGCCGAGCAGACGCGCATCGAGGTGATCGGCCAGAACATCGCCAACGCCCGGACGACCCGGACGTCCGCCGGCGGACCCTACCAGCGCCAGCAGGTCAGGTTCCTGGATGCCATCCGAATGTCCCAGAGCGGCTCCAATCCGGTCGCCGCCCCGGGTTGGCAGGTGGTCAAGGACCCGCGGCCCCCGGTGATGGTGCACCAAGAAGGGCATCCCGATGCGGATGCGACGGGGATGGTCGCCTACCCCGCCATCAACATCCACGAGGAGATGGCCGACCTGATGATCGCCAACCGGGCCTACGAGGCGAACCTGTCGGTGATCCGCAACGGGCGGGCCCTGGCGCAGCAGGCTTTGAGCATCGGTCGTCGTTGAAGGATTCCTGACCCATGATCGCACCCATCGACAACACCGCCGGCTTGTCACCGGCCCTCGCGGCGGTACTCGCGGAGCGGCCCCTGGCCGTCCCCCCGGCCTCCGTCTCCCAGGCGGCCGGGCCGTCCGGGACCGCGTTTGGCTCGATGCTGGGCGACCTCATCAAGGATGTGGACGCCCGTCAGACCCAGGCCGCCGATTCCTTCAGCGGCATGCTCCAGGGCAAGGAGGTGCCCCTGCATCAGGTCATGCTGCAGGCCGAGGAGGCTTCGGTCTCGTTCCAGCTGATGCTCGAGGTCCGCAACAAGCTGATGGACGGCTACCAGGAGCTGATGCGGATGCATCAGTAGTCCCAAGGCCCTAGCCGATGGAATCGCTCAGCAATCTCTTCCGCCAGCTCAAGGAGTTGTTCCTCAGGCTGGACACTCCCAGGCGTTGGGCCGTGGGCCTCGCCGGCGCGGTGGTCCTGGCCGGAATCGCCGCCTCCATTGTCTGGGGGCAGCGGGACGACTACCGCATCCTCTACGGCCGGATGGATCCGGCCGAGGCCTCCAAGGTCGTCACCGCTCTGGAGGAGCAACGCGTGCCGTTCCGCCTCGAGGCCGAGGGCACGGCGATCTACGTGCCGGCCGACCGGGTCCATCGGGTGCGCCTGCAATTGGCCGGCAAGGGGTTGCCCAAGAGCGACGGCACAGGGTTCGAGATCTTCGACAAGCCGACCTTCGGGCTGTCCGACTTCATCCAACGGGCCAACTACCTCAGGGCGATCCAGGGCGAACTGGCCCGGACGATCAGCCAGATCGAGGGCGTGTCGTCCGCGCGGGTGATGGTGGTGATCCCCGAGAGCCGCCTGGTGATCGACGCGCAGCGCAAGGCCACGGCCTCGGTCTTCGTGAGCCTCAGGTACCCGGGGGCCTTGGCCAACCAAGGGATCAACGCCATCCGTTTCCTGGTCTCCAATGCCATCGAGGGGCTCAACCCCAAGGACGTCACGGTGGTGGACAACCATGGCAACGTGCTCTTCGACCCGGCCGAGGAAGGGGCCAAGGGCTCCGGCTCCGCCTCCTTCCTGCAGCAGCGCAAGGAGTTCGAGCGCTACCTGACCGAGAAGCTCCGCTCCATGCTGGAGTCGGTGCTGGGCCCCGGGCAGGCCGTGGTGCGCGTGGCCGCCGAGCTCGAGCAGGACGCGGTGACCCGCTCCGACGAGGTCTTCGACCCGAACCGCACGGTGCCCCGCTCGATGACCCTCAAGGAGGACACCACCGACAATCTCACCCAGGCCAGCGGCGGTGTGGCGGGCATCGCCGCCAACGCCAGCACCAACCTCCCGACGAGCCCCTCGACCAACGGGATCATCGGCAACCGCCAGACCCGGCGCGACCTGACCGAGGAGTACGCCGTCAGCCGGACCCTCAGCAACGTGGTCCAGCAGGCCGGGGGCATCAAGCGGGTCAGCGCCGGCGTGTTCGTCAACGCCCGGATGGAGGGCTCCGGGGCCTCGCGCAAGGCGGTTCCCCGCGGACCCGAGGACCTGGCGAAACTGAAGCGTGCCGTCGAGCATGCCCTGGGTGCCCAACTGCTCCAGGGCAGCAAGGGGACCGAGGTGGTCCTCGAGGAGATCGAGTTCACCGAGCCCGCGGCCCAGGAGGCCGACGGTCCGGCCAAGCGCCTCGAGCAGATGGGGCGCTGGATGCCGATCGTGCGCCCGGTCCTCGCGCTCCTGGCGGCCGTGGTGGCCTTGGTGCTCTTCGCCCGGCGTTTCCGCCCGTACCGGGAATACTCCCTGGACGGCGTTCCCGTGGGCGCCGTGCTCTCGGAGTCCTCCAAGACCCCGGTGGGCCCCGAGCCCGCCCAGGCCGAGCCCCCGGTCGCCCGGGAGCCGGTTCAGCAACCCATGACGCCCGAGAAACCCCGGCAGGCCGACGTGGTCACGGACTTCGACCTGGATGCCGACCGCCCGGGCCGCGTGACCGTCGAGGTGCTGCGCGACATGGTCCGCCAGAACCCGGAGAAGCTGAGCGAGGCGGCCAGGGCGTGGCTGGCCGGGCGCGCGGAAAACCGCAAGGAGTGATCGACGATGCAGCCCGCCTACTCAGAGACCACCGGCTCCCGGAACGTGTTGTCGCCCGCGCAGAAGCTGGCGGCCATCCTGCTCGTCCTGGGAGAGGAGCCCGCCACGCTGATCCTGCGGCGTTTCGACGATTACGAGCGCGAGCTGGTATCGGCCGCGATGCTCAACCTGCCGTTGCTCACGGCCGACCAGCAGGTCGGGGTCCTGAACGAGTTCAGCGAACTGGCCATCAAGGCCCGGGTCTCCGTGTCCGGGTCCTCCGAGTTCACCCAGGCGGTCCTCGAGAAGTCCGTGGGCATGTTCAAGGCCGCCGAGGTGATGGCGCGGCTCGGTGGCAAGCGCGTCCGCATCCCCGTGGCCTCGCTCCAGCGCCTGATGGAACTCGACAGCCACGGGCTGGCGAACCTGCTCAAGGAGGAGCAAACCCCCACCGTCGCCATGGTGCTGGGGCACATGCCCTCCGGCAAGGCCGCCGACGTGCTGGCGCTCCTGCCCGAGATGATGCGCGACGGCGTCGTGGAGCGCCTCGCGACCCTCAGCCCGACACCGATGGAGGTGCTCGAGACGGTGGGCGACGTGCTGGCCCGCAAGGCCAGCTGCCAGATCAGCCGCTCCAGCCCTCCCGCGGGCGGCGTCAAGTCGGCCGCCGCGATCCTGAACTCGGTGGACAAGTCGATCCGGGAGGACGTCCTCGGTCGGATCGACGGACGCACCCCGGAACTGGTCCGATCCATCAAGAACAACCTGTTCGTCTTCGACGACCTCGTGCGCCTCGACAACCGGACCCTCCAGCGCATCCTCCGCGAGGTCGATGCGGCCAAGCTGGCCATCGCGCTGAGCGCCGCCGACGAGGGTCTGAGGGACAAGTTCCTCGGCAGTCTCTCCAAGCGGGCCGGCGACATGGTGCGCGACGAGATGTCCTATCTCGGTAAGGTGGGGCGACGGGAGATCACCCGGGCCCAGGACACGGTCATGGAGATCGCCCGCAGGCTCGAGACCGAGGGCGAGGTCGTCCTGGATGCGGAGGGATGATTCGTGGCCGCCTCCTTCCAGATCAGCGGTCCGGGTCCGATCCGGGGGCTCCGTGTTCAGACGGCCGACGCGGACTTCGACCAACCGGTGGTCCAGGAGGAGTCCCCGGGTGGCGGTTCCGTGGACCAGACCGAGCTGGCCCGACTGGAGGCCGAGGCCTTCGAGCGGGGCAGGGCCCAGGGACTTTCCGAGGGGGCTGCCGAGGCGCTGGCCGCCGCCGAGGAGCGTTCTCTCCGCGAGCGAGCCGAGGACCGTGTCCGACTGGGCTCGCTTCTCCAGGAACTTTCCCGCGGCGTGGCCGAGGCGAGGCAGCGGCAGGAGGAGTCGTTGCTGCTGCTCGTCTCCGAATCCCTCTCCAAGCTCGTCGGGACGATTCCGGAACACGGCAAGCACGCCATGGCGATCGCCCGCCAATGCCTCGAGACGCTGGGCTCCGCCAAGGCGGTGAGCGTGGTTCTCCACCCCGACGATCATGCCGAACTCCTGGCCGTCGCCGCGGACGGTTCCGCCGATCCGCTCGCGGGCCTGGGGGTGCCCGTGAGGACCAGCCCCTCGGTGGGCCGTGGCGGGTGCCTGGTCGAGACCGACTACGGGACCCTGGACGGCTCCCTCGCCGGCCGGTTGGAGGTGCTTCGGGAGGTCCTTTGCTCATGAGCGCTCCAGCGATGGATCCGGGCCCGCTCCAGCAGGCCATCGACCGGGTCCGGTCCGGTTCCCTGCTGAGGTCCACCGGTCGGGTCACCCGCGTGGTGGGCCTGATGCTCGAGTCCCAGGGGCCGTTCGCGGCTCTGGGCGACCGGTGCGAGGTGGAATTGCAGGGGCGGTCTCGGTCGGTGCCGGCCGAGGTGGTGGGTTTCCGCGACCGCAACCTGTTGCTGATGCCTCTCGGATCCACCGAGGGGCTCCTTCCCGGGGCCCGGGTGTCCTCAGCCCATCAGCGTCCGCTGGTCCCGGTGGCCTCGCGACTTCCGGGCCGGGTGCTCGACGGTCTGGGCCGCCCCATCGACGGCCTGGGGGCCGTCGCCTGGCATCGTCGATCGGGCGAGACCGGCTCGGTGCCCCATCCGCTCCGTCGCCGCCGGATCCGCGAGCCCCTCTCGACCGGGGTGAAGGCCATCGACACGCTGATCCCCTGCGGTCGCGGCCAGAGGGTGGGCATCTTCGCCGGAAGCGGCGTCGGCAAGTCGACCCTGCTCGGAATGATCGCCGGCCAGTCCGATGCCGACGTCAACGTGGTGGCGTTGATCGGTGAGCGGGGACGCGAGGTGCGCGAGTTCCTCGAGGCCGACCTGGACGAGACGGGGCGGCGCAAGTCGATCGTCGTCGTCGCCACGGCCGACCAACCGGCCCTGCTGCGGGTCAAGGCGGCCCACACGGCGATGGGCATCGCCGAGGAATTGCGGGGCCAGGGGCGCAACGCGCTGCTGCTGATGGACTCGGTCACCCGCTACGCGATGGCCCTGCGGGAGGTCGGCCTCGCCGTCGGGGAGCCTCCCTCGACCCGGGGTTACACGCCGTCGGTGTTCGGCCGCCTGGCCCACCTGCTGGAGAGGGCGGGCAACGACGACCGCGGGAGCATCACGGGCTTCTTCACCGTCCTCGTCGAGGGTGACGACCTGAACGAGCCGGTGGCCGACGCCTCCCGGGCCATTCTGGACGGGCACATCGTCCTGAGCCGCGAGCTGGCCGACCAGAACCACTGGCCGGCGATCGAGGTGCTCCAGAGCGTCAGCCGCTTGAACCGCGACCTGTTGTCGCCCGCCGAGGTGGCGTTGGCGGCGCAGGCCCGCGAGCACCTCGCGGTCCAGAGGCAGAACCGGGACCTGGTCAGCATCGGTGCCTACCAACCCGGCACCAACCGGTCGCTCGACCAGGCATTGCAGGTCCATCCCCGGCTGGTCGGATTCCTGCGGCAGACGCCATCCGAGCACCACGATCGGAGGTCGAGTTGGGACCAGTTGAGGCAGGTGCTCTCCTCCGTGGCGGCCTCCCCCCATCCGGCGGCCGATCCGAGGAACCGAAACTGATCCGCCATGCGCCGTTTTCGCTTCCGACTCGAATCCGTCCTAGAGGTGCGCCGAAACGCCGAGCGGGCCGCGGCGGAGGAGCTCGGCCTGGCCCACCGCCGGATGGCCGACGCACAGGGTGTCCTGGACCGCGTCCGGTCCGAGAACCTCCAGGCGCTCTCGCTTCGGGACGGGGCCCCGACCCCGGCCTCGCTGCGGATGACCGTCGCCGAGGCGCAGGCGACCGTGGTCGAAACCCGGGAACGACTCCTGGCCGCGCTTCGGGAGCGGGAACTCCGGGAGAAGAAGGTGGCCGAGGCCCATGCCGCTTGGTTGCGCTGCAGGGAACGGGTCCAGGGATTGGAAAGGATCCGGGACCGCCAAAGCGCCGCCCACCTGCGCGAGGCGCTCGCGTGGGAGGGTCGACAACTCGACGAGATCGCCCTCTTCCGTGCAGTGAACGCATCCACCGCTCTCGAACCCCTATGAAACGTCCCGTGTTGTTCATCTTCCTCGGAGTCCTCGCCGTGGGCTCGGGCATCGTCACCCAGCTGTTGATGTCCGGCGCGTCCTCCAAGCAGGCGGCGGTGGCCAATCCCACGAACGCCGCCGCTGCGAAGTCCGAACGGGTGGACCAGGCCAAGGCGACGAAGCCCGCGGGCGCGCCGCCCCGTGCCGAATCCAAGGCCGACGAAGACGCCGCCGAGGTGGATCCCGATCTCGTGAACCTGTCCGAGACCTTCAAGCGGGTCCGTGCCGGCGGTGAAGCCGGTGCCCTGAGGTTCGACAACCCGGATCTGATGTCCGTCCTCCAGGAACTGGATCGACGGACCGCCGACCTGAACCGCCGGGAACTGGAATTGAAGCAGCTGCACGACCGGGTCATCGCCGAGCAGGCGGCGCTCCGGTCTCTGACGACGCAGGTGGCGTCCATGCAGCAGAGGCTCGACGACTCCATCCGTCTCCGTCTCGACAAGATCCGGCAAGCCGAGCGCGAGCGCCGTGAGGCCACCGGCAGGAAGTGGGCCGGTCTGCAACCCGCCGAGGTGGTGACCCTGGCCGTCGGACTGCCGCCCGAGGAGACCCTGGCAGTGCTGAGGACCTTGCCCCGCGAGACGGCCGCGAAGATCGTCGAGGCCCTCGCCAAGAATGGCAGCAGCGGGGCCCGGCAGTTGGCGGACATGATGCAGCAGGCGGCCATGGCGCCGGAGGATCGGGGAGCCAAGCCATGATCAACGACATCCGCACCGCCTTCTCCAAACCAGCCCCGCCGGCGAGGGATCTGTCGGCCCGATCCCGGGGTCTGTCGTCCGAAGGTGTTCCCTCCTTCTCGCAATCCCTCAGGGATCGATTGGTCGAGGCCGATGCCCTGGAAGCGGGTCCGGCCTGCCCACCGGCCCATGGGTCGACGGTATCGAGGGGGCGACCCGACGCGGAGGATCCGGTGAAGTCCGCGGGCGACGGTGCGCGTACCGACTCCGGCCCGGCGCTGGTGCCCTGGTGCGCGGCGGCCTTGTCGGTCGAGGGTCGGGCCCAAAGGTCGGACGCGGCTCCCGGGGATGGGGCGACCGGCGCCGACGTCACCGAGGCCGGCGTCGTTTCGACGAACCTGTCGTCGGAAGCTCCAGCCACCGTCCCCGAACCGGGGATGCAGATCGGGCCGGGCGGAGCCTCCGCCTCATCCCCGGCCGATCGTCTCGCGGGAGCGGGGCCCGGCGCGAATCCCGGGGCCGCGATGCAGCAGGGCAAGGTCGACTGGAGGTTCACGGCCTTGGAGGCCGCGCTGGATGGATCTAATCCGGTGGTCTGCGAGGACCGCTCGAAATCTTTCCCGTCCCGCACGGTTGAAGGCGCCGAGAGCGTCGATCCGGCCCTGGCGATGGGTCTCATCTCCGGTCGTTCGGGGGGGCACAACGCATCGGCCAGCGTGGTGTCCCAAGTGGAGGCCTGGGTCCGCCAGGCGGTTTCGGGCATGGAGGGCGCCCTTGGTTCTCAGGGCATGGGTGTCTTCAATCTACCGGTCGGCGCCGATTCCGGTGTGTCCCTCCGTTGGCGACCGATGGGGCAGGGCGAAATGCGCTGGTTGCTGGAGGTCCGGGTCGATCCCGCCCTCCGTACGGCCTCGGCGCAGGAGTGGGGACGACTCGGGGAGACATTGGCGACGCTCGGTGTCCGACTCCAACTGGGCTCGGGCGAGGCGGCCCGGGACTCCCGTTCCGGTGAGGGAGCCCGCGATTGGCATCCAAGTCGCTATCCCGACTCAACAGACCATAATTCCGGCAGCAACAATAGGAGAAACTCCCATGGTGGGAAAGGAATGCCATGGTGGGGTGACGATCCACAGAGCCCTCCCGTGGTTCCGACCGGTTGGAACTGGGATCAACGGATCCGTGTCGGATGAGGGTGGTTGAGACGGCGCCAAGGCGCCGTCTGGCAGGACCAAGGAGAATCGAATCATGCAGGTATCCAATTTGAATGCGGCGGCCGGTGCGACCGGCGGAGCCCAGGCGACCTCGGCCCTCGTGGGAAAGACCCTGGGCCAGGATGACTTTCTCAAGCTGCTGATGGCCCAGTTGGGCAATCAGGACCCGCTCAAGCCGGTCTCCAACACCGAGTTCGTCAGCCAGATGGCCCAGTTCACGGCCCTTTCCCAGACTTCCGAGATGGCGGGATCCCTCTCGCGCATGGAATCGACGGGCCAGATGCAGAGTGCGGCGGCGCTCCTCGGGCGCGAGGTGACCCTGGCCGACGGGACCGTCGGCGTCGTCCGGGAGATCCAATCCCAGGGCGGCACCCACTGGCTCAATCTGGGCGACCGGTTGGTGACCCTGGACGAGATCGTCTCCTTCCGCACCCCGGTCCAAGCCAAGCGGGCGGCAAAGCCCGGTGTGAACTCCGCGGCCCCCGCCTCGGCGGCCAACCGCCCGACCGAGACGCTGGGCCAATTCCCGGGCGCCCAGGCGTTGATGGGGTATCTCAAGGCTCCTTTCGCATCGAAGTCCTCCCCCTGATCGATTCCCGCCCGAAACCCCAACCCGAAAGGCTGTGCAATGATCCGTTCCATGAATACCGCGGTCCAGGGGATGCGAACCATCCAGACTTCATTGGATGTCATCGCGAACAATCTGGCCAACGTCGACACGGTGTCCTTCAAGGGCTCGCGAACCGATTTCAAGGAGTCCTACAGCAACCTGATACGCCCTCCGACCCCGGATGCGGCCAACAATCCGGGCGCGAGCGGCATCGCCTTGGGCAACGGCGTCTCCCTGGCCGCCACCACGGTGGACTTCCGCCAGGGGCCCATCTCCAACACCGGGATCTTCACCGATCTGGCCCTCGAGGGCGAGGGTTTTTTCGTCGTGCGCAATCCCGTCACGAACGAAGTCTACGTCACGCGTGCGGGCAATTTCCGACTCGACTCCAACGGCTTCCTAGTGACCGACCAAGGCTTGAGGGTCCAGGGGATCAACAACCCGGGATCGGACCCGGTCGGGGTGGGGGACATCCGTTTCACCGGCAATTCCAGCGGCGAGTTTCCCAACGATTTCACGCCGGCGGCCGCCTATGATGTCGATTCGATTGGGCAGGTGAACGCCATCACCTCCGACGGCAGCAGGTTCGTCCGCGGCCGCATCCTCATCCAGCGGTTCAACAGCCCGCAGAACCTGGTCAACGTGGGGGGCAACCTGTTCAGCAATTTCGAGGAATCGGGAGCGGCCAAACCGGCCGCGGCGGGAGGTCTCAACAGCGCCTCCCCCATCCTCGCCGGAGCCTTGAAGCCGGGCGAAACGGGGACGGCCCGGATCCGTTCCGGTGCCCTCGAGGTCTCCAACGTCGACATGACCCGCGAATTCTCCCAGATGATCATCTCCCAGCGGGCGTTCCAGGCCAATTCCAGGATGATCTCCACGAGCGACGAGATCCTCGTGGAAGTGGTGAACCTCAAGCGTTGATTCCATGGCCAGCGCCCCATCGACGCCCAATCCACAGGAGCCGGCGGCCCAGCCGGCGGTCGCGGTCACCGTCCAGGGCGGAGCCAGGCGCCACCTGCCCCTGGTCGGTGCCGCCGTCGTGTCGCTGTGCCTCGGCATCGGCGTGTCGAGCTGGATGTCCCGGACCCGGAGCGCCCCGACGCCTCCGCCGGCCTCGGCACCCGGCGCCGGCGTCAACAGCGGCACCCCCGCCATAGGGGACCCGCTGGCCGCCAACTACGGCGTCTGGCAGGTGGGTGACCCTGTCGGGATCGGTGTCGAGCCCATCGTGGCCCGGCCGGCCGGATCCGATGTGCCCTACGTGGTGGTGGTCCGAGTCGCCGTCGTCGGCCAGCCTGACGATTCCCGCTGGGAATCCAGGGTCAACGCCCGTCTCGAGCGTCTTCGTGACGCCGTGACCACCGAATTGATGGAGACCCCGTTCGTCGAGATGCAGGCGAGGGGCTACAAGGTCAGCCTGGCTTCCCAGCTCAAGGTCCGGTTCTCGAAGATCTCCGGTCTGGAGACCGTGCAGGAGGTCCTCATCCCCCTGTTCGCAGTCCAGTGACCTCCATGCCCGACCGTCTTCAGATGCTCTTCCCGCGATCCGTCCAGAAGGTGGTGCCT